>Ga0187894_10001835_pt1 | contig 26500 bp, 35 predicted proteins | sample GBC1701081metaG_FD_136650 | JGI IMG/M metagenome (GOLD analysis project Ga0187894, IMG submission 136650) | White microbial mat communities from a lava cave in the Kipuka Kanohina Cave System on the Island of Hawaii, USA - GBC170108-1 metaG ... | reverse complement strand
GCTCGCAGCGTGCCTTCCTCGATCCGCCCGCGCACCGTGATGCGAATATCGCCCGGCAACGCGATCTCGATGACGCCATCGCTCCTCGGCGACCCACTCACAGGCTCGTTACGCTTCGTCTGCAGCCCGCTGCAAGCGCGCGGGCGTCCATACTTGGCTTCTGCGCCTGAGGGCAGCCGCCACGGCCTGCCAGGAATGATCCGGCCGCATCGCTCGCACCGTCGGCAGCCAGGCGTCGGCACTGTCGATCAGTGCCGTAACATGGCGTTGGTCGCGAGCATCGACCACCTTGCGGACGGCCTCCGGCTGGCGTGCGCGCAGGCCCGGGTTCCCCGGCTTCTTCCCACGCGCCACGGCTGCCTTGATCCCCGCCTTCGTCCGCTCGGCGATCAGCGCCCGTTCGAGCTGGGCGACAGCGCCCAGGACCTGCAGCGAGAACATGCCCTGCGGTGTCGAGGTGTCGATCGGATCGCGCAGCGACCGGAAATGCGCCCCCTTCGCTGTCAGCTGCTCGATCACCTCGAGCAGGTGCATGACGGAACGCGCCAAGCGGTCGAGGCGGACAACCACCAGGATATCGCGGTGCTGCAGGTCGCGCAGCAGTCGGGCCAGCTCGGGCCGGGTCCGGTCGGCACCGGACCTGTACTCCTGATAGATAACGGCACAGCCCGCCGCCCGCAGCTCGTCGATCTGCGCGTCTGTCGCCTGCTCCTCTCTATAAAAGCGCATTTCCCTTATCTGTCTCAACCCTGTGCTTGATTGAGTCATCGTGATCGCTCCCGCCCCCGCGGTGGCTCATCCACCGGCCCCGGGTCATTGTTATCACCCGCCTCCTGCCTCCGGCCCGCTTCCTCCCGCAGCATCGCCGTCAACAGCTCGCCCCGCGTCATGATCTCGGGCAGGCTCTCAGCATAACGCCGCACGTCGGCCGCCAGTGCCCGGTCCTCGGCCGCCCCCGACCGCCCCAGCTCCTCGGCCGCCGCGGCCAGCAGCACGCGGTGCGCCGCCTGGCGATCGCGCATCGCCTGAGCCCACGGCGTCACCGCCTGCTCCCCCTGCCCTATCGCCTGCAACGCCTCGCGTGTGGCGTCCCGCCACCGCTCCGGCGCCTGGCCGCGCCTGCCAATGTGATGCTGTGCCGTCCGCGCTGCCCGCCGGCTGACACCGCGGGTGCGCCGCGGCGTCGCCTCAGCCATCACGCCCCGTTCCCGCAGTGCCTCGGCAAAGCGCTCACGCAAGCTCTGCAGATCCTCACGCCCAATACGCAGCTGTCGCCCGTTCTGACCGCGCACCCGCACGGCCAGGTGGGCGTGCGGGTGCTTCTCGTCCGTGTGCAGCGCGATCAGCCAATCGTGGTTGTGAAACTGGCGATCGGCAAAGTTCTTGGCCGCAGCCAGGACCGCCTGCGGGTCTGTCCCTGGCGGCATCGACAGGATCATCCCCTGCGAAATCGTCTCCGGGCGCCGCCCCCGCGCCGGCGTCAGCGCGAGGTCGCTGCTCCAGTCGGCCACGATCCCGTCGATGGCCTCCCCGCCTCGATGCACCAGCCCGTCCTGGCTGTGAAGCTCTACCGCACCGCGTCGGCCAATGTAGCGCAGGTGCGCCCGTAGATGCCCGGCGTTGCGCGTGCGGCCTTTGACCTTGACCACCGCCTCCGGCGCCCGGCGCACGATCCGCGCCAGCCGGGCCTTCGCCCATGCCGACAGGATCACCGTGCGGGTCTTCGCCGGCGGTGGCACCCGCCGCAGGGGCGACTGCCACACGTAGTCGATCGGCACCAGGCCGGGCAGCTTGAGAGTCACCGGACGCGCCTCCCCTCAACGCCATAGGTCAGCATCACTGCCCGTTGCACATGCAACGGCATCACAGCCGGTCCTCCACATTGAGCCGCACGTACCCCGCCACGTACTGCCGCGCAGCCTCGATCGCCGCCAGCACGTCGCGCAAGGCCTCCACGTGCGACGCCGTGAGGGCACTGACCGGTGCCACGTTCAGGGCCCGCGCGATCTGGTTCACATTGCGCCCTGCCGACGCGATCTCCGCCGCCACACGGTGCAGGCCCTGGACGTCGGCCGGTGTCCATACCGGCAGGCGCGCGGCGGCCTGGCTGGCCACCATCGCCAGCCACCGCGCCAGCGTCACACCGCGCGCGGCGGCCTGGCGTCGGCCCACGGCATAGACGGCCTCGGGTAGTCGAACATTGACCCGACGCGCTGGCGAAGCCGGCGAGGGCGCGCCGCCAGCAGTGGGTGTTGTCGAGCCGATCTGGTTCGCCACGGCGGCACGCACAAATGCGCTCAGGCTCTGGCCGCGCTGCTGGGCCATCCGCTGAGCTGCGGCCAGCTCGGCCGGCGGCAGCCGTACCGACAGCAAGGGCGATCCGGCGGATGTCATGGCTGATACCGCGGGGCAGGGGCGGCCAAGGCGAGGCACTCAACAAGAGCAGGCTGTTTGCACGTGCGAACACGGCGTTGAGCGCGATCTAAGGCTTCGCGGCTGGGCGCGGTGCTGGTGGGGTGTATGACAATCGGCGCCATAATGACAATCCTGCCATACACCCCACCTTTCGAGCAAGGCAGTCATCGTCGTTTGCACATACAAACTGCCCAAGAATGAGAAACAGCTGCTTGAGTGAAATGATAGCATACGATATCATGTAGCCATGGCTCAATTGCTTGTCCGCGACATTCCTCGCGATATCGTTGAAGCGCTCAAAGCCCGGGCTGCAGCCCACGGCCGGAGCGCCGAGGCTGAACATCGCCTGATTCTGGAACAGGCCCTGCGTGTCGGCCGCCGCAGTTTCCGTGAGCGCGCAGCCCAGATGCGAGAGGCTACGAAAGGCCGCATCGAAGGTGACTCGGCCGATATCATCCGCAGTGAGCGCGATCGCCGATGACGACCGTTGTCGATGCCTCCGTCGCTCTGAAATGGGTCCTGGAAGAACCGGGAAGCGCGGACGCTGAGGCACTGCTCGACCAAGAACTCGTCGCCCCGTCTCTCTGGTTGCTCGAGGCCGGCAATGCTTTGTGGCGACGTGTCGTGCGCGACGAGATAAGCGCTGCAGAGGCACAGGAACGGCTATCAGAACTGTTCAATGCCCCCGTCACGACCGTGGCCTTGGAAGAGGACCTGACGGCAGCCGTACGTCTCGCGATCGAGCTCAATCACCCGGTCTATGACTGCCTCTATCTGGCCCTGGCGCTGCGCGAAGGCACGCATGTCGTGACCAGTGACCGGCGATTCGCCGATGCGGTTGCACGGCATCCGACTCTGGTCGGATCAGTCCGTCTCCTTGGAACGGCGTGATCGCTCTAGAGACGCTGTACCGATCAGGTCAGTAGATCAGGTGTGCTTGCCATTTGTACGTGCAAACAGCAGTCATCTCGTCGCGTCATCGGCAATCGGCTGTCGCTCATGGATCGGCATCAGCATCTCGATCGGTCTCGCCAGCAGTCAGTCCCGTTGCAGGTGCAACAGGCAGTGATGCTGACCTATTACCCGTGACAGAAGGGACGCTCAGTCTTTAGTAGGCGTTGCACCTGCAACGGGCAGGACCACTGACCAATCTCAACGCCGCATTAGGCGGCCTGTAACCTGGGCTAGTTGGTCGAAGTCACCCACCTCGACGATGACCCGTGTCCGCTCGCCTGGTCCGACAACGGAAATAACCGTCTTGAACCCAAGCACCTCTTCAACCTGCCGTTCCAGTGCTGCGGTATGGGGGTCCTTCTCCGGCTTTGCCACAGCCGGCGGCCGCGTCGCCTCGATCGCCGCAGCAGGGGTCGCGGGCACAGCCGGCATCGGTCCTGGCCCAGCAACCGGCTCAGACGACTTTGAGGCCGGCGGCTGGAGGAGGGCGGCAACATCGCCGGCCGTGACCACCTCCCGGCCCGCGACCGCTGTCAAAACGGCCGCATTCTTCTTGGCCGCCACGTGCAGGTCATAGACCGCACGAATCCCGCTACCGTTCTTCAACAAGCGCACCAGCTCTGGCGCCATGTCGCTGACCGCCGCATGCATGCTGACCCACGGCCGCGGCTTGGCGAGGCTGGCAGCCAGTGCCGCGATCGACGGCTTGCCTGGCCCGTCCAGCAACCCGCGGATCGTTGCCGCGATCTCCAGCGCCGACAGGTCGGTCCGGTACAGATTTTCGATCAGCTGTCGCTCGCGTATCTCGGCCGCGGCGGCCACCACGATGGCGGGAACGGTCGCGCGTCCCGCAATCCTGCTCGCCCGGTACCGTCGTTCGCCGTAGGCGACGCGGTACCGGTCTCCGACGGCCACCACCGTGATGGGCTGCAACACACCATGCGTCTTGATGCTCTCGGCCAGCTCATCCAGATCATCGAACGTCTTGCGCGGCTGCTCGGGATCGGGGTCGATCAGATCCAATGCCAACTCGCGTACCCCCGCCGGCTCGGTGGTCGGTGTAGCGATGGCTGCCCGAAACTTGCTAAGCCGTTCCAAGGTCGAGGACATAGCAACCTCCTACGCTGCTGCGGGTTGTACTGCCATCACCCGTCCCGACAGCGGCTCAAGCACTTGGAAAAGCTCATTCTTTGCCGTGCGCGCGGCCGTCTTGGGATCGTGCCACACCGGCCGGCGCTCCGACATCGCCTCGGCAAAGGCCGATCGCTGCGAGATCGCGGCGCCCGCGAAGATCAGATCACCGCCGAAGCTCTGCACGATCGACACCAGCGCTTGGCGCTGCCGCTGCGATCCGGTCTGCACGCGCGACGGTACCAGGCCAAGAAACTGCAACCGAGGATTGGTATGCATCTTGACCATCTGGACGCTGCGTTGCAGCTCCTCAATGCCGTCGATGCTGAAATCCTCCAGGTCGATCGGCGACAGCAGGTAATCGCTGACCGACAGCGCCACCAGGCTCTTCACACTCCAGGCCGGCGACGTGTCGATAATGGCGATGTCGAAAGACTCGGCAGCGGTCTCGAGATTGGCCGCCGTTTGCGCAATCAGAGCCTGCGCGTCCACCGTATCACCCGGAAATTCCGTCGGCGCCACGATTTGTGACAGATGCCGGATGGCAGGCAGCAGGGTCAGCGGCCATGGCGGCACCGAGATCGCCATCGTCAGCAGGTCAAAGCTTGTCTGATCGACCGCGGCGTCCTTCAACACGCCGGAGGCGTTGTGCTGCGGGTCCAAATCAATGAACAGCGTCCGCTGCATCTTGATCTCGCTGAAAAACCACGCTGCGTGCACTGCCAACATGGTCTTGCCGACGCCGCCTTTCTGATTGTTGATAGTGAGCACCTTCATGACGTGCCCTTCCGCCCGGTCGGGCCCGTATCCGGTGGACCATAACCTGCTTCCTTCAAGGCCTGGATGACGAGCGCCGTTGTCGTCGACCGTGTCTGAGCCGCCCGTACCTTGATAGCGATGACCATGTCTTCCGGAAGTCGCAGGGTGACCGGACGCAAGACCGGCGACGCCGCGGTGGACGATAGCTGTTTCGCCAAACCCGTACTCCTTGCTGCAAAACCAGCTGCAAGCAAGATACACGATGATGTATTGCTGTACAAGACGCCGGCTATTGCCGCCGTTTCAGTTACGCGAACAACGACAGCTGCGGACCCTCGCTGCCGCTGGTTGGCGTCGTGTTCAGCCGCGCTGTCAGCGCCTCTCGCTGTGCCCGCGCTACCGCAAAATCCAGGCACGCGATCTCACAGAGCGGCGCCGCTTCCTGCCAGTCATCGCGATAGAACGCGGTGTCCACGCCCACGCCACCATCCATCTGCAGGCCTGTCTGCTGCTCAAACGCCGCGCCGCGGCCGCTGGTCAGCCTGCCAAGATCAGACCGGCCGGAATAGCGGAAGCTGCAGGACATCTGCGGAATGAGGAACGTGCCTGCATCGGCGATCTCCGATGCGATATCGATCACGTGATACTCGAAATCAGGACCGCGGTAGCGCGGGCCATGACGGTTGCGTGCCACCCGGCCGAACGGCGGATTGCCATAGGCCAGGTCGAACACCATTCCGTCCAGCACCTCGCCCCACCACCGGCGCCAGTCCATCACGTCAGCGCAAATCCATCGGGCCGACGGCACCAGCTTGCGGCCGATGTCGACAAAGCGCGGGTTGATCTCGATGCAGGTGATTTCCGGTGCGGGCTCTCGGCCACCCCGCCGGCATAGCGCCGCATAGGACAGGACACCGATACCAGCACACAGGTCGATGATCCGCAGCCCGCCGATGTCAAAGGCCATGTCCAGGGCAAGGCTCAGAGGCGTAAAGAAAGCACCCGCCACCCCAATGTTGTTTTCCGCACCGGCGAGCCAGTGCTCGAACACAAACGCACGATCGTTGTCGCTCAACCGATCCTGCCGCAGCACCGCCTCGGCCAGGGCGTGCAGCTTCCGCTGTTCCTTGGTGAGCTTCGCCATCTGAACACCCTCCACGCTCGCGCAGCGTTCCCGCCCCGTGTGGGCGTCCGGTTGCGCAGCAACCGGACTGCCCCTCGGCGAGAGCCGGAGGGTGAAGCGGCAAGGGGTGTGGCGGGGGGAGGGGGATCACCCGGCCTGCAGCGCAGCGAAGGCCGGGGACACCCCCCGCCACACGACGCCGACGGCGGCGCTGGCCCCTTGCCGCGAGGGCACCGGCGGTGCCCTCAACCAGCCGCGCACCAGCGCGGCCACCGATGACTCAAGCGGCGAGCGTTGTGGGGGTGCCGAGTTGTGTGAAGACGTATTATGGTTGTGTTTATGAAGCGGGATAAACTCAGCAACATCTTGGCGACAGCACTTGGCGCAGCTCTCGGCCGCAACACACCGGCCACGAGTCTTGCCCGCGGCACGATCGATGCGCTGCACCACCTCAACTACACCATCACGCTCAGGCCACGTCGCGGCAAGACCAACGGTGTGCTCGCGGCCGTGCGCCCCGTCATCGCACCGGCTCAGGCGTCGGCCGCGCGTCCTCGGTTGTTGTCACCGGCGGCCCGCGTGAAGCGAGACGCCGCCATTGTGGCGGCATATCTCCGCACCGTGCGCCTCACCGACATCATGCGCGCCCACAAGGTCACCGCACCCACCATCTACACTGCGCTGCGCAACGCCGGCCACGAACCGCGGCGGCAACGCGGGAACCCCGCATGACGATTTACACCACTTACGGGTCCGTGCGGGGTTGCAGCGCTGCCAAACACCGCACGCGAGAAGCAGCCCAGCGTGCTGTTGCGAAGGACCAGCGCATCTGCGCCCAGCAAGGCAGCCGAAGCGATCGGCGCGTGGTCGTCCTGATTGATGGACTGCTGTACGAGGACGACGCGGGCCAAACGCCTGTCCGGCCACCGAGCGGTCAGAGTACGGACGTGGTTCGCTGGCGGCCGTTGCCCGTCAAGGCGCATGGCGTTCCAGTGCGGCCCCGTACAAACCGCTGATTGGCGGTGTCGCTGACAGCTCGTGGCTGCCATAGGCGACCGTTGCTGAACGGGTCGTCGCGCGACGACGGAAGGTGGAGATGCAACGTAGCGCACGTAGCCGCGCGGCGATTTGGTGCTTACCACACATCACGCCGCTGATGGGCCCGACGCACCCCCGGCATCGATGCCACGCACGGACCCTACAGAAAACCAAAATCGCCGCTACCAAACCCTGGCCCAAGCATGGCTGCTCAATTAACCAGTTGCTAGAACACGCTTTTTCCATCGTAACTGAATCTATCTTGATCTTTTGTTTTAAGAGAGGCCGCATTGACGATGGTTGGCAGGCCAAGGTAGCTCGCGGGGCACGCGCAGCCTCGGAGCCCTCCCTCGACCCGCGTAACCGCTTGTTCATGCTTGGCTAAATGCCATACCGGACGGAGTGTGCAGTTTAATATGCGGCACCAACTGAACCTTTATCAGCCACATATGTGTTTGTACGAGCTCTTGTTCGTAATGGACTCCTCCATTACATTCATGATGGAGGATCCGTCATGACCACACTCACCGTCACCGCAAAAGGCCAGGTCACCTTCAGGAAAGAAGTGTTGAAGCATCTCGGCATCCAGCCGGGCGGCAAGGTCAGACTGGACTTGCTGCCCGATGGCCGAGCGGAATTGAAGGCTGAAAGGCCACAAGGCTCGTTTCGGGAGCTGCACGGCCTGCTGAGGCACAAGGGCAACGGCAAGCGGTTGTCGGTCGATGAAATCAACGAGGCGATCGCCGAAGCGGGCGCGGCGGCCGGCACTGGCAGACAATGAAGATCACGGCAGACACGAATGTCTTGTTGCGCGCGATCGTCGCGGACGATGAGGCCCAGAGCAAAGTGGCGATCGAAGCGTTGGAAAGCGCCGATATGGTCGCCATCAGCCTGCAATCCCTTTGCGAGTTCGCTTGGGTGCTGGCGCGCCAGTATCAAACATCGCGCACCGACATCGCCGAGGCGATCCGCCGCCTGGTCGAAACCCGCAACGTGGTGGTCAATCGCCCGGCGGTCGAAGCGGGCCTGCGTGTGCTCACCGCTGGTGGCGATTTCGCGGATGGCGTCATCGCCTATGACGGTAGCTGGCTCGGTGGCGACATCTTCGTATCCTTCGACAAGAAAGCGGTGACGTTGATCGCGCAGCAGGGACAACAGGCTCGCTTGTTGAGCTGACAAGGGACCCCAGAAAGGGGCGTCCGCAGGCGGAGGTGACCATGGCGCAGGAGCGAAACCTACCAGACACGATGACCTCGCTGGAAACCGGTGCGCGGCTGGCGCGCAGGGTCCGGTGCAGTACAAAGGCGAAACGGCCATGGTGAACCTGCCCAGGTATTACCCGGAGGGCGAGGGCGATGGCGTTCATGTCGGCGACGACATGACAGTCGTCGACGCCGCCCTGCGGGGGCTCAAGGAAAAGCTCGACGGCGTCCCCTCGCCGGAAACCATCCGACGCATTCGTCTCAAGCTGAAGCTTTCGCAAAGGGATGCGGCCGCTCTGTTCCGGGTCGGCGAAAACGCCTTCGATAGGAATGAACGTGGGATCATGGCGCCGAGTGGCCCAATGATTCAGCTGATCGCCTTGCTGGACCATCATCCCGAACTCGTGGCGGAGCTGGTGGCAGCCAGCTCCTCCTCTGATGCGAGCAAGCGTGCCGTGCGTAGTCCGCGCGCCGATAGGGCAGGGCGATGATACGTGGCCTGGTCCAGTAGGAGAGCGATCGATCGGATGGTGAAGGTTAGCAATGAAGGATCGTAGCGAAGCGTTTGCGGCGATCCACCAGACGGCGGAAGCGCTGTACCGCGTAGGTGTGATCGCGAAGGCGACGATGCCGGATTTCGCGTCGGCGCGCCTTGCGCGCGTATCGGCACGAACGCCGCGCTCTTCGTTGCGATCCGCGTTTCTAAGGGCAGCGACGAAAAAGGCTGCCGCCAGCAACCGCGGCAAGGTCCTATGAATCGCGCCGCCGCATCATACGTCATTCCACGCGACCTACCTTGGTCGCGCCTGGCTATGCCGTTGGAGAGGGCAGGGGAGTCGCTGGCGAGACTCGATGAACGGATCCACCGCGACGCGGTCGGCCGTGGCTTTGTCGAGCGGCAGCACTTCCAGGAGGCCTGCGCGACGCTGTGGATGGCCGGCGAGCTGGTCCATCTCGACGATCTGGTCCTGGCCGATGCTGACGCCAGCGTCCGCATTGGCACGATCGAATTGACACGGGCGCGGCGCGTCCTGCAGGCGCGTCGGATGGCGGTAGCCCGAGATGCGGCGTGGGCGTTGTCCGACGATGCCTTGTTCGGGGCTCATCTGGACGTCGAGCGTTCCGAAATGGTCTATGCGTCGGATTGGGACGAAGACGAGCGCCTCGACGAATGGCGGGCGGTCGTCAAGACGGCCGAGTCGTTGCCTGGGTTGCTGGCAGCAGCGATCGCCTGGGATGCATGGCAAGAAATCGAGCCTCTGCAGCAGGGCGCCTGGCGCGCGGGCGTAATCGCCGGGGCTGTCCTGCGCAAGCGCGGCCTGACGCGCCACCACCTCTTGGCCATCAACGTCGGAGGTCGCGCGTCGAAGTATCAGCCTGCAGGCCATCACGGCTTCGCCGATCGTATCGCGGGGTTCCTCGATTGGGCCGCAGCCGCCGCCGCAGCGGGCTCAAAGGAGCTGGACCGGTTGACGCTGGCCCGCCAGGTGCTGTCGGCCAAACTGGAAGGACGGCGGCGGAACTCACACCTCCCAGCCCTGATCGACCTGGTGCTGTCGCGACCGCTCATCAGCGCGACCATGGCAACAAAGGCGCTGAATGTCAGCGAGCCAGCCTTTACGAAGCTGCGGCTGGAGCTTGGTTCGACGCTGCGAGAAATGACGGGCCGGTCGCGCTATCGCGCCTGGGGGGTCCTGTGATGACTGGCCGGTTGGTCGGCTACGCTCGCGTCTCGACGGACGAGCAGGGGACCGAAGCGCAAGCGGACGAGCTGCACGCCGCAGGATGCGATGTCATTTATCGGGAGCACCGGTCCGGTGCCGATCGAGATCGCCCCGAGCTGGCGCGGCTCCTACGGGACCTCGGGCGCGGCGATGTGCTCGTTGTGGTCCGGCTTGACCGCCTCGCGCGCTCTGTCAGCCACCTGCTCGAGGTGATCGAGCGGTTGACTGGGAAGGGCGCGCATTTCCGGTCGTTGCACGATCCGATTGATACCTCGACGCCCCAGGGCATGTTCTCCCTGCAGGTGCTCGGCGCCGTCGCCCAGCTCGAGCGCGCACTGATCGCCGAACGGACGAGGGCCGGAATCAAGGCTGCGGTGGCAAGGGGCAAGAGGCCCGGCAATCCAGGCCTGCGCGAGCGGCGGCCCGAGGCGATTCGCAAAGTGATTGCCGCGCGCGATCAAGGTTATCTCGAAAACCTCATTGCCGCGGCCGATGCATGGCTGCCGACTGTACGTATGATGCGGCCAGATCGGCCGTGGCTCGACGTCGTGCGCAAGCTGAACACAATGGGACAGAACTGGACCATCGACCGCCTGCATCGGTCGGTGAAGCGTATGGTCAATGAGGGCTTGGCCGATCCGACACTGCTCGGTCGTGCACCCAGGCGGCGGCCCGATGATCGACTAATGACGCTCATTGGTGGCATCGCCGGTGCGAATCAGGATCTCAGCCTGGCGAAGATCGCGGCGCAGCTCGAACGGATGCGGGAGCGCGCGCCGCGCGGTGGAACAAAGTGGTCTGCGTCCTCAGTCAAAAACCTGCTCGACCAGGCCCGCGCCCGTGGACTGCTAACGTGATCGCCGCGACCGAGCTCAATAGTCGATATCCGCAGCCACCCGGGCAGGGGAGCGCATTGGAGGCCGCCTCACACCCGGATTGCGGCACATGAAGATCGATCGCATTCAGCCAATCTGTGGTCAGCGCCCCAGTCAAGGGGGGCTGAAGGCGCTGCTAATCCTGGGCCAGTTCGGCGTCGACGATACGATGAAGCGACTGCAGCTTGACCGGAAGACGGTTCTGTAGCTCCACCGAAAGGGGGCGCCGGCTGTGTGCAACCCGTCTACTGCCGCGGATCAAGGATGCTGCGCCCCTTGCTTCCTTTGCCCATAGGCTGTGGTGCCGCAACTCGGATGTTGTGAACGCGGGTGCATTGCAGTGACCAATCCAAAATGGATGGAAACTTGGGCTTCGGGGGGAGGACATGACAACCGTTGTAGTCAACGATACGGGTTGCCGGATGCATGCCGAAGGGATGCGCAGCATCAATTTATAGGTGCATGAATACATTCTACACCACTAACAATAGATATTTTGTGCTGAGGCAGAAAATGTGAATAATGTTTCATTAAGGGAGCAACAACAGAAGAACACAAAATGTCCATGGGAAATGAGCGTCTAGCGAGCGTCGTTGAATTACTCTCTAAACGACCAGGCCACGAGCGTGTAAGAGCCTTATTGCACGAACTATGTGCGGTTGGCCTTGGACTGCCCGATGATGCCGTCAACTTCGAAGTGCCGATCCCAGAAGTCCGTGGCCGTCTGGACGCGATCTTTGGTGCAACTATTTTTGAACTTAAACGGGACCTTCGTAAGGAGCTAAGCGAGGCCGAGCGCCAATTACAGCGATATCTAGGGGAACGCGAGCACGCTACCGGGCAGAGATTCCTGGGAGTGGCAACAGATGGCGCGAGCTTTGTCGCATATCAACTAAACCATGGGCGCCTAGTTCGTCTCGAAGAGCATATCCCTGAGGTCTCGGATCCTCGGCGATTCCTTTCCTGGCTGGACACGGCGATCACAGTTCGCGCTGACCTAATGCCTGATCCGCAGACAATGCGTGCTGAGTTCGGCCGTGAAAGCCTTGTCCTTCGACGCAGCATGATTGAGTTACAAGAGTTTTGGACGACTGCGCATTCGATACCGGAGGCAGCGCTAAAATACGACCTTTGGAAGCGCCACTTGGAGTTCGTATACGGCACGCTCGTGGCGCCGGACGATCTGTTTCTGCAGCATACATATCTGACCATAGTCGCGAAGACCATGGCCATCCGAATATTGGTGACCGGACATGTTCCTGCGGGCGAACTCCTCGCCGGCACTCCCTTCGTAAATATCGGACTCAATGGAGCCATCGAGACAGATTTCTTCGATTGGATACTGCTTGTGCCAGGCGGGGGACACTTGGTTGATCGGATATCGAGACAAGTGGGCAGATTCCGACTATCTGATATCGAGGTTGATGTACTGAAGGCCCTCTATGAGTCCTTAATCGATCCATCTCAACGTCACTATCTCGGTGAATACTACACGCCTGACTGGCTTGCCGAGAAGATGTGTTGCGAGGCGGTCCATGACCCAATCAATACGCGCGTGCTGGATCCGGCATGTGGGTCGGGAACATTCCTCTTCCACGCCGTACGCCGCTATTTGGCGGCCGCAGAGTCCGCCCAAATGCCTCTACAGGACGCACTCGAGAAATGCACGGACAGAGTAATAGGGCTTGATGTTCACCCCGTGGCCGTTCTGTTTGCGCGGGTCACATATTTGTTGGCTATCGGACCACAGCGCCTACGGCAAAGGCAGATTGGACTCTTCATCCCCGTTTATCTCGGTGATGCTCTACAGTGGGATGTAAGACAGTTTCTCACGGAGGAGGAAATCGAAGTCGCTGTTCCCGGTGAACCGCCGCTACGGTTCCCGGGGGCGGTTGCGTCGAACCCGTTGCTGCTGGAGCTGGTCCTCCGCACGATGCGCGAGTTCGGCGACGAGGGCGCCTCAGTGCGTGCATTTAAGTCTTGGATGAACGCGCATGTCACGCTGCCAGATGCGGATCGGAAGATCCTCGCCGAATCCTATCAACATATGCGAGCGCTCCATCAAGCGGGCCGCAATCACATTTGGACTTACATCATTCGGAATCTCACGAGACCATTGTGGCTCAGCTTGCAGAAGGCAAAACCGGACATACTAATCGGTAATCCGCCGTGGCTTCGCTACAACGCGATGTCGTCGGGGTTGCAACAGAAGTTCCGAGAGGCAAGTCGCCAGCGCGGACTATGGGTCGGTGGCAAGGTCGCCACACACCAGGATTTATCTGCCTACTTTTTTGTGCGGTGTGTCGAACGATATTTGGCGTCGGGCGGTAGGGTCGCGTTAGTTATGCCTCTCGCTTGCCTTAGTCGAGCACAGTACCGGGGCTTCCGCAGCTGTTCGTACGTCGATACGGACGGAAATGTAGCAGCTGCCCTTCGGATTGATCAGGTCTGGTCATTCAGTAGTGACGTACAACCATTATTTCCCGTGCCCGCGGCCGTGATTTTCGGCCAGAGAACCGCTCAGGCGGAGCCCCTACCTGCAGCAATTGTCAGTTTCCGTGGATCACTGCCGCGACGAGATGCAACTGGAGATGAAGCAAATGCGTGCCTCAATAAGGTAATGCAACCTTGGCCACCGATGGTGACCAAGCAGCACTCATCGGCTTATGCCAAACGCTTTGGACAGGGCGCCACGATCGTTCCAAGGCGCCTGTTTGTCGTTCAACGAGTCGAGGTTGGCAGATTTGGCGGAGACGGCGCTGCACCGCTCGTTGCCAGCAGGGTCAGCGCACTCGACAAAGTGCCGTGGAACAGCGTTCAGCCGTTGCGAGGTCAGATAGAAAGACGCTTCCTGCGTCCGGTCTACCTCGGTGAATCGATTGCGCCTTTCCGCATCCTGTCTCCTTTGACAGGGATTATCGCGTGGGATGAGCGACGCAAGTCCATTCTGAATGCAGCCAACGCGCGGGAAGCAGGCCATACGCACCTAGCCCGATGGCTTCGCCAGGCGGAGCGATTGTGGAATGAGCTTGGACCGGGCAATCTTAGCTTTACACAACAGATCGACTATTTCGGAAAACTGTCCCGACAGTTCCCAATCAACAGAATTCGCGTCGTCTACGCGAAGGCTGGAACTCAGCCGGCAGCGGCAATCATTGAGGATGATAGGGCTGTCATCGATCATAAGCTGTACTGGATGGGAACGAATGACATAGCAGAAGCTAGATACCTAATTGCCATTCTCAATAGCGAGGAAATACGCACTCGGGTCGAAGCACTCCAAAGTGAGGGTCAGTTTGGGCCCCGAGACTTCGACAAGGTCATATTCAGCCTACCAATTGAAACCTATAGCCCGCGCAAGTCTCTGCACAAAGACTTGGTAAAGGCTGCAGCTCACGCGGAACAAGTGGCCAACGCTGTAATGCTTGACCAAGGCTCATCCTTTAAGAGTGCCCGGAAGGCAGTTCGCGCGGCGTTGGCCGCCGATGGGATTTCGAGCCGGATTGATAGTCTTGTGAAGATGCTAGTCGACGTGAATTGAGCGTAAGCGCTGTTGTGGCGCCCTTATTGAAGGCGGGCAGCGAACGGGCGAGAGAGGACGTCCCTAAGCCCTTTAGGACGTCCTGAACATGCGAGCCGAAGTACTAAGCGGTCCCGAACGTCGGCGGCGGTGGAGCGAGGAAGAGAAGGCGCGCTTCGTTGCCGAGACACGCCAGCCAGGTGGGACGGTAGCAGACGCGGCGCGGCGGCATGATTTGAGCCGCAACCTGATCTACACTTGGCGTCGCAACCTGGAGCGCGAGTTGTCGGGCGTCGAGACCATTGCATTGCCGTCGCTGGTGCCGGTGGTGCTTGACGATGCCGGCTCTGCGACGACGCCTGCCGTGTAGACGAAGCGTAACGAGCCGGTGAGCGGATCGGCGCGCAGCGATGGCGTGATCGAGATCGCGTTGCCGGGCGATATTCGCAGTATCCCTCCGGGGTGGGCCGCAGGTCATGTACCCTTGTTTATTGGCTGGGGCGCCGAGCGCTGAGCCCGGTGCTCAGCGATGATCTGCTGCAGACCCTCGATGCCGAAGTCGGTGAAGGCCATGACGCGTTCCTCGCCGACACCGTAGACCCAGATGACACCGTCCTCAATGTCCATTTGATCAGCGATGTCCCGCAGCCAGTCTTCGTCTTCGCCCAGCTCTTGGGCGACGCGATGGATGGTCGAGACGCGATAGACCTTGTTGACGTGCATATTCAGGTGTCGAGTGAGGCCCGGGCCGACGCCGTTGGCGTCCAGTTCGACGGTAGCAGCTCATCGAGCCGGTGAACGGGATAGGTGGCGATGCGCGCCAGGACGTCGGCCAGCCAAGCCTGCGGATCAACACCATTCATCTTGGCGCTGACGATCAAGCTGTACATGGCCGCGGCCCGCTGCCCACCACGATCGGAACCGCAGAAGAGCCACGACTTTCTGCCCAGGGCGATACCGCGCAACCCGCGTTCAGCGGCATTGTTGGAGAGGCACACGCGTCCGTCCTCGAGGAACAGCGTGAAGGCAGCCCAACGCGTGAGCATGTAGTTGAATGCCTTGACCAGATCGTGGGCAGGAGAGAGCCTGGCGGCTTGCTGGTGCATGTAAAGGTGAAGATCGTCGATCACGGGCCGGCTCAGCCGCTGCCGTGCGTCCCGCCGTTCCTGAGCGCTCTGGCCCTGGATGGCGCGTTCGATCTCGAACAGCATGTCGATCCTGCGCACCATCTCGATCGCGATCGGTGACAGGACGAGCTCCTTCTTCCCGGCGGCCTTGCGCCGGGCATTCTCTTCAATGTCTGCCATGGTGAAGAACGGCCGCCGGGCATGCGCCCAGCATCCCGCGGCCTTGATCGGCGCCGGCTGGCGTCCAGGCTCGAAGAGCTGGTTGAACCCGCTATAGGCATCGGCCTGCAAGATGCCGGCATAGGCGGCCAGATGCGTCTGAGGATGCTCACCCTTGCGGTCGCGCGAGTAATAGAACATCGCCGCCGGCGGCGCCCGATCGCCGAACGGCCTGTCGTCGCGCACGTAGACCCAGATCCGCCCGGTGTCGGTCTTGCCCTTGGCCAGCACCGGCACCGTCGTATCGTCGCCATGCAGGCGCTCGGCCGCCAGAACATGCGCTTCGGCCAGGCGGCTGAGCGGAGCCAGTGCGGCGCAGACCGAGCCCACGGCATCGGCCATGGTCGACAGCGCGATCGGCACGCCTTCCAGCGCGTAGCACTCGGCCTGGCGGTTGAGCGGCTTGTGCTGGCATGATCATAGCCAGCAGGCTGGGACCGGCCCAACCGCGGGCGATGGCATGGAATGGTTCCGGCGGCTGCGAGATCCTCTCGCAATCCCGGCAGCTCAACTTCTCGCGCACCGTCTCGACGACTTTCCAGCGCCGGGGGATCACCTCCAGCGTCCGCGTCACGTCCTCGCCCAGCTTGCGAAGCCGTGTACCGCCGCAGCATTCGCAGTGTGTCGGTGGATCGATCACCACCCGCTCATGCGGCAGATGGTCGGGGAAGGTGTTGCGCTCGGCACGGTGGCGCGAGAAGCCGCGCACTGCCGTCGTCCGGGCAACCACCTGCTCTGCGGCCAGTTTATCCTCGGTGGCGCTCGCTTCCAGCTCCTCGAAGATCAGCGACAGCTGGTCGATCAGATGCCGCGACCGTTCCGAGCGTTGCCCGTACTTCTCGCGCTGCAGCTTGGCGATCACCAGCTTCTGATGGGCGATCAGCGCCGCGTCCTCGGCCGCCTTGGCGCGCGCCACAGCCAGTTCCGCCCCGACATGCGTCGCGCGATCTGCCTCGGGGCGCTGTTGACTGCGCGCAATAGCTAACTCTGCTTTCAGCGCCTCAAAAGCTGCGGCGGTGATCGATGCTTCGCTGCTCACGGCGATAGAGAATCACAAAACGCGCCGCTTGCCTCATTCTATCTCTCGGCGGCGCTCAAAAAATCTTCACCCCGCGCTCGTCGGACGCCAAGTCAGTTGCGGGTTGCGCCAGTCGATTCCAGACAGCATGTAGCTCATCTGCGCTGCCGTGATCGACACCGCGCCACCCGCCACCGACGGCCAGATGAACTTGCCACGGTCCAGACGCTTGGCATACAGCGACACGCCCAGCCCGTCATGCCATAGAATTTTGATCAGATCGCCTCGACGACCCCGAAACAGGTACAAATCGCCGACGTGCGGGTCACGCTTCAAGCTCTCCTGCACCGTCAACGCCAGGCTGCGCATCCCGCGCCGCATGTCCGTATGGCCTGTCGCGATCCATACCCGTACGTCGCTGGCGATGGGGATCATCGCCGCCTCAGAACGTCCAGAACGCGACACAACGCGTCAGCATCGACGCCACTGTCAGCCCGCACGCGACAACCATCACCAAGCTCGATCTCGATCATGCCAGACCTTGAACGCCGCGCACGGACCGACGGCGGCAATCCCGCTGTGCTCGGCGATGCCGCCGGCGACGCAGCGCTGATCTCCACCGGCACAAAGGCTGCCGCCACTTCGTCGCCCAAACGCTCCTCGCGCGCCTGCTGACGCCAGTGGTGCAGCTGGTTCGCGTTTACGTCGTGCCGTCGGGCTACTTCAGCGAAGACCGCACCAGTGGCAAAGCTCTCCTCCACGATCTGTGCTTTCTGCTGCGCCGTCCAGCGCCGGCGCTGCTCGGGACCCGAAAGTACTGTGACCGTCGACATGTGTGCTCATTAACGTGCCCGTTAACGGCGTCACTTCCCATGCCGCGCGCTCCTTGAAAAGGCGGCCTACGGCGGAGCGATACTATTCGCATCACGGTTCGCGAGCGGATCGGGATCGCCGGTGCGATCCGCTACACGCTCGTGCGCTGGGCCGGGCTGACCTGCTTCCCTCGACGACGGCCGCATGGAGATCGACTCCAACACCGTCGAGCGTGCCATCCGCCCATCGCGCTCTATCGCAAGAACGCCTTCTTCGCTGGCTCCGACGGTGGTGGCGAGCACTGGGCGATCCTCGCGTCACTCATCGAGACTTGCCTATGCCGCACGCGGCATAGGGCGGTCTCGATCAGGGAGTAGATGGCGGCGGCGCGCTGACCGCTGGGATCGGAACCGGCGAACAGCCAGTTTTTGCGGCCCAGGGCGACAGAGCGCAGGGCGCGCTCGGCGGTTGGAGTCGATCTCCAGCCTGCCGTCGTCGCGATAGCAGCAGAGCTCGACCCAGCGAGCCTGGGCATAGCGGATGGCGCCGGCCAGATCGGATTTGCCCGACAGCTCGGGCAGGGTGGCATCGAACCAGGCGCGCAGATCCTCGATCAACGCACCGGCGTGCGCCTAGCGGATGGCCTGTCGTTCGTCCGGCGGCTGGCCGCGGACGGCAGCCTCGATGTCATAGAGCGCGCCGATGCGCGCCAACGCCTCGCGGGCGATCGGCGAGGCGTTGGCGACGTGCACGTCGTGGAACTTGCGCCGCACATGGGCCCAGCAGGCGACCTCGATGATGCTGCCGTCGCTGTAGAGGCGGTCGAAGCCGCTGTAGCCATCGGCCTGGAGCGCACCGGCGAGGCCTTTCAGATGTTCGGCCGGCCGGTCGCCCTTGCGGTCGGGCGTGTAACGGAACAGTGCCGCCGGCGGCGTCACGCTACCGGCCGAGCGGTCGTCGCGGACGTAGACCCAGAGCCGGCCAGTCCTGGTCTTGCCGTGGCCGGGCGCCTGCACGGGCACCGGCGTATCGTCGGCATGCAGCTTGTCGGCACTCATCACCTCGCGGGCCAGCGCGTCGATCAAGGGCCGCAGCAGCGCACTGCTGGCGCCGACCCGGTCGGCGAGTGTCGAGCGATCCAGCTCGACACCTTCCCGGGCATAGATCCCAGCCTGGCGATACAGCGGCAGATGATCGGCGTACTTCGCCACCAGCACATGCGCCAGCAGACCAGGACCGGCCAGCCCGCGTTCGATCGGTCGCGATGGCATCGGTGCCTGCACCACGGTCTCGCAGGCCCGGCAGCTCAGCTTCGGCCGGCAATGGCGGACCACCCGGAAGCGGGCCGGCACATACTCCAACTCCTCAGTGACGTCCTCGCCCAGCACACGCAACGCTCCGCCGCAGCGGTGGCAACTGCAGGCTGGCGTGTGAAGCACGTTCCCACGCGGCAGATGGTCCGGCAATGTCTGGCGGACGGGCTTGCTCGCGGACACGGTGCGCGGCGCTGCCGGCTGACGCGCCGCGGTACTCTCCTCGAGATCCTCCAGCTGCAGCTCGAGTTGTTGGATTTCCCGGTCCAGCTTCTCCGACGAGCGGCCGAATTGCATGCGCCGCAGCCGTGCCAGCTGTACCTTCAAACGTTCGATCTCCAGATCGCGAGCCGCCAAGGCATTGCGCTGCTCGATCACCAGCTGGCGCAGCGCATCAAGGTCGTTGGGCAGATCGGCATTGGGATCGAGCACAGGTCCAGGATAGCCGATCGCAGTGCCGCTGGCGGCGATGGATCATGCCCCGAGTCGTTGTGCCGCAGCTCAACCGGCCAGTTCGGGCCGCCAGGTGCGCACCGGCCGGCGCCAGTCGATACCTTCCAGCAACATCGACAATTGCGCCGGCGTCAGCACCGCCACGCCCTGCTCGGTGCGCGGCCACACAAAGCGCCCACGCTCAGCTGGCGCTCGATCTCGCCGATCGTTCGGTCGGCATCATCCATGGCCTGGACGCGCGCGCCGTCGGTCGCGCGGTACGATCACGGCCGCGACCGAACACATTTCCAGAACCACTCGAAGTGTTCGCGACTGGCCCACGACACGACACGCTGGACCAGATCGATCGACTGCAGCGGCGTCATGAACAGTTGGCGGCGTGCCCGCGCTCGGTCGGCCAATCGACATCCAGACCATGCCGGCGCTGCAGGACCTCGAGCGCAGCTTCCAGTTTCGCCGCGTCCGCGGGATCCCACGGCGGCGCCTTGCCGAGAGCCTCGGCGTCAAAAATCAGATTGATGCTCATAGCAGCGCTCCTGCCTGGAGAGGCTTGATGAGATCGGAATCGTTGAATTTCACGTTGCCGACGCGCCGCCCGACCTCCCAGGTCTGCAGCGGGCCATCGAACGGCTTCATGAGCGGCGCCGCTTCATCAGGCGTGCCCAACATCCAGATATCGAACTGGTCCTCGGTCAGGATCACCGGCATGCGATTGTGATACGGCGCGACGGCCGGCGACGGCTCACAGACGATGATGGTGAAGCTGACGAAGCCCGGGCCGCCATCGCCGCGCCAGCGATCCCACAGGCCGGCGAACGCCCAGGGCTTCTGGTCGACCGTGAAGTAGTGCGGCCGCTTGAGTTGCTTCTCGCCGGCAGCCTGCCATTCGTACCAGCCGCTGGCCGGGACGATGCAACGCTGCGACTGGAACGGCTTGCGGAACGAGGCCGCGGTGCGCACCGTCTCGGCGCGCGCGTTGAAGGTCGAGTACGATTTTTTGTCGAGGCTCTTGAGCCAGCTCGGCACCAGGCTCCACCCGGCCACCACCAACTCGCGGCCACCGCCCTCGATCGGCCGGATGATCGGCATCGCGTCGGTCGGGGCCACGTTGTAGTTCGGCCGGAAGTTGCTCGGCGGCGCCTCCGGCAGCGTCAACCGGTACAGGTGAACGATCTGGCCCGAGGTGAGATCGTGTGTGTAGCGTTTCCACATGCATGAGAACATATAGAGAACAAGAAAGGCTGTCGAGTCGGCTAGGAATGGTGTCGCCGGCTTGGTGAGACGGCCACGTATTGTCGTCCGGCCCGTTGCGATCACCGCCGCTATCGCCTTGAATCATCGAAGGAAAACACCGGTTCTGAGCGACCAGTTCGCGCGAATCGGAACGAGGCAGTGTCTTGGGCGCCTCCCCGTCGCCAATCTCGAAGAGGGCGACCCCATGATCGGCGCTACCGAGCCGGATCACCTCAACGTCGCCTTCCAATATGCAGTCGTTGAGCTGAGGGGACCTAGTGCAGATGCTTCAGGCAACGCTTGGCCCGTTGTCAGCAGATAGCGGTAACCGTGCCCGGTCATTCAGCGTGCGGAGTGAGATGCCTCTCGTACAACCTGGCTCGCGCTGCCTGTGGTGCCGAAGACGAATACGTGATCCCCTGGAACGCATTGACCCAACTATCCGCCTCAAGCGGATGGCCTCCGGGCCGGCCGTTCCGTCGCTACCACAAGGTTAGAGTTAAGGGGCTTCGGGGTGCAGGGGCGGAGCCCCTGCGGCAACGAGGCCGAACGATCAGTGTTGGTGTTCGTGGCAGCCAAACGCCTGATGTTGGGCGCGGTCTCGAGGCTGTTCAGGAGGACGCCGCCACCACTCGCGCCTCCGGCCCCTCATGACTCGCTAAGCAACTGGGGGGTCCAGGGGGGTGTCCCCCCTGGGCGCGCGCTGTTTAGGCGCGCGAAAACCGCCGACGAGGCGGTGCCTTACGGTCTTCTGGGGCTCTGATTGAGGTTACTGCCTTAAAGTATAGATCTCAGGGCGGTTTCAATCTGAGAGCCGGACTTCGGAGAACCTTCTACGACATGGCCTGTGCCGTCGAATTTTGCGCCGCCGGCACCGAATACGCCTCGTCGATCAAGCGGACGACATGGGCCTCGGTGTAGGCGTACGACGGATGATGCCGCCACTGCTCGCGATAGGCATCCCGGTGCCGCAGCACGTAGGCCATGCTTGCAGTGCTGGGGGTGGCCAGCATGTCGCGCACGATCGCCACGAGGCGTGCTGCTGCGACGACCGCCGGATCCTGGGCGCGGGCGCTCATGAGCCGCCTCCTTCAGGGAACGGCAAGCCGAGCCGGCCCGCGAGCCGCTGCAGTGCCAGTCGTACAGGATCTCGGCCGAGCTTGGCCGTATGCGCCGCTTTCAATCGCTCCAATGCCGCGTTCAGCGGACTGCTCGCGTCGTGTTGCATTTGGACGGATGGTGCCGGGAAACCCCAAAGCTGCGGGTCAGGTGCCGGCGTGGGCGCTGGCCTGTCAGGCTCGTCGGCCCACTCCGAGGCCGGGATGATCGTGTAGGCGTTGGTTTCCTGGTGCAGCTCGTAGCGACCGTCCTCGTAGGACTCCGAGCAGCGGCGGACCCAGTTAATGATCCCGAGGGCCTTGAGCTTCTTCAAGGCCTCCGCGACCGTCGATCGGGCCAGGTTGGCCTTGCGCGCGATCGTGTCGTAGCTGGGATCGAGCTGGCCGGTAACGAAGTTGAAGAAATCGAAGACCAGTGCGTGAAGCACCTGCAGGCCGGCATGGCCGATGAGACCGCCGTGGCGACCGCGGATCTTGGTCCGGGCATCGAGACGGCGGGCCGTGTGAAACAGTTTGACCGCTTCCTTGCGATTCATCCGCCGCCAGTTCACCGGCTTTCGGGTGCTGCCGCGGTGCACGGGAGGCGTGTGTAGCCGGATCGGCAACGGGCCGAGTCCTGGCAGTGAAGCCATGGAAACCATTTGGGAAACTCCGTCCTAGAGGGGGACAAAGCTCCGCCGCTGCCGCTTTTTGCTAAAAACGGCTTGTTCCCGTGCCCGGTTGTCGGTAGGATTCGGTTGTCAGATCTCTCGGCTGAGAGGCCGAACTCTACAGATTGAGCACGTTCTCGGCGGGCTGGCTCAGTTCAAAAAAAGGCGGGTCGTTTGCAGCGGCCCGCTTTTTCTTTGCCCTGAACGTAGACAAAACCTCCTTTCCATAGTGGTCGTGGTTCAGAAAGCTACTCCACATCTAGTGGCAATCCGAGTCCTTTTGGGCCGATTTCGAGCAGTTCGAGCCGGTATCGGTGCCCATAAGGCCTTGTAAATCTTGATAAAACCGGCTTCCGCTGGGGCAACACTCAGCCGTTGCCGTTCTTGAGCAAAAACGGCTTGTTCTCGTTCCCGATTGCCGATAGGATTCGAGTGTAGATCTTTTCTCGAAATGCCCATTGCCTCGGAAGCGGTGTTGGCGGATCGGTCCAGACAAAGAAAGGCGGGTCGTTACCAGCGGCCCGCTTTTTCTTTTGGCTGAACGAAGACTGAACCTCCTTCCCTAGTGGTCGTGACCGACAAAGCTACTCCACATCTTGGGGTGTTCCGAGTCATTTTGGTCCGACTTTGGACTCGAGCCGACTGAACACCACTGGGGCTAGAGCCGTGATCTTGGTCGTCTGCCGGTCCCATGGCTAATGGAGAGCATGTGTACGCCCCGCGTCAGCTGACGCGGGGCGGTGTGTTGGGTGACAGCTCAGTCGCCGTTGGCCTTGCGGCTGCGGGACCAGATGAGCGTGAAGGTCTCGCTGTCCTCATCATCCAAGAGGTTGGCGTAGATCGGAGTGTTGAAGCTCGGATCGTCCAGCTTGACCGAGAGGTAGTCGCGGCCCTCGCTGGAGCGCTTCGACCATGCGGCGCCGATCTCGGCACGGCCGACATAGACCCGGTGGCTGGGAGCGTTGTCGCTGGCCCGGTTGGTCTCGGGGACGATGCGGATGCCCTTGGTCTGGACGCTCAGGGTGACGATCTCGCCCTGGAACTCCTGGCCGGACTTCTTGAAAGAGCCGATGTTAGCCATGTCACTTCTCCTTGCTGTCTTCGAGCTCACGACCACCGCGGCCTCGATGGCGATCTGCACGCCGGAGGCGATCCACGACGCACCCGCGCGCGGGCCGGAGCGCAGCGGAGGATGGCGGCGGTGAGACTTTCTTGCCTCGCGAGGAATGGGCGAAGCCCAGGGGAAGAAAGTCGATCCGCCGCCGTTGCGGCTCAGGCGATCGAGGCGCAGCCGTCCTTCGGCCAGATCAAGCCAGGAGAGGCCCCGTGGCGCGCGCGCGCCGAACAGCATCCTCGGGAGGAGACGTGGCGAACATCAAACGGCCCGCACAAGAGGCCTGGTTATTCGGGCGAAGGGAAAGAAACCCTGGAGTACAGAAAGGGTGGCCATGTCATCCAGACCAAAAGGTGAGACTGCGTCGCGGACAGCAGCATCGTTCTCGGCCAAACATATCGCCGCCATCCGATTGAAGTACTTCGATGGCCGCCCCAGCGTCGATCACGCTTGGCGATTTACGAACCGCTTGACATACAACCTGCGCAATGAAGGACCGTACGGTCAGCCCTCTTCGGCCGTGAGTCGATGGAAGTTGAGGGTGTCATAATGGCACAACGCGTTGGCGGATGCCGGTCGCCGGGTGGCAAGATGCAGAAGTTGGTCTTGCCGCGCCATCGGATTGGCGTGCGCCAAGCGGCGGTGTTTTGTTAGCCGACACAACCTGACCAAGCGCCCCAATTGAAAGTCCGTGAGATGTTTCCTGATACAGGAGGAGTGACGTCAGTTGCTCTTCCTGTCTGAACTTTCGACCGCCGCGTTGGCGTCGGCTGGCGGCTTTCTCGGAGCATTCACTTGTCCTCCCTGCCGGTTCACGGTTGCATTGACTGCAGCCTCTGCCACATCGGCCCCGTGATCTTTGACAAGACCCGACGCACTGAAGGTAGTTGGAGGATCACGGCAAACCAACTCGCTTGGGGTAATCCGCAGGCCGAGATGGTCGTGCTTGGCTTTTCGAAGGGTCCAAATGCTCTGGGCGGCATTGCTTCTCCAGGCCGGGGCCAAGTTCTATAAAATGTGTCGAAAGGGGCGATAGATAGCCTATGGAGTGCATTTCTCACGACTGAACGGACGATCCTCGTGTTCATCCCCTGAGGGCGTGGTTGACAAATATGCGATGTAAGGGCAACTTTCTTGCCCTTATTGCGCGGAATTGACCGGCTTTGCAACCTCGCCAGTACAAGACTGCCAGCTTCCTGTCGGCTCACCCGGTCTTCACGCGGTCCGAGTTTGCGGCGGCCTTCGGTCATCCGGCGAGCGCGGCCAGTGTCACCAGCCTGCTTCGGCACCATCTGCGCGCCGGCAACATCAAGCGTGTCAGTCGCGGGGTGTTCGCGGCCGTCCCGGCCCATCTGGCGGCGGACCGGATGGTGATCGACCGCTTCGCCGCGGCCAGCAAGCTGCGTTCCGACGGCGTTCTCGGATTTCACTCCGCGCTCGAGCTGCATGGCATCGCCTATTCCGACTTTAACGAGGTCCAGCTCATCAGCGCCGGACGGACAGCACTCGTAGATCTGCCCTTCGGCGCTTGCCGCTTCGTCACTCCGCCGAAGGCGTTGGTGGCCGCCGGCAAGGCTGACTACCTGACCATGACCATGGATCGGCAGGGGGTAGCGGTCCGGGTGACCGCGGTCGAACGCACGATCGTCGATGTCCTGCATCGGCCGGAACTCGCGGGCGGCGTTGAGGAAGTCCTGAAGTCGCTGGACCTGGTGCGTTATCTCGACCCGGTAAAGCTCGCCGACTATGTCGAGCTGCTGGAGAACCGGTCGCTCGCTTCCGTTTCCGGCTGGTGGCTCGAAAAACGGCGCGCCGCGCTCGGCGTCACCGACGACGTGCTGGCACGCCTGCGAGCGCGGCTCCCACGATCGAAGCACTACGCGCTGGGCGCCGAACCTGGTCATGCCGTGCTCGTCGAGCCGTGGCGCGTGCTTCTCCCGCCGCAGGCTGTCGACGCCGCTTTTGAAGGCGTCTGATGGTCGCTTCGCGAGAAACGCTTCAGGACCTTGCGGCCGAGCGGCAGCTTCAGCCCGCGACGCTGGAGCGCGTGATCCGGCTGATCGACATTCTCGACGCGTTCGGCGCCGACGCGCTGATCGGGCCGCGCATAGCGTTGAAAGGCGGCACGGCGCTCAACGTTTTCCATTCCGACCTGGACCGCCTCTCGGTCGATATCGACGTCAACTATGTCGGCGCGATTGAGAAGGAGGGCATGGATGCGGACCGGCCGGGATTGGAGGATCGGATCGAGCGGCTGATGGAATCGAAAGGCTACGCCGCGCGGCGCGAGCCGTCGGAGCATGCGGGGGGCAAATGGATCTACCGCTATGCCTCCGCGCTTGGCGGGGCCGGGACCATCGAGATCGACATCAATTATCTCTTCCGCAGTCCCCTTTACGGCGTGGATCGCATGCCGTCGGCGAAGATCGGATCTTATCGTGCGACGAATGTGCCGGTTCTCGACATCCACGAGATCGTCGCCGGCAAGGTGGTCGCGCTGGTCACGCGCCGCGCCGCGCGCGATCTCTTCGACGCGCATCGGATCATCGCCATGCCGGCTCTCGACTGGACGAAGATCAAGGCGGCCACCTTGATGATCGGTGCGAGCGCCAAGAGCTTCGACTGGCGCACAGCCTCGCCCGACACGATCGGGTGCGACGTCGGAGATATCACTGGCAAGCTAACCATGTGCCTGCATGAT
>Ga0187894_10001834_pt1 | contig 26505 bp, 19 predicted proteins | sample GBC1701081metaG_FD_136650 | JGI IMG/M metagenome (GOLD analysis project Ga0187894, IMG submission 136650) | White microbial mat communities from a lava cave in the Kipuka Kanohina Cave System on the Island of Hawaii, USA - GBC170108-1 metaG ... | reverse complement strand
CAGCCTGGGAACCACGTCAAAAGTTCCGGTCAATGGCGTTATCAGCCTGATTGATATTGATATGACCAACCTCGGCAACTTCTTCCGCGGCGACTGGAATGGACTGTTTCCGGCAAATGCCGGTCTTCCCGGCGGCAGTTTGTCGAGTGATGATATTCTCGATAACGGCGGCTCCGGCTATATCGTTTATGTCTCAGACCGGCGCGGCGATGCTGACAATGATGGCGAATACGATATGGAAGACATCTACGGACCGAATGACGGCACCCTACAGGCGGGTGAAGATGTCAATCGCAGTGGCGCTTTAGATGTGGATTACACCTGGGAAGCCGCCCGTTATAATGTCGGCATTGAAACCGATATTGCCGCCACCCGTGACCATAAGTATTTCCGGCGTGGCGTTCGTCTGATTAACGGCGCGGCGCTCTACGGCACGATTAACAAAGGCTATTCCGTAGCCAGTGAAAATGGCTTGTATACGCTGGGAAATTACAATGCTACCGGCGTTGCCGTCGGTCCGTCAGCCAGCGCCCCAACGCCCTACGACCAGTATACAGGCACACAAGTTCCCTGTTCGCTGGTTTCCGATGCGGTGACTTTTTTATCCAACAACTGGAATGATGCCAGGAGTTTCCGCAGTCCTTGTAATATCGGCACCCGCACCGCAACCGAAACGACGATTCGCGCCGCTTTGCTGATGGGCGATTCCCGAAGCAGTTTGCGAGTGGCAGGTTCTCCCAATCAGGGCGGCGGCGACGCCAATATGAGCGGCGGGGTACATAACTTCCCGCGTTTCCTTGAAAGCTGGGGCACTCGCGCCAATTATTGCGGCTCGCTGATTAACCTCTTCAACAGCCGGCAGCATAACGGAGCGCATAAAAACGGCGGCGGCAAGACGTATAACCCGCCGACTCGTAACTGGGTCTTTGATGCGACCTTCTTAGACCCCAATCGGTTGCCGCCCGGGACGCCCTTCTTCCAATATGTGCAAATGACCGGCTTCCGGCAGACCTTCCGGCAAACCACGTAACCCTTTCTGTCGCGGAGCAAATGGCGCGGCGTCGGTGCAGAATTCTCTGTGCCGCCGTCGCGCTTTTGCGTTTCCGCTTACCTGCCGCCCAACCTCTATTGGAACTCATTGCCTTTTTTGTACGTTTATGGTACATTGAAAACAGTAGCGCGTAGGGGGGAAGGGGTAAAAAGAGCCCAGAGAGTCTGGAGAGTAGCGGAAGAGGCTTGCCAGAATCTGTCTTGCGGGTTCGCCTTGCCTTGTCGGGTTGCGGTTTTGCCGCTTGGATACGATGAATGTGGCAGCGAGGTTTCTCGCGCTTGAGGTTGCTGGCGGCGCTGAGGTTTCTCGCGGCTCTGCCGCTTGGAGGTGCGGTTTCTTCTTTGCGGCTCTGCCGCTTGGAGGTGCGGTTTCTTTTTTGCGGCTCTGCCGCTTGGAGGTGCGGAATGGCTTCGCCTTTCCGGTAGGCTGACTTTCTTCTTCTCGCGGCTGCGCCGCTGATGGCTGAGACTACAGAAAAAAAAAGCGCCAATACAGATGCAACGAGAAAATGGCAGCGATGCAAAAGCATGACAGGTGAAGAAGGGAGTAATCGCGTAATTGCAATACGGCAGGAAAACGGCGCGGCGAAAAAAGCGCCATTGCAGAAATGGATTGCAGAAATGAAAAATGGCAGCGATGCAAATAAAAGCGCCAATGCCCTTGGTTTTGCAATTCATATGCAGAAGTTGGCGCAAAGTTGTACGAATTTAGTACGGAATGAGACACGGATAAACGCGGATACGACGGATTGACGCGGATGATCCGCCCGAATCTGCTCAATTCGCCTAATTCGCGGTCTATTCTCAACGAGCTATCATCTGATCGGCAGCGGAAATTGGCAGCGATGCAGAAACTTTTGCAGAAATGAATAGCAAAAAATGGCCCCGATACGCTTCATTGTGCTGATAACGCACAAAAAAATTGCGCCAATGCGTTTGTCAGGCAGGTCAGCAGGCAAAAAAATGGCAGCGATGCGGTTCACTTTGTAGATGCAGAAAAGAGAAACGAGGTACTGATAGCATGAAGCGAGCATCATACAAATCGGGTAAGTTAATTTACCTTTATGGTACAGAATAGTTATTCACGGTAGCTGCTGCGGACGCCTGCTGAACTCCCGATTGTTGAAAGGCTACGGCTGAACCTGTAATATCACTGCTTACGGGCGAAGCGTTGGAGGTGAAGAGATGTATTGTCCAACTTGCGGGTCGAACAACGCGGACGAGTTAAAATTTTGTACCCAGTGCGGTACAAACCTAGCTGTTGTCAGCGAAGCCTTGAATGGCAAATTTGCCGGACTCTCGCTCGGTGAAGCGGAGCGCGTTGCTTTACTCAAAAATTACTATCGCGGGCGACGCAGCGCCATTATCGGCTTCATTACTGTCGCCATATCCGCCTTCAAATTGTCGTTAGGCTCTCTGCTCGGCAACCCCGAACTCTCTATGTGGTTTGTGCCGCTCTTTTTATTGCTTATCGTGATGGGGCTGTTCTGGACAATTTGGGGAGCAATGAAATGGATAGACGCGGGCAGCGAACTGAAAGCCTTAGGCTATGACAATCCGCGCCGCGCCTTGCCGAATAGGAAACCGGCGATGGATCAAGCGCCAGTGAGAGGCTATACCACAGGTGACTTGAATACATCTACCGTAAACCAGCAGTTGCTAGACGCGCCGGCGAGCGTTACGGAACAGACAACCAAATCTCTTGAGGAAAAGAACATCCCCGAATTGCTGCCGCGCAAAATTTCTACATGATAGAAAGAACGACTGAACTACTGAATGCCTAAAAGAACCGACATCAGGAAAATTTTAATCATCGGCTCCGGTCCCATCGTCATCGGACAAGCCTGTGAATTTGATTACTCCGGCACGCAAGCCTGTAAAGCCTTACGCAGCGAAGGCTTCGAGGTCGTGCTAATCAACTCGAATCCGGCGACCATTATGACGGACCCGGAACTTGCCGATAGAACCTATGTCGAACCTTTAACGCCGGAAACCGTCCGCGCCTGCATTGAGCGTGAACGCCCCGATGCGCTGTTGCCAACGGTTGGCGGGCAGACGGCTCTTAACCTTGCCGTCGCGCTTGCCGAAAACGGTACACTTGAAGAATTCGGCGTTGAACTGATTGGCGCGAAACTGCAAGCCATCAAAGTTGCTGAAGACCGCCTGCTCTTCAAACAGGCGATGCAAGAGATTGGTATCTCGATGCCACGTTCCGGCTATGCGAAAACGCTTGAAGAAGCCCGCGCCCTTATCAGCTTCGTCAGCTTTCCGGTAATCATTCGCCCGTCGTTTACGCTTGGCGGCACGGGCGGCGGCATTGCTTACAATGCCGAAGAATTCGATGAAATCGTGTTGCGAGCTTTGCAAGCCTCACCGCTTCACGAAACCTTGATCGAGCAATCGGTCATTGGCTGGAAGGAGTACGAACTCGAAGTGATGCGCGACCTCGCCGATAATGTCGTGATTATTTGTTCGATTGAAAACTTCGATCCGATGGGCATTCATACCGGCGACAGCATCACCGTTGCTCCGGCGCAGACTCTTACAGACCGCGAGTATCAGGTGATGCGCGATGCCGCCTTGAAGATTATTCGGCGTGTTGGCGTGGAAACCGGCGGCTCCAATATCCAGTTCGCGTTGAATCCGGCGAACGGCGATATGATTGTGATTGAAATGAATCCGCGGGTCTCGCGGTCGTCGGCGCTCGCCTCAAAAGCGACGGGTTTTCCAATCGCTAAAATCGCCGCCAAACTGGCAGTCGGCTATACTCTCGATGAAATTCCCAACGACATCACGCGCAAAACGCCTGCCAGCTTTGAACCGACGATTGATTATTGCGTCGTCAAAATTCCCAAATGGGCATTTGAAAAGTTTCCTGCCTCTGACCCGACGCTTGGCGTCCAGATGAAGTCGGTTGGCGAAGCTATGGCAATCGGGCGCACTTTCAAAGAGGCGTTTCAAAAAGGCTTGCGCTCACTTGAAGTGCGCGGCGGCTATCGTGTCCCGGATGACCTTGACGATACCGAACTGAGAAGAAGATTGGTCGTGCCATCGGCGGAGCGCATTTACTATGTTCTTCATGCACTGACCAAAGGTTATGCGATTGATGAAGTCCATGAATTGACGAATATTGATTTATGGTTTTTGGACAATCTGGCGGAGATTATCGAAACCGAGCGCCGATTGGCGGAAAAATCATTAGGCACAATTTCCGGCGTTGAGCTATATGAAGCCAAACGCCTGGGCTTTTCCGATCAACGCCTTGCCGCGCTGCTGCGAACCAGCAAAGACGAACCGACGACGGAAAACGATGTACGCAACAAACGCTTGAAACTCGGCATCCGCCCGGTCTTTAAGCGTGTGGATACCTGCGGCGCGGAGTTTGAATCGTTCACGCCGTATCTCTATTCGACCTACGAAGAGGAAGACGAAGCGGCAATAAGTGACCGCCAAAAAGTTATCATTCTCGGTTCCGGTCCGAACCGCATAGGGCAGGGAATTGAGTTCGATTACTGTTGCTGTCACGCTGCCTTTGCGCTCAACGAAGAAGGCTTCGAGAGCATCATGGTCAATTGCAATCCCGAAACCGTTTCCACCGATTATGACACTTCGGACAGATTATATTTCGAGCCGGTGACCTTTGAAGATGTAATGGAAATTGTCGAAGCGGAAAAACCTTACGGCGTGATTGTCCAATTCGGCGGGCAAACGCCGTTGAATCTTTCCATGCGATTACTCGCGGCGGGCGTTCCCATCATTGGCACATCGCCCGAATCCATTGACCTGGCGGAAGACCGCAAACGCTTTGGCAGATTGCTTGCCGATTTACAGATTCCTCAGCCGCCGAATGGCGCTGCCACATCGAACGAAGAGGCGCGGGATGTTGCCGCCACTATCGGCTACCCGGTGCTGGTGCGTCCGAGTTACGTGCTGGGCGGACGGGCGATGCAGATTGTCTATGAGGAAACAACGCTCGATAACTATATGACGCACGCCGTCGCCGCGTCGCCTGAGCATCCGGTGTTGATTGATTCATTTTTAGAGAACGCTGGCGAAATTGATGTAGATGCGTTATGCGATGGCGAGCGTGTAGTTATCGCCGGGATTCAACAACACATCGAAGAAGCGGGCATTCACTCCGGCGATTCGTCCTGTGTGCTGCCGCCTTACGGAGTGAAGGAAGAACATCTGGAGGCGATGCGCCGCTACACGCGGGAACTGGCGCTGGCATTGAAGGTCGTTGGTCTGGTGAACCTTCAATTCGCCATTCATAACGATACGGTCTACGTGCTTGAGGTCAATCCGCGTGCTTCCCGCACCGTTCCTTTTGTATCAAAAGCTACGGGTGTACCGTTGGCAAAGATCGCCGCCAAGCTGATGGTCGGGCGCAAACTCGCGGACTTCAATCTGCCGGATGAACTCACGGTTGAACGGTTCTATGTCAAAGCGCCGGTCTTTCCGTTTGTGAAGTTTCCCGGTGTTGACCCGATACTGGGACCGGAAATGCGTTCAACAGGTGAAGTGATGGGCGTGGCAGAGAACTTCGGCGGCGCATTCTTGAAAGCGCAACAGGGCGCAGGTATGAAGTTGCCAAGCGACGGCAGAGTTTTTATCAGCGTCAATGATCAGGATAAAAAAGAGGTTGTCGAACTGGCAAAACAGCTTGTCGAAATGGGCTTCCGCCTGATCGCCACACGCGGCACACAACGGATCATCAAAACGGCGGGATTGGATTGTGATGTTGTTTACAAAGTCAACGAAGGTCGCCCGAATATCGCTGATATGATTCGGAGCAAGCAGATTAACTTAATCGTTAATACGCCACTCGGACGCATCTCATTTTATGATGAACGCGCTATCCGGGGCGCGGCGATGCAATACAGTGTGCCGTGTGTAACAACGATGACCGGCGCGACGGCAACCGTCGCGGCAATCAAGGCATTGCGCGATGAGAAGTTGACGGTGCGAAGTCTACAGGAGTATCACGCTAAAACCACGGGGAAATAAAATGCCCTGTAGTAAACCCTCTGTGCAGTGAATCGCTGAAGCGTTGCTCAGTTTTTCTGATGTCTGGGAGTTGACCGCTTGGCTAAAAGAGGCTTCTTCGGCAAGGAGTTAAAATTGACTGGTAAAGGGATTACTCTTCCAGGAGTGGTGGCTTACAAGGCGAAGGTAAATCAGGTAAGAATTCCTTTTAGATTGAGGGTAAAGCCTTTCAATAATGGCTCGCCGGAAAGTTCAGTTGGCTGCTCTAACATCTCCACCGGTTCATCAGGGCGATAGATGTAAACTCGTTTTTCCAGAGGGTTAATCAACCAGCCGAGTTGTGCGCCGTTTTCGCTATACTCTTCCATCTTCAATTTCAAAATTGGCAGCTTGTCAGTTTCCGGGCGCAGTTCAACAACGAAATCGGGACAGATCGGGGCAAATTTTTTGCGCTTTTTCTCCGGTACTGCCTGCCAGCGGTCAAGGCGAATCCACGACAAATCGGGCGACCGTTTTGCGCCGTTCGGCAGAATAAATCCCGTTGAAGAATCAAAGCCCATGCCGGTTTGGTCAACTTTTGCCCAAGCAAAAAATTCTCCAGTTAAATTAAAATTGCGATGCCCGCCTTCACTACCGACTGGCAGCATAATAATCATATCGCCCTCCTTCGTCATCTCAATTCGTAGTTCCCGATTGGCGGCGCAGAACTCGAAAAACTCGTCTTCACTCAATTGCTGGCTGAGCGGACCCAAATGAATAACCAGTGCGTCCGGGTCAAGACGCTCCACTCGTTCGCTAATTTCCGGCGTTAAAATCGTCACCATACTCTTCTCCCTGTAAAAGCGAAGTTATGATGATTATAGATGGTGAACCGGAAAAAGATAAGAGCATCCCGGCGGTTAAAAATTGTGACAAATTTTTTTATTGACTTTTATATTACGCTCGTCATATTATGTGGCTGTGCGGTATCCGAAAGAACAGAAAGAGACCACGCGGCGGCGGATTTTAGAAGCGGCGGGCAGGCTCTTTCGAGAGCGTGGCTATGATGGCGTTGGTGTGGATGCAATTATGGCGGAAGTAGGATTAACAGCGGGCGGATTTTATGCTCATTTCCAATCGAAAGAGGCGTTGTTCGCCGAAGCCATCGTTACCGCTTTCCGAACCCGCAACGGCTCGCTCAAATCGCCCGACGGCAATCAGGATGATGGCGAATGGATGAAGAATCTTATCTATGGTTATTTGAGTCGCACCCATCGAGACATGATTGCTGATGGCTGCCCGCTATCTTCCGTCACCCCGGATGTCATTCGTGGCACGGATCAGGCACGCGAGAATTATGAGAAAAGCATCCGGCAATTCGCTTCTTCGATCATCGCGCACCTCGACTCTGGCGAAAAGACAGAAAACGAACGGGCGCTTGCCATTATTGCCCAGTGTATCGGCGGCTTGATGCTGGCGCGAGCCGTTAAAGACGAAGAGTTATCGAATCAACTGCTCAGAGCTTCACGTCATGCGGCGTTGAAGATTAGCGAATCCTAAATCGTTTAGAGGCGGTTTGTGTCCCATCGCCTCGCGGTCAAACCGCTTCTAAACGTCTATCTCCCAGCCTGATGAAAGGAATCTACGATGACGACACCGAACTGGCAGCCCACCGCTTGTATCCTTTGCAGCCGTAATTGCGGCATTGAAGCCGACGTACAAGGGCGCGACATCGCCCGTATTCGCGGCGACAAAAAGCACCCGATTTCCGAAGGCTATCTGTGCCAGAAAGCGCAACGTCTGAACTTCTATCAAAATCACGCTGACCGTTTGACTTCGCCGCGGCGTCGCCGCGCTGACGGCACATTTGAAGAAATCTCATGGGATACGGCAATCAGTGAAATCGCCGCCAAACTGGTAGATCTGCGCGATACCTTTGGCGGGCATTCGCTGGCATTTTTTGGCGGCGGCGGGCAAGGCAATCATCTCGGCGGACCCTATTCCAAATGTCTTCGCAACGCTATGAAGTCGCAGAATTATTATAATGCGCTGGGGCAGGAGAAGACCGGCGGCTTCTGGGTTGATGGCAGGCTCTACGGCAGGCAGAACTGCCACCCGACGGAAGATGTCGAAAACGCCGATGTTGTCGTCTTTATCGGCACAAACCCGTGGCAATCGCATGGCATCCGCAATGCCCGCGAAGTCTTGCACACGATTCGCAAAGACCCGTCTCGCACCATGATTGTTATTGACCCGCGCCGCACCGAAACGGCGCAGATGGCGGACATTCACCTGCAACTCAAGCCCGGTTCCGATGCGTTTTTGATGGCGGCAATCCTCACGGTTATCGTGCGCGAAAACCGTGAGGCGCGACAGTTCATTGAAACGCGCACCACAGGTTTTGAAGCCGTGAAGGAGACCTTGCTCAATGTGGATGTTGAAGCCTACGCCAAACGCGCTGGCATCGCCATTGACGATATTTACAAAGTGGCGCGGCTCATCAGTGAAGCAGAAAGTTGCGCGGTGAGAACCGATTTGGGCATTGAGCAGACCTTAAACAGCACACTCAATTCGTATTTACGCGCTTTGCTGTCGCTTGTGACCGGCAATTTCGGCAGAAAAGGCGGCGTCAATCTGCATACCGCTTTAGTGCCAATGATTGGACACTCGGACGAAAACGATCCCCAACTGCGTTCACAGGTCAACGGCTTTCGCTTTATCGGTAACATTCTGCCGCCGAACATTCTGCCGTCAGAGATTAACAGCGACCATCCGAACCGCACACGCGGACTTGTCGTTGACAGCGCCAATCCGATTGTCACCATGGCGGACACCCGCGCTTACCGCGAAGCCTTCGCCAAACTCGATCTGCTTGTCGTTGTTGATGTGGCGATGACCGAAACTGCAAGACTGGCGCATTACGTTCTGCCTGCTTCGTCGCAATTCGAGAAGTGGGAAGCGACCTTCTTCAATCTCGAATTTCCGAAGAATGCCTTTCATCTGCGAAAACCGCTTTTTGAACCGCTCGCAGGAACGCTGCCGGAAAGCGAAATCTACACCAAATTGGTACAAGCAATGGGCGAACTTCCGGCAGATTTCCCGGAACTCGCAGCCGCAGCAAAACAGGGACGAATGCAATTTGCAATAGCCTTCAAACAGGCGATGAAGCAAAATCGCGGCTGGCTGGAATACGCGCCAATCATTCTCTATAAAACGCTCGGCGTGACCTTGCCGGACGGCGCGGCGGCAGCAGCTTTCCTATGGGCAACAGCACATCAATTTGCCGCCCAACAACCGGAAGCCGTGCGCCGTGCCGGACATCAGGGCGACAGCATATTCTTAGGCGAAGCTCTCTTTGAAGCCCTCATCTCCGGGCATTCCGGCACAGTCTTCAGCGTCAATGAATATGAAGAAAGCTGGCAATTCATCAAACACCGCGACGGGCTTGTGCATCTGGAAATCCCTGAAATGCTGGCGGCAATCGGTGAACTCAATCCCGATGACGAGCCTAGCCGAAACGAGTATCCATTCATCCTGGTTGCCGGTGAGCGCCGTTCTTACAATGCCAATACCATCTACCGCGACCCGGCGTGGCGCAAGACCGACCCGGACGGGGCAATCAAGATTCACCCTGAAGATGCGTTGATGCTTGGTCTTGCTAACGGCAGTTGGGCGCGGTGTGAATCGAAACGCGGTGCGGCAATTGTGCGCGTCGAAATCAACGATACGTTGCAGCGCGGCATGATGACATTACCGCACGGCTACGGCATGGAGCATCCGGCAGAAAGTGGTGAGAGACAGCGCACCGGCGCACACATCAACGAATTGACGGCAGCGGAAGATTGCGACCCGCTAGCCGGTACGCCATATCATAAATTCGTCCCGGTACGCCTTGCGCCTGTTGCCATTGCGTAAAGTTTGAACATCTGTATAAACGCGCATAGATGTTCACGATGTCCCATTTCTGATTTACTTCGCTTCGTCCTGTTTCAATCTCGACAAGGCTCTGGTGAATGCCAGAGCCGGCCCCCAGTGTCCGCGCTTTCTCAGCCAGTTCAAAAAGCCGCGCACATCAAAGGCATAGACCAGTGAAAACAGCACAATGCCAATGGCAGCGGCGCGAAAGATAACCCAGAAGATCGCTTCCCAACTCGATCCGGCAGCAAACAGCACGACAATCACAATGGCAATCGGCGTCCAAAACGACGGGCGCAAGACATCACGCGCTCCGCGCTTTAATGCCTCTTGCCAACTTCGTCGCGGCGCGTCCGTAGAGATAGATTTCGATATGTTGGCGGCTTTGCGCGACATGATTTCCCGCAACCAATCCGGCATCGAAGAACGCCGACGAGCAAGCACGCCAACGGCGCTGGCCACAAAGCCCCACAGCGAAATCCATGCCGCCAGCACTGTAGCGATTTGCGCATTGCCAACGCCCCAGTGTTCATGTGTCCACACGACTACCGCGCCATAAGCCTTTAAGAGTTCATTGCCGATTAACAGATATTGCAGAATCAAACCTTGCGAGATTGCCCACGCGCCAACCAGCCAACTACCGATGGCAACCCCTAGCCAGTTCCAGCCCGCAACTCTTGTCGCAATGCCGAAGAACAGCCCTTGAATCGAGATTGCCAGCATCGGGCGTAAACGACTGCCCGCCGGAGACAAGGCTTTTAGACCCGCCGCAATGAACGAAACCCATGTGACGCGCAAGCGTTGTCCCAAACCTTCCCCGGCTCGCACCATGGTTGCCGCCTGTACGCTGGAAAGAATCAGACCGCGCATGGGAAATTGCGTGCCATGCAACACCGAGCCGAGCGTCACTTCGATTGCGCCGGATGTGCCGCCATACAGTCCGACGCGCATCCAGTCGGCATGGGCGACGCAAGCAGCGCGTAACGTCTCCCATGCATCAGGGTTTGCCGCATCAATCTGTAAATCGAACGAGCGACCGAGATGTTTCTCAATCGCTTCGCGGCTCTCTGCGCGTATGGCAACGGCGACAACTTCGGGTTGTGCTTTGACAATCTCCTGCCAGATGGCGATATGCCCTTTGCCTTCGGCTTCGAGTTTGCCGAATTCATCCAGCACCATGAGCGACAGTGGCGGTTGCGCTGCTAATGCTTGCGCCCACTCTTTAACTATTGTTTCCGTTTCTCTATGGAATTGATAAGGCGGGAAGGAAGCCGCATCACGCATGGCAAACGGCGTTATCTCTCCGGTTTGCACCCAGCGCAAATCGTAACGCGCCGCGCCGCGACCGGCTTCTGCACGTTCACCGGCTTCGGCAATGAAGCCGTCAACCGCTTTCCCCTGTGATTGAAACCAACTGGCAAGTTGAGCAAGCATACTCGTCTTGCCTGCTCCGATTGCACCCGCGACAGCGATTAAAAGCATACTGAATATGCTTACATTAGTCCGGCTCAATAGTCTAGGGAGTCCGGCGAGTTTAGGAGTTTAGGAGTTTAGGAGTTTAGGAGTTGGGTAGTTAGCTTTCAGCAGCAACTCTATAGTGTGTAATACATATTGCGATATTTACGAAAACCTGCAAGCCAACTCTGAACTCCCGAACTCCTAAACTCTTCTAACTCAGATATTGGTTTTGATGCCGCTGAATTTGGTCAGTGCGTAGCCTTTGAAGTCTTCATTGTAGCATTCCTTCATGTCTTCCATAATGCGAATTGCTACCTGTTCGCCAAGTCGTATGCCTTCGCCAGCATCAGTTCGCCAATGCACACCCGCTGTATTGCGCCCGAACGCGATGTTTGCCGCGAGTTTGTTCACCTCATCGCCAACCGTCAGCGCCCCGTTATAAGGATGCAACGATAGCCCGTCGGCGCTCGCTTCTACCGGATTCGGCAATACAAACGATTCATTAAAGAAGGCTTTGAGGATTGTCGCGCAGGCTCCGGCAATTGCCGCGTGTCCTGATGGATATGCCGGATGCAAGGGAGAGCCTTCCGGGTACGCCATCGGTAATAAATATGTGCCATAGCGTTTGAAGGTCTCTTCTGCCGCTTTCGATTCCACTGCCTCGGCATTTATATCGTACTTCGCCGCGCCGATTTTGTGGTTGTGCAGGTGTCCGGCAAAGGCTTCGGGACGGACGCGCCGGTGCACATACCATTTCTGATACCAAGCGGCTTTCAAAGCGGCATTGGCGGCTCTCGTAACCATATCGAGAATGTCCGGCGCACCGAAAGCAGAAAAGCCCGTCTGGGTTTTATAGCTCTTATAGGGATTGGCTTCGTCAAGCGCCGCTGCGCCGTGACTGAGCAGAATTAAGGCAGCGTAGAGAAATGCCTGATAGGTATAATCCTTATGCACATAACCGCCGAGGTCACGCCCGTTACGAATATAGTGCGGCGTCGGGTCATACGAAAAAATAGCCGTTGGCGCAAACCCGCGTTGTACGCGCAACCATTCGTCATAGCTGGTCATAAAATCGCCAGCTAGTGGCACATTGTATTTTTGAATAATCGTATGCGGTCCCGATGGCACCTCTTTCCAGAGAAATTGCGAGATATACGGACCTCGTAAGTCGCCACTGGTTTCGCCGCGAAAGAGGGTTTCTGGCGCAATTTTGCCGTCCATTTTTGCGCCGCGAAAGTTTGGCGTTTCCGAAAGTTCGGCGGCTGCCTGAGCGATTAACGGATTGGCGTTGTATTCTCTGAAAGGAATGTCACGGGTTAGCGCCTGCCAGTAGAGTTCGATGATTTCGCTTGCCTGTTGTTCACTGTTAAATGCCGGAACGGTATCCACAAAGTAGCTCTGCAAATCGCCGCCTTCCAGCACGAAACAGAGTCCCGATTGCGGGCATACCTGTTTCGCCGTTCCGCCCATCGGCACGGCTTCAAAATCTACGGGTCGCCCGGTCTGACAAGCATTTTGAAATTTCCCATAAGCCGAAAGTTCAACCTGTCCAAGTTGGTTATGCGGCAAGCCTTTTGAGTAGTTGCCGATCTTGGTGTCGTAGGTGTACTCGTCATTGTTTGGCGTTTCGCGTGGCAAAGCTTTATTGCGCTGGGCGATTGCCGCATCCTGACGAATTTTGAAGGCGACATTGCGACGCGGATTGCCGAAGATAGCGGCGCGTTCGGCGGCTTGCGCGGTTGATGGTTTTGAATTGATAAGCGGTTCCAGCCCGATGGCGCTTGCGGCTATGGTTGCAGCCGTCAATGAACCGGCTTTGCCTAAAAACTGGCGACGGCTCGGTGAGGAAATGCGCGTGCGCGTGGCTTGGTTTGCCAACGTCTCTTTTTTCATAAATTTCTCCTGTAAGAAAAATACCTATTCATTATTTTGCGGAGATGTAGCAAGAGGGACATCATGGCAATACATGAATGCTGAACGAAAGCGACCCTGTAAGATTATTTTTTAAGGCAGGCGGAAGGTCAATAGTTTTCTTTTTGACCGATTGGCAAAAAATGACGAGCGAGCATGGATAGGTTAATCGTCGAGCGAACGGCTTTGCATTGCTGCTGACGCTATTGTAGGGCAATGGCATTTTGAGTAGTCATAGTTTGCAGCAAATAGCTCTCATTTAACGCCTCAGATAACCGGCGAGATTGATTGATCGTGAATAAAAAGTTACTTGGAAGCGAGTCCGGTTCATGTGGATGGTAGGCGCACGCGCAACTTGCACCGCAGCCTGTATCTTAAACAGTTGCCACCGCTAATCTATATGTGACAGCATCTTAGCCGAGAGTTCTTTCATCAGCTTTGCACATACCATTGCGGTCATGCGGTTCACATCCATCTGAGGATTGTACTCCACTATATCGGCTCCGATGACGTCTGGCTTAACCTTTTGAATCAAACTAATCACCTGCCTGGTAGATAATCCTCCTGGTTCAGGGTGCGAGACACCGGGGGCGAATGCCGGGTCCAATCCATCCAAATCAATAGAGATGTATACCGGCGTGTCAAAACCGGGAGCGACATCATCGCGCCAATCCTTCATCTCAAAGACTTCCACTCCGAAGCGAGATGCCTGCTGCCGCTGATGTCCGTTCATCGTGCGTATCCCGACTTGCACCAGTCGCTTGACAAGTTTTTCTTCCATGATTCTGGCGAACGGCGAGGCGTGAGAATAGCGGTTGCCTTGAAAATCGTCGTAAAGATCAGGATGGGCGTCAAAGTGGAGTATGCTTAAACTCGGATACTGCTTCGCTAGCGTTCGGATAATAGGGTAGGTGATGGAATGATCCCCGCCAAGCGACAGTGGGCGAAGTTGGTTGGAAAGTAGATGTTCGATTGAGACTTGGATTGCTGCCATCATATCTTTGCCGACAACTGGAAGGACATCTCCGGCGTCGAAAAAAATGTTGGGCTGGCTCAGGTCTATGCCTAGTTCACTGCAAAGATTTGAAGATTCTGAAAAGAACGCCTCTCGAATCAACGGCGGCGCGTCAGCAGCGCCTCGCAGAAACGAGGAATTTTCGTCGTGGCGAAAGCCAACGATGCCGAGCTTGCAAAGTTCAAGGTTATTGCTCACCGTGCTTTCCATATCCATTCTATAGGATGCAAGAAAATGTTTTCAGACAGGATGAACAGGATTAACAAGCGGATAGAGCAAAAAACAAAGAAAAGATGGACCTTTCCTTTCTGTCATCCTGTCCAATGGTTTTTCTTACAATCTATAGTTTATCATTACGCGCCTAACGGCAGAGTTGACCTAGGGCAAAACCGACATCAAGCCCGCTTGAATTTAACAATGCTCGGCTCCACTTCGGCGTTAGTAATCAGCCATTCAGTTTTCTTTGCTTAATGAGTCGTGCCTTAACCGCATCAAGAGATTCCCTTGGCTCTTTCGTGCGCTTACGAGCCGTCAGACTGTCGTAGACATCTTCCCAAAGATCGCCATACTGGCGTAGGTCAATCTGTACAGCAACTCTTTCGCCTTTTTCATTCGTTACAAAATGGACGCCTTCCATAATAACTCCTCTGAAATTGTTTCCGGCAAATTATACATCATCAGCCCCATTTATTGAAGGTCACCGGGATAGTGTCAGAGGTCTAACGCTTCAGTTCAGCGGGCGCGGGAGCGGTATTGAAAGTAAGTTTAAGAACTGCGCTACCCGCGCTCCGCTGCAACTGGTTGTTAGACCGCCTAACTTTGCTCTTGCGTGCGGATGATAAAGCTCTCAGCATCTAAAAGAATGCTGCCCACAACCACTCAATCCCATTCCTCCCAGATTTTACAGATAACACTAAGAGCCAGTGTCCCACCTGCGATAGATCCAAAGACTGTGAGAGCAGTGATTTGATCAGATGTGAACCGATCCGAGCCGTTGAAGTATGCGAAAGCAATGAACACTGCAAGCATTATAACCAAGCAAGTGAGTGTGAGCCGAAGAAAGAATCCAGAAGCTGACATGGGGAGTCCAATAACTTTCTTATTCCTAGTTTAAGAATGAGATATATTACAAAGTTTACAATGAAAGTAAAACACCAAATACTTCCGATTGTATTAGCCTGCTCTTAGAACCCGCAGGCACTTTGCACTCGGCGGTCTAACTACGGTATAAGCCGAAGCCTTTCAGATAACACAACAATAAGCGTGTTATCTGGAAGCAGCCATTCCAGATAACACCCGAATTGTCGTATTATCTGGAATTCCAGATAATATCCTTTTATCAAGACGGGTGGATGCTAACACTTTTCAAAAAAAGCGCCCATCATTTTGAATATGCAAAACTCTATGAAAGAGCAATCATCAACTATCAGGGAACCTGCCCATCAATGGACGCGCTTTTCAAAGCCGCGCCAGTATTCTTCGCGTAATTCTTTCTTGAGAATCTTGCCGGTTCCGCCTTTCGGCAAGGCTTCGCGGAAGTCAATGGATTTCGGCACTTTGAAGCCCGGTAGTTGGGTGCGGCAATATGCCAGCAATTCGGTTTCGGTCAGATACACTTCCGGTTTCAAAACCACTAGGGCTTTTGGCGCTTCGCCCCAGCGTTCATCCGGTACGGCAATGACAGCGCATTCAAAGACCGCCGGATGCGCGTAGATGGCTTTTTCGATTTCGATAGATGAGATATTTTCGCCGCCCGAAATAATGATGTCTTTTTTGCGGTCTACAATCAGGTAATAACCTTCTTCGTCGATGACCGCCATATCGCCGGTATGAAACCAGCCGCCGCGCATCAGGCGTTCCGTTTCTTCCGGCAATTTCCAGTAACCTGCCATGACGTTATCGGCGCGAACGACTATTTCACCGGGGCTGAACCCATCACGCGGCACGGGCTTATCATCAGCGTCAAAGACATCCATATAGACGCCGGGCATCGGGTAGCCGGTCATCGCCTGTCGTCGCCAGCGTTCATCATCCGGCAAATTTTTCAGATGCTCTTTAATAAATGCAAGGGTCAAGACCGGCGTTGTCTCAGTCAGTCCGTAACCGGAATAAGCGCGACAACCAATCTTTTCTTCAATTTCCCGAATCAATGACGGACCGGAAGCTGCGCCGCCGATGTTGACGAATTCGAGTGAATGCAGGCTGTAGTCATTTAACTTGGAATGATTGAGCAGCGCATAAGCCATCGTCGGCACAACAGCAATGTGCGTCACCTCTTCTCGTTGAATCAACTCAAGAACTTCTGCCGGGTCGAACTTAGGCACAACAACATGACGAGCGCCCATACAGGTCAAGGTGTGCGGGCTGCCCCAGCCATTGACATGAAAGAGCGGAATGGAGTGCAGTTGCACATGATGGTCGCGGATTCCTAACCCGCCGATAACCTGCATGGCGTGAAGATAGAGATTGCGATGCGTCATCATCACGCCTTTGGGATTGGCGGTTGTGCCGGAAGTGTAGAAGAGTTCGGCAAGGTCATCATCGCGCAAATCGGCAGGCGGCGTATAATTCGTTGCCGCTTCCGCAATTAAATCTTCATATTGCCCTTCAATGCAGATGAAATGCTTGATAGCTGGCACATTATCTTTCAAAGCATCCACTAAAAGAGCAAAGTCTTTGTTATAAAAGAGGACAACCGATTCCGAATCGTTGAGAATATAGGTAATCTCATGCGGCGTCAGCCGTATGTTCAAGGGCAGCAATACCGCGCTCATCTGCACCACGCCGTAGTAGGCTTCGAGAAGTTGATGGCTGTTGTAACCGAGCCACGCGACGCGCTCGCCACGTTCAACGCCTAGTGAGGTAAGCGCATTGGATAAACGGTCGCATCGTTCACCATATTCCCGGTAGGTGAATCGCTTATCACCATCAACAATACCGACTTTGCTGCCATATTCCGTGACCGCACGCTCTTTGAATCGAATCGGTGTGAGGGTTAAATTCATTCAAGCAATCTCCATTCGTAAAGCAAAATTTACGTTATTTTTTCCATTCAATCGGAAACATGGCACCGGCTTTTTCTGGCTCAAGTTTCAGTCCAATCAAGGCTGCGGCACGAGACATTACCAGATCCTGTTTTTTCGCCATATCCATTGCTGTTGGCAATAATAGTTCATCAGGCGTTACTCCCATATGTTCCAAACTTTTTCCATCAGCCATAATCAAATCCGCATCGGTAATGCTGACACCATAAAAAGAAACCGTATCAAGACCTGATGTATGGTCGTAGTATTTCGCTTGCATAACAGCGCCAGCGGTACGGTCGCCAATGACGATACCGCGCTTTTCGAGTTGCATTACGCGAGCAAACAATTCCGAAGCTGAGCCGGATTCGCTATCAACCAGCACCACAATCTTGCCTGTAAATGCCTTATCGCCACGCGATTTTGCAATCATCGGCTTCATCTCTTTTCGTCCTTTCAGGTCAGCGATCTTCACATCTTTATCACAGACGCTCCCAACCAATCGTTTCAGCGTATCCACCGCGCCGCCACCATTGCCACGCAAATCAAGAAGCAACGCTTTTCGCTTTCGTACCTTGTCCATCATGACATCAACTTCATTATCACTCAGATCAAATAACGGCATTTTCCAGATGAAAACCTCATCGCCCATTTCAAGGTAGCGATGACGTTTTAATCGCGGCTCATTTTCCGATTCACGAATCAAGATCATGAAATCAACACCACTGTTCAGATTATAAAGTCCATGACCTTGAACAATTTTAGCCATTACATCCAACTGACGAGGTTTTTCATTCGGACTTTGGACGACCAGCCGCATACCGGGTTGTGGGCGTAAGGTATAGTAGAGATATTTCAACTTCCATAAAATGCTTCTATCCAATTCTCGACCATCTATCGAAAGAATTTCATCGCCAACTTTCAAGCCTTTCATCTCCGCATCACTGCCGGGCTTGACGGCATTGACGTAGCAATGATCGCCAACTGCCAGTAACTGCCAGCCATATTCCGTCCGGTTGGCTCGTTGCGGTGGCAGAAAAAAGGTATGCGAATCGTCCAACTCGGTCAGGGCTTGGGCGATGATGCCGAAGATGTGTCCATTTGAATTTGCCTGCTCAATCTTCTCTTCGGCGGCTTTGAAACGCGCTTCAATATCTATACCGCGAAAGCTGGTATCGTAATAATTTTTCTTCAAATCGGTTTTGATTAAATCCAGCATATAACGCCCACGATCTTTTTCCATTTTCCCTATCGTTTGCGCGTTTGCCAGCAAAGCAACCGTCAACAGCGCCAAAAGCAACCCAAGCTTGAGTAGTAACCATTGAGTAATTTTCATTGACTATCCCTTGCTAAATTAAAATCGTTTCGCGTAAGTTTCAGCTTTCTCGCACCATTGGTGCGAGTTTTTCATCAGATGATAAGAATTACAATCCGCTCGTCTCTTTGAATCATTACCTAATCAACTAACTAACCGGCTGCGTCCCTGCCAGTGTTTTTCGCGCAGGTTCTTTTTCAAAATTTTGCCGCTGCCGCCTTTCGGTAATTCGCCTTCAATCATTTCCATAGATCGCGGTATTTTATAGGTCGGCAGATGGTCTTTGCAAAAGTCTTGCAACTCTTCGTATTGCAATGTCGCGCCATCTTTCAAGGCGACGCAGACGTGAACCGCTTCGCCCCACTCGTCGCTCGGAACCGGAATGACCGCCGCCTCTTTAATCGCCGGGTGCATATAAATCACCGCTTCGACTTCGGTGGAAAAGACATTTTCGCCGCCCGAAACGATCATATCTTTCTTGCGGTCTACCAGATAAAGGTAGCCTTCTTCGTCAACCGTCGCTAAATCTCCGGTGTAGAGCCAGCCGTCGCGTACCGTCGCCGCCGTCTCTTCCGGTTTCTTCCAGTAGCCGCGCATGATATTTGCACCTCTGGCAATGATTTCGCCCACTTCACCGGGTTGAATGTCTGTGCCATCGTCTTTCACAACCCGAATTTCCACACCCGGAACCGGCTTGCCGCAGGATGCCAGCCGCTTCTCTGTCTCAGGATTGGCAAGCGCCAGTTGGTGATCTTCGTGAGTAAACGCCGTCAGCAACGGCGATGCCTCGGTCAGTCCATACCCCTGCCCGAAGTTGCAACCGAAGACCTGCATGGCTTTTTTCAGCGTCTCCGGCGCAATGGGCGACGCGCCGTAAGTGATATGCCGGAGCGATGACAAATCATAATCGGCAATCTTCGGGTGATGCAGCAGAAAATTGATCATCGTCGGTACAAGTACCATTACGGTTATGCGGTCGCGTTGAATCATCTCCAGCACATCGGTCGGGTCGAAGCGGGCGCAGAAGGCTTGCGCGATGGCATGATGCACATTGGAGAAGGTTGCCGCGCCGTCCGCCAGATGGAACATCGGCGCAGTATGAAGAAAAACATCGTTCGGATCGGAATTGCTTACGCCGTCGGCGTGGCGGATGTTCGCCACCATATTGGCGTGCGTCAACATCACACCTTTCGGTTCGGCAGTCGTGCCGGAGGTGTAGAAGAGTCCGAGCAAATCCTCGGCAATCACTTCCGGCATCGCCGCATCAGGATCGCCCTCTTCAACTAATTTTTCATAATTCAAATAATCGTCACGCGGCGCATCGCCCATCGAAATATAGTGTTTGACCAGCGGCAGATACGGGCGCAACGCATCAATAATCGGCATCAGCGCATCGTCAACAACAACTGCAACCGCTTCGGAATGTTCGATGATGTACTTCATCTCCGACGGCGGAATGCGAAAGTTGATAGGCACGACTGCCGCGCCCGCCTGCGGAATGGCAAAATAAAGTTCAAGATAGCGATAATGATTGAGCGCCAGAATTGCCACCCGGTCGCCGCGTTCAACTCCCAGATTTACCAAAGAACTCGACAGGCGATTGATACGCTCATCAAGCTGTTTATAAGTGTACGTTGGGTGCGGCGTGATAGACGCGACCTTATCAGGTTTGGCAGCAACCGCTTGTTTCAGAATATCAACGATGGTCATAAATTCCCCACTTTGATTGGCTCTCACGACAGATTTTCGTTCGGGCAGAATGTCATAATTAAGGCGCAATTGTAAAGTCACCTGAAGGCACGTCCGTCCAATAAGATTTTTGGTAGTGGGTCAAGGTGATGAGAAGAGTTCAGAGTCCAGCCTGTAGGCTGCGGCTTCAAACCAGCAGCCTACAGGCTGGACTCTGAACCTTATCTCCCTTCACTGCGCCACTACCAGATTTTTATTGACAAACAAAAAAGAATACTATATAAATCTTATATAAGTTTTATATAGAGTTATTATGCAGACGAAGAAAGAGAAAAACGACTCGAAGAAGGTTAGGACGTATTCGGCGAGTGACCGGGAGGTGGCGATGCTCGAAGCCGTCGCGCAGTATCACGGTTTGAACAAGAGCGCCACCATAGCGAGTCTCGTCCGCAAGGAATTCTGGCGTATTTTTCCCGCAGGAACCGATGGCGTGAAGCCGACTCGCGGGGCGAAAGTGGAGGAACAACGATGAGTACACAATTTGTTAATCTTAACCCCGGCGGTTCCGCGCCTGCCGTTGACCGCACGGCGTTAATAGATGAAATCCATGAGCTTGCCAAAGAGCGCAACGCCCTTATTCTAGCGCACAACTATCAGATGGGCGATGTGCAGGACGCCGCCCATTTTGTCGGCGACAGTCTCGGTCTGGCGATTGAAGCGCAAAAGACCGCAGCCGATCTAATCATCTTCTGCGGCGTTCACTTCATGGCGGAATCGGCGAAGATCATGAATCCTGAAAAGAAGGTCTTATTGCCGAATCTGTCAGCGGGTTGTTCGCTTGCCGATTCGATTACGCCGGAAAGCCTTGAGGACTGGAAACGGCGTTACCCCGGTCACACGGTTGTGACCTATGTAAACTCGTCTGCTGAGGTGAAGGCAATGAGCGATATTTGCTGCACCTCGGCAAATGCGGTTTCGATTGTCCGCAGTCTGCCGAATAACAAAATCCTCTTCACGCCGGACAGAAACCTAGGCAGATGGGTGAAGAATCAAGCGCCGGAAAAAGAGATTGTCATTTATGACGGCGCTTGCCCAACGCACGATGTTCTGCGCGGCGCGAATGTCACAAAGACGAAATCGGCGTTTCCCGATGCCGTAGTCATCGCTCACCCGGAATGCCGTCAGGACATTATCGAAATCGCCGATGAAGTCTGCTCGACCACGGCAATGCTCGGCAGAATCGCTAAGTACCCGGATGTAAAGACCTTCATCGTGGCGACGGAAAACGGCATCATCCATCAGATGAAGAAACGCTATCCCGACAAAGAATTCGTCATGGCGGACGGCTGCATCGGCTGTCGTTTGCACTGCCCCTATATGAAGATGATTACGCTGGCAGATGTGAAACGCTCGCTGGTTGAGGATAAGTTTGAAATCGAAGTTGAGCCGGACGTGATGGAAGGCGCAAGGCTGGCGCTAGAGAGAATGCTTGCCGTGCCGCGAGATAATTGAGGAAGGCGAAGATGAATCCTCTCAATATCTGGTCGAAGTCGGATGAGGAAATTGGCAGATTGATGTCGAACTTTGCTCACACGCCTTTTGTTCTCGATGGCATTCTGTATTCTTCAATCGAAGGCTTCTATGCGGCGTTGCTCATTCAGGGCAACGCCGCCAAACAAGCGAAGGTTCGCCAGATGTGGGGCGTTCGCGCCAAGCACGAGATTCCAAAATTGAAACCCCAAGTCATTCTATACAACGGGGAGAGTTTCAAGCTCGGCTCAAAGGATCATATCTCGCTCATTAAGCAAGCCATACGAGCGAAGTTGCAGACACACCCGGAGATTGCCGCCGCTTTTGTAGCAACCCGACCGCGACCAATCGCTCATGAGACAGGCTATGCGGATGCGCCGGACGCCGAATTTCCCAAAGAAGTATTTTGCCGAGTCCTTGAAGAGTTACGAGAAGAGTTTGCAGACTGTATGGAGAAAGCGAGCGGGCAGGCTGAAAACCGTTGTGAGCAGAAACCAGCGCCAGATTTCCCCATTGTTGAGCCGCTGGGATGAACGCCTTTCATCTGGATATGTTGAGCAGCGGCGCGGCAGGCAACACACAGATTCTATCTTCGCGCCGGTTATGCCGAGCAGCCGAAACGATTTATCAAATTACTATGAAAGACGCACCTTTAAGTTATTGAACATGAGCGCGAAACCGTGATGTTGTTATCACCTCGTCCGCTAATTATTAACTTGTCGCTGGCGGTTTCGCGCTGCGTCAATTCAATCGTTGAGCGCTTGGTGATTTTGTCAAATGAGGAGAACTTCAAATGCTGCTTGAAGTGATTGCCCTACTCTCGGCAGGCTTGTTTGCCGGGGCGGCAATCTATATCAATCTGGTGGAACATCCTGCCAGAATGGAGTGCGGCACGGACTTGGCTATTAGGGAGTTCGCGCCCAGTTATCGAAGAGCGACGGTCATGCAAGTGACGTTGGCAGCGGTCGGCTTCGGAAGTGCAACCGCAATTTGGTTGAGAGGCGCTTCGTTATGGTGGCTGATTGGCGGCAGTATTCTCGTCGCCGTTATTCCTTTCACCCTGATAGTTATCTTCCCTACCAATAAAAAGCTCTTGGATGCCTCTCTGGACAAAAGCTCTGAACTGGCAGCGGCGCTGCTGCTTCGTTGGGGCAGATTACACGCGGTTAGAAGCCTGTTGGGTTTATTATCATTCTTGCTATTTATCATTTTGCTTGCACGAAAGGCGTCGGCGTAATTCAATCAATAATTGTCCGGTATGAGTGATGTCCTGATACCTGCGACAATAGATTGATTTTCCTGCCTGACACAGTGGTAGCCTAACGACGGAATGCGGCGCGGCGTTATTTGAAGATGCGATGCAGAATCTCTGCGGTTTTTTCATCAGCGGGAAAAAAGGTTTCGATGGCGAGTTCTGATACGGTTACGTCAATCGGCGTTCCAAAAACCGTGACCGTGCTGATGAATGAAAGTTCGCCTTCTTTGGTCATCAGCCGCAGAGGAATGGCAAAGCCCGAATAATCAATCTCTTGGCTTGGCAAATTATTTTTCAATAATTTGGGTTTCGGATAGCTTTTTAACTCCTCATAAAGTTCCAGCAAAAAAGCATCGGCAGTAATTTCGACTTGCCGGCTCAAGTAGGCAAGCACATTCTTGCGCCACTGCGGATAATTGATAACCTGTGGGGTAAATCCTTGCGGATGCAGACAGATTCGCAGCATATTGACAGGTGGTTCGAGCAGCGACGAATCAACCTCCGCCGTAAAGATGGTAGCCGCTTTATTTGCCGCAACCAGCGTCCAATGACGGTCAACAGCGAACGCCGGATTTGCCCCAAGTCCGTGCAAAATTGAATCAACCGCTTGGCGGGCGGCGGCAAGCCGTTGATCGTCAAGCGGTCTTTCGGGAAAAACCGCCGCGAAGCCCGCCGCCGTCAGCAAAACATTGCGCTCACGCAGAGGAATTTCGAGTTGTTCGGCGAGCCGCAAAACCATCTCACGGCTCGGTTGCGAGCGTCCGATTTCCAAAAAGCTCAAATGCCTCGGCGAAATCTCGGCATCGTAAGCCAAATCAAGCTGGCTCAACCGTCGCCGTCCGCGCCATTCGCGCAACAGGTCGCCAACTTTTTTAGATACAACTTCTTTCATAAGTAAAATTTTACATTACAAAATAAGCAAACTCTACTACCTCAGAGGTAGTTGTATGCGATTGCGGAATATGAAATTCTTGAGCTTCGACAGCGCCGCGAATTTTTTACAGCGCCAAGGTCGTAAATTTTTTGAAGGAGAAAGAAAATGAACCAAGCTTTACTTGCCGTGTGCCTTCTGGTGTTGGTATCAATAATTTTGACTACCACGGGAAGCGCACAACAAACACCCGTTGAGGGCGGAAAATCATCACCAATCCGGCGTAGCGTACAGACCGCGTCGGGACGTATCAGCTACACCGAGCAAGGCACGGGACCGGTCGCCTTGTTCGTGCATGGCGTACTGCTCAACGGGCATCTGTGGCGTCATCAACTAACGCATTTGTCTGACATCCGGCGCTGTATAGCCGTAGACCTGCTTGCCCATGGCGACACCGAAATCGCGCCGGATCAGGACGTATCCGTAACCGCTAATGCGAAGATGCTCAAGGAATTTCTCGATGCCTTAAAGATCGCTCAAGTGGACATCGTGGGCAACGACAGCGGTGGCGGCATTGCACAGATTTTCGCCGCCTTGTACCCGGAGCGTGTGCGTAGCCTGACGCTCACCGACTGCGACACCCACGACAACTGGCCGCCCGAGGCTTTCAAGCCTTTCCTGGCAATGGCGGCGGCTGGCGGTCTACGTGGAACGCTTGACGCGATGTTGGCGAATAAAAGCGTCTATCGCTCACCGCAAGCTCTGGGACCAGCGTATGAACACCCGGAAAGGCTGAGTGACGACAGCATCGAAAAATATCTGCGTCCGCTGGTCCGTACCGAGCAGCGCACCCGCGACTTGCAACGCTTCCTCGCCGCTTTCGACAATAAGCACACGCTCGCCATTGAAGCGCGGCTGAAGACGCTAAAAGCGCCGACCCTCATCGCCTGGGGAACGGATGATGTGTATTTCGACGTGAAATGGTCGCGCTGGCTAGCCAATACTATTCCTGGTACGCGGCGGCGCGTCGAGTTCAAGGGCGCCAGAATTTTCTTCCCCGAAGAACGCTGGGCGGAATTCAACAAGGAACTACGCGCCCATTGGCAGATACCGGAAGCGGCGAAAAACCATAGCCAAACGGCGACTATTGAAGAATTGATCGACCGTTATTTTGATTCCCTGAACGAAACCGACGGCAAACGCCGCCGCGATTTAACCAAACTGGTTTGGGCGGAAAAAGGTAAATTCGGCACTTCATATGGCGAGGTCGAAGGGATTGATGCGATTGACGCTCTGGTGGCGGGCGTTCATAAACAATTTCCCAACTCCACGGTTCGACGAACCAGCAAAATTGACGGCTTTGGTAATTACCTGCGCTGGAGTTTCACGCTTTCAGAAGCTAATGGCAAACCAATCCTCAGCGGTGTAGATTTCGCCATTCTCGCCGACGGAAAACTGCAATTAGTCATGGGCTTTTTCGACTTTGCGCCGAATCCGGCAAATCAATAATCAGGAGTTCTCAGTTGACAGCAAATCAAACCATAATCGTCTATGGCGCATACGGACATACCGGGCGCTTCGTCGTTGCAGAGTTACGCAAACGCGGCTGGACTCCCATCCTCTCTGGTCGTGACGCCGATAATCTCAATGCCATTAGCGCGGTGTATGGCGGACCGGAGATACGCCCAGCGTCGGTTACTGATGCGGCAGCGCTCGACCGTGCGCTGGTTGGCGCAGCAGCGGTTATAAATTGCGCCGGACCTTTTGCCCGAACCGCCGCGCCGGTAATCGAAGCGGCGTTGCGTGCAAAAATTCCCTATTTGGATGTCGCGGCGGAAATAGAAGCCAACGCCGACACTTTTGAGCAGTACGCGAGGCGGGCGCGTGAGGCGGGAATGGTGATGGTTCCGGCGATGGCGTTTTACGGCGGCTTGGGTGATCTGCTGGCGACGGCGGCAATGGCAGACTGGACGGCGGCGGATGAGATTTGCATCGCCTATGGACTCAGTAGCTGGCAGCCAACTCTCGGGACGCGGGCGACGAGCCAAGTTTCCAAGCAACGCCGGGATGGACGGCGAATTGCCTTCTCAAAGGGTCGAATGGAGTTCCGCACGGACGACGCGCCAATGACCGAATGGACTTTTCCCGCGCCGCTTGGCACTCAGGCGGTCGTCGGAGAATTCACGATGGCGGACACGCTGACGATTTCGCGTCATTTAAGAACGCCCGAAATACGCTCGTATATGACCCTTGCGGCAGTTAAAGACCTGTCCGACCCGGACCTGTCGCCGCCGCCGGCAGTTGACGAAAGCGGGCGTTCATCGCAAACTTTCCTCGTTGAAGTCGTCGTGCGTTCAGGAGGCGTAGAGCGTCGCGCGGCGGCACGCGGGCGAGACATCTACGCCCTCACCGCGCCTCTCGTGGTGGAAGCGACCGAGCGTGTCGTCAGCGGGCGGGCTAAGATGAATGGCGTCGTTACCGCCGGTGAGGTCTTCGACGCGCCAGACT
>Ga0187894_10001833_pt1 | contig 26508 bp, 21 predicted proteins | sample GBC1701081metaG_FD_136650 | JGI IMG/M metagenome (GOLD analysis project Ga0187894, IMG submission 136650) | White microbial mat communities from a lava cave in the Kipuka Kanohina Cave System on the Island of Hawaii, USA - GBC170108-1 metaG ... | reverse complement strand
TGCAGGTTGCTGAGGCCGGTGATGGACTCGAGGATCTGCGGCATCCAGAGCGTCAGACCGTAGCTCCCGGCTTGTGCCACGAAGTTGACCAGGCCGAGCGCCCACACGAGCGGATGAGCGAGCGAGCGGACGACGCCGACGCCATGCCGCTCGCGCGCGTGTTCCTGTTCGGCGCGGATCTTTCCGGTCAGCCAGGCTTTCTGTTCCGCCGAAAGCCAGTGTGCATCTTCCGGCCGGTCCTTCAAATAGAAGAAGACCACGAAGCCCAGCACGACCGCCGGGATTCCTTCGATCAGGAACAGCAACTGCCAGCCACGCAGCCCGAACGCGCCGTCCATCTCCAGCAGCACACCGGCGAGCGGTCCGCCGATGACGATCGACAGGGGAATGGCGGTCATGAACCAGGCCACCGCGCGTGCGCGCTGGCGCTGCGGAAACCAGGAGCACAGCAGATAGATGATCCCGGGGAAGAAGCCCGCTTCGGCGACGCCGAGCAGGAAGCGCATGACGTAGAAGCTCGTGGCACCCTGCACGAACATCATCGCGACCGAGACGATGCCCCAGGTGACCATGATGCGGGCGATCCACCGGCGCGCGCCCACGCGGGCCAGGATGAGGTTGCTCGGCACCTCGAAGAGCGTGTAGCCGAGGAAGAAAATCCCGGCGCCGAACCCGTACATCGCGGCGCTGAAGCCGAGATCCTCGTTCATCTGCAGGGCGGCAAAGCCGACATTGACGCGGTCAATGAAGGCGATGACGTACAGCAGCGTCAGGAACGGGATAAGCCGCCGCGAGACCTGCCGGAGCGTCGCGCGCCCCAGCGCCTCGTCGTCGCGCATCGCCGGTTCGCGCAAGGCCGGCGCTACTTCAGCTTCGTTCTTGCGAGGATCCGCCCGCTCGTGGGGTCGAGGTCGCAGCGGAAGGCGGAGAAAGAGAGGGCGACGAGCGGAGCGCGGGTTTCGATCATGTAGTAGTGGTCGTCCACCTCCGGTTGCTCGGCTTCCCACAGCAGCTCGCCGGAGGGTGCGTAGGCGCGCAGGTTGCGGACCGGGCCACGCGCCTGCTTGCGCGCGCCGCCCCAGACGGGCTCATCCAGGAACGCCCGCGGATCGAGCAGCACCACGGCGCGGTCACCGGCCCAGAACGAGTCACGCACCATGAACTCCATGCGCAAGGGTTTGCCGTCGATGCGGACGATGTCGCCGTCGTGGGAGACGGTGCGCGCGGGTTCACCTTGCATAGGTTGCGATGATATCGCTTGCGCAGGCCTTGTCGTCATACTCTGAAGAAAGCTGCCCCCATTCAAATCGATAGGGTGGCCGACCGAACTCGTGCTGCAGCCACACATCATGGATCTGTTTTCGTTCGAGTTCGTGTTGCACGGTCCAGCTACCTTCCTTCTCGGCTGTCAGTGAAAACATCCAAGCGATGCTGCGCAGAATTTCGCCTTCAAAGGACAATGTGACCGCGATTCCGGACTCCGGTCGAATGCGATAGGTCACGTAAGGCTCGTTACTGACGAGCACATCCGCTGTTTGCCCGAGCGTTGAAGCCAGAAAGCACTGTCGCGTGGTTTCCGGTCCTACTGATCCACGGACAAATTGGACGACCCCGTTCTCACGGTGAAGCTTCATGATTACGGGCCTATCGGGAAGTCATCGAGGAATCTGAGTGAAGTCGCAAACGAAGGTACTACGACTTGTGGCAACCATCCATTGCCGTGAGTTGGATTGGCCAGCGCCAGGGCAAACGCGGCCGGCGCGTCATCCACGACTACGTAGGCAGCAAGCCTGTTCCTCAGTCCCATGGACCCGTGCGGGGCAACTTGGAGGCCTCCAAAGAAGTTCGATGCGCTCGTGCCTGCCCGTCTTATTGCGCTAGCCGTGGTGTAGAAAGCGCTTTGGCCGGGATATCCGGAATAAATGATCGTGCCCTTCTTGAGCGTGATGTCTCTAAATCTGTCGATGCCCGGATACTTTGGTGTGCCTTGGTACGACCGGGCAATGCTGCTGGGCCCACGTGAAATCAGCTCGGCTCCGCCCTTACGCACGGCTCCCGCCATGCCTCCCAGCAGGTAGCCGACATTCCCCGCCACGGAGCCGGCACTGCCGTCCGCGCTCGACGGCTCACGGAAATACTGGAAGTCCGGGTCCGCCCCGAACAGGAGCGCGACCGGCGATGAGGAGATCGTGATGTTTGCGATCCGCGCCGCGAAACCCTGGACCGCGTCGAACCTGCCGCCCACCGAAAGCGACGCATCGGGATTGCGGCCAACGGTCAGGACGATACTCGACGGAGCGACGAGCATGCCGCTCGCGCTATTACACGCGAGTGCACTGCCAAATTGTCCGCAGGGATCACGCTCGAGCGCGCTCGCGACTGCGGCAGCATGAGCACCTCCCGTCATCCGCATGTACTCTGCCCACGACACCGCGATGACGGTGATCTGTACGCATTGACCCGATTGGTCGGCGAGGCAGGGCACGGCGTCGAACCCGCTCGGGTCTATGAGCGCCAACGGGTTGTTCAGTACGTAGCTGTAACGGTTCAGTCCCTGGCCGTCGTGCGGCCTGGTGACGTACGGGTCCGCACTGATGAAACGCCCGAGCAGCGGGTCGTATATCCGCCCGTTCATGTGTACCAGTTCGACGTTGTCGAGCTGTTCATGTCGCGTGTAGCCGTCGCGCGTGACGGCCGTCATGGCCGCGAGCTCGCTTGCGGTCGGCACGCCGGTCCAGTTCGTCCGGCGCCGAGCGCCAAAGGCGCCGAAGCTCTCTGCAGCGATGACCTTGCCTTCGGCGTCCGTGATCCTGTCGGTGCTGCCGAGATGGTCGAGCGTCAGGTAGCGCATCGTCGCCGGCGTTCCGTCGTTGCGGCGGATCTGGACCACGATTCCGCCGGGCGCCGCCAGGTAATGTCGCCAGGTCGTCACGCCGCCCTGGATGACCTTTTCCAGGTCAGTGCCGGCGTAGTGCGTCGTTTCCGTGCTCGAGCCGGACTTCGCCACCTGCTTCCAGCGATTGCCGGCAGGGCCGTAGGAAAACACGCTGCTGTTGCCATTCGCGTATGCGATCGACACCGGCAGGCCGTTACTGCTCCAGGCGATCGCCGATCCATCGCGGCTCGTCATGTTGCCGTTGGCGTCGTACTTGTACGTGCGCCCCCCGGCGGAAACGACGGCATGCCTGCGCTTCGCGTCGTAGGCATAGCAGGCCGCCGCGCCCGGGCACACGTCGGACTTGCGCACGATGTTGCCGATCGCGTCGTAATCGAGCCCGAGGTTGGCCGCGCCATTCCTGCGTGATGAGATCAGCCGGCCGAGCGCGTCGTAGCCGTACTCTTCGGTCAGTCCCTGGGCCAGGTCGCGGCGGCGCAGGACGTTGCCGGCGGCGTCCCAGTCCCATTCGAGGTCCTGCACGGTGACGCCACCGCCGGCGCGCGCCTGGCGATACTCGATGGCGCCGGTGAGCGGCGAATGGCCGGTGACGATGCGCAGGTCCGCGCCGAAAGATTCGTCGAGAGCGTTGCCGGCGGCGTCCTGGGCGTTGAGGGTCCACCAGGTTTCGCCCGGTGCATCGGCATTGCGCAGCGCCTTGATGCGCCCGGCGCCGTACTCATGGCTGACCCTGAGCGCGCCGCTGGATCCGGCCTTCGGGAAAGTCTGCGCGTCGAGGAGGCCGAGCGAGTTGTAGCTGAACCCGAAGACGTAGCTGGCGTCCGATACGACCTTGTGCGTCGCCGGCCGACCGATCGAGTCATAAGTCGCCTCTTCGGAGTACCCGGGGCCGGCGAGCGCGACCAGGCGGCCGATGTCGTGCTTCGCGGCCGTGCTTCCCCAGGTCCAGGTCGAGATTCCGTCGGGGGCGGTACGCTTCGTGACGCGGCCGAGCAAGTCGTACTCGTAGCGCGTGACCACACCCTTGGCATCGCGCAACGACGTCGTCTCGCCGAGCGCATTGCGGGTCCATGTCCAGGTCCCGCGATCCATGTCGGCGACTGAATGCTTCATGCCGCGGACGTTGTAGGCGATCGACGCCACGCTGTTGCCGGATGCGTCCCGCACGCGCAGCAATGCGCCGAATGCGTCGTGTTCGTAGTGCGTCGCGCTCCCGAGCGGATCCTCGCTACGCGCGAGCGGTCCCCAGGCGTACTGCGTCAGCGTCGTCCTGCGGCCAAGCGGGTCCGTGTTCGTGGCAGCCAGGCCCTCGAAGTCGATCGCCATCGCCTGCTCAACCGGCCCGCCTGCAGACTGCAGGTTTCCGCCGCGCAGGCGGCCGATCGCGTCGTAGTTGAATTTCCAGCTTGGCGGGGCGATGTCGCCCTCCCAGTACGGCAAGTAGCTGCGCGACACGCGTCCTCGCCAGTCGAAGTCGACACCGGTCGCCGCGTAGCCGCCGGTTGGCTGCTGGGTGCGCGAGCGGTAACCGCGCTCGTGGCGGTCGACGTCGAGAAAACTCGTCGCGCGCGGCACTGCGCCGGAATCGAGGTCGTCCTGGCGCAGGACGAAACTCGTGCGTGGGTCGCAACCACCCTTGCATTCTTCGCGCCGCCACTCGGTCGAAGTCCCGTCAGGTTGCGTCTCGCGCATGAGCCTGCCGAATGTGTCGTACTCCCAGCGTGTGACGCTGCCGTTGGGGTCGGTGAGCGACCTGGGAATGCCGCGACCGGCGTTCCATGTATACCGCACGGCGTTTCCGGCCGGGTCGCTGACGCGCAGCGGCAACTGGCCGCGGGCGTCCCATTCGATGCCGCTCGATCGCGCGGCCATCCCGGCGCCGGTGACCTTTTCGCCGGCGAGGTTTCCGAACGCGTCGTACGATAGGTCGTTGGTGACCTGCCACTGTGTGTCGCCGGGCTGCAGCCGGATGCGGGTCTGTCGGCACGATGGCCCGTCCCACTCCTGTTCTGCCGAGCGCACGACCGCCGCGCCGCCCGGCAGCGTGTGGCTGGCCGTGACCTGCACGGCCAGCGGCCGGCCGAGGCACCAGTTCGCGGTGTCGTTGAACACGCCCGTGTGCAGGATGCGCAGCGTCGCGGCCGACCCGCCATTGACGCCGCCGCCGATTTCCGTGGTAGTGACGGTCTCGTCGGTGACGAGCCCGGATGTCGCGTCGATCGCGGCGATGCTTCGCACGGAGCGTGTGATCTCGGCGCCATCGAGGGAGCCGCCCGACTCGAAGCGTCGAGCCGTGACCGCGGTCGGATACGGAAACAGGCGCACCGCGTTCCCGCTGCCCCATTCGAGTTTCCCCCAGCGGTACTCGGTGCTCGATACCGTCTTGCCCGCAGTGCGCTTCAGGCTGACCAGCTCCGGCAGGCCGGCGAACGGCCAGTCGAGTCGCTGCAGCGTCTCGCGCGACAGCGCATCTGGAGCCGATAGGTCCGTTTGCACCTGTTTGCGGAAACCCAGCATGCCGCGGCCCCGCGCATTGCGGCGCAGTCCCTCGTAATAAAAACCAGTCGAAGAGAACTGCGCCTTGCCCGAGCCGTTGGTGGTCTTGAGCAACGAGACGACGCTGTCGTTGGTCTGCACATCCTGTTCGGGCCAGGCGGCTGCATTCCCGGCGGCGTATACCGCCGGATCAGTCAGCGGCGCATATGTGAACTCCGCCTGCACGCCAAATCCGTCGGTCGCGACCAGGAGCAGATCGGGAACCGGCCCCTTGCGCAGCCGCGGCCTCTCGAGGTTGCTATCGTGCACCGCGAGGTCGTCAAGGCCGTCGCCGTCGAGGTCCCGCCCGGTATAGGTCGGCAGCCCCTGGTGCGGTATGCCGGAGTCGAGAAGGGGTGCGGCGCTGTCGGCGCGCGACAGCGCAACCATCCAGTTCTTCGGCCCTCGCAGCAGGAGATCGTCGCGGCCATCGGCGTTCCAGTCATGGGCCTGGATGTATGCCTCGCCGCTCCAGGCCGGCCCTTCGATTTCTGACCAGGACCCGGATGTCGTGCAAGAGCCGAGGCGTATCCGCAGCTTGCCGGTGAAATGGACGTAGGCGTAGTCAGTGCACTTGTCGTCGTTGAAATCGAGAGTCACGAGCCCCGGGAACGTCGAATCGAAGCGATCGGTCGCATATCCGGATTGGGAGATCCTCGCGATCGTGTATTTTTCGTTCATCACGAGGTCTTGCGCACCGTCGCCGTCGAAATCGGACTCGGCGCCGATGAAGTTGCCGCCCTGGGCTTCGTCGTAGGCCACCGCTTCACGTTGCGAATACAGCGTCACCGGCGGCGAATAGCCTCCGGTGGGCAGGGCGTGACGCACGCGCACCTGGATGTCGTAAGCAGGCTCGCCAATCGCCTCCGACCAGGCAATGTCGCCGAGGCCGTCGCCGTTCATGTCGGCGCCGCGAAAGTCCCGCAGGCTCGACGGCAGGGCGACGCCGGTGTCGGTTGCAGCCCGCAAACCCGTCGTCGCTCCGAGCGCCACGGCGAAGTTTCCGGACGCCGAACGCATCAGCAGGTCCATGCGACCGTCACCATTCGCATCGAAGGGAACGCCGATCCCGAGGCGGGCCGCGATGCCGGAGTTGACGGCCGCGCCGAATTCGCCGCCGCCGAGCCCGAGCCGATAGCGGACCGTGGAACTGGCCACATCCGCTCCGCCCGCCCACATGAGGTCCTGGCGTCCGTCGCCGTTGAGGTCGGCATAGTTCCAGCCCGGCCTGCCCGGCGCGAGGTAGCCCGCGGGCATTGCCGCCGAAACCGCCGTGGCGTCGTCGACGCCGGCCGCGCCGTCCTGCCATTCGAATTGTGTCGCTGCCAGGCAATCACTCGCGCCCGCGCCGCATTCGCGGACGGACGCGAGGCGGCTGCGTCCACCGGAGGAAAGCGCAGGCTCGTAAGTGAGTTCATAGCGGCGCAGCACTGCGCCGTCGTAGCGCAGATCGATCCGCTTGAGGCGCACCACCTGCCGTAACGCCATCCCGGCGACGAATCCGGCGTCGACTTCCTGGTTGGGACGGTTCTCGTAGGCGAAGGTGATCTCGTGTGATGCTGCGATCCCGTTCGAGGGATTCGAGTTGTACTGGATGCTGGCGATGCGAAAGGCCGCCCCGACGGCTTCCTCGGTATAACGGTAGTCGATGACGTTGCCGGCGCGATCCCGCACGCGGTTGAGCGCCCAGGCTCGTGCGCCGTTCGTGGACGAGCCCTGCACGCCGTCAATGCGCGAGTCGTTCGTCGCTCCGTACTCGTAGATGCGCCCGTCGGGGGTTTCGACCGTGAAGTAGCCCGGGCCGTTGGTCGAGGTTCCTTGCACCGCGCGGATCCGCGCGAAGGATTCGATTTCCGTGCGGTACTCCGCGTTCGGCATCCAGTAGCCAAGCGTGCCAACCGTGACCAGGCGCTGGCCGTCGAGGCAGAAGCGGTCGGTGGCGGTCAACGCGGGGGAAGCGGCGACGCCATCCTGCGCGACCGTCCGTGCACAGCGCGTGATCTGCGACAGCCCGCCGATGGACCATCCGATTCCCAGCAGGCCGCCGCGCACGCGATGGCGGTATTCGAGGGAAACTGACGGAGTCATGCCCTTCGTGCCCGACGGCACGTCGAGCGGCACCGCGTATTGCGCCTCACCCAGCGGAGAGACCGACGCGAAGCCCCGTGTCCGGCCGATGCCGGCGGTGGCAGTGAGGCTCACGAGGCAGGCGACGAGTCCGAGTGCCGCCCAGAAACGGTGCGGCGCGGTGGGCAGTTCCATGGCCAGTCTCCGGTTGGGCCGGCTTCCTGCCGGCTTCGGAGACGCTAGCGCCGCGGGTACTTCGCGACCCGCGCCTAATCGGGGCCAAATCCGTAGAATCAGGGGGCCCGAACCCCGACCCACGGCCACGCCCAGGAGCCCGCGATGAAACTCGTCACCGCCATCATCAAGCCTTTCAAGCTCGACGACGTGCGCGCGGCGCTCTCGGAGATCGGCATCTCCGGAATGACCGTGACGGAGGTGAAGGGCTTCGGCCGCCAACGCGGCCACACGGAGCTCTACCGCGGCGCCGAGTACGTGGTCGACTTCGTGCCGAAGACGCGCATCGAGGTCGCGGTGCGCGACGACCTCGTGGACCAGGTGACGGAAGCGATCATCGGCGCGGCGAAGACCGGCAAGGTCGGCGACGGCAAGATCTTCGTCACCTCCATCGAGCGCGTGATCCGCATCCGCACCAGCGAGATGGACGAGGCGGCGCTTTGAGCGAATCGGGCGAGAACCCGAAATCGCCGACGGTCGAAGCGGCGCTCGCAAAGATCGGCCTCACCGGCAGCACCCGCCACGTCTTCTTCTGCACCCACGGCGACTGCGCGCCGCGCGAAGAGAGCCAGGCCTCCTGGAAGTACCTCAAGAAGAGGCTCCGGGAAGTCGGCCTGTCAGAGGCCTCGGGCGGTGTCCTACGCACCCAGGCCAACTGCCTGCGCATCTGCCGCGAGGGCCCGATCATGCTGGTGTACCCGGAGGGCACCTGGTATCGGCGCGCAACTCCCGAGAATATCGAGCGAATTATCCAGGAGCACCTGCTCGGCGGCCGCCCGGTCGCGGAGCTGGCTTTTGCCGAGCATGCGCTTGGCAGCGCAAAAAATTCCTGATTGAACTTAAGATCGCAAGCTGCCGGTTGTATTCGTCAGCCCAGTCTTGTAAACAGTGCCGCAAGCCTGTGATTCAACAGCGTCAGCGCCGGGAGGGACCGGCGACTGCTGCTTCGTCTTCAAGGGGAACCCATTAATGATGCGTTCAGTGCTCATCGTACTGGCTGCGATTGCCGCAACCACGATCTCCGCCGCCCCGGTGGCCGCAAAAGAACTGCGGAAGCCGCAGGTCGTGGCCGCGAAAGCCGCGCAACTCCGGCTCGCGACGCCGACGGTGGAGTCGCGCGCGTCAAAGGTCTACCTGGTGCGCCTGGCTTCGCAGCCGGCCGCCAGCTACAAGGGCGGGCTCTCGGGCTTTGCGCGCACCGCGGCAACCAGCGGCGGGCGCTACGACGCGCGCAGCGGCCAGTCGGAAGCCTACACGCGCATGCTGCAGTCGCAGCAGGACGCGCTGCTCGCCTCGATCGGCGTCAGCAGCGAACGCAAGATCTACAGCTACGTGCACACGCTCAACGGCTTCGCGGCGCGCCTGACGCCCATCGAGGCTGCGAAGCTCAGGAAGAACAAGCAGGTGCTGAACGTCTGGGAAGACCGGCTGCTGAAGCTCGACACCAACAACTCGCCGCAATTCCTCGGCATCACGAACTCGAACAACGGCCTGCGCGGCGCGCTCGGCCTGACCGGCGAGGGCGTCATCATCGGCGTCGTCGACAGCGGCATCGTCCAGGAGCACCCGAGTTTCGAGGACAACAACTACGACGACCCGCCGTCCTACTGGTCGGGGATCTGCCAGACCGGACAGCAGTGGTCGAGCAGCGACTGCACCAACAAGATCATCGGCGCACGCTGGTTCGTCAGCGGATTCACGTCGGGCAGCAACGATCTGGCCGACGGAGAGTTCTTCTCGGCGCGCGATTCCGACGGCCACGGCACGCACACCGCGTCCACTGCCGGCGGCAACAAGGCCAAGGCGACGCTGAATGGCGCGCCGATCGCGACCATCAGCGGCATGGCATACCGCGCCCACGTCGCCGCGTACAAGGCGTGCTGGCTGGGACCGGACTTCACCACCACGAACGACGACGGCTGCACGTTCTCGGACTCCGCCGCGGCGGTGGATGCCGCGGTATCCGACGGCGTGGACGTCATCAATTTCTCGGTCGGGACTTCTCCTGATTTCACCGACCCGGTGGACCTCGCTTTCCTCGGCGCGCTGGACGCGGGCGTGTTCGTCGCGCGCTCGGCGGGCAATTCAGGCCCAGAAAGCGCGGTCGTCTCCCCGACAGCGGCGGGCGAGCCGTGGGTCTTCACGGTCGGCGCATCGACGCAGCGCGGCACTTCGTACGCCCAGGCAACCTCGGTCAATGCACCGGTCTCCGTGGCGGGCGACTTCCCGTCACTCGAGGGCGCGATCACGCAGCCGCTCGTGGATTCCGGCGACGTCACGGGCGACCTGGCACTCGCCGACCCGCAAAGGGCTTGCGAACCGATCGCTCCCGTGACCGGCGTCGTGCTGATCCTGCGCGGCACCTGCGACTTCACGGTCAAGATCACGAACGCGGTGAACGCAGGCGCCACCGGTGTCATCGTGTTCACGGACGACCGGCCCAAGACCATCATGGGTGGTGCTGCGACGCCCGAGACTCTCAGCGTTCCGGGCGTGATGGTCGACCGCGACGTGGGCCGCGCGCTGCGCACCGAGATCTCCAACGGCGCGACGGTCAATGTGACCCTGTCGCCGACCACGTTCCTGCCGGAGTCGATGGTCGGCAACATCATGGCCGGCTTCTCCTCGCGCGGGCCGTTCCCCACGGAGCCGAGCTGGATCAAGCCGGACGGCACCGCGCCCGGCGTGCAGATCCTCGCCGGCGGGACCCCTGAGCCGGCCGACGGCTCGACGGGCGATTTCTTCCAGTACCTGCAGGGCACGTCCATGTCCTCGCCGCACGTGGCGGGCATCGGCGCGCTGCTGCGCGAGGCGCATCCGGACTGGTCGCCGGCGGCGATCAAGTCCGCCCTCATGACGACGGCGCGGACCAACGTCACCAAGGAAGACGGCGTTTCGCGGGCAAACCCGTTCGACTTCGGCTCGGGCCACATCGTGCCGAACCTGGCCGTCGACCCGGGCCTGGTCTACGACACGGATACCTACGGCCAGCTGGCCGGCACCTGCGGCACGGTGACGCCGCTCGTGGATGACGACGACTGCGCGCTCCTGGAGAGCCTCGGCTATCTCCTGGGCGCGTCGAACCTCAACCTCGCGTCGATCGGCGTCAACGGCGTGCTCGGCAACACGGTGGTCCACCGGACCGTCACCAACGTGTCGGACACCGAGTCGACGTACACGGCCTGGATCACGCCGCCGGGCGGCTTCCGCGTGGTGGTGGAGCCGGCGACCCTGACCCTCGGTCCGGGCGAGTCGGCGAGCTTCGAGGTCCGCATCCGCAACCGTGCGGCGCCCTCCGGCGTCTGGCGGTTCGGATCGCTGGTCTGGAGCGACGGCACGCACTCGGTCCGCAGCCCGATCGCGGTCAACGCCCAGGCTTTGCTGGCGACGGCGGCGATCGAGGGCACGGGGCCCGACGGCGAGGATTCGATCGACGTGGCATTCGGCTTCAACGGCGCCTACACGGCGGCGGCGCATGGCATCGCGGAGCCGAACCTGTCCCTGGGCGAGATCGAGGACGACCCGGCCAACTCGTTCGACTTCGACTTCGGACCGGACGAGCCGATCACGTTCCTGGCGGACCTGCCGGCCGGCACCGCGTATGCGCAGTGGTCGATCTTCGACGCTTACAACGACAGGACGGACCACGACCTCGACATGTACCTGTTCTACTGTCCGGACTTTGCCTGCACGCTGATCGATTCGAGCCTGGGTGCCACGGGCGAGGAAAGCGTCAGCGTCAGGCTGCCGGCCATTGACGACTCGATCGACGACCCGTACGTCGTGTTCATCCACGGCTACCAGACTGCGGGCGGTGCGACGGCGACGGCTATCCAGTTCGACTGGCAGGCCGCCGACGACCTCGGCAACCTGACGGTCAGCGGTCCGTCCAGCGCGACGATCGGCGGGACGGACACCGTCGACCTGCAGTGGACCGGCCTCACGACCGGACCGGGCTCGAAGCAGGTCGGCGCCGTGTCGCACAGCGACGCCAATGGCGCCATCGGGGTGACGAGCATCAACATCACGAATGACGAGGGCGGAGGCTTCTGCGACCTCGTCGCCTGCTGACGGTCCGCCGTCGCAGGTTCGCATCCAGGGCCGCCCGGTTTCGACCGGGCGGCCCTTTTCTTTTGCGGCGGCTATTGAGCCGTAATGGCCGGGCAGGGCACGACGCGCTGCGCGTCGGCGTGGTACGTGTACTCGCGCGCCCCGTGATTCAGCACCAGCAGCCATCCCTCGGTTTCAACCTGTGCGTACTGGGTGCCGGCCTCCGGGCATCCGAGCGAGGCGTCGACCCAGGTGGTCGGCGTGGCAGCGCCCGTGCGGATGTCGGCCTCGGATACGTTCAGCCGCAGGGCCAGGTCCTTGCGCGCCTGCAGCATCTGCTTGCTCGACGTGAGATCGGTTGATACCGGTGCTGCGCCCGCCACCGAGCGGGCCTGACGGCAGACAAACGCCTTGTTGTTGGCTTCGTGCACGCTGTGCAGCTTGCCGTTGGCCAGCAGCGTGATGCGGTGACCGGGCGTGATGACCGACAGGTAGGCCATGTCCGGCTTCGGGCAGCCGAGGCTGCTGTCGCGCCAGTCGACGGCGCTCACCGACTGCACCGAAATCTGGTCACCGGCGGTCCCCAGTTCCGCAGCGAGCGCTTCGATCGCGACGTCCGCGGCCGCACGGTCGGTATCCGAGAGTTGCGGTGTCGCAGTCGCAGTCTGGCAGGCGGCGAGCACCACGACGACAGCGGCGCCCAGCGGAATCGCGATCGGCCTCATTTGAGCCTCCCGGTGTATTGGTGAATAGTAGCAACATGCCCCGCGCAATCCGCATCTCCGAACAGGGTGGACCCGAGGTCCTGCGCCTCGAGGATCTCGAGCCCGCTGCCGTCGGCAAGGGCCAGGTCCGGGTCCGCCACACCGCGATCGGCGTCAACTTCATCGACACCTACGACCGCACCGGGCTCTATCCAGTGACGCTCCCGAGCGGCATCGGTCGCGAGGCCGCGGGCGTCGTGCTGGAGACCGGAAAGGGAGTCACCGCGTTGCGTGCAGGCGACCGGGTTGCTTACGTCGGCAACACGCCCGGCGCCTACGCCGAGGAGCGCGTCGTGGACGCAGCGCGCGTCGTGAAGTTGCCGGACGGCGTTTCCGACCGGGACGGCGCGGCCGTGCTGCTGAAAGGCCTGACGGGCTGGTTTCTGCTGCGGCGCTGCCACCGCGTGAAACGCGACGAATGGATCCTGCTGCACGCAGCCGCGGGCGGCGTCGGCCTGATCACGCTGCAGTGGGCGGCGGCGCTGGGCGCGCGGGTCATTGCGACCGTCGGCAGCGACGGGAAGGCGGCGCTCGTCCGGGAGCACGGTGCGGCGGAAGTCATCGTGACCGCTCGCGAGAATATCGCCGAACGCGTACGGGCCATCACGAAGGGGCGCGGCGTCCCGGTCGTCTATGACGGCGTCGGCAAGGACACCTTTGTCGCCTCGCTCGATTCGCTCGCACCGCTCGGCCTGATGGTGAGCTTCGGCAATGCGTCCGGTCCCGTGCCGCCGGTCGCCCCGCTCGAGTTGACGCGGCGCGGCTCGCTGTTCCTCACGCGGCCGACGATGTACCACTACACGGCGAAGCGCTCCGCGCTCGAGCGCGGGGCGCGCGAGCTGTTCGAGATGGTCACCAGCAGCAAGGTCCGGGTGCGGATCGGGCGCGAGTACCGTCTCGCGGATGCGGCCGAGGCGCACCGCGACCTCGAGGCGCGCCGCACGACGGGCAGCCTGCTGCTGATCCCGTGAAAATGGCGAGGGCTACTGAAGCTGGTAACGCAGTTCCAGGGAGTAGCTGCGGCCCAGCAACCGGTAGGTAGCCACGTCCGTGTTGGCGGGCGCGATGTTGAGGTAGGGCGGGTCTTCGTCCGTGACATTGGTGATCGCGGCCCGCACGGTGACGCCCGAGTCGAATGCAAATCCCGCTTCGAGATCGTGATACAGGACCGGAGCGACGCGGCGGTCATACGGCTCGAACTCGAAGCCGAATTGCGGCCAGTTTTCATCGAGGTGCCCCGACGCGCGCCAGCGCGGGCGGGCGTTTGCGTCAAACCTGCCGGCGTACGAAATCGTTTCTTCGCCCCGCAGTGGCTGCCGGTCCAAGCGTTCGAGTAGGTCGCGAGCAACCTTGAACTCAATTCACCGAGAGCTGTGGCCGCAGACCAGTTGATCGCAAAGTCGAAGGCGCGGACTTCCGTTTCGCCGAGATTGTAATAGCGGGTTGCCGTCTCAGCGAGGCGTCCGTCCGGGAGGCGGGAAATCGCCTCGCACAGGTTTCCATGCTGCATGCACTGGGACAGCAACTCGTCGGGACGCGGAACCGTGATCTGGTTGGAGAGCCTTGACTGGAAGTAATCGACGCTCGCGGAGAGCTCTTTGGCCCACGCCGGGGTGTAAACCAGGCCGACTCCGAGGGTGTGTCCGGTTTCCGGCTCGAGTTCCGGGTTGCCGCCGTAGGATGCAATCGTTCCCCATCCTCCTGAACGTACGAGCCGCCCGGCACGCCGTTGGTTGCGCAGTTCGCGCGTTGCCTCGGAGTTGGATTGCTTACGCAGGGGTCGACGAGAATCTTACCCGCAGTATGCGTACATACACTTCCTGTGCGAGGTCCGGCGCATCGGATTTGGTTCTTATCCGCCTGTAGAAGAATGCCTGCCGGGCACGGCGGTGCTCCGCAAACAGCCGCTCGACGAGTGCCCTTTTCCGGTGCCCGGTCCCTGTCCGCAATAGAGCCCATTTCGCGCCATTCCGGTACCCGATTTGACCGAAACAGACTCCTATTCAACATTGTGGGCAGGACGCCTTGGCCGTGCCGCGCGGAAATATCAACTCGATGTCAAGGTTTTGTCAGGACCCCAGGCATGCCGCCGGGCTTCCATGGGCTTGGCATCATTCCCAGTCTCAAGACGCGCATCGTCAAAACGAATTTAGGGGGTAAAACCATGAGAGTTTTCAGGCACATGACATGCGCCATGGCTCTGGCAGCCCTGGCGTGGACCGGGCCCGCGACGGCAGACGCCGTGACGGACTGGAACGACATTGCCAACAACGCGGTCGCCGCCGGGCGGCCGGGGCCTATCGGCATCATGGACCTGGCGCTGGTCCAGGTGGCGGTCCACGATGCGGTCCAGTCGTACGACCGCAAGTTCGAGCCGTACTTTGCCGAAGTGAAGGGCGTGAGCGGCTCCAGGGCGGCAGCCGTCGCGGCGGCGGCCTATGGCGTACTGGTCGGTTTCTACCCGACCCAAGCCGCCACCCTCGATGCCACCTATCAGACGTTCCTGGCCGACCGCGGACTCACGGGCGACCCCGGCATCGCCGTGGGCGAGGTGGTCGCGGCGCGGATCCTGCCATTGCGCCGGCTCGACCCGAATCCGCTGCCGGAAGCCTTTGTGGGCGGCACGGAGCCCGGGCAATGGCGACCGACCGAGTCGTTTCTTCCAGGCCCGCCGACGACCCTGTCACCGATGTTTGCGCCCTGGATGGGAAGTTTCGAGCCGTTCGCGCTGACGGGGCCTGCGCGCTACCGCGCGCCGCCGCCGCCGGAGCTGACGAGCGACCAGTACACAACCGACTACAACGAGGTCAAGGCAAAGGGCGCCCTCACCGGCAGCACGCGGACTGCGGACCAGACCGATATCGGGTACTTCTGGACCGACAACGCCCTGGTGCTGTGGAACCGCACGATCCGCGGTATCGTCGAAGGCCGCGTCTCCGGGCTGGGCAACCGGGCGCGACTCCTTGCGCTCGCGAATCTCGCCGTCGCTGATGCGGTCGGTACTTCCTGGGACAGCAAGCTGTACTACAACTTCTGGCGACCGATCACGGCGATCCGCGAGGGAGAGAACGACGGAAATCCGGATACCGCCGGTGATCCCGAGTGGCAGCCGTTGATCAACACCCCGCCATATCCGGACCATACGTCCGGCGCCAACGACGTGGCCGGCGCGATGACCAAGACTCTCGAGCTCTACTTCGGCACCGATGCCATCGCGTTCGACATCACGAGCAACGCCGCGGCGGCGGTGAAGAAGACGCGGACGTTCAGCAGTTTTACGGCAGCATCGAACCAGGTCGTCAACGCGCGTGTCTATCTCGGCATCCACTTCCGCACGGCGGACCTCGAAGCCCGCAAGCAGGGCCGCGCGGTGGCGGAGTACGTATACGACCACTCCCTCCTTCCCATCGCGGATTGAGAGTCAGGTGGATCGCGGGGCCCCGCATCGAAAGATGCGGGGCCCGTCTTTTTCTGCGGCGATAATGGGCGGGTGAAAGTCCAACTCCTGCCCTCGAACCGCGAATTCGAGGCCGCCGCCGATGAGCCGGTGCTGACTGCCGCGCTCCGCCAGCACCTGAACCTGCCGCACAGCTGCAAGGGCGGTTCCTGCGGCAGCTGCCGAGTGCGCCTCGTGTCCGGTCGCATCGCCTATCCGCACGGCCGCCCCGCCGGCATCGACGCCGAGGAAGCGGCGGCAGGCTACGCGCTCATCTGCCAGGCGCGGGCGCTCGAGGACCTCGTCGTCGAGACACGCGAGATCCGCCACGTCACCGACGTCGAGATCCGGGAGCTTCCCGCGCGCGTCGCCCGCATGCAGCGGCTGGCGCCGGGTGTCATGGGACTGTGGCTGCGCCTGCCGGCGATCGAGCCCTTCACCTGGCAGGCGGGACAGTACGTGGACGTCATGCTGCCCGGCGACCGGCGGCGCAGCTTCTCGCTCGCAAACCCGCCGCACGACGCGTCGCTGCTCGAGCTGCACGTCCGGCATGCGCCGGGCGGCGCGTTCAGCGAGCAGGTCTTCGGCGGCATGCACGAGGGAAGCCTGCTCCGCATCGAAGGTCCGCTCGGCCAGTTCATCTACCAGCCCGGCGACCGGCCGCTGCTCGCGATCGGCGGCGGCACGGGCTACGCACCGATCAAGGCGATCCTGCGCGGGGTACTGGAGAGCGGTTCGCGCCGCGACGTCGTGCTGTACTGGGGTGCGCGCGCGGCGGAGGACTTGTACGAAGACGCCTGGCTGCGCGGTCTCGCGGCGAAGCATCGGCACTTTCACTACACGGGCGTGACCACGGGGCTGGTGCACGAGGCCGTGCTGCGCGGCGTCGCGGGGCTCGCCGGCTACGACGTCTATGCAGCCGGCCCGCCGGCAATGATCGACGCGGTGCGGCGGGAGCTGCCGCGCCAGGGCGCGGACCCGGCGCGGATCTACTTCGACTCCTTCGACCGGGCGCCGGACTAGCGGAACAGGCCGTCGTCGAGGATCGAGCCCCTGCCGACCGGCTTGCCGATCGAGAGCCAGATCGCCGAGTTGCCGGAGGAATAACCGACGCCCAGGTTGATCGAGCCGATCGGCGTCGAGCCGGCGAGGTAGGCGGAGGCGCCATAGACCTCGTCGTCCGCGACGGCGTCGAAGCGATCGTAGAGCCCCGCCCCATACACGCTGAATCCGGCAAACAAGGCCTGGTTCTTGATCGTCACGAGGTCCTTGATGCGCCAGAGGAAACTCCCCTGGGCCAGCCAGTAGCTTTCGACCCTGATCTCGTCGAACTGGTAACCCGCAAGGGTTCGCGGGCCGCCCAGCGAGAAGCTGCGATCGCCAGGGAGGTCATGATTGTTGAGATCGGTACCGGCCGCGAGGCTCACCCACATGAGGTTCCGGCCGAATGGCACGGCCTTGCGCGCTCCCGCCTCGATTCGTTCCCACTCGCGATCGGCGCCGAGGCTTTCGTCCGACTGGTAGTACTCGATCGCCGCCGCCATGCCGCTGGTCGCGAAACTCGCCGTGTCGCGGGAGTCGTATCGTGCCGCGATCGCGATACCTGCATCCACGTCATCCGCCGCAGCGATGTCAGGCGGTCCGGTCTGGACGCTGGCACGCCGGTCGCTCGCCCAGTAGCCCAGGCGCAATTGCGCGGCCCGGTGCAGGTTCCAGCCGAAATCCACGCGGCCCCCGAGGTCGCGGAACTCGACCGTGGCGACATGATCGCCGTCGAGGAACACGTTCTCCAGGGTCTGGCCTGCCAGCAGTGCGGGTTCGACGAACAGTCTCTGGCCGACATCGAGGGGTTGGTACAGGCTGGTGGCAATCGAGGTCTCGTAGCCGATCTCGAGCCGGTTGCGCCATTGGCCCCCGCGCGCGTTCAGCCAGCGGCGTACGTGTTGCAGGCTCACCTGGAACTTGAGGTCGCCGCCGCCGTCCGCATAGACGCCGAGGCTGGGACTCAGGTAGTCCTTGCCGATGGTCGCCTCGGTCGGCAGCCAGACGAGTGTCGTCCGGTCGGCATCGCCTTCGAGGCGATAGGCGACTCCGTCCAGTTCGTCGAGCGCTGCCATGTGCCTCGCGTCCCTGGATATCGCGTCGATATCGACGACATCACCGGTACGGACGGTCGAGAGCGATTGGAGATAGTCCGCGTTGACCCAATTCAGGCCTTCGACACGGACGTCGGCGATGCGGCGCTCTGCCGACTCGCTGCCCGTCGCAAGTTCACGCCACGCCAGGTATTCGTCGGCGGGCAAGGCATAGACGGCCAGCCGGTCGGCGGCGGCGCGAGCGGCCGCTTCCCCGAGCGGAATCGTTTCCGGTACGCGCTCGAAGTCCGAGGTCGTGATGTCGCCCATCGGCACGTCGATCCGCACGTCGCGCTCGCCGAGCGAATCGAGCTGGATCGCTTCGTTTGCAATGATGCCGATCGCCATGCTGCGCGACAGCAACTGGGTCGCCTGGACCAGGTTCTCCGGCAAGGCGGGCGACTCGACGAGGTTGACCACGATGACGACGTCCGCGCACATCGATCGTGCGACGTCGACGGGGATATTGCGCACCATGCCGCCGTCCGCGAGCACCATGCCTTTCAGGGGTACGGGTGAGAACGCGCCGGGGATCGCCATGCTGGCGCGCATGGCCGTCGCAAGGTCTCCCTGGTCCAGCACGACCATGTTGCCAGTGACCATGTCGGTCGCGACCGCGCGAAAGGGTATGGGCAACTCGTCGAAGACATTGACCATCCGGGCCTGGGCGACGAACGTGCGCAGCAGGTCGTCGATGCTGCTGGTGTCGACCAGGCCCGCAGGCGTGACGAGGCGGCCTTGCTTCAGGCCGACCTTGAGCTCCGATTGCGTATCGGTGGCGAGACGATTGGCCTCGACGGGCTTCATCGCGCGACGACCCTTGCCCCCGACGACCGACGACCAGTCGATCCCGCTGATGAAGGACTCCAGGTCGGCGGCGGGTTGCCCGGCCGCGTAGCCCGCGCCGACCAGGGCGCCCATGCTCGTACCGGCGATGCAATCGACCGGAACCCGCATTTCTTCGAGTACCTTGAGCACGCCGACGTGGGCGCCGCCCTTCGCGCCGCCTCCCGACAGCACGAGGCCGATTCGCGGCCGTTGGGCCGGCGGCTCCGCGGCGTTCGCTGCGGCCGGCGCTGCCGCGACCAATGCGCAGAGCAGGGCCGCGAAGAGGGGCGATTGGGGTTGCAAACTGGTCATGTGGGTACCTTTCCGCGCCAGCGCGCGAGCGCCGCGATGAGCGCTGCGTCTTCCGTCGAATCAGCAAGCAGGATCGGTGAGCCGAGGCCGAGCCGGCCGGCAGCGGCAGCGACGCGTTCCGAGCCGGTCACCAGCGCGGTCGAGTCCAGGAGCCCGCGGCAGCGCGGAGTCACGATCCCGACCAGCGCCTCGAGCAGCTCGACGCTGGTCGCCGTGTATGCCGCGATGCCGCCCTGACGCCAGAGGCGCTCGACTTCCGCCTGCAGCTCGGGGGCGGGGCGGGCGGGCTCGCGCATGTACACCTCCGCATAGTGCACCTGCGCTCCGCGCGCCGACATGGCCTCGTGGAGCAGGCCACGCCCGCCGGTGCCGCGCACGATCAGGACACGCTGGCCGGTCATGTGAGCGAGCTGCGGCAGCGCGAGCAGCGATTCGCTGTCCGCGCCTTCCGCGGGCAACAGCGACACGCGCAGGCCCGCCGCGTTCAAGGCCGCGGCCGTCGCCTGGCCGATGGCTGCGATCTGGGCATCGCGCCGACTTTCGAGGATGTCCGCGCCGAAGCGGACGGCATTCGCGCTCACGAACACCACGAGGTCGAAGCGGTCGGTCGGCCCGACCGCGGCACGCACGGCTGCGCGGTCCGGCCGCGGCCGGATCGCGAGGGCGGGATAACGCACTGCGGCTCCGCCTTCCGTTTCGATGAGCGCGCAAAGGTGGCCCGCCTGGTGCTCCGGGCGGGTGACCAGCACGCCAATGCCGGTCAGGCGCTTCACAGCAGCTTGCCGGCGCCCGCCGCAATGAGGCGCGCAGCGAGTTCGGCGCCGAGCCGCAGTGCATCCGCTGCCGGGCCCGTCACCTGGTCGGCAAAGACCGTGGCCCCATCCTGCGAGCCGACGAGACCCGTGAGCCGCAACGTGTCGCCCGCGAGTGTCGCGTGTCCTGCGACCGGCGAGCGGCAGCTCGCGCCGAGGCCGGCCGAGAAGGCGCGCTCGGCATCGAGCGCAAGGCGTGTCGGCGCGTGCTCGAGCGGCTGCACGAGCTCGAGGATGTCCGCGCGGTCCGAGGCGCATTCGATGCCGACCACGCCCTGGCCGATGGCCGGCAGCATGTCCTGCGGCGCGAGCCGCGCGCGGATGCGCGCCGTGAGCCCGAGCCGCTCGAGACCCGCCGCCGCCAGGATCATGGCATCGCAGTGCCCGGCGTCGAGCTTCGCGAGGCGGGTGTCCACGTTGCCGCGCATCACGACCACGTCGAGGTCCGGCCGTCGCCGCCGGAGCTGGCATTCGCGGCGCGGGCTGGAGGTGCCGACGCGCGCGCCGCGCGGCAGGTCGGCGAGCGTCGCGTGCAGCGTCGACACGAGGGCATCGCGCACGTCCCCGCGCTCGAGCGCGGCCGCGATCGTGAATCCCGCCGGCATGCGGCCCGGCAAGTCCTTCATGGAGTGGACGGCGAGGTCAGCCGCGCCCGATTGCAGGGCGTTCTCGAGTTCCTTGATGAACAGCCCCTTGCCGCCCACCGCGGCGAGGCTGCGGTCGAGGATCCGGTCACCTTCGGTGACGATCGGGACGAGGTTTACGCTCCGGCCCGGATGGAGCGCCGCGATGCGCGCCGCCACATGCTCCGCCTGCCAAAGGGCGAGCCGGCTCTTGCGAGTGGCGATGCGGACAGGGCTGTTCACCCGCCCATTCTGCCCGACAAGGCCCGGGCGACGTCCGTGGCCAGCCGGCGGCTCACCGCGAGCGTTGCGCCCCCGAGCAAGCGGACCAACTGCTGTCCGTCCACGCCGCGCTCGAGGCCCTCGACGTGCGACAGGGCGACCAGCGAGTTGCGGTGTACGCGGATGAAGCGCCCGGCAAATTCCTCTTCGAGGGACTTCAGCGACTCCTCGATCAGTTCCTCGCCGCCGGCGTGCCTGAGTGTCGTGTACTTCTGCTCGGCGACGAAGCAGATGATGTTGTCGACCGGGATGAGGCGGAGCTCCTCACGCACGCGGACGGCGATGCGCGTGCGCGGGCCGCCCGTGCCCTCGGCGATGCGCGCAAGCTGGGCGCGCGTCGGGCGGCGCGCCCGCTCCAGCGCCTCGCGCAACCGCTCGGGCCGTACCGGCTTCAGCAGGTATCCCGCCGCCTGCGCATCGAAAGCCGCGAGTGCGTGCTGCTCGAAGGCGGTCGTGAAGATCACCGCCGGCGGTTCGGGCATGCGCGCGAGGTGGTGCGCGACTTCGAGCCCGTCCATGCCGGGCATGCGGATGTCGAGCAGCACGACTTCGGGCTTCAGCCGGCCGGAGAGCAGGAGCGCCTCCTCGCCGCTCGCGGCGACGCCCGCCAGCTCGACTTCGGGCAGTTCCTCGACCAGGTGCGAGAGCCGCTCGCGCGCGAGCGGCTCGTCGTCGACCACGAGCACGCGCAGGTTCACGCCGGCGCCTCGACGGCCGGGAAGCGCAGCGTGACCACGAAGCGCTCGGGCGCCTCGATGACTTCCACGCCGGCCTCGCCGTGGAACATGAGCTCGAGCCGCTGGCGCACGTTGTCGAGCCCGATACGGTGCCCGGTCCGGCGCGCGACGATGCGCGCCGCGACCGGGTTGTCGATCGTCAGCGTCACCATGCGGCCGTCGAGCTTGCCGGCGACGCGGATCGTGCCGCCTTTCTCCAGCGGCTCGATACCGTGGTAGACGGCATTCTCGAGCAGCGGCTGCAGGATCAGGGCGGGCACCGGCGCATCCATCGGCAGGCCGTCGACCTTCCAGTCGACCGCGAGCCGTGCCCCGAGCCGCAAGCGCTCGACGCGCTCGTAGGCGCGGGCGATCTCGATCTCGTGCGCCAGCGGGATGCGCTCGCGATGCTCGCGGAGCGAGGCCCGGAACAGGTCCGAGAGATCGCCGATCGCCTGCTCCGCGAGCCGCGGGTCGCTGCGCGTCAGGGACGCAATCGTGTTCATGCTGTTGAACAGGAAGTGCGGGCGGATGCGCGCCTGGAGCGCGCGCACCCGGCTCTGCGCCTCGGCTTCCACGTTCGACTGCCACTGGTGCGCGACGTAGAAGTAGCGCAGTGCAAGCCCGGCGGCGATGGCGCACACCGCGAGGTTGCGCGCCAACAGCTGCAGGTGCAACGCCACCGGCAGCGGATCCGCGGCGCCCAGGAAATTGCGCGTGTACGCCTCGAACCACCACGCCGCTTCGGTCACGAGCGCGGTGACCACGAGCGCGAGCACCAGCGCGATCGCGGATCCGGTCCGCACGTCCCGGCGCGCCAGGAGGCCGCGCGCTGCGCACCAGACCGCAGCCATGCCGAGCGCTACCCACAGGAGGAAGAGCGCGATGCGCGCGAGGTCGGTCCAGAAGCTTGCCGAGATCCCGTGGCGCGCGAGCGTGAAGAGGAGCGCGACCAGCGCCGCGATCAGGATCACGGCGAGGACGCTCTGCGCGCGGCAGAAGTCGGGCAGGTAGAACCCGGGGCGCTCAGCCATCTTCCGGATCCCGGAACAGCGGCGCCTTGAGGCGGAAGATCGTCGAGATGTCTTCCTCGCCGTGGCCCGATGCGACCAGCCGGGCGTAGTCCGCGAGCGTCGCTTCGACGACCGGCAGGATCGCGCCATGCCGCGCCGCCATCGCGCGGCAGATGCCGAGGTCCTTGACGTGCAGCCGCACGCGGAAGCCCGCGGGGTACTCGCCGCGCGCCATGAACGGCGCGCGATGCACGAAATACCACGAGGAGCCGGCGCCCTTGCCGAGGATTTCGATCACGCGGTCTAGCGGCAGCCCCTCGGCGCGCGCGAACGCCATCGCCTCGGCCGCCACCTGGATCGCGCCCGCGCACAGGATCTGGTTGGTGGCCTTGGTCGCCTGGCCACTGCCTGCGGGTCCCATGTGGACGATCGTCTTGCCGATGGCCTGCAGCAGGGGCCCCGCGCGGCGGAACGCGTCCTCGTCGCCGCCGCACATGATGGCGAGAGTCGCGTTCTTCGCGCCCTCGACGCCGCCGCTGACCGGGCAGTCGAGGAAGTCAGAGCCGCCGGCCGCAATCCGCGCGTGCGCCTCGCGCGCGGTGTCCGCGGCGACCGTCGAGCAGTCGATCACGAGTGAGCCCCGCCTCAGTGCCGGGCGCAGCGCGTCAATGACCGCGAACAGGTCCGCGTCCGCGGAAACGCAGGTGAAGACCGCGTCGCAGGCCGAGGCGAGCGCCGCGGGCGATTCAAACGCCGTGGTGCCGGTTTCGCCCGCGAAGGCGACGGACCTTGCGGCCGTACGGTTCCAGGTGCCGGCCAGGAGTCCTGAACGATGCAGGTTGCGGGCCATGTGCTGGCCCATTGCGCCGAGTCCGATGAAGCCGGTTTTCATGGCGGGCTCCATTCTGCCCGCTTGCCGGGATCAACTGCAGAAGTCGGTGACGTCCTGCTTGGCGCGGGCCCGGGCCGCGGTGAGCTCCGCGTCCGTCAGGTAGACGCGCTTGCCGTCGACCTCCCGGAACAGGCGGCGGGACTCGGTATAGCGCTGGTAACGGTCCTGCGCGGACTTGCACTGCAGGACCTTCGCCTTCTCGGCGTCGGCCAGGGCGGCGGTTTTTGCGGCATCGGAAACCGGCGGTTCCGGCGTAGTCGGTGATCCCGAGGCTTGCTCGGGCGGCGACTCCGAATCACCCTCGTCGCTGCCTTCGCCGGAATCGTCGCCGGATTCCTCGCCGGTATCGTCCTCGTCGATCGTGCCGGCCTCCCGCTGGTAGACGCCGAGCACGCGGGCATCCGACTGCCGCGGGGGCAGGTCGGTGAAGTGAACCTGGCCGGATCCGTCGACCCATTTATAGACGGTTTCCGCCCCGGCCACCGCCGTGACTCCCGCCAGCAGGACCGCACACACGACGCCTGAGAAACGCACCATGATTCACCCCCGGCTGCGCAGCACAGTGTGGCGTCCCGGGGCCCGAAAACCCTTGACGCCCGTCACACTGGAACCCCGGACCCGCCGGAGTGTAGCGAATTCAGCGGGTTCCAGCGCCCGGCCAATCTGCACGCTCGGGCCAGAATGCGAGCAAGCCCATAGTGCCGGGCCCGGCTACCGTCGCTGCAGGCAATGCAGCCAGCCTGCCGGCAGGCGACATGGTGAAATTCGATCGCTTGGGGGCGCTTGACGCGCCGGCTGTGCGCCGGGATGCTGCCGTCGAGGAGCATCGCCTTGGCATTCGACCCGAAGTCGCTCGAAGAGCTCGCGCGCAAGCTGGCGGACGCGGTCCCGCCGGGACTGGCGGCATTCCGCGACGACCTCGAGCGCAACTTCCGCGCCGTCCTGCAGAGCGGCCTCGCGAAGCTCGACCTCGTCACCCGCCAGGAATTCGACATCCAGGCGGCGGTCCTCAGGCGCAGCCGCGAGCGCCTCGAGGAGCTCGAGCAGCGCATCGCGGCGCTCGAAAAAGGCCCGGAGAAGAAGTAGCTCCGACGGGCCGGCGCCCGTGACCCTCGCGACAGTCCTGACTCGCGCGCAACTCGCGCTCGAGGCGCCCCTGGTGCGCGTCGAGGTGCACTGCGGTGCCGGTCTTCCGCAGTTCACCATGGTCGGCCTCGCGGAAACCTCGGTGCGCGAGAGCCGGGAACGGGTTCGGGCGGCGCTGGCCCAGGGCGGCTTCGACTTTCCGGCCGGTCGCGTGACGGTCAACCTCGCGCCCGCGGACCTGCCGAAAGAGGGCGGGCGCTACGATCTCGCGGTCGCGCTCGGCATCCTGGCGGCATCGGGGCAGCTGCCCGAGGCCGGCCTCGCCGGCATCGAGTTCTACGGCGAGCTGTCGCTCTCGGGCGAACTGCGCCCGGTGCGCGGGACGCTCGCAGCCGCGGTGCACGCCGTGCGCGACGGGCGACGGGTCGTCGTGCCGGCGGCGAACGCCGAGGAAGCAAGGGTCGCTCGCGGGGCACGCGTCGCGGCGGCGACGACGCTGAGCGGGGCGCGCAACGGTCTCCTGGGCGGCGCGGGCCTGGAGTTCAGGGCCGGCGGCGCGCTCGCGGCACCCGCGGCAGAGGGTCCCGACCTTGCCGACGTGCGCGGGCAAGCGGCCGCGAAGCGGGCACTCGAGATCGCGGCGGCGGGATCCCACAGCCTGCTGCTCGTCGGTCCGCCCGGCGCCGGCAAGAGCATGCTGGCGCAACGCCTGCCGGGCCTGCTGCCGGCCCTCGACGACGATGCGGCGCTCGAATGCGCGATGCTGCACTCGCTGGTGCGGCCGCTGCCGCCAACGGCGGAATGGCGGCGCCGGCCATTTCGCGCGCCGCACCACGGCGCCTCGGCCGCGGCCGTGATCGGCGGCGGCGGGAGACTGCGCCCGGGCGAGATCACGCTTGCACACCAGGGCGTGCTGTTCCTCGACGAGTTGCCCGAATACCGGCGCGACTTGCTGGAAGCGCTGCGCGAGCCGCTCGAATCGGGCTCGGTCAGCATCGCCCGCGCAGCATGGCAGGGGGTATTTCCAGCGCGGTTTCAGCTGGTCGCCGCGATGAACCCCTGTCCCTGCGGCTACGCCGGCGACCCGAATGGCCGTTGCCGCTGCACGCAGCCCGTCGTGCGGCGTTACCTCGCCCGCGTGTCCGGGCCGCTGGTGGACCGCATCGACCTGCACGTCGACGTGCCGCGGCTCGAGTACGCGGCGCTCATGCCGGCTGTCGGGTCCGAGTCGAGCGCCGCCGTCGCCGCGCGCGTGCTGCGGGCGCGCGACCGGCAACTGGAGCGTGGATGCCTCAATGCCGCCTTGGGTGCCGGGCCGCTCGCGGCGGCTTGCGGGCTCGGACTGCGTGAGCACGCGCTGCTGGACTCCGCGTCACGCCGGCTCGGCCTGTCCGCGCGCGCCTGTCACCGCATCCTGCGCGTCGCGCGCACGATCGCCGACCTCGAGAGCAAGGCCGGCGTCGGGATCGCGGAACTGTCGGAGGCCATTGGCTACCGGCGGCTCGACCGTGAGCCGGAGGCGCAGGCCGGTTAACGGCTCTGGCCCACCATGTGCGCGACGGCGGCGCGTATCGCGTCGTCGGGCAGGTCCATGCGGCCGCCTTTCGCCGGCATCATGCCCGCCGAGCCCTGGAAGCCGACGAGCGCGTGCTGCTCGAGGGTCGGGAGACCCTGTGCAATACGCGGCGCCCAGGCGGCCTTGTCGCCGATGCGCGGCGCGCCCGCGATCCCGGAGCCATGGCAAGCCACGCAGGCGGACTCGAAGACCGACTTCCCGTCCGTCAACGGCACGGCGCCAGCGGCTGGCGCGGCTGCAACCGGGGCGGC
>Ga0187894_10001832_pt1 | contig 26526 bp, 19 predicted proteins | sample GBC1701081metaG_FD_136650 | JGI IMG/M metagenome (GOLD analysis project Ga0187894, IMG submission 136650) | White microbial mat communities from a lava cave in the Kipuka Kanohina Cave System on the Island of Hawaii, USA - GBC170108-1 metaG ... | reverse complement strand
GGACGGTCTTGGCATTGGCCGTGCTTGGCGCCGCGGTGACATCGGCGCGCGCGGACGTCATTGCCGACTGGAACGCGAGGGCCGAAGCGATCGCGATCGAGAAGCGCCTGTTGCCGCCGCCCAATGCGCGCGGCATGGCCCTTCTCCATGTCGCCATGTTCGAGGCGATCAACGCCATCGATCCGCGCTACGCGCCTTATCGGCTCAAGCTCACCACTGATCGGAATACATCGAAGGAGGCGGCCGCGGCGGCGGCGGCACATCATGTTCTGGTCGTCCTGCATCCCGACCAGACGGCGACCCTCGATGCTGCTTTGACGACCACGCTGAGCACCATCGCTGACGGAGACGCCAAGACGCGGGGAGTCGCGCTAGGCAAGAAAGCGGCGGCTGAAATCCTCGCGCTGCGCGCCGACGACGGCGCCAATGCCGCAGAAGCCTATCGTCCGTTCACGATGCCCGGCATCTATGTTCCAACGATCCTGCCGGTCAGCTCGACCTATGGCGCAGTCAGGCCGTGGGTGATGGACAAGGGCTCCCAGTTTCGGCCGGCGCCGCCGCCTGCGCTCGTCTCGCAGACGTGGACGAACGACGTCAACGAAATCAGGGAGATCGGCGGCCGCGACAGCGCGAAGCGCACCGCCGAACAGACGGCGATAGGCCGCTTCTGGTTCATCACGGGACCTCAGGCCTGGAATCCGATCGTGAGGCAGCTCACGGCGGCGCGGAAGATGGACCTGGTGGACAGCGCTCGCCTGTTCGCTCTTGTCGCCATCGCGGCCGACGATGCCTTCATCGCCGTGTTTGATGCCAAGTATCATTACAATTTCTGGCGCCCCGTCACGGCCATCCGCAATGCCGACCAGACGGGCAACAAAGCCACGCCACGCGAAGCATCTTGGTTGCCGCTCGGTGATACGCCGATGCATCCGGAGTATCCCTGTGCGCATTGCATTACGTCCGCTGCCGCCGCGTCGGCGCTCATGAGCGTGGTCGGCAATGAGATTGCCGAGGTGTCCATGACCAGCCCGACGGCACCTGGTGTGACGCGGCGATGGACGCGATTGCAGGACTACGCCGACGAGGTCGCGGCCGCTCGGATTTACGCCGGTTTTCACTACCGCTTTTCGACCACGATCGGCCTGGATATGGGGCGGAAGATCGGTGAACTGACGGTCGCCACCCAGTTGCGCGGTGCTGATGCTTCGGCGGGGCCGCGCCGCTGAACGGAACGATCGTTACGGCCGGCCGCGCAGCGCGACGCGGACGGCATGCAATTTTTGCCAATACTGCGGTCAGACGCTGCCGCCATGATCCTCGAAAGCGGATCGACGGTGCGCGTTTTCAGCGCCGCGGAGGGATGACGTGCTGACGGAACGACAGCGGATGATCCGGGAAACGGCGCGGCAGTTCGCACAACGTGAACTGGCGCCCGGTGCGGCCGCGCGCGACCGCGAGAGCCAGTTTCCCAGCGACGCCTTCCTTCGCATGGGTGAGCTTGGTCTGCTGGGCATGATGGTGCCGGAAGAATTCGGCGGTGCCGGAACGGACTGTGTTTCCTATTACCTGGCGCTGATGGAGATCGCGGCCGCGGATGGGGCGGCATCGACAGCCTTCCAGGTCCACAATTCACTCGCCTGCATGCCGATCCTGAAGTTCGGCACGGCGGAGCAGAAGGAACGGTTCCTGCGACCGCTCGCGGCGGGGCGCCACCTCGGTGCCTTCTGTCTGACCGAGCCCGAGGCGGGCTCGGATGCGGCGGCGATCAAGACGCGGGCGCGGCGCGCCGGCAACAAATTCGTGCTGAGCGGCGTGAAGCAGTTCATCACATCGGGCGGTAGTGCCGATGTCGCCATTGTCTTTGCCGTCACCGATCCGGCGGCAGGCAAGAAGGGGATTTCAGCCTTTATCGTGCCGACGGCGACGCCCGGTTACACCGTGGCGCGAGTCGAGCACACCATGGGCCAGCGTTCGACCGATCATTGCCAGGTCGTCTTCGATGACTGCGAGGTGGCGCCCGACCAGATGCTGGGGGAAGAAGGCGAGGGGCTGTCGATCGCACTCGCCAACCTCGAGGGCGGCCGCATCGGGGTCGCGGCGCAATCCGTCGGCATGGCGCGCGCCGCCTACGAGGCCGCGCTGGCCTATGCCAAGGATCGGCGCACGTTCGGCAAGCCGATCATCGAACACCAGGCCGTATCGTTTCGCCTGGCCGACATGGCGACGTCGCTGCACGCCGCCGAGCTGATGGTGCTGCGTGCCGCGGCACTGCGCGACGCCGCGGCACCCTGTCTGAAGGAAGCCTCGATGGCCAAGCTGTTCGCGTCGGAAATGGCCGAAAAGGTATGCTCCGCCGCCATCCAGATCCATGGCGGCTACGGCTACCTCAACGACTTCCCGGTCGAGCGCATCTATCGCGACGTGCGGGTCTGCTCGATCTACGAGGGCACATCGGACATTCAACGCCTGGTCATCGGCCGCCAGCTTGCGGCGGAGACCGGCTTCCACGGCGTGAGCTGACCATGATCGCCAGGCTTTGGTGCGGGCAGGCGACACCAGACAATGCCGCTGCCTACCAGGAACACTTCAACCACCACGTTTACCCGGCGCTGGGCGCGCTGGCCGGACATCGCGGCGCCTGGCTGTTGCGTCGCGATGTCGAGGGACGCGTTGAATTCCTCGCGGTAACGATGTGGGACTCGATCGAATCGATCCGGGCCTTTGCCGGTGATGACGTGCAGCGCGCCGTTGTCGAGCCGGAAGCACGCGCCGTTTTGGACACGTTCGACAGCGTTGCCCGGCATTTCGAGGTCGTCGTGCGTCCCGGATCGTAAAGCCTATGACGGCTGCGCCCGCCACTGCGCACGCAGGAACGCCTTGGCCGGCAATTCCAGATAGCGATAGGTCACATGGGCGATGGCGAGCGCAATCGCGGCCACGATCGGAATCAGCGCCCACTGCTTCCAGATGGCACCGATGATCCATCCGTGTTGGACCGCGGCAATGTAGAGGCCGCCGACCGCAAGCACGACCATGTAGTGCGTCAGGTACAAGGCGTACGAGACCCGCCCCAGCCACTGCAGCGGCGCCAGCAGCAGAATCGGGCACAACCCGGCGCGGTCATAGGCGCATGCGACAATCAGGACGGCGCACAGGATCGGGGCGGTATAGATGGCATAGGGTGTGACACGAACCGGCAGCGCCAGCAGGACGAGCAACAGGACCGCCGCGCCGACCTGCAGTATCGTCAGCGTCCGCGCCGAGGGCGCCGGCAGTGACGCGAACACGGCGCGTGCGATGATGCCCACGGCAAATCCGAGCATGTTGCGGATGAAGCCCAGGTCTTGCATGACATGGAACTGGGATGCCTTGGTCGCCAGCAGGATGTAGCTGGCGATGACGATGATGACGGGAACGATGAACGGCTTGTCGGGCCGGATCAGGCCGGCCCAAAACAGGGCGCCGAACACGGCGTAGGTGTAGAGCTCGGTGCTGATGCTCCAGCTCGGGATATTGAATGTCGGTCCGGCGAACGTATTGAGTCCGTGGATGGCCAATACGTTGCCGATGAATGACCAGATGTCGTTATGAGCGAACAGCGGTTCGATGGAGGCGGCGAAGCTTCCACCGATCGCCGTGACCGCGGCTTGAAAGGCGGCGAAAGCGATCAGTGTCGCGAAGTGCAGTGGATAGATGCGGGCGAATCGTAGCCAAAGGAACCGTGCGTAACCGGTCCTGTCGTCGATCTGCCCCCCATAGACGTGGAAGATCACGAAGCCGGACAGGACGAAGAACAGATCAACGCCGATGTAGAAATTGTCGAAATAGAACGGCAGGCCCAGCCGGTCGTCGAGGTGATACAGCACGATGGCGAGCGCGGCGATGCCGCGAACCGCCTCCAGCGATCTGAAGTACCCCCCAACGTGCATGCCCCCGGACATGTGTCCGGTATATCATCACGCCATCAGTCGACAATACGTACTTTGACGTAACTGCCGGGCGCATCCTCGATCGGCGGTAAGCCGCCCTTGGCGGGATCGCGGGCCGGGACCTTGGCGCCGCTCAGGGGGCCCAGCCACTTGTCCCAGTCGTGCCACCAGGAACCCTTGTGTTCGGTGGCGTCGGCCATCCATTCGTCGAACGTCGGCGGATTCTTCGGCGTGTCGTTGAGCCAGTGCTGATATTTGTTGGCCCGCGGCGGGTTGATCACGCCGGCAATATGGCCGGAGCCGGCCAGCATGAAGCGCACGGGTCCGCTGAAGACCTGGGTGAGCTTGTAGACCGACTTCAGCGGCGCGATGTGGTCATCCTTGCCGGCCTGGATGTAGCAGGGGATGGCGACCTTGCGCAGGTCGATCGGCACGTTGGAGAGCGTGATGCCGCCGGGCTGCACCAGCAGGTTCCGCTGATACATGTTGCGCAGGTAGTAGCTGTGCATGGCCGCCGGCAGCCGCGTGGCGTCGGAGTTCCAGTACAGCAGGTCGAACGGGAAGGGATCCTTGCCCATCAGGTAGTTGTTGACCACGAACGACCAGATCAGGTCGTTGGCGCGCAGCAGGTTGAACGTGGTCGCCATCTCGGCGCCGTCGGTGTAGCCGCGCTGGTTGCTCAGCGCCTCGATGTTGCTGATCTGCTCTTCGTCGATGAACACCGTCAGTTCGCCGGCCTCGGTGAAATCGACCTGGGCGGTGAAGAAGGTGCAGGCAGCGATGCGGTCGTCATTGCGCGCCGTCATCCAGGCCAGGGTGGCCGCCATCAAGGTGCCGCCGATGCAGTAGCCGATCGCGCTCACCTGGCGCGCACCGACCGCTTTCTCGATGGCATCGAGTGCCGCCAGCGGACCTTCGAGCATGTAGTCCTCGAACGTCTTGCCCGCCAGCGTCTCGTCGGGGTTGATCCAGGAGATCACGAACACCGTGTAACCCTGATCGACGGCCCAGCGGATGAAGGAGTTCTCGGCCTTCAGATCGAGGATGTAGAACTTGTTGATCCAGGGCGGCACGATCAGCAACGGGCGTTCGTAAACCTCGCTGGTCGTCGGGCTGTACTGGATGAGCTGCATCATCGCGTTCTGGAACACGACCTTGCCCGGGGCTGTCGCCACATTGCGGCCGACCTCGAACGCCTTCATATCGGTCTGGCGGATTGCCAGGCGTCCTTTGCCGCGCTCGAGATCCTCGAGCACGTTGCGCAGGCCCTTCACCAGGTTTTCGCCGCCGCTCTCCACCGTGGCGCGCAGCACCTGCGGATTGGTGGCCACGAAGTTGGTCGGTGCCATGGCGTCGACGAACTGCCGCATGTGGAAGTCGACTTTCTGGCGTTCGTGCGGGCTCAGGCCCTCGACGTCCTTGCTGAGTCCGGTGAGCCAGCGCGAGGTCAGCAGGTAGGACTGCTTGACGTGGTCGAAGATCGCTTCGTCGCGCCAGGCCGGGTCGGCAAAGCGCTTGTCCTTGGGCGCGTCGATCACGGGTTCGGCCGGTTTGCCCATCATGCGGTCGGTGGTGGCCTGCCACAGGCGCATGTACTGCTGCATCAGCTCCATCTGGGCCGCCACGACCTTCTGCGGGTCGGCCATCAGCTTGGCCGTGAAATCGAGGAACGTGCCGGTCAGGTTGAGGACGTCGGCCGGGGCGCCGGCCGGCCCATCCTTGGCCTGCTTCTCGGCGAACTCCTGCAGCAGGCGCTGGCTACGCTCGGCGATGTCCTTCCATGCTTCCTGCAAGGCCGTCGGATCAGGCAGACGTGGCGCTGAGCCTGGGGTTTCCGCCATTTTGCACTCCTCCCGCGGACGCAGATTCTCTTGTCAAATCATTGCCTTTGTGTCGATTAGGGCGATAATCACACAGGGCTTTGATCGGCTGGTTGCTGGCACATTAGGAAGCCCGCTGGCGGGCGTCAAACGGATGGCAGGAGTGATCGGGTATATGGCAACAGGAATGCATTCGAGGCGCTTGCGCAGGGTTCGCAGCCGCTTGTTGATGGCGCTGCCCGTGGCTCTGTTGGCGGTCGGTCTGGCGGCGTGCGGTGATGACGATCCGGCGCCGCCACAGCGCGTGCAGCCGCCGGCGGACGGCAATCAGGGCACACCCAACCTGGGCACGGTCCCGCCGCGGCCGCAAACCTCCACGGCCGCCGATCGGGCCGCCCTGGCCGGCCAGCTCGCGTCCGACCGGGCGCGGGCCCGCTACGGCAGCGATGCCCAGCCGGTGGATGAAACCCGCGGGTCGACCATCGGTTCCCAGGTGAGGGGCAAGCCGCCGCAGGCTGAAGAGCCGCCGACGCCCTCGCGGTCGGAACCGCCGACGGCGGCGGAACCGCCGACCCCAACGCCACGCTGATCGGCCTCGACTTCCGAGGCTCGAAACGGCAAAACGCGCGCAGTCAGCCCTGGCATCCGGCTTTTCCGGGGCTGGCGCCGCCAGCAAGGACCCCCCGACCAGCCGCCCTCGCGCGGTCACAAAAAAGGCTATCGGCCATGGACGACACTGAATTCCACCGCGTGAAGCGCCTGCCGCCCTATGTGTTCGCCGAAGTGAACGCGATGAAGGCCACGGCGCGCGCGGCCGGGCAGGACGTGATCGACCTTGGCATGGGCAACCCGGACCTGCCGACGCCGCCGCACATCGTTGCGAAACTGGCCGAAGCGGCGGGTAATCCCGCGACCCATGGTTATTCGAATTCGCGCGGCATTCCGGGCCTGCGCAAGGCGCAGGCGCGCTACTACGCCCGCCGTTTCGGCGTCGAGCTCGATTTCGAGAGCGAGATCATCGTCACCATCGGGTCGAAGGAGGGCTTGGCCAACCTGGCGCAGGCCATCACGTCGCCAGGCGATATCATCCTGGTCCCCAACCCGAGCTACCCGATCCACCCGTACGGCTTCATCATCGCGGGCGGCTCGATCCGCCACATCCCGGTGCCCGGCCAGACCACGATCGACGAGTTCATGCCGGCGCTCGATCGCGCCGTCCGCCACAGCGTGCCCAAGCCCCTGGCGCTGGTGTTGAATTATCCGTCAAACCCGACAGCGCAGGTGGTCGACCTCGATTTCTATCGCCCGGTGGTGGACTACTGCCGCAAGGCCGGGATCTGGATCCTGTCCGATCTCGCCTACGCCGAGATCTATTTCGGTGACCAGCCGCCGCCCTCGATCCTGCAGATTCCTGGCGCCCGCGACATCGCCGTCGAGTTCACCTCGATGAGCAAGACCTACTCGATGGCCGGCTGGCGCATCGGCTTCGCCGCCGGCAACCGTCGCCTGATCCAGGCGCTGACCCGCATCAAGTCCTACCTCGACTACGGCGCCTTCACGCCGATCCAGGTGGCGGCCGTGGCGGCCATCGACGGACCGCAGGATTGCGTCACCGAAGCGCGCGACACGTACAAGGAGCGCCGCGACGTACTGATCGAGGGCATGAAGGTGGCGGGCTGGGATATTCCCTCGCCGCCGGCCAGCATGTTCGCCTGGGCACCGCTGCCGGCGGCATTTGCCGATCTGGGATCGCTGGCGTTCTCCAAGCTGCTGCTGACGCAGGCCAACGTGGCGGTGTCGCCGGGCATCGGCTTCGGCGAGTACGGCGATCACCATGTGCGCATCGCCATGGTCGAGAACAAGCACCGCATCCGTCAGGCGATCCGCAACATCCGAACGGTGCTTGCCGATCCCGACAAGGCCATCGACCTCTATCAACGCGGCTTGGGCGACAATGTTACGCGCCTGAAGGCACGCGCCTGACCCTGGATCCTCGCGTCATGTCTCAACCGGTTCGCATCGGCATCGCCGGCCTCGGTACGGTCGGTGCCGGCACAGTGCAGTTGTTGCGCCAGCACGCCGAGCTGCTGGCCCTGCGTTGCGGCCGCCCCTTGCAGGTGGTGGCTGCCAGCGCGCGCGATCTCAAAAAGGATCGCGGCGTCGACCTGACGGGCATTCGCCTGGAGGCCGACCCGCTGGCGCTGGCCAGGGCCGGTGACATCGATGTCGTCGTCGAGGTGATCGGCGGCAGCGACGGCATCGCGCGCCAGGTGATCGAAGCGGCGATCGCCGGCGGCAAGCACGTGGTGACGGCCAACAAGGCGCTGCTGGCGTTGCATGGCACCGCGATTGCAGCCCAGGCCGAGGCCAGGCACGTCATCCTGGCGTTCGAGGCTGCGGTTGCCGGTGGCATCCCCATCATCAAGGCGTTGCGCGAGGGGCTGGTCGGCAACCGCGTGAAGCGGCTCTACGGGATCCTGAACGGCACCTGCAACTACATCCTCACGACCATGCGTGAGACCGGGCGCGACTTCGCGGATGTATTGGCCGATGCGCAGAAGCTGGGCTACGCCGAGGCTGATCCCACATTCGACGTCGACGGCATCGATGCCGCCCACAAGCTGGCGGTGCTGACGGCGGTGGCGTTCGGCCGACCTGTCGATTTCGCCGGCGTCTATGTCGAAGGCATCCGCAAGATCGGTGCGCTCGACATCCGCTTTGCCGAGGAACTCGACTGCCGCATCAAGCTGCTGGGGTTGTCGCGCGAAACCGAGCATGGCATCGAGCAGCGCGTGCATCCCTGCCTGGTGCCGAAGAATGCGCCGATCGCCTCGGTGGACGGCGTGTTCAATGCCGTCGCCGTGGAAGGCGACTTCGTCGGCCAGACGATGTTCGAGGGTCGCGGCGCCGGCGCCGGCCCGACGGCAAGCGCCGTGGTCGCCGACCTTGTGGCGGTGGCCCGTGGCCATGGCTTGCCGGCTTTCGTCGTGCCGGCGGCGCAGCTCACGGAGCGGCCGGGCTCGCCGATCGAGCGGCATCGCGGCGCCTATTATCTGCGCCTGATGGTGCTTGACCGGCCGGGTGTGATCGCCGATGTGACCGCGGCATTGCGCGATGAGCACGTATCGCTGGAGTCGATGCTGCAGCACGGTCGTGCGCGCGGTCCCGATGACACGGTACCGGTCGTGCTGACCACACATGTCACGGAGGAAGCGGCGATGCGCCGCGCGCTGAAGCGCATCGCCGGCTTGGCAATGATGCGTGAAGAGCCGATTCTGATCCGCATCGAAGATCTCTAGGCGCAACGAGCGCGGCAGCAACAGCTGCCCGCAAGCGCGCGACGCATGGGAGGAATGGAAATGGCTGACACCCAATCCGCGATGGACCGCAATCTGGCGCTTGAAGCCGTGCGGGTGACCGAAGCCGCCGCGCTCGCGGCGTCAAAGCTGATGGGCCGCGGCAACGAAAAGGCGGCCGACCAGGCGGCGGTCGACTCCATGCGCCAGGCACTCAACGCGCTCAACATCGAAGGCACGGTGGTGATCGGCGAGGGCGAGCGTGATGAGGCGCCCATGCTCTACATCGGCGAGAAGGTCGGCACCGGCAACGGCCCCAAGATCGACATCGCGCTCGATCCGCTGGAGGGCACGACGATCACCGCCAAGGGCGGCCCCAACGCGCTGGCCGTCATCGCCATGGCCGAGCACGGCAACTTCCTGAACGCACCCGATGTCTACATGGACAAGATCGCCGTCGGTGGCGGATTGCCGGACGGCATCGTCGATCTCGATGCGTCGCCGGCGGAGAACCTGAAGAACCTCGCCAGGGCCAAGAAGGCCGACGTGTCCGACCTGGTCGCCTGCATTCTCGACCGTCCGCGCCATTCCGAGCTGATCGCCAAGGTTCGTGAAGCCGGCGCGCGGATCATGCTGATCGGCGATGGCGACGTCTCCGGCGTCATTGCCACCTCACAGCCCGACTCGGGCGTCGATATCTACATCGGCTCCGGCGGTGCGCCGGAAGGCGTGCTGGCGGCGGCGGCGCTGCGTTGCATCGGCGGTCAAATGCAGGGTCGCCTGCTGTTCCGCAATGACGACGAAAAGGGCCGTGCCGCGCGCTGGGGCATCAAGGATCTCAACCGCAAATACGGCATGCTCGATCTGGCCAAGGGCGACGTGATGTTCGCTGCCACCGGAGTCACCAACGGCTCGATGCTGAAGGGCGTTCGCCGCTTCGCCGGTGGCGCCGAGACGCACTCGCTGGTGATGCGCTCCAAGACCAGCACCGTGCGCTATGTCGAGGCCAAGCACAATTTCAACGTCAAGAGCGGGCTGCCGAGCTGGGCCTGATGCCCTTGGGATAACAGGCATCGGCGGGGCGACAACTGTCGATAACTAGGACGGGAGCCTTGTTCTTGTTCCGGTGAAGTGGTTCGGTGACGGCTGCATGACATTGGCTCTCGCACCGTTGCCGCCTGCCGTCGAGTCCGCGTTTCTGGGCATCGAGCGATCGCTGTCGGGTCGACACTGGCGGTTGCGGACCGGCAACGAGTCCGACGCCATGGCTATCGCCCAGCGCCATGGCTTGCCTGATGTCGTCGCACGGCTGCTGTCGGCCCGCGGCGTGGCCCCGGACGCGGTCGGCGACTTCCTCGCCCCGACGTTGCGGCATTTCCTGCCCGATCCGTCGCATCTCAAGGACATGGACGCGGCCGTCGACCGCCTGGTACGGGCCATCCGCGCTGGCGAGAAGATCGCAGTGTTTGGCGACTATGACGTCGACGGCGCCACATCATCGGCGCTGCTGCTGCGTTTCTTCCGCGCCGTCGGCGGTGACGCGCAGGCCTATATCCCCGATCGTCTGAAGGAAGGCTACGGCCCCAACGCGGCGGCGCTGCTGCAGTTGCACGCCGCCGGCGTTACGGTGGCCATCACCGTCGATTGCGGCATCACCGCGTTTGAGCCGCTCGATGCGGCCACGCAAGCCGGTCTGGATATGATCGTGATCGATCATCACAAGGCCGAGGCGCGCCTGCCGCGCGCGCTGGCGGTGGTGGACCCCAATCGCCAGGATGAGGACAGTCCCCATACGCAAATGGCCGCGGTCGGGGTCGCCTTCCTGCTGGTGGTGGGGATCAACCGGGCGCTGCGCGCTGCCGGTTGGTACGGGGCAGTGCGGCCGGAGCCTGACCTGCGCGTCTGGCTCGACCTCGTGGCTCTGGGAACCGTGTGCGACGTCGTACCGCTGACCGGCGTCAATCGCATGCTGGTGCGCCAGGGGCTGAAGGTCCTCGACAACCGCGGCAATGCCGGTATCGCCGCCCTGGCGGAGATCACGCGCCTCAACGAGGCCGTCGGCACGTTCCACCTCGGCTTCCTGCTGGGGCCGCGGGTCAATGCCGGCGGCCGGGTCGGCGCGGCTGATCTCGGCACGCGACTGCTGTCGACGGACGATGCCCAGGAGGCCATGGGCCTGGCGATGCGGCTTGACGGCTACAATACCGAGCGGCGGGCGATCGAGGCGGCGGTCCTCGAGGCGGCCATCGCGCAGGTTGAAGCCCTGGGTGCAGTGCCGGCCGCCATCATGGCGGTGGGCGAGGGCTGGCACCCGGGTGTCATCGGGATTGTCGCCAGCCGGCTGGTCGAGCGCTTTCACCGGCCGGTTTTCGTGATCGCCATGGACGGCGCTATCGGCAAGGGTTCCGGCCGATCGGTGCGCGATGTCGATCTCGGCGCGATCGTGATTGCGGCCCGACAACGCGGTCTGCTGGTCAATGGCGGTGGCCACCCGGCCGCCGCCGGGCTGACGATCGCGCGCGACCGGTTGGCCGACTGGACCCGTTTTTTCAACGACCAGGTGGAGGCCCGTATTGGTGCATCGCCGCCGGCGCGCGATGTATCGATTGACGGTGTGCTGAGCACCCAGGCCGCGACGGTCGATCTCGTGCGGACGATCGAGCAGGTAGGTCCATTCGGTGTGGGCAATCCGGAGCCCCGCTTCGTGTTGTCGCATGTGCGCGCGGTCTGGTCGCGGCCGGTGGGCGAGGCGCACATCCGGTGCACCTTGGTTGGCAGCGATGGCGGGCGGGTTCAGGCGATCGCTTTTCGGGCCGCCGGCGGGCCCGTGGGAGCCGCACTGGTGGACACCACGTCGCCCACCCTGCATGTGGCCGGCATCCTGCGCATCAACCGCTGGAACGGCAGCGAGACCGTCAACCTGCACATCGAAGACGTGGCCCCGGCACGCGCCGAGACCGGATCGTGAGGCGCTGCTTGATTCGGCGCCCCCGACACTGTAGAGGGACCGGCGCCAACTAGCCGTCCCCATCGTCTAGAGGCCTAGGACACCAGCCTTTCACGTTGGTAACACGGGTTCGAATCCCGTTGGGGACGCCAATTGGAAAAACATAATTAAATCAAGTGGTTACAGAGGTGTTCCTGAAGGTCTTGGGGGAAGTCTATGGGGGAAGTGATCGAGCCTTCGATAGAAAAAGGGACCGACCCCGCGAAGGGGCCGGCCAAGTCTCATCATCATCAGGATGGCGTGCGGTTCTAGCCGCCGCCGTTGGTCCTCTCTGCTTTGAACCACGCCGCTTCGACGTCGGGCCCACAGCACCGCGCCAGCGTTCCCGCAGGAGTGCCCACGTGATCGAGGAGACCATTTCGGCAAGCCGCGTGGGCTTGCATCACGTGCTCACCGCGAACGCCAAACCTGACCAAGTCTGACGGGGCAAACGGCCCGCGTGATCTCGCTGGTGTGTACGGTCCGTAGATGTCGCCATCGCTCATCATCGTCGGTTAGGGGGTGGGTTCTCCGTATCATAAATCCTCAAGCCGGCTCGCGCTGCTTGGGCGCCCACATCAGCGAAGAGACCCAGGGGCGACGGGCGCGGCATGGCGTTAATCGCTGACTGGCCTTTCGCCTGTGTCGACTCCTTGTCCGCCTGAACTGCGCTCACCGCCATCTCGGCGTTGGCGTCGGTGGTCGCGTTGGTGCGGCCGGCCCGAGCTTCATAGTCGCTCAGAAGGTTGGCGAACGAGATGCCACCTACACCGGACTCGCCGGCCGCGACGGTCGCTGTTGATTTCGCTTCGGCCATCTGAAGGCCGACGTCGAATTTGTCCTGGGCGGCCTTCTGTTGCTCCTGCTGCTGCCTTAGGCCGGCGCCTGCGTAGGAGTTGACGACGGCGCGGTTGGCGGCGCTGGCGTTGGCTGAGTACGCCCTGGCTTGCTGCCTGTTGCTGGCCACGCTTCCGGCGATACTGAGAGCGGCACCAACGGCAGCCATGGCCGATGCTGGTTCACACATGCCTATCGCCTCCGTCCTACAGGCATCAGCCCCGCGGTCACGGCGGTAGCCCACGTGGTCTGCATCCCATTCGCCAGCTTGACAAGGACCTGCCCATCCGGGCCTTGCGAGAATGTGTAGCCCGGCACTGAGGTGGCCATGATTGTTTCCGGGTCCAGCCCGTTCGCGACATAGTCCACCAAGAGCGCTTGGTAGTCCGGCCTTCCGGTGTCGAAGTGGCTCCGCATGGCATCCTTGAGTTGGGAGGGGCGGTTCTCTTGCAGCCACCCAAAGGCGTCTGCAACGTTCTCCGATCCGATCTGCCGGCCTGCCATCTTGAATGCCTCGCTTTGATACGCCTCCATCGCCGCGTCAACGCGTGCCTGTGCTTCCGCCGGCTCGATACCCAACCGGCTTGCTAGATGCCCGACAGATGCGGACGGATCAGCGTCTCGCAGGATCGCGTCCGCGATCGCTAATGCCTCGCCTGGTGCTTGAGTGAAGGCTTCCGCGAGGTTTCGTTCCACTTCAGGGGCCAGCGGCTCGGCCTTCACACCGTCGTCGGTGCGCTCAGTAGTGTTGCTCTCGTTGTTGCCTTCACCTGTGGCCTCAGTCGCCACTTTCGGGGCCACCTCGTATCGGCCGTCCGCCGTCTTGCGAACGAAGCCCTGCAACTCCAGCGTCCCGATTTGGACCGTCATGCCGTCAATGGTGACGAGGCTTTCATCGGTCATTTCGCTTGCTCTGATGAGCGAGTGCGAGGCGTCGCGGGGACGCGACAAGTCGATAACTGGACCGCCGCTAGGTGTGACGGAAGTGGCGCTTGAGGTGCGCTGCTGTGTTTGCTGATGAGGTTGGGTAATTGCGTCACCGCTCCCGGTGGTGAGGCTCCCATCGCCGGCTTGGTATCTTGTGGTGCCACCGACGACGTTGGCAGTCACGATCTCAGGACCTGCGTTGTATTCTGCGCTCATTAATGAAGATCACCTTTCGATGCTGTGGTTGTTGCGGAAGAGGAGAAAGGCGCCGATGACCCCGCAACAGGATCAGGGCACCGGGTGTGTTCGATGCGTTCGTTCATGGCCTGTCGTTCGGCCTCGTATCCTTTGAACATCTCGTCTGCTGCTCGATAGGCGAGCTTGCCTATAGCGCCGATGACACGCGCCGCTGTGTAGTCCCGCGCTCGGTACGCGATGTTGATAGTCGGTAGCTCTTGGCTGTGCTCGTCTGGTCCGCGCCGACGCTTCAACCACGCGTCGCTCGGCTGTGGCGTGGTTCGTAGGAAGAGGCGGGCTAGTGCATGATTGAAGGCATCACCGCCAGCGAAGAGGCGCGGCTCAACACGAAGCGCTAGGAAGGCTGCCAATGTCCGCGCCACTAACTCCTCGGGCAGGACACCTTGTCGCGCGCCCCGGTGAAGGGTAGCGAAGAACGTGGTCCATGGTCTCTTGCTATCGGCCCTCTTAAGCTGGCCGTGCGCTGCCTGTTGATCAGCACACCATCTCACCGCGCTCTCAATGCCAGGGTGGCCCGCCGAGAGCCAATTGCCGGTAAAGGCCGTGGCTGCGTGGAGGTGCGGGCGCCACTGAAGAATCGAGACCGGCTTGCCCGCCGGATGGCCATATCGCTCGTGCGCTCGCCGATGGGCCCTACAGTACTTGGAAAAGCCGAATCGAGGCATGGCGCACTCAGGGGCTTCGCACGTCCGGCTCGTGTTGGTCGCGATCTTGGCCGCGATGCTGCGGTATTCCGCCAAACGGAACTCCTTTGTTTTCAATGGGTTAGCGTCAGTAGGGGTTTTCGGGGGAAAGACTAATGATATCAATCAGTTAAAGCTTATTCGATCCACCCAGTAGAGAGGTTAAATGTGACACGGTGTAACAATGTGACACCCCTTCGAGCGGGTCAGAACTCGGGATTGTCGGTCGGCACCAACCGGGCCACCGGGGCAACCCTCATGACCACCTCTGCGGCCTCCTGGAACGCCCTCGCGATGGCCTCCCGCCGGCCTGCCCCTTGTGCCACTGAGAGCGCCTCCTGGATGTGTTTTAGGGCCGACGCCTCGCACGCGTACTGCGCCGCCTCCTCGGGGTCCTCCTCCTCTTCGGTGGGGAACGGGGCGTAGCTCTCGTCTTTCATCTGCCTCGCCACCTTTGGAAAGTCGAGGGCCATCCATCTGATGATGGTCATCGCCGGCTTGCCGACTTCGCTTGCAATCTGGCGATAAGACTTGAAGCCCCCATCGCTCTTGTTGTGCCCGGTTTGGACATAGATGCGGAACCTCTTTCGATAGCCTTTGTTGCACAGCGGCCGGCCGTGCTTCGCGTTGGCGTCGGCAGCCATCCATTTAGCTTCGTTGACACTGGCTACATCACGCACGACGGCGGTCACGGATGTGCCACCAATGCGCTCCTGTGCTGCCATCCGGTGCCACCCGTCGATCAGCACCAGTCGCCCATGTGGTGCCACTCTAGCCACCACGATTGGCTCCATAGCTGTGCCACTGCGGTACAGCTCCCGGTACCGCCGCACGGTCGGTTCATGAAGGCCGGGCCTTACTTGGTAGGCGGGACTCTTGACGATGTCTTTGATGTCGACGATGAAGGTCTTGTCCTGCGTGGCTGTGCTCGGCGTGGCGCTAGGCGCTGTCGAGGTCATCATCGTTCACGCCAACGCCAACGCCGCTGCTTGTCTCCTTGAACGGCACGTCTGCCACCACGGCACGGATGGCGTCGCTAAAGCCCATGCGCGAGAGTGCATCGGAGTTTGTGCCGTTGTCGGATAGGAACTGCCGTGCGACGTTCAGATGCGCCGCGGTGGGTTTGTCCGCCAGGGCTTTCGCAAGGGCCTTTGCTGTGCTGCTCCATATTGACGCTAGCGCTTCCTCTCGCGCCGCGTTCGAAGTGCCACCGCGGTCATCCTCTTGTTCGTCCATGTGGCTACGCCTGTGTTCCATTGGTGGCACTGCGGTGGCGCCTTTGACGCCGCTTCCGCGCCGTCTGATGTCGCGCCTCCAGATGCCCGCGTGCTCGCGCTCGTGCGGCGGGATCGGCCAGCACTAACCGCGCCTCGCGCCCGGCCACGTCCAAGGACCAGCGAAGAACCATAGCGAGGCTCACCGGCCTTCCGGCTGTGAGCGTTAAGACGTACTGAAGTAGTGCTAGGTGCGCATCATCTTCAGGCGCAAGGCAGAAGCGCCGGGTTCGATATGCCCCGCCCCTCTTCGCTACCATGGCTGACACGCCCCGACGCCGTGCCTCCACGAGTGCGTCTACCAGGGCCTCTTTGTCTTCGCTCATTATCGTTGTCGCCCCTGTCATCGGGTCGTGGGTACCTCAAGGCTGACCACGCTCGCCACGATGTCCAACACATCGCGAGCGGTTGCCTTGTGCGTCTCTGCGTCACTAGGGCCACCGCCATCTCGGGATTTCATCTGTGCGAGGCGGGTGCGTACCGCGTGGGCGGCACCGGTCAGGGCTGCTGCGTGGGCGATGCGTAGTAGTTCGTTACGGTCGTCGTTGTTCATCATATGCTGTCGTGTGTCCTTGTGTTGTCGTGGGTTGGTGAGATAGCCGCGCCCGCTGCAAGATCCCTCCACCGGCGGGATGAGTATTCGCCGGGACAGGGAGTCCAAAGATGCGCTCCTTCAGTGTGCACTGATGTGGCACCTGATGGCCGGCGGCTCGCGCCGCTCACATACAGAGGAGGCTTCACATGTCGATATCGTTCGGATCGTTGTTTCGCCTTGAGGTGCGGCCCCGCGGCGGTTGGCTTTTCGCTCGTCTGCCCTGGATCGGGCAGGTCTACATCGATGGAGATTGGGAGGTCACCTGGGATAGCTGGCGCACGTTGAAGGACCTCCGTGAGGTGTGACCTAATTTATGGCCCTCAAGGGCAGAAATGGGCACCCGAGGGCGAAGGTGACACGCCCTTGGGTACCTGCCTCCCGTCCTACCCCTCAGCAGGGCGCAGGAACGGTTCGGTGGAGGTAGATATGCAACCTAATCCCCAAGCCCTTGATAGGACTCAGAAAGCCTAGTTCTAGGTAATCACCGATTAGTTTATGGTGGTCTACCGAGCCGCTACAGGGTCGCGGCCGGCTCAAACAGCCATATGCGCGGCATCCACACGCTGGCCCTAGAAGGCCCCGCCAGCCCCCTTCCGGGACTCACCAGACGCCTTCCCGTTCAACAGCGGCCGGTGCGGGGTTCGACGGTGGTGCCCTCCTGCGGCCTTCTCAGGCGCCTTGGGCCTTTAGGTTGACGATGGCCTTGGCGGTCCACGCGCCGCCCCGTCGCGACTGGATACCGTCGTCGTTGAAGCGCCGGGCTATCGCATTGAGCGACATGCCTTCCGCCTCTAATTCGGTCACCATGGGCAACAGCCCCTCAGCAAACCGCCGTGCCGCCTCTGTGGCCGCTGCGGTGCCCTGACCGGGGATCAGGTTGGCCGCCCCGTTCGGATTGCCCAGCCGCTGCCCCTTGGCCTTGGCCGCTGCCAACGCCGCCTTGGTGCGCTCAGAGATAGCCTTACGTTCTGCTTGCGCCACGACTGCCATGATCCCCACGGTCAGGTCGTTCGCGTCGGGCATGTCCGCTGCCACGAAGGGCACGCCGCTGTCTCTGAGGGTCAATAGAAAGGCTGCGTTACGGCTCAGTCGATCTAGCTTGGCCACTACCAGCGTCGCCCCGGTCACCCTGCATCGTGCCAGCGCCGCCTTCAGCTTGGGCCTGTCGTTGTGCTTGCCGCTTTCGGTTTCGACGAATTCGGGAGCGATGATCTTGCCTGCTCTCGATGCAACGAAGGCCCGCACGGCTTCACGCTGCGCCGCCAGGCCCAACCCGGAGCGCCCTTGCCGGACCGTGGAGACGCGAAGGTAGGCGACAAACTTGCCCATGTGTATTTCCTCGATACGAACGTTTCGAGTTTTTACACGCCTCCCGTTGTTGGGTCAAGTGGTCCGCATGGTTGCCTCAGGCGACATAGAGTCTGATGCGATTGCCCACCCTGTCGCCGTTGGTTGCGCATGATGTGGCGTGATGTGTGGCATAGGTGGCTCGGGAACGTCGCCGGCCGGGGCACCGGGGGATGCAGCGAGAGCGAGCGGGTGGGGGAGGCTCTCAGATTTTAGCGCCAGCATTCCCGGTCTCTGCTACCCTTGCGGCCCAATGGACCCTTGGGGAAGTAGATGGCGGACATTGCCCACTTCATCGGCGCACTCGTGCCCACTCTGCTCGTCAGCCGGCTGATGCTGCTTGTGTTCAAGAAATGGGACGGTGGCTACACACGGCTCGTCGTGGCCAATGGCGTATCGCTTCTGGTGGCCTGTCTGCTTGGTGGCATGGGGATGGCTGATGGCGGGGCCTTTGCCGCTGGCGCTGCTTTCGCCACCTACGCGCCAGCGCAAGCCGTGTGGCTGGCCGTCGATGCGTGGCTCTACCACCGCCGGCAACGCATGCCGCCCCCGTCACACCCGCCGGCATAGCCCCACCGGGCGCGAGCGCACGCTAGGGTGGGTCAGAGGGGCTTGGGGTACTTCAGTTTGCTGATCGCTGCTCGGAACAACGGCTCAGCACCACCCCGACCACTGTATCTGCCGAACGACTCGCCCGGCTTCTCATGGCCTAGCAAGTCTTGGACAACGTTCTGTAGGACGCCTGCGCCCTCCAACTGTCGCGCCACTGTGCGGCGGATGCTGTGGAAGACCTTCAACTCGCTGTGGCCCATGCGTGTCTTGAGGCGTCCGAAGCGTTTCCCAATGGCGCCGCCACGGTCTCCGTATTGATTGGCCCCTAAGTCGGGGAACACCGGCCCGGCCTTCGGGAACACTACCAGCTTGGTGAGCCGCGCTGCGACGGGGATGCGCCTGATACCGGCGGCGGTCTTGGCGTCCTTCACGTCCAACCATTTGTTCGCCGGCGCCTCAAAGGAGGTGATCTCCTCCAGCCGCGCCCCTGTGTAGGCAGCGATAGCAATGGCCTTGGCTAGGTCGTCGTCCTTGTCCTCTACCGCCTCCGCGTACAGGGCCGCCACCTCAGCGGCGGTGAACGGCTCTCGCTTTTCCTTGCGCCTCCGTGCCCCGCCGCGTGGCTTGAACGACAACCCTGCGAAGGGGTCGCCAGTCTTGTCCGTGTCGTACACGCCGCGCTGCCCCAGCCACCGCCAGAACTGCCGTAGGCCGGTCACCTCGCGCCCCAGCGTGCCAGCATCAAGAGGCTCTTCGCGTCGCTCTTCGCGCTGCTTCTCCAGCCATTGCACCACCGCGCTCTTGTTGGCGTGGGCCGCAAGAGGGAACGCCCGGACGAACCGCCGCACGGCTGCAAGGTCCATGTCCGCTGTTTTGGCCTTTACGTCGCGCCGCCGCTGTTCACCCCAAGCGTCTACCAAGGTCGCCAGCGGCGTCCTGCCGTGCAACGCCACGGCCACGAAGAGGGCCTGCTGTGGTCCTCCTGGTAACTTCTCGGCAACCTCAATGGCCGCGTCTTGTGCTGCGCTCAGGGCCGCTTGCGCCCCTAGGTCGTCCGGGTCCGCGGGCGCTTCCAGCGGGATCAGGTTGCCGCGCCATTCCATCGCCAAGCGGAGGAGGGGATCATCGGCGCTGCGGGTCGCGGGCATGTTCCCCCGTGCCCTTTCCACCTCAGCCTTGAATGTGGCTGCGTGGGCATGAGCTTTGATCGCTGCTTCTCTTCGGTCGCCTGTGCCCGTCGCCTTCCAGACTTCGGCCTTGCCACTGAAGGCCCATCGAACGTCGCCCGGAACGCGAAGGCGGACATGGTAGCGGGAACCTTTGAGCTTGAGATAGGGTGCCATTGAGGTGCCCGATGGGGGAAGGAGATGGGGGAAGATATCGCCCAGAAATTCCCATGGCACAAGCATTTCATAGACTTAGACCCTGAAATCGCCCCCTCCCGTTGGGGACGCCAGAAATCCTTGAAATCAACGGCTTGGATTCAGGTCGCCAGTCAGCCTTCGTTTGACCGTCCTGCCAGGACGCCGATCGGTTCTGCATGGGATGCAGCGCATCCCGCGACAGCTGGCGGACCTTCTTAGCCACCGTTCTAAGCGGGCAGTGTCATCGCGCTCCGCTCGCCTCACCCACGACCCGACCTGGGGCTGGAGCGCGATGCGTCACGCCGACAAGGAACGTCGCCAGATTGGAGTACCCGCGCGTCCGTTAGCATGATCCGGTAATAGTCAATAGTCTATTAGGTGTGTACTGAATACAATAAATTTTTGATGATTCCGCAAATGGAAAGTCAACAGAAAATAACACGTCAAGTAATAAGAGAAGCCGTGCAGGAATACATCGTCGTTTCACTTTCAAATTACTCGCATCGAATCGAGTGCGGGTGCACCGGAGGCTTTCTTGGCGTGCGGCGGAGATCGATTGTTTCTAGGGAAATTCCCGCTTCAATTGCATATACTGCTGCTCATTGCACATGATGTTGTCTCTTCAGCAATCCATAAAGGGCACCGGCGATAGGCTGTTGTACTCTCTGCGCACCGGGCCATGGATCGCGGTAAGTTGCAGGCTAATGATATCAAAGCGGGGATACTGATCGCGCAGAACACGCATCACGTTGCAACTGTTGAGCGGTAATGTTCATGAGCTGAAAACGCCTGCGATTGACTGCACGGTTTTCGTATGTTCAAAATCAGGATTGCCCGCTCTGGTTGTGAAGACCCCATAATGGGGCATTCTCTTCACAAGGTCTGAAAGAAATTTTGACAATTGTCCGAAAATTGATTAGATAGTTCAGTGATTTGCACCACGCTATTTGTATCTTTTATGGATATCGGTCGGATTTAGGCAGACTTTGCATAATTATCGAGGCGACTAGTTCCAGTTAGCGGTGGCTCATGATTGAATTCTGGCGTCGCAAGTCCCCGAAACGCGCTTATAAAAAAATTAATAGTCCTGTCGTACGCATCGGCCCGACCGTGTTCGCGCTCGAGGCGCGCATTGCGTTGGACGCCGCGGCTGCGGTGGATGCCGGCAAGGTGGCAGCATTGTCGGCGGCAGCGCTTGCCGCGGACCCTTTGGTCCAGGACCCGGCCGCCAGCGGCAGTCATGCCTCCGAGGCAGCGGCTGCTGCGCCGCAGCAACAATCAGCCGGCCCCCGTGCGGATCAGAACGCGGCGCCGAAGGCTGGTGCTCCTGCAGTCTCACAGGGCAGCGCGACGGCAACGCCACAAGAAACCCCGCAGCCTCAATCGCGGACAGATGTACCGCGCGACGACCTGGGCCAACCGAAAGCGAACACGACCGGCGTGTCTTCAGCGGTTGCCGAAGAAGCCAAGGCGCCACCGACAACGCTTGACCCGCAGGCGACGGATGGGAGCGACAAGACAGCCTCAAACTGGTCGGCCATCAAGGAAACCAGCGCTGCACCGAGCGGCGAACGGCGTATCGGCGGTGAGATCGTCTTCATCGATGGCAATGTCGGCAACATCCAGTCCCAGCTGCAGGGCATCAATCCGGCCGCGGAAATCGTCATTCTCGACAGTACGCGCAGTGGCCTGGCGCAGATCACCGAATTCATGGCCCGTCGCTCGAACGTCGATGCGATTCATATCATCTCGCACGGTGCGCAGGGCCAGCTCGACATCGGATCGGACGTACTCACGCGTGAAACGCTGGCAGACCATACGACGGAGCTGGCCGCGATCGGCCGGGCGCTGAGCGCCAATGGTGATATCCTGCTCTACGGCTGCAATATCGCTGCGGGCGCCGATGGCGCCCAGACGATCAACCTTTTGGCCTCCCTCACCAGCGCCGATGTCGCGGCTTCGACGGACGGCACCGGTGCGGCAATACAGGGTGGTGACTGGACCCTGGAGACGCATGAGGGGGCGATCGACGCGCGGTCGTTGAGTGCGCCGGCGTGGGATGGACTGCTGGTTCAGACGACGATCAACCCCACCGGCGGCGTGCAGACCGACGGTTCGGATGGCCTGAGAATCTTTGTGACGAATCTCGGCCAGATGCAGGTGCGCTACCAGAACCAGCTGCAGTTCTTCAGCAACACCGTCTCGGATACGAGCACCAATCTGTTCAACGGCATGTACATGTCCGTCGGATCGCAGGTCATCGGACCCGACACCGGCGCTGAGAACATGACGAAGGTGGCGTGGACGTCCAACGGCACGCAGACGCTGACCGGCACGGGCACTGCGGCCGATCCGTTCGTCGTGACGACGACCATGTACTATAATGCCAACGGCGTTGCCGGCTACCAGGCGACAGCCGATACGCTGGCGGTTGTTCGCACGTCGTACATCGCCGGCACGGCGTACTTCACCAATACCGTCACGGTGACGCCGCCGTCGACAAATACGGCGCAGATCCGGTGGTATCACGCGGCGGATACGTTCCTGGGGGGATCCGACGCCGGACCCGCCTACGCGCTAGCGCCCGGCGTCGGATCGACCACCAACGTCAACGACAACATCTCGGTCATCGCGACCCGGCAGAATGTCGGCACGGCCAGCGAAGTATTCGTGGGATTTGCCGAAGTCGATGGAGATCGACAGTTCGACCGCTTTTATTCCAGTACCTTCAATGGCGCTGGTTTGTACGGTTCCGGTGCCGGCAACGGCACCGGCATCGCCGGCGGCGGGAACATCACCAATACCATCAACACCAACGCCTCGACGGACAACGGCCTTGGCATTCAGTTCAATCTGGGTGCGATCAACTCGGCGACGACCTTCAGCTACCGGGTCGTCTTCGACAGCGATACCACGCTCGACCTGGATGCCAACAACAGCACGGCGACCGGCAACGACTATGTGACGACCTACGGCGTCGGCAGTGGAACGGCCGTCAAGGTTGTCGATGCGGACGTCGCCGTGACCAACGTCGTTGCCGACATTGCCCGCGCCACGGTGACCCTCAACAATGCGCAGACCGGCGACACGCTGACAGTGAGCGGCGCACTGCCGGCGGGAATCACCGCGTCGATTGTCGGCAACACGGTGACCCTGACGGGCAGTGCCAGCGAGGCCGCCTATCAGACGGCGTTGCAGCAGATCATGTTCAACTCGACCAGTCTGTCGACGGTCAGTCGGAACCTGACGATCTCGATTTTCAATGAAATATCGTCGGATGCGACGACGGCCAGTGCCACGATCAACGTGGCTGCGCCACCTGTCGTCGACCTGAACTCGGGCACGTCCCAGACGCAGATCGTCACCAATGGCGGCTTTACGACGGATCTCTCAGGGTGGACGCAGACCGGCACGGGCGGGCGGGTTGCCTCCAGTGGCGACAACGGCTTTGCGTGGACGGCTGACAACGCAACCGGCACCCTGCGGCAAGCCGGCATCACCGGTTGGAATTCAGGCGCGGCACCATCGGGTGCCGCGCAGCTGACGTTCGAGATCGGTTGGAACAACCGGTCTCCCGATACGGCTGCGGCCGCGACATTGGACATCAGCGTCGGCGGCGTCGTCTACGCGCGGGTCACGACCGGCATCAACGGCTCGAACACGGCGACGATCACCTACATGAACGGCGCCAGCGGCAGCCCGGCATCCGTTACGAGCTCGACGTTCCAGGCGTGGACCCGGACACCGATCACGATCAACCTGCCGGCGACCGTGGCGGCGACCGGCGATCTGCTGTTTTCCTATTCGTCGGGCGGTGCGACCGGCGGTGACGACGTCTTCATCGACAACGTGAGCGTCCAGAGGGTCAGCGATGTCACGCCCGGCGTGAACTTTACGACCACCTATACCGAAAACGGGGCCGGTGTTTCGATCGCCGACACGGACAATGACGTGCGGGACAACGACAGCACGAACATGGTGTCGGCCAGGATCGTGCTCACCAATGCGGCGGCCGGTGACGTCCTGAGCGTGGGCAGCCTTCCGGCCGGCATCACGGCTGCCATCGACACGAGCGTTGCGGGACAGATCACGGTCACGCTCACCGGCAGCGCCACGCGGGCGAGCTATGCCGCCGCGATCCGTGCGATCTCGTTCTCCAACGCGACCGACAATCCATCGACCGCGCCGCGCACGGTCAACGTCACGGTGAACGATGGTGCGCTTGACTCCGCCGTTGCCACGACGACGATCAACGTCATTGCGGTCAATGATGGGCCCGTCAATACGGTGCCGGGCGCGCAGACGACGAGCGAGGATACGTCGCTGGCCCTCACCGGCGTGTCGATCGCCGATCCCGACAGCAACGCCCTGACCACGACGCTGACGGTGACGAACGGAACATTGTCGGTCGCAACCGGTGGCGGCGCGACGATCACGGGCAACGGCACGGCGACGGTGACGCTCAGCGGCACCGTGGCGCAGATCAACGCGGCGCTGGCGAGTCTGACGTACGCGAACACGGCAGACTACAACGGCCCGGCACAACTGACGGTGTCGACCAGTGACGGGGCGTTGACGGATACCGACACCGTCGCGATCACGGTGACGCCTGTTGTGGATGTCACCAACGACACGGTGACGACAGCGGAGGATACGCCGATCAGCTTCAACGTGCTGACGGGCACGAATGGCGCCACGGCGGACAGCTTCGAGAACGCCGGCCGGTCGGTAACGTCGGTGACGCAGCCGCCAGGAGGTCAGGGGTCGGTGACGTTCGCGGCCGACGGCACGATCACGTACACACCGCCGGCGAACTTCAACGGAACGACGAGCTTCACGTACACGGTAACGTCAGGCGGTGTGACGGAGACGGCGACGGTCACGATCAACGTGACGGCGGTGAACGATGCGCCGGTGAACACGGTCCCGGGTGCGCAGACGACGGCCGAGGATACGCCGCGCGTGATCAGCGGCGTGACAGTGGCCGACATCGACAGCGGCGCATTGACGACGACGTTGACGGTGACGAACGGGACGCTGTCCGTAGCAACGGGTGGCGGCGCGTCGATCTCCGGCAATGGCACCGGCACGGTGACGCTGATCGGCACGGCGGCACAGATCAATGCGGCATTGCTCGCCCTGACCTTCACCAACACGGCGGACTACAACGGTCCCGCGCAGCTGACGGTGGCCACAAACGATGGGGCGGCGACGGACACCGATACGGTGGCGATCACGGTGACGCCTGTTGTCGATATCACCAACGACACGGTGACGACATCGGAGGATACGCCGATCACTTTCAACGTGCTCACCGGGACGAACGGCGCGACGGCGGACAGCTTCGAGAATGCCGGCCGTGCGGTCACGTCGGTGACGCAGCCGCCGGCAGGCCAGGGCACGGTGACGTTCGCGGCCGATGGCTCGATCACCTACACGCCGGCAGCAAACTTCAACGGGACGACGAGCTTCACGTACACGGTGACATCAGGCGGTGTGACGGAGACGGCGACCGTCACGATCAACGTGACAGCGGTGAACGACGCCCCGGTGAACGTCGTACCGGGTGCGCAGACGACGGCGGAAGACACGCCGCTTCTGATCCCGGGTGTGTCGGTGTCGGATGTCGATAATGCGTCACTGACGACGACACTGACAATGACCAACGGCACGCTGACCGTCACGACGGGGGGTGGTGCGGCGATCACGGGCAATGGCAGCAGCGTGGTGACGCTCACGGGTACGGCCGCGCAGATCAACGCGGCGCTGGCGGGCCTGACCTACACCAACACGGCGGACTACAACGGCCCGGCGCTGCTGACGGTGGCCACGAACGACGGCACTGCGACCGATACCGACACGGTGGCGATCACGGTGACGCCTGTTGTCGATATCACCAACGACACGGTGACGACATCAGAGGATATGCCGGTCAGCTTCAACGTGCTGACGGGCACGAACGGAGCAACGGCGGACAGCTTCGAGAACGCCGGCCGGTCGGTGACGTCGGTAACGCAGCCGCCGGCAGGCCAGGGGACGGTGACGTTTGCCGCCGATGGGACGATCACCTACACGCCGGCAGCGAACTTCAACGGGACGACGAGCTTCACGTACACAGTGACGTCAGGCGGTGTGACGGAAACGGCGACGGTCACGATCAACGTGACAGCGGTGAACGATGCGCCGGTGAACGTCGTACCGGGTGCACAGACGACGGTCGAGGATACGCCGCTGGCGATCCCGGGCGTATCGGTTGCCGACGTTGATGGTGGGTCACTGACGACGACGCTGACGGTGACGAACGGGACACTGTCTGTGACGGCAGGTGGCGGCGCCGGGATCGTGGGCAACGGCAGTGGCACCGTGACGCTCACCGGCACGGCGGCGCAGATCAACGCGGCACTGGCTGGTCTGACGTACACGAATACAGCGGACTACAACGGCCCGGCGCAGCTGACGGTATCGACCAGCGACGGAACGCTGACGGACAGCGACACGGTGGCGATCACGGTAACGCCTGTTGTCGATATCACCAACGACACGGTGACCACGTCCGAGGACACGCCGATCAGCTTCAACGTGCTGACGGGCACGAACGGCGCGACGGCGGACAGCTTCGAGGACACCGGCCGCGTGGTGACGTCGGTGACGCAGCCGC
>Ga0187894_10001831_pt1 | contig 26536 bp, 22 predicted proteins | sample GBC1701081metaG_FD_136650 | JGI IMG/M metagenome (GOLD analysis project Ga0187894, IMG submission 136650) | White microbial mat communities from a lava cave in the Kipuka Kanohina Cave System on the Island of Hawaii, USA - GBC170108-1 metaG ... | reverse complement strand
CGCCGAGATCAGGGGCGAGCACCCCCTGGACGGCGACGAGAAGGGCTCGGGCACGGCGGAGGTCATCTTCGGCGCGGCGTACTCCATCACGCCGCACGTCGAGATCCGCGGGGGCCTGACCTTCCCAGCCTGGAACCCCCGCGAGTTCGACAACGGGCTGATCGTCGGGCTGATCTACCACTTCTAACGGCCAACGCCGAACACCCGATCCCCGGGCGAGAGCCCCGGGGTCGGCTTTGGCAGGACGCGTCGGCGGCTGTGGGCCGAGCTCCTCGTGGCGACCGTCGCGGCGTATGGCCGCGTCGCCGCGACCTCCGGTCGGCCCTTGAGCCGCGCGGGCAGAGCGAGCGCTGGGAAGTTTCGCCCCCGCCGCCACGCCATCGCCGATTACTTCGCCACATCGCAGCAGGAGCCCGGCTGGGCCACCGCCAGTGCCACATCGTCCTTCGCGCCCGCGCCCGCCGGGCACTGGTCGATGCAGACCAGTTCGCCCGTGAGCGGGCAAATGATCTTGCCCGGGCAGTCGGCCCGCTCGGCGCTCGCCGTCGTGCCCGTCGAGGCGCAGCCCGTGAGGGCCGCCGCCGCCGCCAGTGTTGCTGTCGCCGCCATCGTGGATCTCCTGGTCATGGTCGAACTCCGTGGGTCGCACACCCGGGCCTCCAGGCCGCCGGAACAGTTCCGCGGTCCGGATGGGGGAGAGTGGGATCGGCCCGTATGCAAGGAGTATCGGCCTTGCACTGTGGTGCAAGGTCAAGCGGGAGTCGAGCGATTCTCTACTGTCAGCCTCGCCATCACCGGGCAGGGGCCCTTGGAGGCCGCGCAGGCCGCATCGGCCTCGAGCAGGACCGCCCGCACCCGCTCCAGGTCGGCCATCCTGGCCTTGGCGTCCGCCAGCCGCCGCGCGATCATCGACCGGACCTCCGTCCGGCACCGCCCGCCCGTCCCCTCGTCGCGGAGTTCCAGCAGCGCCGCGATGTCCTCCAGCGTGAAGCCCGTCGCCTGCGCCGAGCGGATGAACCGCAACCGCTCCAGCGCCGCCTCGCCGTAGACCCGGTACTTCGAGCGGGTCCGGGAGTCGGGGACCAGCAGGCCGCGGCGCTCGTAGTAGCGCACCGTCGTCGTCGGCACGCCCGCCGCCTTCGCCAAGGCTCCGATCGTGTAGGGGGCGGTCATGGATGCCATCGTATGAACCATGTTGCGGTTCTCCCGCATGCACTCCGCCACAGGCCAGCCGGGGCCGTGGGGCGTGACTTTCAAGGGGGCGGGCGCAGCAGAGGGCCGCGGACGCCTGCACGAACGAGGAGTTGCCCAATCGGGTGTCGTGCGCGCGCTCCTCGGGCCTTCGTGTAAAGTCGTGGCGATGTCCCAAGTTGTCCATTCCGTTGATGCCGCCGAGCGGTCCCGCCGCCTGCGGGAGCTGGCGGCCCTGTTCCTGCGCCTGGGGGCGACCGCCTTCGGCGGACCCGCCGCGCACATTGCCATGATGGAGGACGAGGTCGTCACGCGGCGCAAGTGGCTCACCCCCGAGGAGTTCACCGACACGCTGGGGATCGTTAACGTCATCCCCGGGCCCAACTCGACCGAACTGGCGATCCACATCGGCTACGCCCGGGCCGGGTGGTGCGGGCTGATGGTCGCCGGGGTCTGCTTCATCGTGCCCGCCACGCTCATCGTCGCGGCCATCGGAAGGGCGTATATCGCGTACGGCACGCTCCCGCAGGCCCAGGGGCTGCTCATGGGCGTGAAGCCCGTCATCATCGCCGTGATCTTGCAGGCCGTCTGGAGACTCGCCCGCTCGGCGTGCAAGAACGCCGCGCTGTCGGCGCTGGGAGTCGCCTGCATCGCCGCGAGTTTTCTGGGCGTGCATGAACTGCTCGTGCTGGCCGGGGCCGGAGCCCTCGGGCTGCTCCTGCACGCGCTGCGGTCTCCCCCGGACGCGGAGGCGGGAACGGCCGTGAAGTCGATCGGCCTGCCGGGGCTGGGTTGGGGATTGGGGACAACGGGCGGAACGGCCGTCGCTGCCGGAACGGGCGCGGCCGCCGTCGCTCCGTTCTCGCTGCTGGCGCTCTTCCTCTTCTTTGTCAAGGTCGGGTCGGTGCTCTTCGGCAGCGGGTACGTGCTGCTGGCATTCCTCAAGGCCGATCTGGTGGACCGGCTGCACTGGCTCACCGAGCAGCAACTGCTCGACGCCGTCGCCGTGGGGCAGGTGACGCCCGGGCCGATCTTCACCACCGCCACGTTCATCGGGTTCCTTCTGGGCGGCTGGAGCGGCGCGGCCGTCGCCACCGTGGGCATCTTCCTGCCCGCGTTCGTCTTCGTTGCGCTCGCGGGGCTGGTGCTGCCCCGCCTGCGGGCCTCCCGCTGGTTCGCGCCGGTGCTCGACGGGCTCAACGTCGGCTCGCTGGGCCTGATGGCCGCCGTGGCGGTGCTGTTGGCACGCGAGGCCGTCGTCGATTGGCTGACGCTCGCGCTCGCCGTGATCAGCGCGGTCCTGCTGCTGCGCTTCAAGATCAACTCCGCCTGGCTGGTGCTGGGCGGGGGTGCGATCGGGCTCATCGCGGTGTGGCTGCGATAGGTTCATGGCGTGCCCTCCCGTTTCTTTCCGTCGGCTTGGACATCCGTTGAAGTCGGCGGTGTGACGGCGGGCGCGGGGCTTGGGGCGGTCAGCAGCAGCGCGGCGCTCGTCGCGTCCGTCGATTCATCACCGTGCTTGGTGCCTTCCTCTGTACCCTCGGTGTCTCTGTGGTGAACTGTCTTGGCTTCGCCTGCCGCGTGCGGGTGCTTGTCGGCGTGTTCCTTGGCCAGCCGCTCGGCGGCTGACTTCCCGAAGCGGTAGAAGACCGCCGGGGTGACGAAGAAATCCAGCAGCGTGCTGGTAATCAGCCCGCCAAGGATGACAACCGCGACCGGATAGAGAATCTCCTTGCCCGGCTCCCCCTTGGCGAGCACGAGCGGGACCAGGCCCAGCCCCGCGGTCACCGCCGTCATGAGCACGGGCGCGACCCGCTCTTGACTCCCGCGAATGATGAGCTCCTTGCTCCAGGGCATCCTGTCCTCGGTCATGAGGTGGATGTAGTGGCTGACCATCAGCACGCCGTTGCGGGTGGCGATGCCGGTGAGCGAGATGAAGCCGACCAGTGATGCGACGCTGAAGGGCTCGCGTGTGATCGCGAGGGCGGCCACGCTCCCGATGAAGGCAAAAGGCACGTTGAGCATGATCTGGAGCGCGACCATGCCCGAGCGGTAGTTGGTGTAAAGCAGCACAAAGATGGCGATGAGTGAGCCGGCCCCGAGGATCAGGAGAATCCGCGTGGACTCGCGCTGCGCCTCGAAGAGCCCGCCGTAGACGAGCGTGTAGCCTTGCGGCAGCTTCAAGTCCATCGCGATGGACGCCTGGATGTCTTTGACCGTTGAGCCGAGGTCTCGCCCGCGGACATTGCAGGAGACCACAATGCGGCGACGGAGGTTCTCCCTCGCAATCTCGTTGGGGCCGAGCTTCTCGACAATCTCGGACACGTCGCTCAAGAGCACAATGGCGCCGGTGGGGGACACGAGCCTGACGTCGTGGAGGCGCGTCGGGTCGGTCCGGTACGCGTCGGTCAGCGTCAGAACGATGTCGAATGCTTTGAGTCCGTCGAGCACCTGACCCACGACTTTGCCCTTGGTCGCCGTCTCCATCGCGTCGGTCAGAGCCCGTGGTGAGAAACCCACGCGGGCCGCGGCATCGCGCTTGACGGCGATGTGGAGCTGCGGTACGAGCACCTGCTGCTCGATCTGGAGGTCTGCCGCGCCACGGATGCCGTTCATCGCGGCCTGCGCCTGTTGCGCCAGCTCGCGAAGCGTGTTCAAGTCGTCACCGAATATCTTGACCGCGACCATCGCGCGGACGCCGGAGAGCAGGTGCTCGATGCGGTGGCTGATCGGCTGGCCCACGCCGGCACCCACACCCGGAAAGACCGCGAGCTTGTCTTCGATCTCCGAGAACACCGCTTCGCGATTCTTGATCTGGTTCGGCAGCGGCGGCCTTCGGCCGCTGGCGAGCGCGTGCTTTTCGTGGTGTTGCGCTTCTTCGACCGTCCAGAGGTCCACGTCGATCTCGGAGGAGTGGACGCCCTCAGCGTGCTCGTCCTGTTCGGCGCGGCCTGTCCGTCGCGCCGTGCTCTTGACCTGCGGGATCGAGAGGATCGCTTCCTCCGCCTTGGTCGCCAATGAGTTGGATTCCTCCAACGAGATGCCCGGCTGGGCAAAGAAGGAGACGGTGGCCGTGCCTTCGTTGAACGGCGGCAGGAATTCCGAGCCCAGTCGGGTCACCATGAACCCAGAGACCAGGACCAGGGCCGCAAGCGTGCAGAGCACCTGAACCGGACGGGGCATCGAGATCGCGTAGGACCGCAGCGCAATCCCCTTGCACAGCCGCAAGAGCAGGCCGTCCTTCGTGTGCTCCATGCGCTTGGCGCCGGGGAGCACGTAGTACGCGAGCACGGGTGTGACCGTGAGGGCCACCAGCAGTGAGGCGAAGATGCTGATGATGTATGCCGTCGCGAGCGGCGCGAAGAGCCGCCCTTCGATACCCGGGAGGAAGAACGTCGGGAGAAAGACGAGGTTGACGATGAGGGTGCCCAGGATGATCGGGTTGCGGATCTCGCTGGAGGCGTCATAGACGACGGCGAGCGTCGGGTTGGGATGGGGCGCGTGGCGATTCTCGCGCAGGCGGCGGAACACGTTTTCCACGTCGACCACCGCGTCGTCCACCAGTTCGCCGATCGCCACCGCGAGGCCACCGAGCGTCATGGTGTTGACGCTCATCCCGAACCAGCGGAAGACCAGGAACGTCGTAATGATCGAGAGGGGGAGGGCCGTCAGCGTGACCAGCGTGGTCCGGACGTTCATGAGGAACAGGCCCAAGATGATGACGACCAGTACGGCACCGATGCCCAGCGCCTCGATGACGTTGCCGATCGCGGCGCGGATGAAGTGTTCCTGCCGGAAGACGTCCGGGTTGACGTCCACGCCCGCGGGAAGCGTGGGGCGGAGTTGGGCGATGGTCTCGTCCAGTTTGGCGGTGAGAGTGAGTGTGTCGGCACCGGGCTGCTTCTGGACCGCCATAATGACCGCGGGGTGGGCGTTCTCCGAGCCGTCGCCGCGCTTGATCGTCGGTCCGGATTCGATCACGGTGGCAACGTCGCGCACTAGAACAGGTCTGGGCGGCGCGTCGTGGTCGCCTTCACGGGTCACGACGAGCGAATCCGCGATTTCTTCGGCGGTCTGCACGCGCCCGAGGTTGCGGACGACGAGCTCCTGCGCGCCTGTCACCACGAACCCGCCGCCTGTGTTCTGGTTTGCCGCGGCGAGGGCCTTCTCCAGGTTCTCCATCGTCAGATCGAAGAGCCGCAGCTTGTCCGGGTCGGCCTGCACCCGGAACTGCTTCAGCTCGCCGCCCATCACCGTGACCTGGGCGATGCCCGGGATGGAGAGCACCGCGGGGCGCAGCACGAACTCCGCCTGCGTCCGCACCTCCATCGGTGAGAGCGTCTTGCTCGACACACTCATCAGGGCGATCTCGCCCATGATGCTGGACGCGGGCGTCATCACCGGGACGATGCCCGGCGGCAACTTCTCCATGATCGTGCCCAGCCGCTCGGAGACGACCTGACGGTTGTACTTGAGGTCGGTGCCCCACTCGAACTCGACGTACACGATCGATAGCCCGAGCACGCTTCGGCTGCGCACACGCTCGACGCCGGGAGCGCCGTTGACGGCCGTCTCGATCGGGTACGTGACCTGAGTTTCGACTTCTTCCGGCGCAAGCCCGGGCGATTCGCCGAAGATCGTGACGACCGGGCGGTTCAGGTCCGGCAGCACGTCGGTCGGTGTGCGCACCGTGACATACAAGCCGTAGACCGACACGAGCAGCGCCGCGATGAGCACCAGAACGCGGTTGTGGAGTGAGGCCTTGATGATCCAGTTGAGCATTCGAGTTCCCCAGGCTTAGTCGTGCGAATGCCCGTGGCCATCGGCGTCCGTGTCGGTGGCGGTCGCGTCCGCCGGCACCTCGCCCCTAAGTTGCGAGAGGCTGAACGCCCCGCCGATTACCACGACATCACCGGGCACCAGGCCCTGCGTGATCTCGACGATGCGGTCATCGCGGATGCCCGCTGCTACGTCACGCTTGCGGAATGTGTCGGCCTCCCTCACAAACACGTACTGGAGCGGCCCCTCCCTCACGATGGCGGACACCGGGATGACCACCGCGGACTCGTTGATGCCGAGGATCACCGAGAGTTCGACAAATTGGCCTTGGCGCAGCGCGCCGGAGGGGTTCTCTGCGTCGATGATGAGGTGCCCGGTGCGTTTGCTTGCGTCGATGACCGGGCTCACAAACCGGACCCTTCCTTCTCCGATGATCGCTCCATCGTTGGCGCTGCGGATGCGCACGACAGCGTCTTGTGCTGTGGCAAGGTGTGCGAGCAGACTCTCTGGCGCTTCGCCCTCGATCTGCACAACGGCGAGGTCCACGATCTGCGCGATGCCTCGGCCCGTGTCGACACCCTGCCCGAGAATCGCGTTCTGCGCGATGACTACGCCGTCGATCGAAGCGGTTAGGAGCAAGACGCCGCTCTCGGAGGCTCCGAGTGCGGCGATCAGGCGCTGAAGCGCGTCGGCCTCGCGGCTGGCCTGGGTGAGTTCCGCTTCCAGGCGCCGCACGTCGCCGCGTGCCTCCACCGATCTCATCCGTTTCTCGCTGAGCGTGTTCTGCGCCACCGCTTCCGCGTTGGCTTCAACCCGCTCCAACTCGGCCAGCGCCAGCGTCTCTCGCTCGCGTGCGGTTTCCAAGAGGGAAACTGCCTGCTCCGCGCGGCTCCGGGAGATGACCAACTCGCTCGTGAGGCGGAGCGATTCAGGCGAATCAACCTCCGCGATGATGTCGCCGGTGCGCACCGCGTCGCCCACGCGGACGCGCACGGATCGAACAATGCCGGGGATGCGCGGAGCGACCGCCTGCACGCGGTTGGGCAGAGGCCGCACCAACCCGGTCAGCCTCACGATGCTCTCGACCCGCCCGAAATCGACCTCCGCAGTCTGGAGGCCGATGGCGGCGGCGGTCGCGTCGGAAACGCGCCTGGGCGCATTCGGGTCCGCGGATGCAGCGGCCGGCTTGTTGTGCCCTTCGTGGGCGAGGGCCGTGAGCGTGTGCGCGGCAGCCAAAGCGATGACCGCAGCGAGGGCGCAAGCCGTGTGGGATTGCATGGGAACCTCCTGAACGAGGTAAGGGATCTGAAATGTGTTCTCTGACAACGCCGAAAAAAGAACGCTCTTTGCCTCACGTGCCGGGTCACCCGGCGATAGGCGAAGACGTGCGCGCAGTGGAGCGCGCTAGGCGTTGGTCATACAGTGAGCGCGCAGTGCTGGCGCAGCAGGCTTGTCGGAGGTCGAAAAACCCCCTCATTCAGGTTCAAACTAGACAAGCACGAATCGAATTCGGAGGCTTTGAACTCCGGCTCTGACAGGACCGCAATCAGCGTGAGAACCGGCAACTCGAGCCGAGGCTTCTCGGGAAGCGACTTCGCCATGTTGTGCGAACCGCATTTGCATTCGCCGTGCTCGTGATGCTCGTCGCAGGGTAATGGATCGTGCTGATCCTCAGAAGCAGTTGCGTGCTCGTGCGAATGATGCTCGCCGGAGAGTTCGTCTTGGTTGTGTGCGTGGTCTGCCGAGGCTGGCGCGGAATGGTCGGCGCAGGCGGTGCATACCTGGAACACGGCTTCAAGATTGCAGCAGCAAAACTGGAGCCCGAACGCCACGGAAACGGCGATGATCCACCGAACTGGAGCGGGCCGGGTCACGACATGGATTCTACCTGCCACCGAAGCACGGGGGTTCGGTGCCGCTCTTCGGCCCCATTTGGCGGGTGCTGAGGAGCGAGCGGGGGGCGACGGACCGGCTCGCGCAGCCGAGGGCAATCGCAATACACTCTCACCCGGAGGTGTACGCACCGACATCCCGCCACCGCGGATCTTCGACCCGTCCTGTCAGCGGCCGGAGAGGGAGGCGATGCTCACTGATATGGATCGCTCCGATCGAACCGGGGTCCGAGAACGCGAACCACTCCCCCTGCCTCGAAGGCCGCCGGGCCGGCTTGCGGACGGTGTGTGCCGACGGGGCCGGATGTAGGCCCGATTGCAAGTGCAGGTGGCGAGCGGGGTTGAAGTGTGGACCGCGCGCTGTCGATTGTGGAACCGGCGGACGGCGCACTTTCTATGAGCGCGCCGGCGCCCGGCGCTGCACGGCTGTTCCGCGCATCGTCGAGGGCTGGGAGCGGCGGGACGGGCACGCGGCGTGTGGTGGGCGCCGACGAGTCCGCAGAGGGAGGACGGATCCACGGTGGACCCGTCGCCCGCAGGCGCAGCCCGGCGGCGCACGCATGAGCGGGCCCGCGGGGAGGGCAACGAGGTCGCAGGACCTCAAGGAGTCACACGAATGCGTACGCGTCGGACAGGTTTTACGCTCGTGGAGATCCTGATCGTCGTCGTGATCCTTGGGATCCTTGCGGCGATCGTGATCCCGCAGTTCACCAGCGCGAGCCAGGAAGCCATCAAGGGCGCCCTGAGCAGCCAGCTGCAGACGGTCAGCAGCCAGATCGAACTCTACCGGGTCCGCAACGCCGGCCAGCTGCCGGTGCTGCCCGGCACGAACATGGGCTCGCCCGAGTTCGGCTGGGGCGAACTCGTGACGCTCGACTACCTCAAGGAAGCGCCGTTCAACGGCTACACCGGCACCGCGACGGTTGACGATGCGCTCGTGGCCGCGACCGCCGGCGCGCGCCCGACCGGCGCCGTGGGATGGTCGGTCAACCTGACCAGCGGCAACCCCTACGCCACCGGCTACAACGCCGAGACGAACCTGCTCTCGGTGGACGCGGGCTACGTGGACCCGACCTTCAACTGATCCGCAGGGTCAATCGCAGCGCTTGAGGCCTGAAACACGGCTGGAGTGCTGAACGAACGAGAGGCCGGATCCTTGACGGGGTCCGGCCGCTTTCTTGGGGCGGAGCCCCGTGATTCCAGACAGCCGTCGCCCGGCGCGGAGCCGCCCGGCGATGAGTGAGCACGGAGCCAACGGCCCATGCGCACGCCCACCGCCGGAACGCGAAGAGCGCCGGCTTTCACACTCGTCGAGATCCTGATCGTGGTTGTGATCCTCGCCATCCTGGCGGCGATCGTGATCCCGCAGTTCGTCAGCGCGTCGATCGAAGCAACAAAGTCTTCGCTGCACAGCCAGTTGAAGACGATCAACGACCAGATCGAGATCTATCGCGTCAACAATGTCGGGCGCCTGCCCACGCAAGACCCGGTGGCGCCCTTCGGGCAGAACGGTTCCTGGGGCGCGCTGGTCGTGGTCCCGTATCTCAAGACGACGCCCTTCAACATGTACGCGGGCGGATCGGTGCTCGCCGCGGGCACCAGCAACGACGCGTACACGGCGGCCAAGGGCAGCGCGACAGGCTGGTTCTACCAGGAATCGGGCAATCGTCTGTTCGTCTGGGCCGCCGGTTACGACGAGCGCAATAACAAGTTGAGCGTCGAGCCCTGATCACTCCGCCCGTTCCGGTTGTGCGGATTGATCGATTGTGCCGCCGCGTCGGGCGGGGCGCCGGGCTCACCGGTGGGCGGGAACAGCCCGATGTCACTGGATGGCGTGCGCGCCGAGGGTCGGCGCTGCGCCGCTTGAACGAGGAGCCCGCGATGCTCAGCCGCCGCGCTATCGGGACTCATGGCGTCCGATTCTCCAACGGCGCGCTCATCGCGGTGGCGGTGATGCTGGGTGTGGTCGCGCTCCAGAACGCCGCGGACCCCCTGGGCTCCGTGGCCGCCGCGGACAACCGCGCAGGCGGTGCGCCCGACGGGCTCATGGCGTTTAACGCGGCCGATCAGCGTGTGCGGATGATCGCGGCGCTTCAGAAGATCGAGACGCGGCTGGCCGCGATCGAAGGCAAGTTCAACGCCGGCCCTCTGCCGGTGAAAGTCGTCGAGATCCCGCAGAGCACTTCGTCGCAGACGCGGGCCACGGGATCGGGTGGGAGCGGCGAGGCGAACACCCCTTGAGGACCTCATGAGCACGCACACAACGATCCGTCGCTCCGTCGCCCGCGGCTTCACCCTGATCGAGGTGCTGCTCGTGGTCGTTCTGCTGGGGATCGCCGGCGTGCTGGTGATCCCGTCGATGTCGCAGGCCGGCGTGCTGCGCGTGCAGGCGAGCGTGCGCACGGTGGTGGCCGATATCACATTCCTGCAAAGCGAGGCCGTCGCGTTTCAGGGGAGACGCGCGATCTGGTTCGGCAAGGTGCCGCGTTGGGACGAAAGCGGCGGCGTCTGGACGTTTGTTGATGGCAACGGCTACGTGATGGCGGAGGTCACCGGGCCGACGCTCGATCTCACGACGAACGCGCTGCCCGATCCCGACCGGCCGGATCGGCCGCTGGCACGGAACTTCGACGAGGCGAACTACGCGGGCGCCGCGTTGGGCAACATCGATTTCAACGGCGGCTCGCTGCTCATCTTTGACGAGTTGGGCGGGCCGGTGCGCGACCTTGACGGACCGGAACCCGGGGACACCGGGTCGGTGACGATCAGCGGGTCGGGGTCGGTGTTCCGCGTAAACGTGGAGGCGTACACGGGCCGGGTGACGGTGACGAAGACTCAGGATGCGCTGGCCGGCGGCTGAGACGCCGGGGGCGAAACGGGTGGGACACCGGGCGCCGGGCCCGGGGTGGATGGAGGGGCCATGTCGCTTCGAGAGTGGATGCACCCGGGCTGTCTGCCGATCGGCGTCGATATCGGCGCGGGATCGGTGCGGCTGCTCCAGATGCGCCGGCGGCGCTCGGGGCTCTCGCTGGTGCACGCGGCGCGGGCCGATCTGCCGGTCTCGGCGCGCGAGCCGGAATCGAAGGAGCGGCTCGAGGCCCTGACGCAGACCGTGACGCGACTCCTCGACGCGGGCGGGTTTCTCGGGCGCGCGTGCGTGCTCTCGATCGACGATCGCGCTTTGCGGGTGCGCTCGGTGCGGCACCCGAGGATTCCGGATGAGGAACTCGAGCGGGCCGTTCAGCTCGATGCCCCGGGCCGCCTCGGGTTCGCGGAGGGCGAATCAGCGCAGTTCGGCTGGCTTCGCGCGGGCGAGACGCGCCAGGGCGAGGAACTGCGCGAGGAGATCATCGTCGTCGGAGCGCGGCGGCAGCCGATCGAGGAGCTGGTCTTCGGGCTGGCGTCGCGGCGCGTTCAGCCGCTGGCGGTCGAGCCCGGGTTCCTTGCCTGCGCGCGGAGTTTCGGGCGGCTTCTTCGGCGCGCGGTGGATCAATCGATCGTGCGGGCCATCGTGGACATCGGGCTGTGCACGACGGGCGTGATCCTCATGCGTGGGCGGGCCGTGACGTTCTACAAGCAGCTGGAGTTCGGCGGCGAGCGCATGACCAAGGCCGCCGCGGAGCGCCTGGGCATGGAGCCTTCGGCGGTCGCTGAGATGCGCCGGCGGCGGGCCGCGGGCGGCGCGCCCGGCGATCCGCGGGTGGACCGTGCCATGTTCGAGGCGGTGCGGCCTCTGCTGTGCGATCTGGCGCAGGAGGTTTCGCTGTGCGTGCGGTATTGCGGAGTGACGTTCCGCGGCGCGCGCCCGGAGTCGTGCCTCGTCGTCGGGGGCGAGGCCCGTGAGCCGAGGCTCGCGGAGCAGATGAGCGAGATCCTGCACCTGCCGGTGAGCGTGGGGCAACCGCTTCATGGCGTGACGCCTCGCGAGGGCGGAGGGGCGGAAGAGGTACGGCCGGGCAATGACTGCGAGTGGGCGGTGGCCGCGGGGCTGGGTCTTCGGTTCGTCGAGCAGCGCGTGTGGGCGAAAGCCGATCGGCGGCGCGGCGAGGGCGGGGAAGGGCCGGGAGAAACGCGCACCCAGCCGGCGAGGCAAGCCGCATGAGCACGCTCATCGACCTCATGCCGTCACGCTGCCGCGAGTCGCTGGGCCGTCGCGCGCGCGTGCGCCGCTGGATCACGGCCTACGTGTGCTTTGCATCGGTGGTCGGCGCGGTTCAGTGGGTGCAGCACTCGCGGCGGGTCTCGCTCGAACTCGAGCACGCGCGGCTCACCGGCGCGGTGCAGCAGGCATGGGACCGCAACCTGGAGGTTCAGCGGCTGTTGCGCGAGATCCAGGAAGCGGAGGACGCGATCACTCGCTACAACCGGCTTGCGTGGCCTGTGCGCGTGAGCGACGTGATCGACGCGTTCGGCGCGACGATGCCGACCTCGGTGTCGCTCACGACGCTGGCGATCACGCCGCGTGAGGAGCGACGGGCTCCAGCGCCGCGCCGGGCCGGCGAATCGACGCCGGCCGAAGCGCCCAAGACCTTCATGGTCATCGAGGCGGAGGGCGTGTCCCCGGACGATGCCGGGCTGGCGCACCTCGTTTCCGGCCTTGAAGCCAGCCCGCTGTTTTCGAAGGTGAGCCTCGACTATGCGCGCTCGGGCGCTGTGGACGGTGTGGAGGCCCGCGTGTTCAGGCTCACGGCGGAGATCGACCTATCGGTGAAGTACTCCCTTGCCCAGACCGGGGGCGCAGCCGAGGCGCCGAAGGAGGAGGCACCCTGATGCGCCGCTCGGATCTTGCGCTCTCGGCTGGGTTGGGGTTGCTGGCGGCGGCGGCGGCGGGGCTTTCCGTCATGCCGCAGATGCACCGCGAGCGAAGCCTTGGGACTCAGATCGACGGCCTGCAAGCGGAACTGGCCAAGCCGGACGGCGGGCCGGAGCTGGTCCGCCGCCTGGAGTCGGACCTCACGACGCTGCGCGAGTTCGGCAAGGGGCGGATGACGCCGATCCCGGCGGACAGCGAGGTGGCCGGGCTGATGAAGTCGATCAGCGCAACGCTCGACTCGCTCGGACTCGACAAGCGCGACATCACGACGCGCACGCCCAAGGCGTTCGAGGGCGCTTCTTCGATGCCGGTCACGATCACACTTGTGGGACCGTTCCTGCAGATCGTCGCCGCCGTGGAGAGCATCGAAACGCTGCCCCGGCTGGTTCGAGTTGAGCGGTTCCGCACCGCGCACGAGGACGTCAAGCAGGGACGCGCGAATCGGAGCGGGCTGGTTCGCGCCGAGCTGTCTATCGACGCGTTCTACAACCCGACCGGCGCTTCTTCCGGCGGAGAAAGCGCGACGCGCGCCTCCGCCAAGCCCGAGGCGGAAGCCGGGGGGAACGGGCGATGAGATCGATGATCACGCAGTTCCGCGCGCTGCTGGAAGCGGACCGCAAGAAGGCGATGGTTCTGGGCGGCCTGCTCTGCCTTCTGTCGATCGTTGTATTCAAGATGGTGGCGCGCCTGGGGCCGAGCGCTGGGCGCGCCGAGCCCGGCGTGGAGGGCATCGCCGGAGCCGGCGTGACCGACGTGGCATCGGCGGGACAGACCGCCGTTTCTCGGACGCTTGCAAACGTGGACGCGGCTTCCCGGTCCTTCGTCGAAGTGCCCGCGCCGCCGCCGCTGAGCCGCGATCTCTTCGCGCTCGATGAATCACACTTCCCCAGACCGGTCCAGAAGGAAAAGTCGGACGGCCCCGGAACCTTGTCGAGCGATCGCGGGGTTCAACCGGCATCCGAGAACGCCGATGAGGTGCGGGCGCGGCTGGTCGCGCAGGTTCATGCAGATGCGGCCGGGCTCCGGCTCGGGAGCGTCGTTGTCGGTCAGACACCGGCGGCGGTGTTCGTGATGCCGGACGGCAAGCGGCTGGTCGTTCGACCGGGCCAGCCGATCGCCGGCTTCGTCGTCACGCACGTTGCATCCGACGGCGTAACGATCGAGCGAGATTCGGTGAGCGTGCGTCTCGACATCGCCAGACCCGATCGATGAACCGCGATTTGAGAGGTCCTGAGAGTGACTCGATTGAACGGCTGGTCCCCCTGGCAGGAGAAGCAGAACATGTCCGACGCCCGTCGCCGGCCCGTGTGGCATCACGGGTGCAGCGCCGCTCTGATGCTGGCCCTCGCGGCCGGCACCGCGCACGCCGCCGACCAAAACCAGGGCGCCCAGCCCGTTAATCCTCCCGCACCCGGCGGTTCCGATGGACCGCGGACTTTCACCAAGTCGGGCTCGGGCGAGACCAAGTCCGCCAAGCCGGCGCAGGCCGGCGATCCGGGCAAGGCCCCGGAGCCGCCGGGCTCGATGGGCTTGAACGCCGGCTTCCTTGAGCAGTTGATGGGCGGAGCGCAGGACACGGTTCCGGACGGGCCCGACCCTTCGGACATCGCGGCCGATCAGGCGAACGCCACGCCGCAGGGCGTCAAGGTGTCCGAGTTCATGACGGTGGACATCTTCGTCCAGGACGAGGACCTGGCGAACGTGCTCCAGATGCTCAGCCTTCAGAGCAAGCGCAACATCGTCGCCAGCCGAGACGTGAACGCGCGGGTGACGGCGAACCTGTACGGCGTGACGTTCTATGAGGCGCTGGACGCGATCCTGCACGTGAACGGCTACGGCTATGTCGAGCGCGGCAACTTCGTTTATGTCTACACGCTCGAGGAGCTGAAGGCGATCAAGGCCGAGGAGCGGGCGGTCGTCTCGAAGGTGGTTCACCTGAACTACCTGAACGCGAACGACGCGGCGGAATTCGTCTCGCCGCTGCTTTCGGAGAAGGGCCAGATCAAGACCAACGGCGACGTCGGGAACTTCAACATTCCCGAGGACACGCCGACCGGCGACGAGCAGTTTGCGCTGGCCGCGACGCTCGTGATCTTCGACTACCCGGAGCACGTGGCCGAGATCGAGGCCCTGCTCAAGCAGCTGGACACCAAGCCGGCGCAGGTGCTCGTTGAGGCGACGATCCTTCAGACGGAACTGAACGAAGCCAACGCGTTCGGCGTGGACTTCGCGTTCCTCAACGGCGTGAACTTCATCGACTTCATGGGCGACCTCGGGGGCGCGCTGGGAGCGGCCACGGGCCTGAACACAGGCGAGTTCATCCCGGACGGCGACGCTCAGGCGGTCGTCTCATCGCCGGGCAACACGGCAGGCCCCGGCACGCTGAAGATCTCGATCTTCGGCGATGACATCGCTGTCTTCATCCGGGCGCTGGACGAAGTCTCGGACGTCATGATCCTCTCGAACCCGAAGATCCTCGCGCTGAACCGGCAGCCGGCGCGCGTGCTCGTGGGCCGCAAGATCGGCTACCTGAACACCACGTCCACCGAGACTGCGACGACGCAGACGGTCGAGTTCCTCGACACGGGCACGATGCTGACGTTCCGCCCGTTCATCTCGCAGGACGGGATGATCCGGCTTGAACTCAAGCCGCGCGTGTCCGAGGGCATCATCCGCGACATCAAGGACGCCACGGGCGCCGCGGTCACGATTCCGGACGAAGTGACGCAGGAACTGACGACCAACGTGATCGTCCCGGACGGATCGACCGTCGTGCTGGGCGGTTTGTTCAAGGAAACATCCAAGCGCACGCGGCGGCAGGTTCCGCTGCTGGGCGACATCCCGATCATCGGGATCGCGTTCCGCGGGCTCGAAGACAACACCGATCGGGCCGAGATCATGTTCCTGATCAAGCCCACGGTGATGAACGACAAGGTGCTCATCGAGCAGGGCGACCGGGCGCTGGCCTACGGCGACCGGGTCCGTGCCGGCAGCCGGCAGGGCCTGCTGCTCTGGAGCCGCGAGCGGCGCACCGCGCAGCTCAACGTGAAGGCCGAGAAGCTCGCCGCCGAGGGCAACAAGGACGAGGCGCTCTGGAATCTGCGTCGGTCGCTGGAACTCAGCCCGTCGCAGCCGGACGCGATCAGGCTCCAGGAGGCGCTGTCGGGTGAGCGCGACCTGTGGCCCTCGCGGAGCATTCTTGAGAAGGTGATCAACGGCGAGGCCGCGGTGAACGCCGCCGCGCCGATAAACCCGCCGGCCAAGCCGACGGCACAATCGCCCTCCAAGGACGCGAGTGAGCCTCAATCCTCCGCCGAGGGGGCCGCGAGCCAGGACGCCAACGCCGGGGCGACCACCAGCGAGGCGATGAGCGATGCCTCTTCGGCGGCTGCGGGCGCGGCGATGAGCCACGCCGGCGCGCCTGGTGCGGGTTCGGGGCTCGATGATTCCGCGCTGACGTGCGACATCGCATCGCCTGCGCCGAGCGCGGCGAAGTTGGCGGATCAGAGCGCCAAGCCGGCTCCTTCTTCCAGCGCAGCGCCGGCTCCTTCGCCCGAGAATCAACCGGCGCCGCGCGAGACGGCCCGCGGCTCGACCGATGAGCCTCTGTCGAGCGCGAGCTTCATGATCCCGGACGGCCCGAATATCGAGCAGTCTTTGACGCCGATCGAGGCTTCATCGTTCGGCAGCTGCATCCCCATGCCGCGCAACTGGTTCGACGGCTCGACGGAGGCGATGACCTTTGGGCACGACCATCTCGGGACCGCCGTCGGGTTCTGGTGGATGGCCAGGCCATGGATGCGGCCCGCATTCATCCCCACGCAGGACGTGCAGAATCCGGCGATCACCAACGTTCCCACCGCCGAGCCGGACCAGGACCGGTGAGCCCCGCAACTCGACTCGTTTGACAGGGAGACCCACATCATGAGAGCAGGATCCATTCGCGGCGCAGCGCTGCGCCTCGCCCTGACGGCGACGGCGGCGCTGGTCGCGCTCGGCGGTTGCGGGCGTCACGGCCGGTACACGGGCGCCTTCAAGGAGAAGGCCGAGCTGCGCATGTCGCAGATCAAGGCCGGCACGCAGTGGGACATGGCGCAGCAGCAGTTCCTCGCGGGGGATCTGCACAAGGCGCTAACGAGCGTTGAGCAGTCGATCGCCTTCAATCCGGAAGTCCCCAAGAGCCACGTGCTGCACGCGCGCATCCAGATCGAAATGGGACGGCTCGAGGGGGCCCTGAAGGCGGTCGACGCGGCGCTCGCGATCGACCCCAAGTTCACCGACGCGCATTACTACAAAGGAATCATCTACGAGCGCTTCAGCCAGCCGGGCCTGGCCCTGGAGTGCTACCGGACCGCGTTTGAGACTGATCCGACCAATCCGCAGTATCTCGTGGCTGGGGCCGAGATGCTGATCGACGGCGGAAGCCTGGACGAGGCCGAGGCCCTGCTGTCTGAAGCCCGACGCGGGTTCGAGCACAACCCGGGCGTGCGCCAGACTCTGGGCCACATCCGGATGATGCAGGGCCGGTTCAAGGAAGCTGTCGTCCTTTTCTCAGAGGCGAGCCTGCTGGCCCCGGATGACCCGGGGCTCCAGGAAGACCTCGCGCGCGCTCAAGTGGCATCGGGGATGTTCGCCGACGCGGACACGACGCTCCGGCGACTTCTGGGCAACGATGCAAAGACGGCGCGTCGCGATCTTGTGCAGCTGCGCGTCAAGTGCCTGCTGGCACTGAATCGGCCGGTGGAGGCGCGCACGGCGCTGCTGCGACTGACTTCGGACCCGTTGGGCGAGACGGATGTGCCCTCGTGGATTCTCCTTGGCAACGTGTCGCTGCTGCTGGGTGATCACCATCGGCTTCGCGAGAGCGGGCAGAGGCTGATCGCCATGGCGCCCGAGCGACCGGAGGGCTACGGTCTGCTGGCACTCTGGCAGCGGCGAGCCGGACTCCCGGACGCGGCGGCGAAGACTATCCAGCGCGCGGCGGACCTGGGCGTGGCCGATGCGAGCGCCCTGGTGCTGCAAGGGCTCATCTACCAGGACATGAACCAACCCGAAGCCGCGGCCCGGTCGTTTGCCGCAGCTCTGGAGCGCGACCCGTCGAGCGCCGATGCGCGCCGGCTCCTGGAGCGATCGCGCGCCGTGACCAGCGGCATGGCCTCGGTGCCCACAGAACCGTGAATGGGAGTTGAACGTGCGAGCGGCGGGGTCGCTATGGATGGCGGTCGCGGGGGCGGGGGTGACGGTGCTGGCAGCGGCCGGCGCCGGCCTCGCCGGCGCGCAGTTTCTGGAGACGGCTTCTGCGTTCGGTCGGTTCGCTCTGCTTAGCGCGGCGGTGGGCGGGGCCGCGCTGGCGTGGGGCCTGTGGTCGCTGTCGCGAACGCAGGCCGGCGCGCTGCGGATGTTCACGGCCATCGGGCGCGCCGCGGCGTCCGAAGGCCCGCCGGTTCTCGGCCTGGGGTGCCAGGAGGCGGACTCGGCGCTGCGCGCCTGGAGCGAAAAGTGCGAGCGCCTGAGCGCGAGCCTGCGCGAGGCCGAGGTGCGGCTCTCGATCAGCGAGGCCGAGCGCCGCTACGCGGAGGAAATCCTCAACAGTCTGCGCGACGCGGTCATCGTGACGGACCCCTTCAACGAGCTGACGATGGCGAACGAGTCGGCGGGCCGGCTCCTCGGCTTTGACCGGACGGGCGCGGTGAGCCGGCCGATCGACCAGATCATTGGCGACGACACACTGAAGCGGCTGATCAAGGAGGTGCGGCAGTCGGGGGTGCTCTCGCGCCAGAAGCGGGTCGAGCACACGCTGGCACCCGGCCCGTCCGGGGAGGGCGCCAAGCAGGCGTTCGACGTGACCGTCGCGTGCCTGCCCGATCCGCGCCAGGGCGTGGGCGGCGTCGTGACCATTCTGCGCGACATCACCCGCGAGAAAGAGATCAGCCAGATGAAGTCGGACTTCGTCTCGCAGGCCTCGCACGAGCTGCGCACGCCGCTCAGCGCGATCAACGCGTACGTCGAGATGCTCATCGACTCCGAGGCGCCCGATGAGGCCTCGCGGCGCGAGTTCTATCAGATCATCAAGGGCGAGGCCGACCGCGTCAGCCGCATGATCGACAACATGCTCAACATCAGCCGGATCGAGGCGGGCATCGTGCAGGTGGAGCGCACGGAAGTGGACTTCGCCAAGGTGGCCGCGGAGGTCATCGAGACGATGCAGCCGCAGGCGAAGACCAAGAACATGTCGCTTTCGGTCAAGACCGGGCCGCTCATCTACACCGCGCAGGCCGATCGCGACATGATGTACCAGGTGGTGATGAACCTGGTGAGCAACGCGATCAAGTACACGCCCGAGGGCGGGCGGGTCACGGTGTCGGTCGAGAACGACGACGCCTCGCGCTCGGTGCTGGTGAGTGTCAGCGACACGGGGCTCGGCATCCCGCCCGATGCGGTGGGCAAGCTGTTCGAGAAATTTTTCCGCATCGAGAACTACAAGCGCCTGGCCAAGGGGACGGGGCTCGGGCTCAATCTCGTCAAGCACATCGTGGAGACGGTGCACCACGGCAAGGTCGGGGTGAGCAGCCAGGTCGGCATGGGGAGCCGCTTCTGGTTCACGATCCCGTACGACGACCAGGGGAGGTGAATCATGGGTCAAGTGACCATCCTGGTGGCCGACGATGAGGCTCACATCACGCACGTGGTGGCGCTCAAGCTCCGCAACGCGGGGTTCGAGGTGCTCACCGCGTGCGACGGCGAGGAGGCATTCGAACTGGCGACCTCGCGCAAACCGAACCTCATCATCACCGACCTCCAGATGCCGTACTTGAATGGACTGGAGCTGTGCATGCGGCTGCGGAAGACTCAGGCGACCAGCACGATCCCGGCGATCATGCTCACGGCCCGAGGTCACGCCCTCGCCGAGGCCGATCTCGAGCGCACGAACATTCGCGCCGTGCTCAGCAAGCCCTTTTCGCCGCGCGCGATCCTCGGCGAAGTGCAACGCATGCTCGCGGGCGACGAAGCCGACGCGCCGGACAAGGGGAAGGCTGCCGCGTGAGCGCGACCGCGATCCATCCCGGATCGGTCTCGCCCGGCAAGGTGCTGGGCGAGCGGTGCGCTGCGCTCGGGCTGCCGACGTGGCGCTTCGGGCCGGATGGATCGGCCCTCTCGGCGCCGCAGGCGAGCGGCCTGGCCTGCCAGTGGCTGCGCTCGCGCGTGGTTCAGCGCCTTGTGGAGCGGGCGGTGGGCGCGTGGATCGAGGAGACCGAGCCGCGGCCCGCCGAGGTGTTCCCCGGCTGCTGGCTGATCCCACTCGTGGAGACCTGCCGGCGACGCCGGTGCGCCATCACGGTCGCGATGGCGCTGGGGCCGCGAGCGATGGAGTCGGAGGAGTTTCTCGCGGCCTGCCAGTCCGCGCGACTCGATGCGCTGGCGGCGCGCACGATGATGGCCCCGATGGCGAAACACGCCGCGAGCACGATCCCCGGGCTCGCGTCGATGCTCGGCTGGACGCGCGACGACCTCGAGGCTCTGGCGGTGTCCACCGATTCGCTCGCCGGGTTCGGGCGGCAATTGAGCGACTGCTACGAAGAGATCAACCTTCTCTACACGCTGGGCGAATCGATGAACCAGCTGGTCCATCCGCAGCGGTTCGTGCAGCTGTGCTGCGATGAGCTGCACGCGACCCTCCCCTACCGCTGGATCGCCGCTCGCTTCAGCGCGGATCGCCGGCTGGCCCGCGGCATGGCCGACCGGGTCTTCGAGTCCGGTTCGACGCCGACGCCGCGGGCGGTGTTCGCGCGGGCGACATCGTCCATCCTCGCATCGCTCGAGCCGGACCAGAAGCTCGTGCTCAGCGGCGGCTCGTGCCAGGGCCTTGCCTCGGGCGATTCGCAGGTGCTTGTCCACCCCGTGGTGCGCGACGGCGCCGTGGTCGGCGCGGTCTTTGCGGGCGAGAAGAACGGGCCGGATCGGCAGATCAGCAGCGTGGACCGCAAGATGCTCGACGCCGCCGCGGCGCACACGAGCATCCTTCTCGACAACGCCTTTCTGTATGACGATCAGCAACTGATGTTCGTGGGCACGCTCGAATCGCTCTCGGCTTCGATCGACGCCAAGGATCCGTACACGCGCGGCCATTCGGAGCGGGTGGCGCATCTGGCCGGGGCGCTGGCCCAGGCGCACGGGCTGGATGAGGAGCACGCCGACCGGTTCCGGATCGCGGGAATCGTGCACGACGTGGGCAAGATCGGAGTGCCGGAGGCGGTGCTGACGAAGACCGGGCGCCTGACGCAGGAAGAGTTCGCGCAGATGAAGCGCCACCCGGAGATCGGGTTCCAGATTCTCAAGGACATCCCGATGATGGACGACGTTCTGCCCGGCGTGCTGCATCACCACGAGCGGTACGACGGCGCCGGCTATCCGCACGGGCTGGCGGGGGAGCGGATCCCGCTGGTGGCGCGCGTGCTGGGGCTCGCCGACGCGTTCGACGCGATGAGTTCGCACCGCACCTACCGGTCCGCGATGGTCCGGGGGCGCGTGTTTCAGGAACTCTCGGAGAACGCGGGACGGCAGTTCGACCCGGCGCTGGTCTCCTCGTTCATGCGCGTGGACCTGGCCCGCTACGACGAGCTCGTCGAACGGCAGTTCGCGCAGAGCCAGCGCCCGCTTCTGATCCGCGGCGCTGAGGGCGACGCCAAGGAGGAAGCGGCGTGAAGATCTCATTCCAGGATTACGAGCACGTCTCGGTGCTAACGCTCTCCGGCGACTACACGGCGGAGGACACCGAGCAGTTTCAGCGGGTGATCACCGATCGGCGGGCCGCGGGGGTTCGCGATGTGCTCGTGGACTGTGAGAACCTCGACTTCATCGACTCGGCCGGGCTCGAGTCATGGCTGCGCTTGCAGGAATCCCTGGGCGAAGGCGGCGGGCAGTTCCGCCTCGTTCGTCCGGAGGACACGGTCAAGAAGATCCTCGAACTGACGCGCCTCGATCTGGCCTTTGAGCGCCACGAGACCATCGAGGCCGCCGTCCGGAGTCTGCGGTGAGCCGAACATCAACCAACGAAACCGCCAAGGCCGCGGCGCGGCTGCAACTGGGCGAGATGCTCGTCGAGAGCGGCTTGCTCAAACCGGAGCAGTTGCGCCAGGCGCTGGAGGAGCAGACGGCGCGCGGGCACACGCGCCTCCTGGGAGAGGTGCTCGTCGAGCTGGGATTCGTCGCCGAGCACCAGGTGATGGAGTGCCTGGCGAAGATTTACGGGGTCCCCTTCGCGCGGGTGACTCCGCGGGTCGCGGACCCGCGGGTCATTGATCGCCTGCCGCGCGAGTTCATCGACAGTCACGGCGTGCTCCCGCTCTTCTGCGTGGACGACGTGCTGACGGTCGCGGTCAGCGAGCCCGCCAACCTGTTCCTCGTCGAGGAGATCGAGCGGCACAGCGGCAAGAAGGTGCAGCTGGTCGCCAGCACGGCGCAGGACATCCGCTCGACGCTCCAGGCCTACCTGCCTTCGGCGAACGTGTTCGTGATCGATGACATCTACGACGATGTGGATGTCCGCCAGTTCAGCGTCGCGGAGGCGCAGCCGCTTGATCTCGGCGCGCTGGAGGAGATCTCCGGCCAGTCGCCGGTCATCAAGCTCGTGAACTATGTGATCTACCAGGCGATTCAGGATCGGGCTTCGGACATTCACATCGAGCCCGAGGACCATCGATGCCGCGTGCGCCTGCGCATCGACGGGCGGCTGGTCTCGAAACTCTGCCCGCCGTACCAGATGCACACCGCCGTGGTCTCCCGCATCAAGATCATGGCGGGCATGGACATCTCGGAGCGGCGCGTCCCGCAAGACGGCGACATCCACGTCGTGATCGAGGGTCGCCCGATCGACCTGCGGATCTCGACGATGCCGGGGAAGTTCGGCGAGAAAGTCGTCATCCGCATCATCGACAATCGAAACGCGATCTTGCCCATCGAAAAGATGGGCATGCGCCCGGAGATGGTCGAGCGCTGGCGTCCGATCATTCGCTGCCCGAACGGGATGGTGCTGGTGACCGGGCCGACGGGCTCGGGCAAGTCCACCACGCTGTACGCCGCGCTCGCGGAAATCTCGTCCGACGATCTCAATATCTCGACCGTCGAAAACCCCGTCGAGGCCCAGTTGCCCGGCGTCAATCAGTTCCAGGTCAACGAGAAGGCGGGGTTCACGTTCGCGGGCGCGCTCCGATCGCTGCTGCGCCAGGACCCGGATGTGATCATGGTGGGCGAGATCCGCGACCTGGAAACGGCCACCGTGGCGACCCAGGCGGCGCTCACAGGCCACCTGGTCCTGAGCACGCTGCACACCAACGACGCGCTTTCCGCCGTCACCCGCCTCACGAACATGGGCATCGAGCCCTACCTCGTGGCGGCGATGGTGCGCGGCGTGCTGGCTCAGCGGCTCGTTCGGAAAATCTGCCCCCACTGCCGCGAGACTTACGAGCCCGATGCGGCAACGAAGACCCTCGTCGAGTCCGTCGTCGGCGAGTGCGGGCCGCTGCACCGGGGAGCGGGATGCGCGCGCTGCCGCGGGAGCGGGTACGCGGGACGGCTGGGCGTGTTCGAACTGTTCGTGCCGGGCGAGGCGATCCTGGAGCAGATCGCGGCCAGCGCCACGCTTCAAGAGCTGCGCGTGCTCACGCAGCGTCTCGGGCACAAGACCCTTCGCGACGACGGGTTCCAGAAGGTCGTCGCGGGATTGACGACCGTGGAGGAGGTGGTTCGCGCCTGCGCGCTTTGAATGAGCGCGCACCGGACCGATCGTCATGCTGACCTACACGTACCGTGCGTGGGACCAGAATGCCCAGCAGCTGTCGGGCACGATCGAGGCCCGGACGAAAAACGATGCCCTGCGCGTCCTTCAGCGCGAGGGCAAGGTGGTCACCGATCTGCGCCTGGGCGTCAAGACCGCCGATCCGAATGAACTCCGCCTGCGGCTGGCCGCGGCGCAGGTGCGGCGCGAAGAGGTGATCGCCTTCGCCTCGCAGATGGCCGTGATGCTCGAGACGGGTGTGCCACTGGCCGACGCGCTGGACGCGTTCGTGGCGCAGTCCAAGCAGGGCGGGCTGAAGCGCGTCGGCGAGGTGATCGCGGATCGGATCCACGCGGGCGTGCCGTTCTCGGCGGCGCTCGCCGAGTTCCCGAAGGTCTTTCCGGGCGTGATGGTGACGCTGATGCGGGCGTCGGAGGCGTCGGGGAAGATGGGCATGATGCTGTCGAGAGTCGCCGATTATCTCGGCAAGGAGCGACGCACCGCGCGCCAGATCAAGGGCGCGCTCATGTACCCGATGGTCATGGTCGCCGTGGCGCTGGCCGTGACGACGTTCCTGGTGACATGGGTTCTGCCGCGGTTCGCGCGCATCTACGAGACGCGCGCCGCCACCCTGCCCGCTCCCACTCGGTTTGTCATGGCGGTGAGCAACTTCATGATCACGAATTGGCTCGCGATCCTGGCGGGGCTGGGGGCGGCGATTCTCGGCTTGATTGCCTTGCGCATGACGCGCGCCGGGCGACGCGGCTTCGACATGCTCAAGATCCGCCTGCCGGTGATCGGCCCCATGTTCCGGCTCTTCTACCTCACGCGCGCCACGCGAACCCTCGGCACGCTGCTGGCGTCAGGCGTGACGCTGCTGGACGCGGTGCGCATCGTGCGCGGCGTGACCAACAATTCGCACTGGATGGATCTCTGGACCACGATGGAGACCTCGATGACCGGCGGTCATACGATCGCCGAGGTCGTGTGCCACTCGTCGCTGATCCCGCCGCCGGCGGCGCAGATGATCAGCGCGGGCGAACGAACGGGGCGACTTCCCGAGGTGCTCGACCGGGTCGCCTCCGCCACGGAGACCGACCTCGACGAAGCCATCAAGAACGTCACGCAGCTCATCGAACCGGCCATGATCATCTTCATGGGCCTGACCATCGGCGGCATCGCGATCGCGCTGCTGCTGCCCATCTTCAACGTCGCCAACATCATGTCGCACTGAGACGAGCGGCCTGGGGGCTTGAGGGACTGGGGACTCGAGGGTGGCGTCGCTTCCCGGATCAGGCCGGGACCGCCAGGGGCGCGGATTCCCGCACACGCACATCTCGCAACACGGCCTCGACCCGCGACCGCCCGTTCCACGTGCTGATCTTCGGCTCGACGACCAAGTCGAGCGGCACGCCGTGCGGGATGTCGCGCCGGCGCGCGCCCCAGTTCCAGCCGAGAATCCGAAGTTCGCGGCGGTCCTGACGGGCGAAGAACGACGCGTGCGCGCCGCCCGCGCCCAGCGGCTCGGGCGCCCGCGTGGCCGCGACCGATTCGATGAGGATCGATGGCGAGGGGTTGCCTCGGCCGAAGGGACCGAAGGCCGAGACCTGCTCAAGAGCCAAAGGCGTCAACTCATCGATCCGCGCCGGGCAGTCGATCCTGAGGCTGCGAGTGAGATCCTGCGACTCGAGGCTCGCGTTGGCCAGATCCACAAAGCGGTCGACGAACGCGGTGAAGTTGACCGCATCGAGCGTCAGGCCCGCCGCCATGTCGTGCCCGCCGAACGTGCGCAGCAGGCCCGAACACTCCTGAAGCGCGGCGAGCATGCTGAACCCATCGATGCTTCGGGCCGAGCCGTGGCACAAGCCGTCCTCGCGGCGCAGCAGGATTGTCGGGCGGTGGAACCGGTCCACGAGACGCGAGCAGACGATGCCCACGATGCCCTGACTCCAGCCCTCGGCGGCCAGCACGATCGCGCGACGATCGGGCCCGGTCATGCCCGCGCGCTCGGCCATCGGCGCGGCCTCGTCGAACATGGCGCGCTCGGCTCGGCGCCTGGCGTCGTTGAGGCGCGAGAGCTCTCGCGCGATCTCCGCCGCGCGGGCGCGGTCGTTCGTCGTGAGCAGCTCCACGGCCTGACGCGCGTGTCCCATGCGCCCGCAGGCGTTGAGGCGCGGGCCGAGGATCAACCCGACGCTCTCGGCATCGACGTTTTCATCCGTGAGCCCCGAGGCGTCGATGAGCGCGCCGAGCCCGATGATCGAAGTGGAGCGAAGCCGACGAAGCCCGTGGCGCGCGATCACGCGGTTCTCGCCCGTGAGCGGCACGATGTCCGCCACGGTGCCCAGCGCGGCCAGCGCGAGCATGTCGAGCAGCAGCGAACGCATCTCGGACGAGACGCGCTCGGTGCCCGCGGCCAGCGTCGCCAGGCGCCACGCGAGCTTGAACGCAACGCCCGCCCCGCAAAGTTCGGCGAAGGGGTAGGCCGAGCCCGGAAGCCGGGGATGCACGACGGCGAAGGCATCCGGCACCTGCGGCGAACCGCTCGGCGATCCCACGTGAAACGAGTGGTGATCGGTGATGATCAGGTCTGCGCCGCCGGCTCTCGCGGCGGCCGCGGCCTCGAACGCGGTAATGCCGCAGTCCACCGAGATGATCACACGCGCGCCCTCGCGCGCGAGCGCGGCCACAGCGCCGGCGTGCAGGCCGTAGCCCTCGTCGAGGCGCGAGGGCACATAGGTGCTGATGGGCGCACCGGGGACGATGGCCCGGCACACGCGGAACAGGATCGCAGAGGCGCACACGCCATCGACGTCGTAGTCGCCGTAAACGACGACCGGTTCATGTCGCTGGAGCGCTTCGAGGATCCGGGTGGCCGCGGTGTCGAGCCCGGGGAGCAGGCCGGGATCGTGCAGGCCGCTGATCGGGGCCTCTCGAAACTCGGCGGCGGCCTTCGTTTCGCGAATGCCGCGAGACCAAAGGAGCCGGGCCGCCAGCGGCTCGAGCCCCACCTGACCCATCCATGAGTCGCTCCACTGGCAGTCGGGCATGAGCCAGCGGCAGAGCAGTCCGTGCATGGGGGCAGGG
>Ga0187894_10001830_pt1 | contig 26538 bp, 25 predicted proteins | sample GBC1701081metaG_FD_136650 | JGI IMG/M metagenome (GOLD analysis project Ga0187894, IMG submission 136650) | White microbial mat communities from a lava cave in the Kipuka Kanohina Cave System on the Island of Hawaii, USA - GBC170108-1 metaG ... | reverse complement strand
GCGGCGCTTCTGATCGCGCTCCGGCTCAAGGGCGAGACCAGCGACGAGCTGATCGGCGCGGCGCGCGCGCTTCGCGCCGCCGACGCGCCGTTCGAGCGGCCCGATTATCTCTTCGCCGACAGCTGCGGGACCGGCGGCGACGGCTCGGGATCGATCAACGTCTCGACCGCGGTCGCGTTGGTCGCGGCCGCCGCCGGGCTGCCGATCGCCAAGCATGGCAACCGCTCCTTCACCTCGCGCTGCGGCTCGGCCGACGTGCTCGAACGGCTCGGCGCGACGCTCGATCTAACTCCCGAACGCGCGCGAAGCGTGCTCGACGAGACCGGCATCTGCTTCCTGTTCGCGCCGCTCTACCATCCCGGCCTCAAACATGCCGGGCCGGTCCGCCGCCAGCTCAAGGTACGCACCATCATGAACGTGCTCGGGCCGTGCCTCAATCCGGCCGAGCCGCCGGTGCAATTGCTCGGCGTCGCCGATCCCAAGCTGCTCGAGCCGGTGGCGCTGACGCTCGCCGCTTTGGGCGTCGACACTGCGTTGATCGTCCATGGATCGGGCATGGATGAGGTCGCCCTGCACGGCGAAACCCAGGCGATCCGGCTGCATCAGGGCCGCACCGAAGAACTGACGATCGTGCCCGAGGATGCCGGGCTCGAACGGGCGCCGCTCACCGCGGTCAAAGGCGGCGATACCGACGAGAATGCGGCACGGCTCAGCGGCCTGCTGCGCGGCGACGCACCCAAGGCCGAGCGCGATGTCGTCGCGCTCAATGCCGGCGCGCTGCTGATGACCGCCGGTCTCGCAGGGTCGTTGCGCGACGGTGTCGGGCTGGCTTCCGAGACGATCGGGTCGGGGGCCGGCTTCAAGGTGCTGCAAAATTTCGTGGATGCGACCAATGGCTGATCCAGACGGCGTCCTCGGCGAGATCGTCACCCGCAAGCGCGCGGATGTCGCGGCGCGGCTGCGCGGCGTCAGCCTCGACGGCGCGGCGCCGACCACGCGCAGCCTGCGCGCGGCACTGGCGAAGCCTGGCGCCCGGTTCGTCATGGAGGTCAAGCGCGCTTCGCCTTCGGCCGGCGCGCTCCGGGAAGGCGCCGATCCGCGCGCGATGGCGCGCGCCTATCGCGGCGCCGCCGACGCCATCAGCGTGCTGACCGACACGCCATTCTTCCAGGGCTCGCTCGACGATCTCGAAGCGGTGCGCAGCGTCTATGACGGGCCGATCCTCGCCAAGGATTTCGTCGTCGACGTCCGCCAGGTCGCCGAGGCCCGGCTGCGCGGCGCCGACGCGGTGCTGGTGATGCTCTCGGTGCTCGCGCCGGACGAAGCGGCCGCGGTGATCGCCGAAGCGGCGCGGCTCGGCATGGACGCCCTGGTCGAGGCGCATAGCGAGACCGAGCTGCGCCAGGCGGTGGCGCTCGGCGCGCCGGTGATCGGCATCAACAATCGCGACCTGAAGACGCTCGAGGTCGACCTCGGCGTTACCGAGCGACTGGCCGCTTTGGTGCCGGCCGATCGGCTGCTCGTCGCCGAATCGGGCATCAACGGCCGGGCCGACGTCGAGCGGCTGGCGCCTTATGCCGACGCCTTCCTGGTCGGCTCGGCGCTGATGCGCGCGCCCGATCCGGCGCGCGCCGCGCGGCGGCTCGCCTTCGGCCGGGTCAAGGTCTGCGGCCTGACCGATGCCGCCGACGCCGCCGAGGCGGCCGCCAGCGGCGCCAATTTCGCCGGGATGATCTTCGTCCCCGGCACCAGGCGCGCGGTGACCCGCGACGCGGCGGAGCCGATCGCCGAGACGGCGCGGGCAAGCGGCGTCGCCATTGTCGGCGTGTTCCGCAACGAGAAAGTGATGGAGGTCGCGATCACCGCGCGGGCGCTCGGCCTCGACGTGGTCCAGCTCCATGGTGAGGAGGATGTCGGCTATATCGCCGCTTTGCGCAATCTGCTCGGCGGCGGCACCGAGATCTGGGCGGCGAGCAAGGTCGCCGACGCGCCGCCGCAGGTACGCAGCGGCGCCGACCGGACCCTGTTCGACAGCCAGGTGGACGGACGCGCGGGCGGGACCGGGATGACGTTCGACTGGTCGCTGGTCGCTGGTCGCGAGATCCTGCGCGATGCGGTGCTGGCCGGCGGCCTGCGCCCCGAAAATGCCCGCGCCGCGGCGCGGCTCGGCGCTTATGCGCTCGACGTCAATTCGGGCGTGGAATCGGCGCCCGGCCGCAAGGATCCCGCGCGGATGCGCAGCTTCTTCGAGGCGCTGCGGCCCGAGGTCAGAAACGAGGTTCAGCCATGCGCATGACCGGCCGGTTCGGCGCCTATGGCGGCGCCTATGTCCCCGAAATCCTGATGCCGGCGCTCGAGCAGCTGGAAGAGGCCTTTCTCGCGGCCAGCGACGACGCCGAGTTCCAGCGCGAGCTCGCCGACCTGCTCGCCAAATATGCCGGGCGGCCGACCCCCCTCACCCGCTGCCGCAATCTCGGCTCGGACAAGGCGCGGATCTATCTCAAGCGCGAAGACCTGCTGCACGGCGGCGCGCACAAGACCAACCAGGTGCTCGGCCAGGCGCTGCTCGCCAAGAAGATCGGCAAGACCCGGCTGATCGCCGAGACCGGCGCCGGCCAGCACGGCGTCGCCACCGCGATGGCGGGCGCGCTGCTCGGGCTCGAGACCCGGATCTACATGGGCGCGGACGACGTCGAGCGGCAGCAGCTCAACGTGTTCCGGATGCAGCTGATGGGCGCCGAGGTGGTGCCGGTCACCGGCGGCGGCCGCACCCTCAAGGACGCGGTCAACGAGGCGCTGCGCGACTGGACGGCGAGCTTCGCCGACACCCATTATCTGCTCGGCACGGTCGCCGGGCCGCACCCGTTCCCGACGATGGTCCGCGAATTCCAGCGGGTGATCGGCAAGGAGGCGCGGGCGCAGATCATCGAAGAGGAAGGCCGGCTGCCCGACGCGGTGGTCGCCTGCGTCGGCGGCGGCTCGAACGCGATGGGGATCTTCGCCGACTTCCTCGACGACCGCGAGGTCCGGCTGATCGGCGTCGAGGCGGCCGGGCGCGGCCTCGACGGCGAGAATCATGCCGCGACCCTGCTCTGCGGCCGCCCGGGCATCCTCCACGGCGCCGAGACCTATGTCCTGCAGGACGATGACGGCCAGATCGGCGACACCTGGTCGGTCTCGGCCGGTCTCGATTATCCGGCGGTCGGGCCCGAACATGCCTATCTGCGCGAGACCGGCCGCGCCGATTATGTCGGCGCCACCGACCAGGAGGCGCTCGACGCCTTCGCCGCGCTGGCGCGGTCGGAAGGCATCGTCTGCGCCTTCGAATCGGCGCATGCGCTCGCGCACGCATTGAAGCTCGCCGAGGCTGCCACCCAAGCAACGATCCTCGTCGTCAACCTCTCCGGCCGCGGCGACAAGGACATGGCCCAGGCGCAGCGGCTGCTGGGGTTCGCGTCATGAGCCGCGGCAGCAACAAAGGCGGCCGTTACGACGCGATGTTCGCGCGGCTGCGCACGCGCGGCGAAGGCGCGTTCGGCGCGTTCGTGATGCTCGGCGATCCCGATCTCGAAACCAGCGCCGCGATCCTCGACGCTCTGGTCGAGGGCGGCGCCGACATGCTCGAAGTCGGCATCCCCTTCTCCGATCCGATCGCCGACGGCCCGGTGATCCAGGCGGCCGCCGCCCGGGCGCTCAAGCAGGGGGCGCGGCAGGCTGACTGCTTCGCGCTGCTCACCAAATTTCGCGCCGGCCATCCCGACGTGCCGGTCGGCATCCTCACTTATGCCAATCTGGTGGCGGCGCATGGGCGCGACGCTTTCTATCGCGCTGCAGCCGCGGCCGGAGTCGACAGCGTGCTGGTCGCCGATGTACCGGCGTTCGAAGCGGAGCCGTTCGTCGAGGCGGCGCGCGCCGAAGGGATCGCGCCGGTGATGATCGCCGCGGCGAACACGCCGCCCGAGACGCTGAAGCGGATCGCGGCGCTGGGCGAAGGTTATACCTACTGCCTGGCGCGCGCGGGGGTCACCGGCGCCACACCGGACATGACGCTCGACCATGGGGGCATGCTCGCCGCGCTGGCCGAAGCGGGCGCGCCGCCGCCGGTGCTCGGCTTCGGGATATCGACGCCGAAGCAGGTCCGTACCGCGCTCGCCTCTGGCGCCGCCGGGGCGATCAGCGGATCGGCGATCGTCAAGCTGGTCGAGACCGGAGCGCCGATCGCGCCGTTCGTCGCGGCGATGAAGGCGGCAACCTTGCCGCTCGAACCCACCAATTCAAAGCTCATGGAGACAGACGATGTTCGTCGATAGCGGGCGGCTGCACATCGCCATCCAGAAGTCGGGCCGCCTGGCGCAATATAGCCGCGACCTGCTGCGCGACGCCGGCTTTCGCATCCAGAACGGCAAGACCGAACTGGCGGCGTCGGTCGACAATTTCCCGATCGACCTGATGTTCGTCCGCGACGACGACATTCCCGTGTTCGTCAGCGACGGCGTCTGCGAATTCGGCATCGTCGGCCGCAACGTGCTCGAGGAGTTCGCGCTCGGCGAGGCCGAGGCCCGCTTCGAGATCGTCGCCGAACTGGGCTTCGGCCGCTGCGCGCTGAAGCTCGCCGCACCCGAGGCGTTCGCTTATTCCGGCCCCGGCGCGCTCGCCGGCGAGCGGATCGCGACCTCCTATCCGCGCCTGCTGAAGCGCTATCTTGAGCAGCAGGGGGTCGATGCGACGGTGGTGACGATGCGCGGCGCGGTCGAGCTAGCGCCGCGGCTCGGCATCGCCCGGTTCGTCTGCGACCTGGTCTCGACCGGCGCCACGCTCGAGGCCAACGGCCTGATTCCGGTCGAGACGGTGCTCGCCAGCGAAGCGTTGCTGGTCCGCACCCGCGGCCCACTGAGCCCGAAGAAGAGCGAATTGTCGGCAAGCCTGATGCAGCGGATCGACGGCGTGCTCGCCACCCAGGAATCCAAATATATCATGCTCAACGCGGCCGAAGCGGCGATCCCGCAAATCACCGCGATCCTGCCCGGCGCCGAAGCGCCGACGATCATCCCGCTTGCCGGCCGCCCGGGCTATTTCGCGATCCATGCGGTGTGCAAGGAATCGGTGTTCTGGGAGACGCTGCAGGAGCTCAAGGCGGCGGGCGCCTCGGCGATCCTCGTCGTCCCGATCGAAAAGATGATGATGTGATGCAGCGCGTCGTCTGGAGCGAGCTCGACCAGGTCGGGCAATGGCAAGCGCTGGCGCGTCCGAAGCTGCGCAGCGACAAGAGGCTGCGCGAACGCGTCGGCGAGATCGTCGACGACGTCCGCGTCGGCGGCTGGGCGGCCTTGTGCCGGCAGGCGCAACGGCTCGACGGCCAGCGCCCGCGCCGGGTCGACACGGCGCCGGTCGCCGAGGCGGCCCGACGCACGCTCACCGCGGAGCAGCTCGACGCGATCGAGCTGGCGCGGCGCAACATCGCCGCCTTCCACGATGGCAGTCACCCGGCCGATCTCGAGGTGGAGACGATGCCCGGGCTCCGGGTGCGCAAGGTCTGGCGTCCGATCGACCGGGTCGGGCTCTACATTCCCGGCGGAACCACGCCGCTCTTCTCGACCCTGCTGATGCTCGCTCTGCCGGCGCGGGCCGCGGGCGTGCCCGAGATCGTGGTCGCGACCCCGCCCCGGCCCGACGGCAGCATCGAGCCGGTGCTGGCGCTGGCGGCATCGCTGTGCGGGATCGACACACTCTGGCTGGTCGGCGGCGCGCAGGCGATCGCCGCTTTGGCGTTCGGCGCGGGTGACATTCCCGCGGTCGCGAAGATCTGCGGACCCGGCAATGCCTATGTCACCGAGGCAAAGACCCGGGTTTCGGCGATGCCTGGCGGACCGGCGATCGACATGCCCGCCGGGCCGAGCGAATTGCTCGTCATCGCCGACGAAGGCGCCGACCCGCGCACCGTCGCGACCGATCTGCTGAGCCAGGCCGAGCATGATAGCTCGGCGCAGGTGATGTTGGTCACGACCTCCGAGCCGCTGGCCGACGCGGTCGATGCGGCGCTGGCGGAGCAGCTCGCCACCTTGCCCCGCGCGGCGATCGCGACCGAGGCGCTGCGCAACGCCTCGACGGTGCTGGTCGGGTCGCTCAGCACCGCGATCGAGGTCGCCAATCTCTACGCGCCCGAGCATCTCGCGCTCGCGGTCGCCGACCCCGCGCCCTTGCTCGATGCGGTGCGCAGCGCCGGCGCGGTATTCGCCGGGCGGCACGCCGCCGAGACGTTCGGCGACTATCTCGCCGGATCGAGCCATGTGCTGCCGACCGACGGCGCCGCGCGCGCCTGGAGCGGCGTCTCGGTCCAGACCTTTCTCAAGTCCATCACCATCCAGGAGGTCAGCGCCGCGGCGGCCGCGGCGCTCTCCGGGCCGGCCGCGACGCTGGCCCGGCTCGAAGGGCTCGAAGCCCATGCCCGGGCCGCCGACAGCCGAAGAGAGGAAGTCTTGTCATGAGCGTGCCGCTTGCCCGCCGCCTGGCGCGGCCGGAAATATTGAACCTGCCGCCGGTCGACGTCGCGCCTTATGGCGACGGGCTGCGCGACACGATCAAGCTGCACCTCAACGAGAATCCGTTCGCACCGATGAGCGGAGGCGCGCTCGCGACCGATCTCAACCGCTATCCGCATCCCCAACCGCCGGCGCTGCGCCAGGCGCTCGCGGCGCTCTATGCGGTGCGGCCGGACCAGCTCGTCGTCACCCGCGGCGCGGACGACGCGATCGACGTCTTGATCCGGACCTTCTGCCGTCCGGGCACCGACGCGATCGCGGTCTGCGAACCGACCTTCTCGGCTTACGCCCATTTCGCCCGGGTCCAGGGCGCGCGGGTGATCGAGACCCGGCTCGGCGACAATTTCGATCTGGTGCCGGAGCAGTTTCTCGAAGCGGTCGGCGGCGACCCTTCGCTTAAGCTCGCTTTCATCTGCTCGCCCAACAATCCGACCGGCAATCCCGTGCCTCCCACGGACATCCTCACGATCGCCGACGCGCTGCCGGAGACGATCATCGTCGCCGACGAGGCCTATATCGAATTCTCCGAGCTCGAGAGCCTCGCCGCGGAAGCTGTCCGGCGCGACAATCTCGTCGTGCTGCGCACCCTGTCGAAGGCCTATGGCCTCGCCGGCGCGCGGATCGGCTGCGCGATCGGCGAAGCCGGGCTGATCGCGCTGATTTCACTGGCGCTGCCGCCGTTTCCGATCCCGAGCCTTTCCGCCGAGGCGGCGCTCGAAACGCTCTCGCCGTCGCGGCGGCCGCTCCACGCCGAACGGATCGTTCGGATCAAGGCGGAGCGCGAGCGGGTTGCCGAACTGCTCGCCGCATCGCCGATCGTGCGCAAGGTCCGCAACGGCGGCGCCAATTTCCTGTTCGTCGAGGTCGACGAGCCGGCATCGCTCGAAAGCAAGCTCAGCGCGCTCGGCATCCGGGTGCGTTTCCGCCCCAATGCGGCGCCCGGCGGCGTCCGGCTGACGATCGGCACGCCCGAGGAGAATGCGCTTGCGCTGACCGCTTTCGGCATCGGCTCGGGCCGGGCGACGAGCCGCCGAGCGGAAACGTTGCGCGACACCAAGGAAACCAGGATCGCGGTGGCGGTCGACCTCGATCGTCCCGAGCCGCGCCGGATCGACAGCGGCATTCCGTTTTTCGATCATATGCTCGACCAGGTCGCCGCGCATGGCGGCTTTTCGCTGATCCTCACCTGCGAGGGCGACCTCGAGATCGACGCGCATCACAGCCTCGAAGATTGCGCCCTCGCGTTCGGCGGGGCGCTGGGGAAAGCGCTCGGCGACCGGCGCGGTATCGGCCGGTTCGGCTTCTCGCTGCCGATGGACGAAGCCGAGGCGCACGTCCTGATCGATCTCTCCGGCCGGCCTTACGGCCAGTTCGAGGGTGCGTTCGCGGCGAGCCATATCGGCGCCTATCCGACCGAGATGACGCCGCACATCTTCCGCTCGCTGGCGACCAGCCTCGGCGCCGCGATCCATGTCCGCGTCCAGGGCGACAACGACCATCACAAGACCGAAGCCTGCTTCAAGGCGTTCGGCCGTGCGCTGCGCCAGGCGGTCGCGCCCGAGGGGGCCGGCACGATCCCGAGCACCAAGGGCATGCTGTGAGGCTCGCGATCGTCGATCTCGGCTATGGCAATATCGGCTCGATCCGGGTCGCCTTCGAGCGGCTCGGCGAGAGCCCGCGCATGGCATCGAGCCCCGAGCAGATCGCCGCCGCCGACCGGCTGGTCTTTCCCGGGGTCGGCGCCGCCGGCTTCGCGATGCGCCGGCTGCTCGACCGCGGCATCGACGGCGCGTTGCGGGACTATGACCGCCCCCTGCTCGGCATCTGCCTCGGCATGCAATTGCTGTTCGAGCGCACCGAGGAGGACGAGACAGAGGGCGTCGGGCTCATCCCCGGAACCGTGAGGGCGATTCCGCCGGCACCCGGCCTGCCCGTGCCCCATATGGGTTGGAGCCGGCTCGAGGTCAGCGACGAGCATGCCGGCCTGCGCGACGGCGACTATGTCTATTTCGCGCACAGCTTCGCCTGCGGCCCGGACGCGCCGAGCATCGCGCTGGCCGATTATGGCGGGCCGATTCCCGCCGCCGTCCGACAGGGCAATCTGGTCGGCTGCCAGTTCCACCCCGAGCGCTCCGGTCCGGCCGGCGCGCGCTTCCTGCAGGCCTTCCTCCAGTCATGATCATCTATCCCGCGATCGACCTGATGAACGGCCAGTGCGTGCGCCTGAAGCAGGGCCGGTTCGACGAAGTCAAAGTCTATTCCGACGATCCGGCGGGCGCGGTGGCCCGCTTCGCCGAAGCGGGCGCACGCTGGGCGCATGTCGTCGATCTCGACGGCGCCCGCGACGGCGCGCCGGCGCAGCACGATCTGATCGGCCGGCTCGCCGGGCTCGGCGCGCTCGAGCTCCAGGTCGCGGGCGGATTCCGGACCCGCGACCAGGTCGCGCGGATGTTCGACGCCGGGGCGTCGCGGGTCGTGCTCGGCAGCCTCGTCGTCGAGCAGCCCGAAACGGCGCACGCTCTGCTCGACGCATTCGGCGCCGATCGATTCACCCTGGCGCTCGACGTCCGCCTCCTGGACGGCCGCGCGCTGGTCGCGACCAAGGGGTGGACCGAGACCTCGGAGCGGACGATCGGCGACATCGCCGCGGCCTTTCCCGAGGCCCGGCACGTGCTGGTGACCGACATCGGGCGCGACGGCATGCTGCAGGGCCCGAACCTGCCGCTGCTGCGCGATGTGATGGCGGCCGCGCCGCACCTCGAGGTACAGGCGTCGGGCGGGGTCGCGTCGAACGCCGACCTGCGTGCGCTCGCCGCCGCCGGCGCCGCCGGCGCGATCGTCGGCAAGGCATTGTGGGACGGCGCGGTCGCGCTCGAGGAGGCTCTGGCCGATGCCGGCGCGTAGGATCATCCCCTGCCTCGACGTCAAGGACGGACGGGTCGTCAAGGGCGTCCAGTTCCGCGATCATCGCGATGCCGGCGACATCGTCGAGCAGGCGACGCGTTATCGCGACGAGGGCGCGGACGAGCTGGTCTTCTACGACATCACCGCCAGCGCGGAGGGACGCGGCATCGACGTCGCCTGGATCGACCGGGTGGCGCGGATCATCGACATCCCGTTCTGCGTCGCCGGCGGCATCCGCAGCGTCGACCAGGCCTTTGCCTGCCTCGATTCCGGCGCGGACAAGATTTCGGTCAACTCGCCCGCGCTCGAGCGCCCGGCGCTGATCGGCGAGCTTGCCGCGGCCTTCGGCAGCCAGTGTGTCGTGCTCGGCGTCGACAGTTTCGAGGAAGGCGGCGACTATTTCGTCAAGCAATATACCGGCAGCGCCGCGACCACCCGCGACACCGGCCTCAGGACGCTCGACTGGGTCGCCGAGGCCACCGCGCGCGGCGCCGGCGAGATCGTGCTCAACTGCATGCGCCGGGACGGGGTCCGCACCGGCTACGACATTCCCCACAATGCCGCCGTCGTCGCGGCGGTGACGGTTCCGGTGATCGCTTCCGGCGGCGCCGGCGAGCCGAGCCATTTTCGCGACATCTTCCAGAGCGCCGACGTCAGCGGCGCACTCGCCGCCACCGTCTTTCACGACCGTCTGATCTCCATCCCCGAGCTCAAGGAGTATCTCGTCTCATGCGGGATCGAAATGCGCCGCTGACCGAAGCGGACGTTCCCAGCCTCGACTGGGACAAGGCAGAAGGCCTGATGCCGGCGATCGTCCAGGACGATGCCACCGGGCAGGTGCTGATGCTCGGCTTCATGTCGCCCGAGGCGCTGCAGGCGACGCTGCGCGACGGCCGCGCGACCTTCTACAGCCGGACCAAGGCCCGGCTCTGGCAGAAAGGCGAGACCTCCGGCCACCATCTCGAGGTCCGGAGCGTCCACGCCGATTGCGACAGCGACGCGCTGCTGGTGCGCGCCGATCCGCTCGGCCCAACCTGCCATCTCGGCACCGCGAGCTGCTTCACCGCGGAGGGGCCGGAGGGAGTCGGCTGGCTCGGCAAGCTGGCGCGGATCGTTGCCGGACGGCGCGGCGCCGATCCCGCGAGCAGCTATACCGCGCGGCTCCTCCAGGAGGGTCCGGTGCGGATCGCGCAGAAGATCGGCGAGGAAGGGGTCGAGCTGGCGCTCGCCGCGGCGGCACAGGACAAGCAGGCCTGCGTCGAGGAAACCGCCGACCTTCTCTATCATCTGACCGTGCTGATGGAGGCACGGAGCTTCGGTTGGGATGAGGTCGCCGCCACACTCGCGGAGCGGCACGCTATCGACTGAGGATCGCGACCGCCGCCTCGAACAAGTGCGGCGTCGCCGCGGCGAGGATCTGGCCGTCGCTGAAATCGGCATCGCCGCGCCAGTTGCCGATCATGCCGCCGGCCGCGCGCACCACCGGGATCAGCGCGTGATAATCATGCGGCTTCAGGCCGGATTCCGCGACGATGTCGATGCCCCCCGCGGCGAGACGGGCATAGCCGTAGGCGTCGTAACCGTAGCGGACGAGCCGGGCTTCGCGGCGCAACCGGTCGAAGCGATCGGCCTCGTCACCAGCAAACAGATAGGGATCGGTGGTGGTGATGCGGGCTTCGCCGAGGATCCGGCAATCGCTGGTGGCGAGCCCGACCTCGCCGTCGGCGCGGATCAGCCGACCGCGCCCGGTGTCGCCGAGATAGCGCTCGCCGATCATCGGCGCGTCGATCAGCCCGACCACGGGCTCGCCGCCGCGGACCAACGCGATCAAGGTCGTCCAGCTCGGCAATCCGCAAATGAAGGCGCGGGTGCCGTCGATCGGATCGAGGCTCCAGACCGCGCTCCCCTGCCCCGCTTTCTCGCCAAATTCCTCGCCAGATATGCCGTGGCCCGGAAAGCGCGCTTCGATCATCGCGCGCATCGCCCGTTCCGCCTCGCGGTCGGCTTCGGTGACCGGATCGAACGCGCCGCCGGCATTCTTGTCGTCGGCCACCTGCGCGGCGCGGGCGGCAGGCAGGGTCACGGCGCGCGCGGCATCGGCAAGCGTGCAGGCGAAGGCGGCGAAAGTCGTGAGGTCGCGCTCGGTCATGGGCGCTTCCCGCTTTCAACGGCCTTTCCGGAAACGCAAGTCTCTTCCGGCGCCAGCGGCCCTGCAGAAACTATTTGCCAAGCGGCGGCGTCATGATAGGGAATTTTCAAGCCTTGCGGTGCATATTGCGAGGCGAAGCATCAAGAGTGGGCCCTTGGCCCACGCCAACCTGCCCAACCCGGGCAAGGTGGCGGTCCTGGAAGGGACGATGCGGCCGGTCCGGCAACCAAGCGGGTTCCACGGCAGCGTCGACCATCCCGGGAGGAGGAGTGGGTATGAGGCTGTCGCGTGTTCCGAATGCGGTGAAGGATCCGCCCCCGGCGGTGTCGGCGGTGTCGGCGGTCGCGTTCGACGTGCCGTTGCCGGCGCATCTCGCGCGGTTCGGCACCAGCGTTCGCGCGGGTCTGTGCGGCGCCGACGACGCGCCGCTGGTGGTCGTGCTCGGCGGCATCTCCGCCGATTGCTTCCCCTGCGCCCGGCCCGACGGCGAACGCGGCTGGTGGTCCGGCCTGACCGCGGCAGGATGCGCGCTCGATCCTCGGGACGTGCGTATCCTTGGCGTGGATTTCATTGCCGACGCCGATGGCCGATGCGCGCCGACGACCGCCGATCAGGCCGCGGTGATCGTCGCCGCGCTCGACCGGCTCGGCGTCGCCCGCGCCAAAGCGATCGTCGGCGCCTCTTATGGCGGCATGATCGCGCTCAGCCTCGGCCAGCATTTTCCGGATCGTGTCGAGCGGCTGGTGGTGGTCTCGGCGGACGCCCGGCCGCATCCCGCATCGACCGCGATTCGCGAACTCCAGCGCCGGGTGGTGGCGCTCGGCATCGCCGGCGGCACGCCCGACGAGGCGCTGTCGATCGCCCGCGGCCTCGCCATGCTGACCTACCGCACCCGCGACGAGTTCGCGGAGCGCTTTGCCGGCGGCATCGACGAGGAGGACGTGCTGAGCCGTTCCGAGCCCGGCCGCTACCTCCGGGCACGCGGCGATACGTTTTGCGAGATGATGTCGCCGGAGCGCTTTCAGAGCCTGTCCGCGTCGATCGACCGGCATCGGGTCGATCCCGCGCGGATCGCGCACCCGACGCTTTTGATCGGCGCCGCCAGCGACCAGTTGGTGCCGCCGGTGCAGATGGAGTCGCTCGCCGAGCGGCTGGCCGGGCCGGCCGAGCTGCACCTGCTGCCGTCGCTCTACGGCCACGACATGTTCCTGAAGGATGCCGCCGCCTTCTCGCCGCTGGTCCGGGCCTTCCTGAAAGCGGCGCCATGAGCCGGCGCCGTCCCCCGTCGACGATCGTCGCGTCGGCGGGAATCGCCGCCGATCCCGGCCATAACAGCCTGGTTCCGCCGGTCTGGAATTCCGACACCTATCGCTGGGACGATGCCGACACAAAGCCCGATTACGACTATTCGCGCACGGTCAATCCCAACCGCGACCTGCTCGCCGACGCGCTCGCCGAGCTCGAAGGCGCGGCCGGCGGCGTCGTCACCGGCTCGGGACAATCGGCGGCGCTGCTCGCCTTGCTGCTGCTGCCCGCGGGCGCGCTCGTGGTCGCGCCGCACGATTGCTATGGCGGCACCTATCGCCTGCTCCAGGGACTCGAGGATCAGGGCAATCTCCGCGTCCGCTTCATCGACCAGAATGACGATGCCGCCTTTGCCGCGGCGATGGCGGAGCAGCCGGCTTTGGTGTGGATCGAAACGCCGAGCAATCCCCTGCTGCGGCTGGTCGATATCGCCGATCGCGCCGCACTGGCGCACGCCGCCGGCGCATTGGTGATCGCCGACAACACGCTGCCGACGCCGTGCCGGCAGCGCCCGCTCGCGCTGGGCTGCGACCTCGTCCTTCATTCGACGACCAAGGCGCTCAACGGCCATGCCGATTTGTTCGGCGGCGCCGTGCTGGCTGCGGATGCGGCCCTGGTCGAGCGCCTGATCTGGTGGGCCAACGCCGCCGGCCTCAGCGGCTCGGCGCACGATTCGAGCCAGATCCTGCGCGGACTGCGCACCCTGCCGCTGCGGGTCGACCGCCAGGAAGCGACCGCGCGGACGATCGCGAGCTGGCTGGCGGCGCGCGACGACGTCAACGCGGTCTATTTTCCCGGCCTCGCCGATTTCCCGGCCAGAATGCTGGCGGAGCGGCAGCAGTCGGGCCCCGGCTTCATGCTCGCCTTTCGCGTCGCGGGCGGCGATCCGGCGACCGCCGCGTTCCTCGCCGGACTCGAGCTGATCACCCTCGCCTCCTCGCTCGGCGGCTTCGCGACCTTGATCTGCAAGCCTTCGACCATGACCCATCGCGGGATGCCGCCCGAGGCGCAGGCCGAAGCCGGCATCCATGGCGACCTGCTGCGGCTCTCGGTCGGACTGGAAGACGCCGACGACCTCCTCGCCGATCTCGAGCGGGGCTTTATCAATGCGCGCCGGAAGGACTGAAACCGAATGGACAGGACCGATCTCAAGATATTGTCCTTGCTACAGGAAAATGCGGCAATCACCGTCGCCGAGATCTCCGCGCAGGTGCATCTCTCGCCGACCCCGTGCTGGCGGCGGATCCAGAAGCTCGAGGAAGCGGGGGTCATCCAGAAGCGCGTCGTCCTGCTCGATCCGGAAGCGATCGGCTTCGGCATTTCGGTGTTCGTCGAGATCCACGCCGACAATCATTCGGCCGAATGGCTCCGCCAATTCTCCGAGGCGATCGCCGAAATGCCCGAGGTGATGGAAGTGCATCGCATGGCCGGCGAGGTCGATTATCTGCTCCGCGTCGCGGTCAGGAACATGGAGAGCTATGACGCCTTCTACCGCAAGCTGATCGACCGGGTGCCGGTGAAGAACGTCACCTCGCGCTTTTCGATGGAACGGGTCAAATCCACCACCGCCTACCCGCTGATTCCGTAACTTCCGGGCGATTCCGGCATATCGATCGGCTCACCGACGAGCAGAATGCCAGGCTGAGCGCGGCGATGAACCGCGAAGGCAACTGGCTTAGGAGTCTGTGTCCGCATGAATCCTTCAAGACGCCGCGCTAGATATTGAAAATATTGCATTTAACGTCTGAAGAATCCGGTGAAGGTGATGAAAGTGAAGATTGCCATGGGCATTCGCCTCACCTTTCCGGCAAATGACTGAACCGGGCGCTTTGCGCGGTAGGCCGCCGGCGACTTTCGACTCATGCTCCATCGCTCCGCCATAGGAGATTCGTGGCTCGTCGTAAAGACCTTTTATTGGAAATTAATTACATCATTGCCCAAAGCGGCCTGCCGGACAATGACCCGGGAGTTGCAAAATGTGCCGTATCCTGTATAGCTAGCTACACAGAGAAAGACATACAATGACGATCAGCATTCGAAATCCCGAGGCGGACGCTTTGGCGCGGCGGCTTGCTCAGATCGACGAAACAACCATCACCGACGCGGTCGTAACCGCGCTGCGGGAAGCGATCGGCGCTCGAGCGCGGCTTGAAACGCCGTCGGAGACGGCACGTCGCCTGCTCGCCAAGCGGGGCCTGCGCTTCGCCCGCACCCGCAAGCCGCTACCCGCCGGCGCCTATCACGACCTGGACCAGGATCTGGCCCGGAACGGATGATGTTCGTCGACGCTTGCGCCATCGTGTCGATCTTCGCTCAGGAAGACAGTGCTCCGGCCTATGAAGAGGCATTGGCGAACGTCGCGGCTCCGTTCACGTCGGCGCTCGCGGCATGGGAGGCGATTGTCGTGCTGTCGCGCCCCGATCAGCTCGATTGTCGCTATTCCGAAGCGCAAGCCGTCATCGTCGAATGGCTCGACATCAGAAACATCGCCCTGGTCGAGACCGGCTCGCCCCAGGCCCTGCTCACGCACGCGATCCATGCTGCTGAACGGCATGGAATCGGCCGCAAGGCGTTGAGTAATTTCGACTGCTTCCATTACGCCTATGCCAAGACGCTCGACCAGCCCATTCTCACGTTCGACGCGCTGTTGCAGAAAACCGACGCGGAAACCTTGCCTGCTCCGCGGTGAGGCGTAATGCCGCGCTACGCCGCCGCCCCGTGGCAATGCTTGTATTTGCGTCCCGAGCCGCACGGGCATGGCGCGTTGCGGCTCGCCGGCGGCACCTCGCCGAGGATCGTGTCGCCCGGCAGGTCGGCCTGCGGAATCTGCAACGGCGGCAGGCGCGAGAGAATGGCGCCGGTGCCGGCGTCGATGTCGGCGGTGTCGTCGTCGCCGGTGAACGGATCGATATGATGGGTGATGAAATCGGGCATTTGCGGCAGATCTTCGGGCATTGAGAAGCGCGCCCGGGCCAGCGCCCCGGTCACGTCCTCGCGGATCGCGGCGAGCATCCGCTCGAACATCATGAACGCCTCGCGCTTATATTCGTCGATCGGCTTCTTCTGGGCATAGGCGCGCAAATGGACGACCTGGCGGAGCGCATCGAGCATCGACAGATGCTCCTTCCAGTGATGATCGAGCGACTGGAGCAGGATGCTCTTTTCGACCTGGATCCAGGTTTCCTGCGAAATCTCCTCGACCTTGGCGGCGATCTGCTGGTCGGCCAGCGCCTGGAGCCGCTCGACGAACATTTCGGCCTCGACCGCTTCCTCCTTGACCCAATCGTCGAACGGCGGGGCGAGGTCGAACACATATTCGACCCGCTCCTTGAGCAGCGGGATATCCCATTGTTCGGGATAGGAATTGGGCGGAATCGCCTCGCCGACCAGCGCGTTGACGGTCTCGGCGCGCATGTCCTCGACAACGTCGCCGACGGTGTCGGCATCCATGATGTCCGCGCGCTGCTCGTAGATCACCTTGCGCTGATCGTTCATGACGTCGTCATATTCGACGACCTGCTTGCGGATGTCGTAGTTGCGCGCCTCGACCTTCTTCTGCGCGGTCTCGATCGCCTTGGAGATCCACGGGCTGATGATCGCCTCGCCGTCGGCGAGATTCTTGTTCATCAGGCGGGCGAACATCGTCTGCGGGCCGAAGATGCGCAGCAGATCGTCGTCCAGGCTCAGATAGAAGCGCGACAGGCCCGGATCGCCCTGCCGGCCCGACCGGCCGCGCAGTTGGTTGTCGATCCGTCGGCTTTCGTGCCGCTCGGTGCCGAGCACGAACAGCCCGCCCGCGGCGATCACCCGCTCCTTCTGTTCGGCGACCTCGTGGCGGATCCTTTCTTCGACCGCGTCCCGTTCCGGCCCTGGCTCGGTCCCGCCAAGCTCATCCTGGATGCGGAAGTCGACATTGCCGCCCAATTGGATGTCGGTGCCGCGGCCTGCCATGTTGGTGGCGATGGTGACGGCGCCGAGGCGGCCCGCCTGGGCCACGATATGGGCTTCCTGCTCGTGATAGCGGGCGTTCAGCACCTCGTGCTTGATCTTCGCTTTCTTGAGATATTCGGAGAGCAGCTCCGACTTCTCGATCGAGACGGTTCCAACCAGCACCGGCTGGCCGATCTTCTGCTTCTCGGTGATCGCCTCGACGATCGCGCCGAACTTGTCTTCCTGATTCTTGTAGAATTCGTCGTCGTCGTCGCTGCGCCTGACCGGCATATGGGTCGGGATGGTGACGACGTTCATCTTGTAGATGTCGTAGAATTCGGCCGCCTCGGTCGCCGCGGTGCCGGTCATCCCCGACAGCTTCGGATACATCCGGAAATAATTCTGGAAGGTGATCGAGGCGAGCGTCTGGTTTTCCGGCTCGATCTCGACGCCTTCCTTGGCCTCGACCGCCTGGTGAAGGCCCTCGGACCAGCGCCGGCCATCCATCATCCGGCCGGTGAACGGATCGATGATGACGACCTTGCCGTCTTTGACGATGTAGTCGATGTCGCGCTTGAACGCGACATTGGCGCGCAGCGCCTGGTTGAGGTGGTGGACGACCTGGGTGTTCTCATAATCGTAGAGGTTCGAGCCGACGAGTAGCCCTTCGCTTTCGAGCAGGCGCTCCATGCGCTCGGTGCCCTCCTCGGTCAGGAGGACGCGCTTGTCCTTCTCGTCATATTCGTAATCCTCGACGGCGGTCTCCTTCACCACCCGGTCGAGCGCCATGTAGAGCTCCGACTTGTCGTCGGTCGGGCCCGAGATGATCAACGGCGTGCGCGCCTCGTCGATCAGGATCGAATCGACCTCGTCAACGATCGCGTAGCTGAACGGCCGCTGCACCATCGCCCCGCGCTCATATTTCATATTGTCGCGCAGATAATCGAAGCCGAACTCGTTGTTGGTGCCGTAGGTGATGTCCGAATGATAAGCGTCGCGGCGCTGCGGATCGGCAAGATTGGGGACGATCACGCCGACGCTGAGGCCGAGGAAGCGGTAAATCTGACCCATCCAGTCGGCGTCGCGCCGGGCCAGATAGTCGTTGACGGTGACGACATGGACGCCCTTGCCTTCGAGCGCGTTGAGGTAGACGGCGAGCGTCGCGACCAGGGTCTTGCCCTCGCCGGTGCGCATCTCGGAAATCTCGCCGCGGTGGAGGACGATGCCGCCGATCAGCTGGACGTCATAATGGCGCTGGCCGAGCGTGCGCTGCGCGGCCTCGCGCACCGTCGCGAACGCGTCGGGCAGAAGATCGTCGACCGTCTCGCCCTCGTCGAGCCGGCGCCTGAAGATCGCGGTCTGGTTCTTGAGCTCGTCGTCGGTCATCGCCGAGACGGTCGGCTCGAGCGCATTGATCCGATCGACGATCTTGCGCAGCGAGCGCACGTAGCGATCGTTCGACGATCCGAAAATGGCCTTCGCAAATCCGCCAAACATGGCCGTTCCTGTTCTCAAAAAAGCCTGTGCCCGCGGAGAAGCGGCCCTGGAACGGCCGGCCCGGCAAAGTCGGAGGCGATGTAGGGTCGGCCCTGGGGCAAGTCAATTGACGGGCGGGGGTTTGGGCCCTAGCGGGCCGCCATGTCCGGACCACTTTTCGGCGGCTGCACCTGCGGCGCCGTCCGCTACCAACTCAAGAGCGCGCCGTTCGATGCCGGCTGGTGCCACTGCCGAACCTGCCAGCTGGTTTCGGGGGCGCCGGCGATGATGTTCGCCAGCGTCCGCGACGGCGACCTGGTGTTCGTCGAGGGCGCCGACAAGGTGAAACGTTTCAAGTCCAGCGGCTTCGGCCACCGCATGTTCTGCGGCGCGTGCGGAACGCCATTCGCGATGCGGGTCGATCACCAGCCCGAAACGATCGACTTCAGCGTCAGCACGCTCGACGATCCGGCTGCGGTCGCGCCCGGATTCCATATCTTCTACGCCAGCAAGATCGCCTGGTTCGAGACCGCCGACGCGCTGCCGCGGCACGATCGCTTCCGGCCCGACACGCGCGGCCTGGCCGGAACCTAGGATTTGACCTGGACAGACGAGGGAGACCCTAACACGCCCTCGAGCCAGCCCTGGATCCGGCTCTTGGGCTCGGCACCGACCTTGGTCGCGGCCGGCTCGCCATTCTTGAACAGGATCATCGTCGGAATGCCGCGCACGCCATATTTGCTCGGCGCTTCGGGATTCTCGTCGATGTTCAGCTTGGCGATGGTGACGCGGTCGCCGAACTCGTCGCTCAATTCCTCGAGCGCAGGCGCGATCATCCGGCACGGGCCACACCATTCCGCCCAGAAATCGACGAGCACCGGCTGCGACGCGCCGAGCACGTCCTCGCCGAAGGAGGAATCGGTGACAGTCTTGGTAGCCATGGAAATCTCCTGAAGATTTGAATGTCATGTAGGATGGCCGGGCGGCCCGCTCAACCATCCATGGGTTGGTATGCGTCGAGCAGCTCCGACGGCAGCGGATGAAGCACGGGCGTCGCGGTGTAGAGCAAAGCCGCTTCGACCGGCCGATCGGGGAAGATGACGCGCAGCGCCGCGCGATAGGCGGCCATCTGCCGCAGATGCGCGGGTGGAATGTCGGCGAGCGCGGCGGGCGCGTTGCGGCCGGTCTTGAAATCGGCGACCAGCACGCGCTCGTCTTCGACGAGCAGCCGATCGACCGTCCCCGCCACTACGATCCCGGTTTCCGTCACCGCCGCAATCGGCGCTTCGGCGAGCGCATGCGCGCTGAACAAAGCGGCGAAATCGGGCGCGTCGATGATGTCGCAGGCATCGGCGACCAAAGCCGCGCGTGAAGCCGGATCGGCGACCCCGGCCGACTGTTCGAGCCAGCGCTCGGCGACGGCGCAGCGCTGCGCGGGCGGCACCGCGGGCAGCCGCTCGAACAGCTGATGGAGCAGCCGGCCGCGCGCCGCGGCGCGCTGCTGCTCCGGGCCGGGCGGCGGATCGGGCACCCCATCCTCGCCGATCGCCGAGGGCGCGAGCGGCCGCGGCGGGCGCTCTTCCGCTGGAGCCGGCCGACCGAGCCAGTCCGGCAGCGGCGCTGTGACTTCGGCGGGCCTGGCGGCGGCTTTGCCCGCGCGCTCGGGCGCTCCGAACCGCATTTCGCGGCGCCAATCGGCGGACTCGGCCCAGGCTCCGTCAAGACCGGCGAGCGCGTCTTCGACGGCCCGGTACCAGCTTGCTTCCGGGGCCCCGTTGCGGTCACGAAGGCCAAGCGCGCCGCCGATATAGAGCCGCTCCTCGGCGCGGGTTAGCGCGACATAGAGCAGCCGCCAATACTCCTCGCGGTCGCGCCGGTCCTGTTGCTCAATCTGGGATCGGAGCGGCTCCGCCAGCTCTTCCCTGCGCGGACGATAGACCGGGACGAGCGGCCCGTCCTGGTCCAGCTGCAGCGCCCCGAAGCGTGCATTGGGACCCTTGCGGTCGGGATCGGCGCAGGCGTCGGCGAGAATGACCACCGGCGATTGCAGGCCCTTCGCGCCATGCACCGTCATCACCCGCACCGCTTCCACCGGCCCGGACGGATCGCGCACGATCTCGACGTCGCCCCGCGCGAACCAGTCGAGAAAGGCCTGAAGCGAAAGCGCGCCCTCCTTCTCGAATTCGAGCGCCGCGGACAGCAATTCCTCGATCGGATCGCGCGCTTCCGGGCCGAGACGCTCGAGCAGCTTGCGCCGTCCGTCGAGCGGCCCGGACAGCAATCCTTGGAAGAAAGCGTGCGGCGTCGTGAAATCGGCGGTGGCGAGGATGAAGTGCAGCCCTTCGAGCGCGGATTGGGGCGCCGCCGGATGCTCCCTGATCCGCGGCCACAAGGCGCCGGGGCGATCCGCAGCAGTTTCGTACAGCGCCTCCTGCGACCAGCCGAACAAAGGCGAGACGAGCAGGCCGGCAAGATTGAGATCGTCGAGCGGCTGGACCGCGAAGCGCGCCGCGGCGAGCAGATCCTGGACCGCCAGCGGCGCCGAAAGCAGCAGGCGATCGACCCCCGCGACCGGCACGCCTTCGGCATGAAGCCGCGCGACCAGCAAGGAGGCGAGCTCGCCGCGGCGGCGGACGAGGATCAGGATGTCCTCGGGGCGAAGCGTTCGGCCCCGGCAGGCAAGATCGAACGGCCGATCGAGCCATGATCTGATCTGCCGCGCCACCCGCGCCGCGTAGATCCGCACCGTGTCGCTGAGCCAGCCTTCCTCACCGGGATCGGCGGGGGCCCCGCTTTCATCGGAACTTTCACCGTCGTCGAGCGCGCTGCTGAACGCCTGCCACAAGGTCACCGAACCCGGGCGATCGCCAAAATGGCTCACATGCGGATTGGGCGGGCTCGGCAGGCCGAACGCCTCATGGCCGAGCCGCTCGAGCAGGCGATCGACCGCCGCCAGGATCGGCGGCGCCGAGCGAAAGCTCTTGTCGACCGACAGATCGAGAAAGTCGGGCGGCAAATCCTCGTTGCGGACCTCCCCCTCGATCGCCGCCTTCCGCAGCATCAGCGCCCTTTCCCGGAAATATCTGCGCGCGTCCTCGAACGCGCGCGGATCGGTGCCCTGGAAGCCGAAAATGGCCTGCTTGAAGTCGCCGACGGTGAAGATCGTGCGGCGACGCTTGCCGACATCCTCGCCGGAGAAATATTCGGAGAACAAGGCGTCGACGATGTTCCACTGCGGCGCATTGGTGTCCTGCGCCTCGTCGACCAAGATATGATCGGTCCGGCGATCGAGCTTGTATCGCACCCAGTCGCCCATCCCCGGGGTGAGCAGCAATTGCTCGGCATTGCGGATCAGATCGTCGAAATCGACCACGCCCGCGGTCCGCTTCGCCGCGCCATAGGCGTCGGCAAACGACCAGCCGGCGCGCAGCCCCGCCGCAAGGCCGCCGATCAGCTCGGCCAGCGCCCGAAGCTGCAGCAACGGGGCGCAGCACTCGAACGCCGCCTGGGCCAGACCGGCATAGTCGGGATCCGGCGGCGCCTGCCCCTTGGCGAAGCTGCGCGGCGCGCCATCCGCCTTGGCCCAGACCAGGTGCAGCGCGCCGAGCCCTCGCGCTCGTTCGTCGGCATCGGCCGCGAGCCACTGGGCGCACGAAGCCGCGCGGTCGAGCCCTCCCTTCGTTCCCCAGGACTGGTTGAGCGACGCGATCCGGCGCAGGCGCTCGACGTCGAACCTTTCATCGCTGCAGGCTTCGGCGATGAGTATCTCGACCTCGCCGAGCGGCAGACCGAAGGCGTGACGCAGCCGGGCCTCGATGCCCTCGCGCGGGCCAAGCGCGGCCATCGCCTCGGGCGCTCGGGCGCAGTGCATGAGAAACGCCTCGGCACCGCCCTCGCCCAGGCGCAGGCTCAGCGCCTGAATGTCGCGCACCAACGCGAAATCACCTCCGGATTCGGCACGGACCAGCAGCTCGGCAAGGGTCGAGCGGGCGAGCAGCCGTTCCTCGCGCCCCTCGAGCGGCCGGAAACCCGGCACCAGTCCGGCTTCGGCGGGAAAGGAAGCGAGCAGGCTCTGGGCGAAGGCATGGATGGTCTGGATCCGCAAGCCGCCCCCGGTCGCGTCGAGCACCCGGGCGAACAGGGTCCGCGCCCGCGCCCGCATGTCCGGACCGGGATCCTCGTCGAGCGCGACGAGCTCGTTGCCGAGCGCGGTGTCCTTGAGCCGCACCCAATGCGCCAGCCTAGCGTGGATCCGTTCCGCCATTTCAGCCGCGCCCGCTTTGGTAAAAGTCAGGCAGAGGATAGCGTCCGGGTCGACGCCCGCGAGCAGCAGGCGCAGCACCCGGGCCGCAAGCACGTGGGTCTTGCCAGTCCCGGCCGACGCCGACAGCGCCGCATGGACATGCGGCTGCGACGCATCCAGCTGGGCGCCTTCGAGGCGGGCGAACGGCTTTGGGCGTTGGGCCACCCCCAAGTGTCGGCCAGGCCGCTCGGCTTGTGAAGGGCCTTCTCGACCGAGGTTTCTGCCCAACCCACGGCCGATATTTGCGGACAATTCGGACCGGATGGGAACTTATCCACAGAAATGGTGAATCGGAGCGAAAGATTTTCCGCAGCCCTGGGACTGTAGCGACGGGAGCATGACACTTCCGGGGGGCGCCGATGCCGTTCGAGGATCAGGCCCACGAGCTGCTGCAGTTCATCAGCGAAGGCTTTGTCTTCGTCGACGGGGACTTTCGGATTCGCGCGATCAACCGCGAGGGCGAGAGGATCGCGGGACGACCGGCCAGGGACCTGGTCGGACAGACGTTCTGGGAATGCTGGCCGGGCATCGAGCACAGCGAATTGGGCGCGCTTTTTCGCAAGGCGATGAAAGACCAGCTGCCGGTGTCGCTCGAACATTATTCCAGCTGGCACGACGGGCGGCAGGCCTGGCTCGAGGTGCGCGCCCATCGATCGGGCGAGGGTCTCGCCATCTTCTTCCGCGACATCAGCGACAAGAAGCGCTCCGAGGAAGAGCTGAAGGAAGCGCAGGCGGAATTGATGCACGCGTCGCGGATCAGCGCGATGGGAACGATGGCGGCGACGCTCGCGCATGAATTGGCTCAGCCTCTCACCTCGATCGCCAATTATATCGACGCGACCACCAAGCTGGTGCGGACCATGGCCGGCGAGCAGGCGCGCGAGGCGCGGCAAGCGCTCGCCCATGCCACCGGCGCTGTCCAGCGCGCGAACGAAATTCTTAGCCGGCTGCGCAGCTTCGTCTCCAAGGGGCGCATCGAGACCGAGACTCACGATCTGCAGACGATCATCGCCGACGCCAGCGTCCTCGTCCTCCCTCATGCCCAGCGCGAAGGCGTCGAAATCCAGTTCCGGCTCGATCAGCAGGCGAAATGGGTGAAGGCCGATGCCGTCCAGATCCAGCAGGTGTTGATCAATCTCATCCGCAACGCGATCGAGGCGATGCGATCCACGTCGGAGCGCCGGATCACGATCAGCACCTCGGTCTTGCCCTCGGGAAGCGTAGAGATCGCGGTCCAGGATACCGGCCCCGGCTTCGACGGCGATCGTGCCGACGCCTTGTTCGCGCCGTTCCACAGCACCAAGGCCGAGGGGCTCGGCGTCGGGCTGTCGATCAGCCGGACGATCGTCGAGGCGCATGGCGGGACGATCGAGGCGAAGCAGCCGAAAAGCGGCGGCGCGATCTTCCGCTTCACCCTGCCGAAGGGAAAACGGGCAGATTAGGGTCCAGACCCTAAGGTGCCCTAGGTCGCAGCGAACAGCGGCAGCGTGCCGGCCGCCAAAGCGCCTTCAATTTCGAGCAGCTTCAGCTTTGTCGCCGCGCCGCCCGGCGCGGAAAAGCCGCCGGTGCGTCCGTCCGCACCGGTGATCCGGTGGCACGGCACGACGATCGGCCATGGATTGCGGCCGAGCGCCTGACCGACGGCGCGGGCCTTGCCGGGGTCGCCGAGTTCCGCCGCAAGCTGACCATAGGTGCGGGTCTCGCCCGGCGGAATGGCGCGCGCGGCACGATAGACCGCGGCTTCGAACCCATCGACGCCGCCGAGGTCGAGCGTCACCCAGTTCAGATCGTCACGAGACCCCGCCAGATGGGCGGTGATCGCCGCAATCGCGCGCGCCACCGCGGGCGGCGGCTCCGCTTGGTCGAGATCGGGATGCCGGCGGCGCAATCCAGCCATGGCTTTGGCCCGATCGCTGTCGGGAAGCGCAAGCCCGATGATACCGGATGCGCGCCAGGCGATTCCGCAGGGGCCGATCGCCGTCTCGAACAGGGCGAATCCGTCGTTCATTCCCTCAGTCTAGACCAAGCGCAGCGCCGCGTCTTTCCTTGACAGACGCAACGCCTCATTTAGTCTGCGAAACGTCCGGAAAGCACCGACACCAAATGGCTGCCTGGGTCGGGGGTCCGCTCGCCGGAGAAGGGGAGAGTAGTTATGAAACCCACCCGTAAGCTGAGCCGGCGCTCGTTCCTCGGCCGCGTCGCCGGCGGCGCGATTGCCGGCGGCGCCGCGCTGACCGTGCTCGGCGAAAGCGCAGGCGCGCTGCAGGTCACCGATTCCGACAGCGGTCCCAATGCCGACCGTGCCGGCCAGGGCCGTGGCACGCGAACCGGCGTCACCGATTCCGACAGCGGTCCCAATTCCGACCGGCCCGGTTTCGGCCGCGGCCGCCGCACTTCCGGCATCACCGATTCGGACAGCGGTCCCAATTCCGACCCGGCCGGCGACGGCCACGGCCGCCGCACCTCCGGCATCACCGACAATGACAGCGGCCGCTATGCCGATCCGGCGGGCAATGGCCGAGGCCGGCGGCGCACCGGCCTGACCGACAGCGACGGCGGCGGCAACGCCGATCCGGCCGGCGACGGCCGTGGGCGCCGTCGGCGCTGCCCGACCGGCCTTACCGACAGCGACAGCGGCCGGCTCGCCGATCCGTCGCGCTGCGGACGCGGACGTCACCACTAGGCGACGCAGCAGCAGATGAAGCGAGGGGACCGCGGCCGGGCCGCTGTCCCCTCATTCGTTGCGAGCGACACGCCGGGTTTCGTTTCGCGTCCCGATCGGGCACGATGGGGGTAGCCATCCGATCCCGCCCGCGAAGTGAGGAACCATGTCGAGCGAACCCACCTATCCCGAAGACGCGCCGGTCGGCCAACCGGATGACGAAGCCGGCGAGGATCCGGACACGGACAAGAAGGCCGCCGTACCGAACCGGACCCGGCAAATCGTCACCGGGGCCGCCATCGGTATCGGATCGGCGGCTTTGGTCGCGGCTCTGCTCTACGCCAACCGGTCGCGCAAAGGCGGCAAGAGCTAGGGTCCGGACCCTAATCTGATTCCTGAACGACCGGCACCAATTCGAGGACGTCGAGCGTGGCGCCACCCCGCGGCCAGGGAATAACGAGGCGATAGCGGAACGGCCCGATCCTCTCGACGATCCCGGCGAGATTGCGATTGGCGATCTCGCCATAAGCGGGCGGCGCCGGCTCATTGCCGATTGCGAACGCACCGAGGAAGATCAGCCGGGTGTCGCTATCGTCCCACAAATAGCCGCCCGGCCGCTCCGACCCATCCTGCTTGGTGAACGAGAGCAGAGCCTCCTCGACGCCGACATAGCAGAAGAAGGGCCGATGAGCGGCAAAGGCCGGCCCGCGCGCCGGCGGGGCGAAGCGGATCAGCCGGCAGCGATACGGACCCGGCGGGATCGCGGCGCGCGGCAAAGCGGCGTCGGGCGCCAGCAGCGGACCGAGCGCGGCGACCCGGTTCCGAAATCCGCGAAGCCGCGCATTGCCGAGCGCCTCGCTCCAGGCGAGATCGAGCCGGGCAAACCGGTCACGATCCTCCGCGAGCGCGACCGATCGCCAAGCCTCCCCCACCGGTCTGACCGCGAGCGGCGCGAGCGGCTCCGGCGGTGTCGTCTGACAGGCCGAAAGAAGAAAGAACCCGGAGAGGAGCAGCGAGCGGAGGCGACGCGCCACCGCTTAGGGTCCGAACTCGTAACCGGAGGTGGCCGTGATCGGCCGGAGAAGGCGGCTGGGTAGGAGAGACCCGCAGGGCGGACCAGGATGTCCGTCCAAGGGGCTCGACGCCGCCAGCCATGAGCAGGTCGCCATGCCCCCGGCATGGCTGCGAACATCCGGGGGATGTTCGCACCTGCTCATTCTCCGGCCGACCGCGAAGCGGCGGGTGTTGCAGGGAAGGCCGGACCGATCGC
>Ga0187894_10001829_pt1 | contig 26539 bp, 21 predicted proteins | sample GBC1701081metaG_FD_136650 | JGI IMG/M metagenome (GOLD analysis project Ga0187894, IMG submission 136650) | White microbial mat communities from a lava cave in the Kipuka Kanohina Cave System on the Island of Hawaii, USA - GBC170108-1 metaG ... | reverse complement strand
AAGTATGTCCCCAGCGCCAGGAGCACCACGGGTGTCCCGCCGAGCGCCTTGGCCCAGATGCGCCGATCGCCGCGCTGGGCGAGGAGTCCGACCAGCGAGCCGAGAATGAGCAGCACGAAGGCCGGCGCGCCGGTGCGGAGAACCCAGGAGACATTCATCAGCGCGGAAAATACGGGAACGCTCGCCAGCGCGAGGAAGAGTCCGAGCAGCAGCAGTCCCGTCCGGCGCGGGGCGCCGACCGGGGCGGCGGATTCAGTCGAGCCGGAATGTTGGGGCGATGGCGTCATGAGGCGACGGACCATTGTAGCAAAGCGCCGCTGCAAGTCGCGCCAAATTGACGCATCCGAATGACGCGCCTAATCTTCCCCTCCCCCCAGCCCGGGTGGCGGAACTGGCAGACGCGCTAGGTTGAGGGCCTAGTTGCCGCAAGGCAGTGCAGGTTCAAATCCTGTCCCGGGCATTTCACGCCACACCTCTAATCTCCGGCAAATTCGTCGACATGACTCAGCCCGGCTTTCGCGCCGGACGGAAAATGCACACGTCATCATTTTCCCGCCCAGACGGCCGCCAGCGCCACCAGCACGTCGGCGGCGGTCTGCATCTCCTCCAGGCAGCTCCATTCCAGCGGGGCGTGCGGATTGTGCTCGCCGGTCGAGAGATTCGGCGTCGGCAACCCCAGTTCGGTCAGCCGCGATCCATCCGTGCCGCCTCGGATCACCGTCAGCTTCGGCGTCAGGCCGACGCGTTTCATCGCCTCGACCGCGTGGGGAATCGCGCGCGGCTCGCGCTCCATGCCGTCGCGCATGTTGCGGTACTGCTTGCGCACGTCGACCTGGATGCGCGCGGCGGGAAACTCCGCCGAGAGCCCGGCCGCGATCGAGCGGAGCAGGTCGGCCTGAACCGCGAGCCGCGCTGTTTCGAAATCCCGCAACAGAATCCGCACGGAAGCCGCCGCCACACCTCCTTCGATCGCGTAGGGATGAAGGAATCCGTCGCGGCCGTCGGTGGTCTCGGGCGAGAGCTGGCGCTGCGGCATGCGGTCGATGAAGGCGGAGAGGATCCGCACCGCATTGACCATTTTGCCCTTGCCCTCGGAAGGATGTGTGTTGACTCCCTGCACGGAGAGGGTGGCGAGATCGGCGGAAAAGGTTTCCGAGTCGACTGAGCCGCTGCCGTGGCCGTCGAGCGTGTAGGCCGCGACCGCGCCGAGCGCCTTGACGTCCACGTGATCGACGCCGCGGCCGATCTCTTCGTCGCAGGTGAAAAGGATTCGCACCGGACCGCGCGGGAGTTTCGGATCGCGGATCAGCCGCGCGGCCGCCGTCATGATGGCGGCAAGGCCGGATTTGTCGTCGGCGCCGAGCAGAGTCGTTCCGTCGCTGGTGATGATCGTCCGGCCGATCAGCTCCTTCAGCTCCGGGTTGTCCGATACGCGGATGACCCGGTCGGCCGCCCCGGGCAGCGTGATGTCGCCGCCGGCGTAGTCGCGATGGACGATCGGCTTGACCTCTTTTCCGCTCGTCTCGGGTGACGTATCCACATGGGCGTTCCAGCAGATCACCGGCGCGCGTTCGCAACCGCTGGAGGCGGGAATCGTCGCCGTCACCAGGCTGTGCCCGTCCATGCGGGCGTCGGTCACGCCGAGTTCCTTCAATTCGCGCAGCAACAGCTCTTGCAGCTTGACTTGCCCGGGCGAACTGGGATAGGTCTCCACTCCCTCGCGAGCCTGCGTGTCGATGCTGACGTAGCGGAGAAATCGATCGAGAAGCTCGTTCACCGTCTTGTTCCTTACGATGGGTTGCAGCGGATCGCCGCATGGGGGCCGCCGCGCGAAGTCCGCCCTCTCTCAGCCTATCCCGAACCGAGCAGCAGGGCCACGAACCCATTCACGTCGCGACCGTCGGCGTAGCCGTCTCCGTTGATATCGGCGTTGAGCAGATCGCAGGTCGGGTGACCGGCGCGGTACGCCGCGGGGCTTGCCAGTGCCTGCGCAAAGGGACCCACGTCGGAGGCATTCACGACGCCGTTGCAGTCGAGATCGCCGGGCCTGGAAGGGGCGAAGGTCAGGCGGGTCAGCAGGAAGGCGCGCGCCTGTGCGTCGATGCTGTTCCCCAGCGCGCCATGCCCGGCGCCCGGGACTTCCGTGTAGGAGTGGGGCACGCCGACGGCGCTCAGAGCGTCGTGCAGTCGCGTGCTCTGTTTCAGGGGAACCGTGGTGTCGTTTGTGCCATGCGCGATGAACATCGGAGCGTCCGACGCGTCGACATGCGCGATCGGGCTGGCCAGCGTCACCAGGGCGACCTTCTGCGGAAACGGAGGACTGGCGTTGGACTGGTTGGCGCGCAGGACGCCAATCCCCTGGCCGACGCCGTCAAAGCCGATCAGTTTCGATTCGGGCGAAGAGGGGAGGTCGTGGTTAAAGGAGCTGCCCGGCGGCGTCGTGACGTCCGGCTGCATCTGTAGCAGGTCGGTCGGACCGAAGTAATCGACACACGCCAGTACCGCGCTCGAATAGGCGGTGTTGCCGCCGATGACTCCTTCCGCGTCGGCGACCGCGGCGGATGTCGTCAGCAACGCAGCCAGATGTCCGCCCGCCGAAGGACCCCAGCAGGCGACGCGCCGCGGATTGAGGCCGTATTCGGCGGCGTGTGCCCGGAGAAAACGAACGGCGCCCTTGATGTCGTGAATCTGCGCCGGAAATTCGGCCTGTCCGCTCAGTCGATATTCAATGGACGCAATCGCGATTCCCTGGAGCAGCATCGGGCTGGCGTATGATGCCAGCGGCTCAAAGCTGCCCCCTTCCCATCCGCCGCCGTGAATCCAGAGGACCAGCGGAAACGGCGGCGCGCCCGTGCTCGGATGATAAATATCCATGCGGAGACTGACGCTACCCCCGTTGTCCAAAGGGGCGTCGGCGAAGATCACGTTGTTGAACGTGGGAACAATCTGAGCATGCGCCGCAAACGGCGCGGCGACGATCGAGAGCAATGCGATCAGGCTTCGGCGGAGCCACGGTGTGCCGCGAGCAGAGGCGGAGGAACCGCCGCACCACGCAGGAAGATCGCCAGAGGTCGCTGACATGGTTCGCTCCCGCCGGCGGTGTCGAGCGCGGCCCATCGGGGATTCGATGCGATACATCATCATAACCGGCCGGGGCCGCTTCCCGCTTGACAGCATCCGCATCAACAGGTGACATGATCCGACATGATCCGGTCATGCCCGCTTGCGCCGCGTCAACCGACTGCCTCGTCCCATTCTCGCCAGGTCCTAGCCCTGGTGCGGTTCTGGCTGGCGTGCAGCCTGTTGCCGGCGGGAATCGGCTGCGAAAACGTCGAGTGGAACTGGGAGCCGCCGCGCCGCGCCAAGGTGATTCGACCTTCACCGCCGCCGCCGGGCGAGCCTTCGATCTCCGCGCAGGCTGTTCCATCGGATCGGCGCGCGCCGCAGATGCAGAGCAATCAGACCACGCCGTCTGACGCCAGGACGATGCCGCTTCCGTCGCGCGCGGTTGCCGACGCCTCGCAACAGGATTCCAACAGCGCTACGCCGGGAAACACTGGATCGACCGCGGCAGGTGGCATGAATTCTGATCAATCATCAGCCGCGGGCGACGCGCGGCCGGTTCAGATTCCGCCGCCGCCCGCGAACGCCGGACGGCCGGCCGCCGAAGCCTCGTCGGTGGAGTTTCAGCGGCTCGATCTCGTGAGCGGCGCGGAAGCCACCAGCGCGGATCGCCCCGCGACGGCGCGGGTGCTGCGGCACCGCTCGGCGCGCGGCTGCGGCCGGCTGATCGAACAGCTTTACGACCCGCTCGGCCGCGGCGGATCGCCCGATTCCTATTACCTCGTTTATCAGGATGGCGCGACGCGACGGGCCGCGGCAACCTGGATCGACCGGCTGGATCAGCCTGCGCCGACGGAAGGATCGGATTCGTTTGACGCATCGGTCGGGCAACTGGTCGAATGGCTGGAGCGCGTGGCGCCGCCCTCCGCGGAGCAGGCTCGCGGCGTGGAAGACGCATTGACGCGCGTCGCGGACGCGGAGCGCGGCCGGGTGGGGTGGGCGGCGGCGATGCTGGCCGGGGCGACGGCGGCGGAGATGCGATTTGATCTTGCGGCGGCGCGCACCTGTTTCAGCCAGGCGGCGCGGCTGGCCGACCCCGGTTCGATCGAGCAAATGATGGCGCAGTGGCGCATCGCGCGGACGTTTGAGGAGCAGGGGGAGAAGCGCGAGACGCGGGAAGCGTGCCAGGAAATCGCCCAGCGGTTCGCAGCGCATGGCGACTCGCACGTGCTGCAGCGGGCGCGCCTCCTGGCGGCGCAATAGCACCGGGCCTCCGGCTCCGATTCGTTCACCCTTCGATTGGTGTTATCTCGGGTCGTTTGCAGGCGCTTCGTATTGCTTGACCGGGCGCGGTCCCAGCCGACCGTGAAGCGTGGTGAGGATTTCCGTCACGCGGGCCGCGTCGCGCCGGGCGGTGAACTCGCCTTTCAATCGGCAGCGGCCCAGCACGTCGGCCGCGTCGCCGGTGCGGCGCGTCGGCGCGAGGAAGCTCGATTCAATCGTTCCGCGAGCGGTCTGGCCGGAGCGATCGAGCTTCAGGAAGACGAATCCCGCCCCTTCGTAACTGATCGCGGTCGGTGCGTCGGCGAGCATGTAGACGATGATCGCGTCAGTCTGCGATGACTCCGCGTGAGTCACGCCGGGAATCGGCCGCCAGAACATGCGCAGGTGAACGCATTGTTCCATCGATTTCCACGCGTCGTCGGGATGCTCGCGGGCGCGGAAAAGCACCACGTCCCACCGGCCGCGTTCATCGGTGCTGAAACAGACTTCGTCGAATTGTTCCGAGAGCCGGTCGCCCGGCGCGGTCTCGATGCGCGGCTCAACCTCGACGCGCCCGGGGGCGTCGCTGGAAGGATCGCCGCAGCCGCCGAGCAGCGCGCAGGCCAGCGAACCGATGAACGCGCGGTGCATTACAGGTCGTCGTCGCTGAGCAGTTCCCGCGAGGAGCGGCGGGCGGGAGAGGGGGGCTCCAGCCCCAGCAGCGCCAGCGCGTCGCGCTCGACGATGCCGCGCAACTGCTGCCGCGGAATCGTCGGCAGGCTCGTGCCGAGCGTGAACTGGTTGATGCTGTAGAGCGCCTCGATCGCGGCCGCCGCGGACTTGAAGGGGAAGTCGCTGCCGAAGAGCAGCTTGTCCATCACGCCATACTGGTACGTGGAGAGCAGGGCGTTAAAGGCCTGCCAGGGACGGTGCAGGAGCCCCGAGATGCTCGCATAGACATTCGGATGTTTGCCCAGCAGGACGATGCACTCGTCGATCCAGGGGTAGCCGATATGGGCAACAATGATCTTCAGACCGGGGAATTCGCGGGCCACCTCGTCCAGCAGAACTGGACGGGCATATTCGAGCTTGCTGGCGGTGCTGAAATAGGAGCCGGGATGTATAAGCACCGGCATCTTGAGCCGGGCCGCCTCGGCGAAGACCTTCATCGCCCGGCTGTCGGTCGGGTGGAAGTCCTGCCCGGCAGGGGACATGGTCACCCCCCGCAGGCCGAGCCGGCTCTGGGCGGCCCGCATGTCCTCGGTGGCCTCGTCCGGCATGACCGGATCGATCCCGGCGAAGCCGATCAGTTTCGTGGGGTGCTTGCGAACGTAATCGGCGACCAGCTCGTTCGGGATTTCCGCGCCGAGGTAGCGGCTCTTGAAACCGAGAACAATGCTGCGGTCGACCGGATCGGAGGCTGCGAAATGTTGATTGGGGCCGGGCGGAGCCATTAATCCCTTGGGTCCGCCGAGGGGGGCCATCATCGCGGCGAGATCCCCTCTAACTTCATATGCTCGTTCTAGTTGCGATTCGGTCTGCCAAATGTGCGTATGACAGTCGACAATCATGAGTTGCCTGCTCCGGGCACCAATGGAATGCGGCCTCCAATGCCGCATGACCGGCTTTGCTTATAACGGTGAGCCGAATAGGGGTCAAGCTGCAACGGGATGCCCCCTGAACCAGTGGGATATTCACACCCTATTCTTACTCATAACTTGATTCATCATATTGTCTTATGACAATAATCCTGCTCAATGATCGAAGCGCTCCGCTCCATTGCGCGGGGCTTTGCATCCTCGCACCGGTAAGGCCGCGCGGATGCAGCACCTGCTTTCAGAATCCTCGGCTACGGCAGGCAATACTCGCCAAAAAATGAGTTGGCCCCGGCCTGAATGAGGCGGTTTCGCCCGGGGACGGAGGCCAGTCCGGTGAGATCACCCGTGGCAATGCTTTGGAGGGTGGTGACCGCGCCGCCGGGGAGCGCGATCCGGAAGGTGTCGGCGTCTCCGTTGACGATGTAGGCCTCATTGCGGATCGGATCGAGTTCGACTCCATAGGCCCGCGCCCGGCGTCCGAAGGGGGTGGAACCGCCCGGAGTGATCGTGGCCGTGCCGCCGCTTCCGGCGATTGTGAAAAGCTGGAATGCTCCGTCGGACGCAGTCGCCCCCTGCACCAGAACGATGCCCCGGCTGTCTCCTTCATCCACCGCGATGGCCGGGACGCCATTGCCGCCTGTCGCCGTCGTGGTGAGCGTGGTGGAGGCGACCGCTTCCTGACAGGGGGAGCCATCGCCGCCGAGGATGTCGCGATTGATGACGGTGAGCGGCAGGGTCACGACGGTGGCCGCGCCGGCGTTGGCAACCAGCGCCACGCCGCGCGACTCGACGACCACGAGGTCGCCCGGAGCGTCGAACGCCGCGGACGTGAGATGGACGTTTTGCAGCGCGCCGTTGACGACGCCGCTGACAGGCTCGACCCGCGCGACCCCCTCGAATCGTGTGTCGGCTGAGTTGGACAAGGTCACGAGCACTTCACCGGTTGAGGGAATCACGGCCGCCGCGCCGCGCGTGCCGAAATCGATGCAGCCTGCCGGCTTGAGTTCGACCGTTCGCAGCATGGCGGCGGAGTCGAGGTCGATCACCGCCAGCGCGTTGTTTCCCACGGCGTTCCGCGTCGTGGCGAAGAGTTTGCGGCGCGCGACGTCGACCGCCATGCGCCCCTGCACTGCCGCGGCGAGCGTCACCCGCGCCCGCCGCCCGCCGGTGGCGAGATCGACGAGGTCGATCGAATTGCCGGAGGCGAAACAGACCTGCCCCGCCAGCCCCAGCGCCGGGTCCACCGCGCAAAATCGCGTCGTCACCAGCGCCGCGCCGATCTCATGGAATCGGTCGCACACCGTTTCGAGCGGCGACGGGCAGACCACCTGCGAGGCGACGCGTCCGGCCCCGGTGAAAAGCTGCTGAATCTGGAGAACGCCGCGGTCGTCGGCCTGATCGATGAAGAGGCCTGTGACGGCCGTGACCGCTCCGGAGTTGATCGTGATGGTGGCGTTCAGCGCGTACCGACTGACGCCATATTCCGGCAGCGTCAGCGCGGCGTTCATGAGGAAACCGGTCGTGCTGGCGCTGATGAGCGATTCAAACCTGACCGAAGGATTCGCCGGATTGGTGCTCACGCGGTTCGCGTAAAAACTGGATTGAAGCGCCGCCGCCGCGTCGGCGGAGATCAGGTCGACAAACCGTGCCGCCGGATCGAGCGGGAATTAGATCGACTCGCCCTGCCGCCGCATGGCGACGCGCGTCACGACGCCCGCCGAATCAATCTCCACGATGAAGTCGCGATCGACGAAGCCGCGCGTCCCGTCGGCGGTTCCCATCCGCACCGCGAATCGCCAGCAGCCGGCCCAGATGGCCGGATCGGCGGGTACCGAGATGCCGGGGCAGACCGAGCCGGAGGCGGCCATCAGCGCCGCGAGGAGGGAGGTCAGGAGCCATCTTGGTTTCAACGTGCGCTGCTTCACGAATCACCCTTGGGGAGAGAGCGACCTTCCGCTCTGACGGTTTATCGGCTTGCGGAAAAGCCCGGGTTGCGTGATATGTGGATCGCCGCGAATCTTGGCCGCGCTACAGGGAGTGTCCGCATGACCGTCCTCTCCATTGCCTCCTGGTCGCTGGCGGGCCTTGCCGCCGCGTGGGGAGCGGACGCGCTGTTGCGACGGCAGCGACGGTGGCGGCAGATCGAAGTGGCCCTGGCCTCCTGGCGCGCGGCCACGCCGCTGGATCGCCGCCGCGAGTTCGAGGCCGGCGCGACCGCGAACCCCACCAGCGCCGCGCACCATTTTCTGTGCGGCTGCGCCTGTCTGCGATCCGGCGACGTGGCGGCCGCGGCCCGCGCGTTCGGCGCGGCGCATCACGCCGACTACCGCCTTGAGTCCGCGGCGCTGCTGACCTTTGCCTGCCTCAAGGCGTCGGTCGATGGCGCGGCGCGCGACGAACTCCGCCGGAAGGTGAGCGAAACCTGGGAGGAGATGCGCCGTCCGCACCTGGGAGCGGACCGCATTGAACGAAGCCTGCTGGAAGGGCTGGCGCGGGATTCATCGCGCCCGCCGGAGGCGCGGTCGGAACTGCCGTCGGCGATCGACCCGGCGGTTCTGCTGGACCTCGTCATCGGGTTGCCCGCCCGCGCGGCCGCTCGTACAACCATCCCATGAGGTCCCAGACGGTCGCGATCCTCGATTTCGGCGCGCAATACGCTCAGCTCATCGCGCGGCGCGTGCGCGAAAGTCACGTTCACTCGCGATTGTTCGGGCCTTCCGTCTCTCCGGCGGAACTGGCCGCCCACCATGTGCGCGGGATCATCCTGTCTGGCGGGCCGTCGAGCGTTTACGACGAGGGGGCGCCGCGGCCCGATCCGGCGATCTTCGAGATGGGTGTGCCGATCCTCGGCATCTGTTATGGATTGCAGGTTGCCTGCCGGACGCTGGGGGGCACGGTGTCGCCCGGGCCGTCCCGCGAGTTCGGCCGCACCCGGCTGACGCTGGTACAGGCCGACCCGCTGCTCGCCCATGTGCCCGCCGAGACGACCGTCTGGATGAGCCACGGCGACGTGGTGGAGCGTTTGCCGGATGATTTCGTTCCGCTCGCCTCCACGCCGCAGTGCCGCTTTGCCGTGGCACGCCACCGGAGCCGCGCGTTTGTCGGCGTGCAGTTTCATCCCGAAGTGACCCATACCTCCTGCGGCACCCAGATCATCCGCAACTTCCTCTATGACGTCTGCCGGCTCGAACCGCGATGGCGCATGGCCGACGTGGCGGAGGAAGCCGTGGAGGCCATCCGCGCCCGCGTCGCGCCGCCCGCGCGGGTGATCTGCGGCCTTTCGGGCGGCGTGGATTCGAGCGTCGTGGCGGCGATGCTGCAGCGCGCGATCGGCGACCGGCTGACCTGCATTTTCGTGGATCACGGCCTGCTGCGGTCGAATGAGGCCAACCTGATCGAGGCGACCTTCCGCGACCACTTCCGCATGGACCTGCGGGTGGTGGATGCGTCGCAGCGCTTTCTGTCGCGGCTGGCGAGCGTGACTGATCCGCAGGAGAAGCGCCGCCGGATCGGGCATGAGTTCATCGAGGTCTTCCGGGCCGAGGCGCGATCGATTCCCGGGGCGAGATTCCTCGCGCAGGGGACGCTTTATCCCGACGTCATTGAGTCCGGCCACGGCTACGCGGGGGCGACGGCAAGCATCAAGCTGCATCACAACGTCGGCGGCCTGCCGGCGGAGCTGGGGTTCGAGCTGATCGAGCCGCTGCGCGACCTGTTCAAGGATGAGGTGCGGCAGGTGGGCACGTTGCTGGGGCTGCCGCGCGAGGTGGTCTGGCGGCATCCCTTCCCCGGTCCGGGGCTGGCCGTGCGGATCATCGGCGAGGTGACGCCGCAGCGCTGCGCGCTGCTCCGCGCGGCGGACGAGATCGTGATCGAGGAAATTCGCTCGGCGGGCTGGTATGACCGCATCGGGCAGGGCTTCGCCGTGCTGCTGCCGGTGGCGACGGTGGGGGTGATGGGGGACGGGCAGACCTATGAGGGTCAGCACGTGGCGGTGGTGCGGTTCGTCGAGACGAGCGATTTCATGACGGCGGACTGGGTGCACGTCGATCCGGCGATCCTGTCGCGGATCAGCACGCGGATCGTGAACGAGGTGAAGGGGATCAACCGGGTCTGCTACGACATCACGAGCAAGCCGCCGGCGACGATCGAGTGGGAGTGATCGAAATCGCCGAGGCCCGGCGGCGTGCGGAAGTTGCCCTGCCGATGGCGATCGCGCCGCGATCCGACCGGCGCCATTCCGAGCCTTGAACCGTTTCGCCAGACTGGTGACGATGGGCCTTTCTTCTCTTCGGCCGCATTTGCGAGGCTGGGGAATCATGTCGCCGAGCAAGGATTATTCAACGATCCCCTCGCCCACGGAGGCCGTCGGCCCGGCCGTCGCGACGCTGCCGATTCCGAAGATCGCCGGATACGAGGGGCTGACCGAACTGAGCCGGGGCGGTCAGGGGATCGTCTACGAGGCGATCCAGTTCTCCACGCGTCGCCGTGTGGCGATCAAGTTGCTGCGCAGCGGACCCTTCACCACCGCCGTCGAGCAGGCCCGTTTCGACCGCGAAGTGCGCACGCTGGCGCGGCTGCGCCATCCCGGCATCGTCACCATCTTCGATTCCGGCGTGACCGAAGGGCGGCCCTACTTTGTGATGGACTTCATTTCCGGGCGGCGGCTCTCCGCGGAGGCCGATGGCGCGGTCAGTGCCGACGACGCGCTGCGCACCTTCATCGCGATCTGCGACGCGCTGCACGCCGCACACGCCGAAGGAATCGTGCATCGCGATCTCAAGCCGGGAAACATCCTGATCGACGAGAAGGGGGATCCGCACATCCTCGACTTCGGCCTGGCGACCTTTGAGCCTGGCGACGTCGCGGAGGCTTCCCTGACGGATACCAATGTCTTCCTCGGCACGCCCGGCTGGTCCTCCCCCGAGCAGGTGGGAGGGAAGTCCGGTGCGGTCGACGCCCGCAGCGACGTCTATTCGCTGGGGGTGGTTTTCTTCAACGGGCTCACGGGACGATTTCCCTACGACGTGGAGGGACCGTTTGATGCCGTGCGCGATCGGATCCTCGGCGCCGAGCCGACGCCCCTGCGGCGCGTGCGGCCTGATCTCAATCGCGACCTTGAGACCGTTATTCACACCTGTCTCGCGAAGGATCCCGCGCGGCGGTATCGCGACGCGGGAGCATTGGCCGCCGAACTGCGCGCCGTGCTCGAAGGCAATCCGATCACAGCGCGGCGGGACAGCATGGCATATCGCGGCTCGGTCCTGCTCCGGCGGACGGTCACACGCCATCGCCTGCTGAGTGTGCTGGTCGCGGCGGCGGTCGCGGGCGGAGCGGCGAATCTGATCGGTGTTCCGCTCTTCTACCTGCGGACTCCCGCGAATCGCTGGGTCGAGGCGCAAATGGTGCGACTGGTGGCCCCCTGGTCAGGCCTGACGGCCGTGCCGTTGTGGGATCACGTTCGCGTGATCGCACTCACGGACGAGACGGATCCCGCCGCTCTGGCGGCGCAGGAAGGGCTGACCGGCGTGACGCCGGAAGCCCGCACCAGCCTCCGGAGACTGCATGGTCGGCTGATGGAGCGGCTGGTGGGCAGTGGCGCGCGGGCGGTGGTCTGGGACATCAGTTTCGCGAGCGCGTCGGAGTATGACGAGGACCTTGCGAGCGGCGTCCGGGCGCTCGACGCCGCGGGGATCCCCGTCGTGGTGGGGGTCAAGACCTGGGCGTTGGACGCCGCGGGATTGCCGGCCGTCGCACCGGCGCTTCTGCCTCTGGTTCGATGGGGCTCGCTCATGGCCAACCTGATCCCTCCGCGCCCCTGGTCGGTGGAGCTGGTGATGGCGCGGTCGCGCTGCGAACCGCAGGCATCGCTGTCCCTGGCGGGCATCACCGCGGCCCGGCAGCCGCGCTCCCGCGCCGCGATTGAGGTGGATCAGGACGCGAATCTGGTCGCGTGCACGTACTGGCGGCCCAACCGGAGCATTCCCGATGCACGGCTCTTCCTCGGTGAAGAGGATCGTTTTCCCATCAGCACCATTTCGCAGGTCGACGCGGAGGAGCCGGGGGGCGATCTGCGCCGCGGGGATGAGATCTGTCTGCTGACCGTGGCGATCCCGGATGATGCGGCGCTGGCCGCGGTGACCATTGACTATCGCGCGCTGTTGACGGCCAAGGAGGGTCAGCGCCGCGCCTGGTGCCGGGATCGAATCCTGCTGGTGGGAGATCACCGCGGAACCAATGATCGCCATCCTTACGTCGACGGGCGTGTGCTTCCCGGAAGCTATTCCCATGCGGCGGCGATGGCGGCGCTGGCGGGACATGCGCCGATCCGGCGCCCGACGCTGTTTCAGAGCATCGTTCTCACCGTGGCGGCGGCGCTGCTGGGGATTCTTGCAGTCGTTCTGCGGCCGCCGTTGCCGCGCAAGCTGCTGTTACGGAGGACCACAATATTGACGCTCGCGACGGCGCTGGCTACGCTCGCCGCCTTCGTTTGGTTTCGGTTCATGTGCAGCCCGTTGATTCCGATTCTCACGATCTGGCTGACGGTCGCCGCAGTCGCGGGGGTGCTGACGATGGCAGGCCGCCGACCGGATCGGGTCGCATCGCGTTCGTAAAATTGAGTGTCGATTCTTATCGAGGAGCACCCGAATGACGCGCGTTTCGCTGGTCTGCGTGGTGATTCTGTTCCTGTGCGGCTGCGGCCCGAAGCAGAATCATGTCAGGGAACTGGAGATCGACTCCGCTGCGGGATATCCGGTCATCATCGCCACGCCGGTTCAGTTCGGTTTTCGCGGCAGCACGTTCAAGGCGCAAAGCCTTCGGATGAACTTCGGCGGCGCCAATCAGTATGCCTTCGGCCTGGCGAAGCAGGTCAGTAACAATCAGGCCGACGATCCGGATTTGGAGGTGGATCGCGTTCGCCCAATGGACAAGAGCCTGCGCATCAATCGCGGCTGGATCTTCATCAACAAGTGCTTTCGCACCTACCCTCAAGTGGATTTCTGGCCGATCGTCGTGGGAGGACGGGTCTCGGCCGGTTCGGACGGCAGCGAATTCATCGTCGAGATGGACTCGCTGGGCGTCGATATTCAGCGCATCTACTACGTCTCCGCCAGCGCGGCAAATGAGAAGATCAGGATCTTCGTCAACGGGACAACCTATCTGCTCTCTCAGCCGGGCCGCGATTACGCGGAAATCTCCGGCAATACCGTGACGATTGGGGATTACACAACGGTTGCGAATCTGCGCAACTTCGTTGAGACGGCCACGGAATTGGCGGAATTGGCGGGCGTGCGCTGCGCCTGCACCGATTGTCCGCATTGAAGGCACGGGGCGGCCCGGGTGCCACTGCTTCAAGCAGTGGCACTCGGCGGAAAGGCGTCTTTCGTTGATGCCCCCGCAGCGGCAGGCTAGCATCCCCCCTTCATGAACTCATCTCCCGCCGTTGTCGATCATGGCGGCATCGTCGAACTGAACGCGGACCTGTCTCACTCGGCCTACTACAGCGCCGACATGGCGCCCACGCGCCTGACTGATCGCAAGTGGGGGATGTGGGACGTCGCGGCGCTCTGGATCTCGATGGCGGCCTGCGTGCCGACCTACCAGCTTGCCTCCTCGATGATCGAGGGGGGCATGAACTGGTGGCAGGCGATCCTGACGATCCTGCTCGGCAACTCCATTGTGCTGATCCCGATGGTGCTGAACGCGCACGCCGGCACGCGCTACGGCATTCCTTTCCCTGTCTATTGCCGTTCCTCGTTCGGCATCCTGGGGGCGAATGTCCCGGCACTGCTGCGGGCGCTGGTGGCGTGCGGCTGGTTCGGCATCCAGACCTGGATCGGCGGCGCGGCCATTCACGGAATCCTGGTGATCTATGCGACGTCGTGGAAATCCGCCGCGCCCGTGCTGGGGAGGATCACCCTGCCGCAGTGGGGCTGCTTCCTCTTCTTCTGGCTCATCAACATGTTCGTCATCTACAAGGGAATCGATTCGATCCGCCTGCTGCTCAACATCAAGGCCCCGCTGCTGATCACGATGGGGCTGCTGCTGCTGGGCTGGGCCTATCGCGAGGCGGGCGGCTTCGGGCCGATGCTGACGCAGCCGTCGCAGTTCGCGCCGGGCGGCGCGAAGAGCGGGCAGTTCTGGTCCTTCTTCGTGCCGGCGCTGACCGGGGCGATCGCCTTCTGGGCCACGCTGTCGCTGAACATCCCCGACTTCACGCGCTACGCGCGGTCGCAGCGCGATCAGATCGTGGGCCAGGCGCTGGGACTGCCGACGACGATGACGCTCTACTCCTTTATCGGCGTGGCGGTGACCTCGGCGACGATCGTGATCTACGGCAAGTCGATCTGGGACCCGGTGGAGTTGGTCGGCAAATTCTCCAATCCGCTCGTGCTGGTGGTGGCGCTCTTCTCGCTCTGCCTGGCGACGCTGGCGACGAACATCGCCGCCAACGTGGTCAGTCCGGCGAACGACTTCGCCCATGTCTGGCCGAAGCGGATCACCTTCCGCATCGGCGGCTTCATCACCGGCGTGATCGGCATCCTGATGCAGCCCTGGAATCTGCTGGCGGACCCCACCGGCTACATCTTCAAGTGGTTGGTGGCCTACGCGGCGCTGCTCGGATCGGTGGGCGGCGTGCTGATCGCGGACTACTACCTGGTCCGCGGCCGTCGGCTCGATCTGCCGGCGCTCTACACGCGCGGCGGTCGCTACTGGTACGCCGCCGGCGTGAATCCGCGGGCGATGATCGCGCTGGTCCTCGGCGTCGCTCCCTGCATTCCCGGATTCATCGGCACGGTCAGCCAGCGCTGGGCGATCGCGCCCTTCTGGATCGAGCTGTATCACTATGCTTGGTTCATCAGCTTCGGGCTGTCGTTCGCCGTCTATGCGGCACTGATGTGGGGCGAGCGCCGCAGGACCGCGTTTGCGTAGCGGACGTGATCTGCCTGCATGCGCGCGGCCCTCAAAGACTCCTGTGCGCGAATGGGTGTGCTCGTTCGATCAGAACCACGAGTGGAAGCGGGCGGACCGAAGGCGCCGGATTCCCGCTTTCGCGGGTATGACTGGCATCTTCGCGTTGCAATTGGTCTTTCCGAGCCGCGACCGTCAGGGAGCGGTTCACGCCTGATACGAACTCCGCTGCCTCCGGGCGATGCAGCCGTTCTTGACGATCCCCACTGAGCGCCGGGACAATCGCCGTGACAGGCGGCCAGCGGTCCGATCCACGCGCGCGGACCGGCGCCGGCGGAGAAGCGACATGCAATTCGACACGATCATCACCGGCGGAAAACTGATCGGCGGCGGCAAGACGGTTCACGCCGATCTCGGAATTCGCGGCGAGACGATTGCCGCCATCGGCAAAGATCTGGTCAAGAAATCCGGGCTCGGTGGAAAGGGCAGGAACGGGTCGAAGGAGATCGGCGCATCCGACACGCGCGTGATCGACGCGCGGGGGCGATACGTCATCCCCGGCGGCCTGGACGTGCACGTTCACCTGGCGCTGCCCTTCTGCGGGACGACCTCGGCGGATGACTACGATTCGGGCACGCGCGCCGCGGCCTGCGGCGGCGTCACGACGGTGATCGACTTCGCCATTCCCTACGGCCAGGAATCGCTCCAGCAGGCTGTAGACAACTGGCACGAGAAAGCCCGCGGCCGCGCCTGCGTCGACTACACGTTTCATTGCGCGATCACCAACTGGCCGCGGCATGGTCCGGAGGTCAAGAAGATCTTCGACCAGGGCATCACCACCTTCAAGCAGTTCATGATCTACGAGAGCCAGGGCTGGCAGTCGGACGACGCTGCGATTTACGCGGCGCTGACCCGGCTCCGCGAGCTGGGCGGCCTGCTGCTGGTGCACGCCGAGAGCAGCCGCGTATTGGACTTCCTGATCGAGCAGCACCACACGCCGGAGCTGATGCGCAAGCACAAGGCAATGCTGCATGTGGTGACGCGGCCGAACTTCATCGAGGCCGAGGCCATCGAGCGAGTGATTCACTGGACGCGCGTAACCAAGGGGCGATCCTTCATCGTCCACATGTCGACGGGGGAGGGTGCGGACCTGATCCGCAAGGCGCAGCAGGAGGGGGTCGACATCCTGGCCGAAACCTGCGCGCAGTACCTCGTGCTGGATGACCGCGTGTTCGGCGGGGCGGACGGCCATCTGTTCGCCACCTGCCCCCAGCTCAAGAAGCCCCGCGACCAGAGGCGGCTGTGGGAAGGGATCAGACGCGGTGAGGTGTGCAACATCTCGACCGATACCTGCACCTTCACCCGCTCGCAGAAAGCGATGTGGGACGGGGACTGGACCAAGATTCCGATGGGCATGCCGGGGCTTGAGACGCTGATGCCCCTCGTCTACACCAAGGGCGTGCTGGGCAAGAAGATTTCGATACACGACTACGTGAATCGCCTCTGCACGGCCCCCGCGAAGATCATGGGCCTTTATCCGCGCAAGGGATTGCTGAAGGTGGGCAGCGACGCCGACGTGGTGGTCTTTCACCCCACACGGACGCGCAAGGTCGATCACAAGACGCTGCAGACGAACTGCGACTGGAGCCCCTTCCAGGGCTGGAATCTCGCGGGATTCGCCGAGCACACCTTCTGCCGCGGCGCTCACATCGTCGATGATTACAAGTTCGTCGGGCGCAACGGCTGGGGACGGTTCCTGAAGCGCGATCACGTCGGTCGGGCGTAACCGCACTCCCCGCGACTGGAAAGGCTGAACGGAAATCCATGACCACGCCCCGCGCGGAATCCATTCTGGCCGGCGCGCAGCCCGGTTTCGACGACCTGCATCCGGCGCTGAACCCCTCCGAGGCGGTCGCCGAGGCGACCCGCTGCCTCTATTGCTTCGACGCTCCCTGCACGCGCTCCTGCCCGACCCACATCGATATTCCGCGCTTCATTCGGCAGATCATGCATTCCGACCCGATCGGCGCGGCCAAAACGATTCTCGATTCGAACATCTTCGGCGGCTCCTGTGCCCGGGTCTGTCCGACGGAGGTGCTCTGCGAGGGAGCCTGCGTCGACAACACGATGCTCAAGGCGCCGGTACAGATTGGGCGGCTTCAACGATTTGCGACCGATTCGGCGCACGAAGCGCGGAATACCTTCTATCACCCCGGACCGGCGACGGGAAAACGCGTCGCGGTCGTGGGAGCCGGGCCGGCGGGACTGAGCTGCGCCCACGAACTGCGGAAGCGCGGCCACGCGGTCGAGGTGTTCGAGGCCGGCGCGCATCCGGGCGGACTGAACACGCATGGGATCGCGCCCTACAAGCTCTCGACGGATTTCGCGCTGGCCGAGGCGAACAGCATTCTTAATCTTGGCATCCGGCTCCATCTCCGCAGCGCGATCAACGGAAAACGGCTGGTCAAGCTGCTCGCGGACTACGATGCCGTATTCCTCGGCATCGGGCTGGGGCGCACCGCGCCGCTGGGGATTCCCGGCGAGCAGTTGAAGGGTGTTCAGGAGAGTCTTGCGTATATCTATGACGTTCATTCCCATCCCGCCCGCAAAATGAAGCTGAGCGGGCGCGTGGTGGTGATCGGCGGCGGAAACACGGCGATGGACGTGGCGCGGACCGCGCAACGGCTCGGCGCGACGGAAGTCACCATTGCCTATCGGCGTGACGAAGCGAGCATGTCCGCTTTCCGGCATGAGCAGGAAGGGGCCGCGGCGGATGGCGTGCGATTTGAGTTTCAGGCCGTTCCGACGCGCATCGTGGGCAAGGCCGGCCGCGTGACGGGCGTGGAGTTCGTGCGAGTGAAGATGACCGGTCGCGGACGCAGGGCGACGTTGAAGCCGGTGCCGCGCTCCAGGTTCGTGCTGCCTGCTGACGTCGTCATCCGCGCGCTGGGTCAGGAACCGGTGATCGACCTGCTCAAGGCGCTACCCAGGCTGCGCGTGACGCCGAAGGGACGCATCGAGGCGGACCCGGCGACCGGGGCGACGTCGCTGCCGAAGCTCTTCGTCGGCGGCGACTGCCGCGCGGGGGCGGGTGAGGAGGTCGTCAACGCCGTGCAGGATGGCAAGATCGCCGCGAGCGCCATCGATCGCTCGCTCTGCGGACGCAGCGACTCATGACGTCACGAACGCCTGACCCCGCCACGATGCCGGTCGCCGAACTGCTCCGATTCGACATCTCCTGGTATCTGCGCCCCGTGGCGGAGCTGGCGGCCATGCCGCGTGTCGGCTGGCTGCGGATTCTCTACACGGCGTGGCGCTTCCGCGGGTTCCGCGCAATCCTTTATTACCGGTGGGCGAACGTGGCGGCCCGCGGAGGGCATCGCTTCATTTCGGGCTTCCTGGCGCGGCGGATGATCAAGTCGACCGGCGCGGAGATCTGTCCGACGGCCCATATCGGCCCCGGCCTGCGGCTGCCGCATTCCCAGGGGGTGATCGTCTCGCACGACGCGCGGCTTGGCGCGTTTGTGACGCTGGGACAGCACAGCACGATCGGCGGAAATTTCGGTCGCATGGGGGATGACGGCCGGTATTTTCCGACGCTGGGGGATGGGGTCGTGTTGACGGCCGGGGCGGTGGTGGCGGGACCGGTTCACGTGGGGAACGGCGTGATCGCGGGGGCCAACACGGTGATCGTCAAGGATGTGCCGGAGGGCGCGGTCGTGGGGGGCGTGCCTGGCGAGGTGATCCGTATCTCGGAGGAGCCGACGCCGGGACTCGCGGCGGCGCGGGCGATGAGGGGGAGCGATCCCGGAGCGGCTCACGTCCGTTGATGCGTCCCGGTCATTTGATGCGTCCCTTGTGGGCGCCGTCGGTTAGGATGTTCAACCAAATTCATTGGAGCAGACCATGCGCGCCTCCCATGATGATTCGAACCGCGGCGCTATGCCCCGCAATGGCCGGGACATCGATCTGTCGGTCACCTTCTGCGGCATCCGCTCTCCCAATCCTTTCTGGCTCGCCTCCGCGCCGCCCACCAACTCGGAATACCAGGTCCGCCGCGCGTTCGAGGCCGGCTGGGGCGGGGCGGTCTGGAAGACGCTCAACCACGAGCCGATCGTCAACGTCTCGTCGCGCTACGGCGCGGTGGACTACGACGGCCGCAAGGTGATGGGGCTGAACAACATCGAACTGATCACCGATCGCCCGCTGGAGGTCAATCTTCGAGAGATCGCCAGCGTCAAGCGGGATTACCCCGACCGCGCGCTGATCGTCTCGCTGATGGTGGAATCGAAAAAGGAGACCTGGCAGGACATCGTCAAGCGCACGCAGGACACCGGGGCGGATGGCATCGAGCTGAATTTCGGCTGTCCCCACGGAATGTCGGAGCGCGGCATGGGGGCGGCGGTCGGACAGGTTCCGGACTACACCTGCATGATCGTCGAGTGGGTGAGCGCTGCCTCGCGCATTCCGGTGATCGTCAAGCTGACGCCGAACATCACCGACATCCGGGCGGCCGGGCGGGCTGCCAAGCGCGGCGGCGCCCATGCGATTTCGCTGATCAACACGATCAATTCGATCATGGGGGTCGATCTGCAGACGCTTTATCCCAAGCCCCATGTCGCCGGGTATGGCTCGCACGGCGGATACTGCGGTCCGGCGGTCAAGCCGATCGCCCTTAACATGGTGTCGCAGATCGCTTCGGACCCGCAGATCGGACTGCCGATCAGCGGCATCGGCGGAATCCAGGCGTGGCAGGACGCGGTGGAGCACATGCTGCTGGGGGCGACGACCACCCAGGTCTGCACCGCCGTCATGCATTACGGGTTCCGCATCGTGGAACAGTTGATCGACGGCATGACCGGCTGGATGCGGCAGAAGGGGTTCACCCGCTGCACCGATTTCATCGGCAAGTCGGTCCACCGCATCACCGACTGGAGCGACCTGGACCTCAACCACAAGGTCGTGGCGGAGATCGACCCGTTCAAATGCATCAATTGCGGACTCTGCTACATCGCATGCGAAGATGGCTGTCATCAGTCGATCCAGCGCAAGAAGCTGAGCGAAGAGGCGTTTCTGGCCTCGATCGCGCGGAAGGACACGAAGCCGAAGAAGGATGCGCTCGAGGGCCGGACCGGCGCGGCGCTGGCAATGGCGGGACTCGAGGCGCGCAGTTTCGAATCGGGCGGCGATCGCTACGTGTATGGCGCGGGTGAGGGCTACGTGAACGTCTATTCGATCAAGCAGAACAGTTGCGTCGGCTGCAACATGTGTTCGCTGGTCTGCCCGGTCGAGGGCTGCATTACCATGAAAACAATAGACACCGGCAGGCCGGCGATGAGCTGGCGGCAGTATCAGTCGCTTCTCGCCGACGGCAAGGTGGAAAAGATTCAACCGCCCGAGCACGTCTGAGCCGGGACATCCTTTGTCGAGAGACGAAAAAAGGTACGGGTTTGATACTAGGGGATGATTCTGCGCACCGCTCGGGATCCGGTCGTTACCCTAACAAACCCGAGAAGTCAAGTTGCTTTTAATCAGACCGCGGTGTGCATGGCTTCACATCTCGATATAACCTATTGTAATCACATCTGTTAACTCTGATCGTCAGCCTCTGAAAATCGACCATTTTTCAGGGTCCGGAACGTTTAATTCACTTGCAATGAGCCCCTTTGTTGGGGTACAGTGCCCCGTTGGAGGAGTTGAAGGAACCGTTCAGGCGGAGTTCCCAGAAGCATCGGGTTGGACCTCTGTGTCTGCCGGCTGTGGAACCGAACGGCTTCATCTCATCAGCGTTTGAAAACAGTGGAGGAAGGATGATGAGAGCAATCCGTGCTGGTATCGCTCTCGTTGCGCTGGCAACGACGACAACGGCCTTCGGCCAGTACACATTTCCGTCGTTCAACCGAACGGTGAACAGCACTGCCGGCAGCGTTCCGCTGCCGACAGGAGCGGTGCCCGCCGGCAGCTACACCAGCTACAGCGTCTCGCTCAACTGGTCGGCCCTGTCGGGCGGACCGTGGAGCGACGAGGCGATCTGGGCGCTGACCGAGGCTCCGATTGCGTCGGCAACCACGTTCTACGCTGATCCGGGTCCGGCGCCGAATTCACAGTCGAATGGAACTGCCCGGACGCTCAACTGGAGCGGCTTCCTGGACACTCCGTACAGCGGCGGCGATCCGCTCCACTTCGCTCACCTTCAGACCTTCGGGGGGTCGAGCGCTCAGTGGAACAGCATCAGCGTCACCCTCGGCTTTGATACGCCGGCCGCTCCCACCGCGATCGACCTGGGCAACCTCGGCGCGGGCATGACCATGGTCACGGGCACGCTCAATCCTGGCCAGGTGATCTGGTACAAGTTCACCATTCCCGAGATTGATGGCGGCGCCGGCGACTTCCTCACCCTCGACACCCACGGCTCGACGCTGACGGGCGGCTCATTCGGCGACGGCAACGACAGCGAACTCGGCGTTTATAGTTCGGCTGGCGCGCTGAAGGGCACCAACGACGATTGTGACTTTTCCAGCGGCGATCTGCTGAGTTGCATGAACTTCGGCGCGGATCAGCTCCTCCCGCCGCTGCCGCTCGGCGACCTGAGCGCCGGAACCTACTATGTGGCTCTGGGCGGTTTCGACACGAGCTATGGCGCGGCCTTCGGTGCAAGCTCGACCTCGCCTGTCAGCGGATCCTACAAGCTGACGCTCAATACCAATGTGCCCGAGCCGACGACCCTCGGCCTGCTGGCACTGGGTCTTGCTGGTCTGCGGCGCCGCCGGGCGTAACGATCGCCTGATCGTTCGCACATTCGATAACAGAAAAAGCCGCCCCGACTTCGGTCGGGGCGGCTTTCTTTTTACCGTTGGGTTCTCTGCAATCCTCAGCGTTCTCCGCGACGCGCTGCGGTTGGCCGCCTACGCGGACTTTTTCGCCGCCAGCGCGAAGCACTCATCCAGGCAATCGACCATGAAATCGACGTCTGCGCGGGTGATGCACATCGGCGGCTTGATCCGGAGCACGTTGCCGAAGAGTCCGCCCTTGCCGATGAGCAGGCTGCGGTCCTTGGCGAATTCGACTACGTCGGCGCACTCGGTGGTGGCGGGTTCCCGGGTCTTCCGATCCTTTACAAGTTCGACGCCGAGCATCAGCCCCAGGCCGCGCACTTCGCCGATCAGCGCATGCTTGCCCTGCAACTCGATCAGTTTACCTTTCAGGTATCCGCCGACATCCTTGGCCCGGGCCTGAATCTTCTCCTCGTCGATGATCTCCAGCGTCGTCAGCCCCTGGATCATGGAGACGGGGTTTCCGCCGAAGGTGTTGAAATGCAGCCGTTTGCCCATATGAGCGGCGATTTCCGGCCGCGTCGTACAGGCCCCCAGCGAGGCCCCGTTTCCGATCCCCTTGGCCATCGTGACCATGTCGGGCACCACTCCCCAGTTCTGGAAGCCCCAGAAATGGTCGCCGGTGCGGCCCCAGCCGGTCTGAACCTCGTCGGCAATGCAGATTCCACCATGCTTGCGGACGATCTCATAGACGATCTTGTAATACTCCGGCGGCGGCATGACCGACCCGCCCACCCCCTGGATCGGCTCGCCGATGAAGCAGGCCACCTCGCCGCTCGTCTCGTAGCGGATCACTTCCTCTGTGCTCTTGGCACATTTAAGGTCGCAGGAGGGGTATTCCAGGCCGAACGGGCAGCGGTAACAGTAGCCCGCCGCGACGTGCTTGACGCTGTTGACGACCGGCAAGGGGTATTTCCAGGTTCCCACGGCCGTCAGGTTCATGGTTGCTCGCGACCCGCCGTGATAGCCGTTCCGCAGGCCGAGGATCTCCCCCCGGTTCGTATGAAGCTGGGCCATCGTGATGCCCAGTTCGTTGGCTTCGCTGCCGGAGCTGGTGAAATAAGTGCTCTTGAGGTTCGACCCTGCCGGCATGTGCTCGGCCAGCTTCTTGCCGAACTGGCCGATGGTCGGGTGCAGGTAGATCGTGGTGGAATGGACGAGCGTGCCGACCTGCTCGCGGAGCCGCTCCGTGATCTTCGGATGGCAGTGGCCGACCGACACCGACACGATGCCGGCGAAGCCATCCAGGTATTGCCGCCCGGATTCGTCCCAGAGGTACTGCATGTGCCCTTCGACGATGCAGATGGGTGCGCGGTAATAGGTAATCAATCCGGGGTTCAGATACTCCTTCCGCATCGCCAGGACTTCGTCGCGGGATGGCCCTGAATAGGGGGCGGGCTTATGGTCGGATTTCGGAAGGGGAACCCGCCGGCCGGCGGAAGCGTCGGCGGAACGGGGTGCGGCAACCTGTGACATGATGGCTCCCATTCATCGCCCGCGGTCGGCTCGGCGGGACGAAGTGGAGCAATATCATAACGACTCCAACGGGGAAAGCGGCGTCCCGATGAAGTGGGTCGGAGCGACCTCTCTGCGTCAAGGAGGCCCGGATCGCTGCATTTCGACACGGCCCTCCTTGATCACCAGGGTCGCCCGTCGCAGAGCCCCGATCTCCTTCAGCGGGTCGCCGCGAACGATGAGCAGATCCGCAGTCGCTCCCTCCGCCAGACGGCCCAGGTCGTCGCGCCGCAGGACGCGAGCCGCTGTCGCCGTCGCGGCGGCGATGGCCTGGATCGGCGTCATGCCGCACTCCACCAGCAACTCCAGCTCCCGCGCATTGTCGCCATGCGCGAAGACGCCGGCGTCGCTGCCGCAGCCGATGAAGACTTCCATCCGCACCGCCTGCCGCACCATCTCCTTGGCCTGTCGCAATCGCGGCGTGTCAGGTTCTCCCGGTTTCCAGCCGCCGAAGTATTTTTCGTAGGCTTCGGCCGCCGCAAGCGTCGGACAGAGCGTGATGTTCGCCTGTTGGATCGACCTCAGATTCTCTTCGTTCGCCTCGTATCCATGCTCGACCGTAGCGACTCCGGCAACCACGCAGCGCCGAATTCCCTCCACCGTCGTCGCGTGCGCGGCGACCTGAAGTCCGGCCGTGCGCGCTTCATTCACGGCGGCCTGCATCTCCTCGAGCGTGAAGGTGGCCGTGGTCGGCCCGCCGGGGGCGCGGTGATAATCCGCGTAGACCTTGATCCAGTCCGCGCCGCCGGCGATCTGCCGGCGCACGGCCTTTCGCACCTCTTCCACGCCGCTGGCTTCCTGCGCGCCCTGCGGAACCTGCCACCGGGAATCGAACCCCGCCGGGCCGTAACAGCCCGTCGCGACGATGGCGCGCGTGGCCGCGAAGATGCGCGGGCCGGGAGAGATTCTCGCCGCGAAGGCGTCGCGCAGGCCGACGTCGGCGTAATCGGCTCCCTCGGTGCCCAGCTCGCGGATCGTGGTGAATCCGGCCATCAGTGTCTGCCGCGCCGCGGCGGTGGCGCGCACGGTGCGCAGTGCCAGCGACTCGCGCAGCACCTGGTCCTCCCAGCGCGCCTCGTCATAAGGATGCAGCAGCAGATGGGTGTGCAGGTCGATCAGCCCCGGCAGCACGGTGCAGCCGGCGGCGTCGATGCGGATCGCGCCTTCGGGCGGAGTGATCCGGGCGGCGATCTGCCGGATGCGTCCATCCTGCACCAGCAGTTGCATCCCGGTGACGACACCTGTGGCATCGGGGCTGAGCAGCGCAGCGCCGCTGATGACGATGGGGCGCTCCGCCGCGCCGGCAGTGAGGGGGCCCGACGCCGCAAGAAAGAGCATTGCCGCCAAATGGTGGTGACGCGGGATCACGATTTGCTCCGGGTCGACCCATCCGCGGGTCGCTGAGAATGTAAGCCTTTCGCGTCGTCATGCCACCGCCGGCGCGGCGGGTTGTTCCGGCAGCGGTATCATGACCGGGCAGGCAGGAGACGCGGGTTCACCGAATGCAGGGGTCGTCTCATGATCCGGGTCGTCAACGTCGCCGAAAAGCTGTCGCAGATTCGCGAATACTGGTCGCCCCACATCGTGGGGACGGTCAACGACATGCAGGTCAAGCTGACGAAGCTGAAGGGAGAGTTCTTCTGGCACCACCACGAGCGGGAAGATGAGATGTTCCTGGTGCTGCGGGGGGAGCTGACGATGCGGCTGCGCGACGCCGACCGGGTGATCCGGCCGGGGGAGTTCATCATCGTGCCGCGCGGGGTGGAGCACTGCCCGGTCTGCGCGGAGGAGGTGGAGCTGATGCTGTTCGAACCGGCGACGACGCTGAACACGGGCAACGTGCGGAACGAGCGGACGCGGGAACAGTTGAAACACCTTTGAGGAGCGAACGGACTACCCCGCCGTGATCGCCTCGTACGCATCCGGGCGGCGGTCGCGGAAGAACTGCCAGACGTTCCGCACGTCCCGGATCATGTCCAGGTCCATGTCGGCGAGCACCACCTCATCCTTGTCCCGCGCGGCCTGCGCGACGATCTTGCCGCGCGGATCGCAGAAATAGGATTGGCCGTAGAACTCGCCGATGCGCCACGGCTCCTCGAAACCGGGGCGGTTGATCGCGCCGACGAAGTACTGGTTGGCGACGGCGTGTGCCGGCTGCTCCAGCTTCCAGAGATATTCCGAGAGTCCCGCGACCGTGGCCGAGGGGTTGAAGACGATTTCCGCGCCATTGAGCCCGAGGCAGCGCGCACCTTCCGGGAAGTGGCGGTCGTAGCAGATGTAGACGGCGACGCGGCCGACCTTGGTCTGAAAGACGGGATAGCCCATGTTGCCGGGGCGGAAATAAAACTTCTCCCAGAAGCCCGGCTCGCAGTGGGGGATGTGCGTCTTGCGGTACTTGCCGAGATAGGTTCCGTCGGCGTCGATGACTGCGGCGGAGTTGTAATAGACTCCTTCGAGGTCTTCCTCATACATCGGCACGACCAGCACCATCTTGTGCTTTTTCGCCAGGTCGCACATGAGCTTCGTGGTCGGGCCGTCTGGGATGCGCTCGGTCAGGTTGTACCACTTGGTGTTCTGCTCGGCGCAGAAGTAGGGGCCGTAAAACAGCTCCTGCATGCAGAGCACCTGCGCGCCCTTTTCAGCGGCGTTGGCGATCAGGCCGACGTGCTTGTCGATCATGCTCTTCTTGATCTTATCGATGGGCGAGGTGGCCGGTTCGGACAGCGTGGCCTGAATCAGCGCGCCGCGGACGATGCGGGGCATTGAGAATCTCCTGGCAGATTTCACACTTCACGACAGGTCGCCAACATCTTACACTCTAACCCCTTAGCGACGGAATCGCCACGCGGCCTCAGAGGATCAGATCATGCCGGCCACCGCCACCTGCAAGCTGCTCGTATCGAACCAATGGACCGATTCCCAGGCGGCTGCGACACAGCCGATCTGGAACCCTTCGCTCGGCGAGGAGATCGGCCGCGTACCGATGGGCGGCCCGGCCGACGTGGATCGCGCGGCCAGGGCGGCGCAGTCCGCATTTCTGAAGTGGTCAGAGACGCCCGCGGTGGAGCGCGCCCGGTACATGTTCCGCTACCGCGAGCTGCTGCTGCGCGATACCGATGTGATTGCGAAGATCGTCTCGCGCGAGCATGGCAAGACGCTGGGCGAGGCGCGCGCGTCGGTTCAGCGCGGCATCGAGATGGTCGAGTATGCCTGCGGCCTGCCGGCGCTGTTGAACGGCGACATGCTTGAGAATCTCGCCCCCAACGTCGATTGCGAGACGGTGCGCCATCCGCTGGGAGTTGTGGCGGGGATCACCCCCTTCAACTTTCCCGCGATGGTTCCGCTCTGGATGTT
>Ga0187894_10001827_pt1 | contig 26570 bp, 25 predicted proteins | sample GBC1701081metaG_FD_136650 | JGI IMG/M metagenome (GOLD analysis project Ga0187894, IMG submission 136650) | White microbial mat communities from a lava cave in the Kipuka Kanohina Cave System on the Island of Hawaii, USA - GBC170108-1 metaG ... | reverse complement strand
TGCTCAAGTAATCTTAAAACGGGCTGGGCAAACCCGTAAAGACATAACGTATGTGGCTGCACAAAGCGTGTCTTTAGAATCTACATCTATAACCGCTTAGGTTTAGATGGAGAGCGTCAATTTATGTCTTACTCGGTTAAAGAAATTTTCTATACGCTTCAAGGCGAAGGGGCACAAACGGGGCGTGCCGCAGTCTTTTGTCGTTTTGCGGGTTGCAATTTGTGGAGCGGACATGAAAAAGACCGTGCTGATGCCATCTGCGATTTTTGCGATACGGATTTCGTAGGCACGAACGGAACAGGCGGCGGAAAGTTTGCTACTGCATTTGATTTGGCAAAAGCTGTCGCAGATAAATGGCAGAGTAAAAATTCAAACGGGAAATCTTACGTTGTCTGCACGGGTGGCGAACCGCTTCTGCAACTTGATGATGAATTGGTTGAGGCTTTTCACTCTTTCGGGTTTGAGGTTGCGATTGAAACAAACGGAACAAAGCCCGCGCCAAAAGGCGTTGATTGGGTTTGCGTCAGTCCTAAGGCAGATACAGAGATTGTTATTACAGAAGGCGATGAATTAAAGCTTGTTTATCCGCAACCAAAGGCAATGCCCGAACAATTTGAACATTTGGATTTTCAGCACTTTTTCCTTCAACCGATGGACGGCGCGAAAAGAGAAGAGAACACGCGCCTTGCAATCGAATATTGCCTGAAACATCCGCAATGGCGTTTGAGTTTACAGACGCACAAAATAATCGGAATACCTTAATGCCGCGAGCGCAGGCATCTTGCCTGCTAACGATATTCAATGAGCTTCATGAATTTCCTGAGTCTTTCTATGGCTTTCTGAGTTTTGCTGATTTCGATATTTTCAATTTGCAGGCAAGATGCCTGCGCTTCCGGTGATAACGCCGCGACATTCACCGAAACCTATACGTCGAAAACCTTCGCGTTCGCAGTAACCGCGCATGATAATTTCGTCGCCGTCTTCTAAAAACCTGCGGGTTTCGCCGTTTGGCAAAGTTATAGGTTCAGTTCCGCGCCAGGTGAGTTCAAGCAGACAGCCGCGTTCCGATTTTTCTTTTCCTGAAACCGTTCCGCTTGCGAGTAAATCACCAGTTTGAAGATTGCAGCCGTTTGATGTGTGATGCGTGAGAAGTTGCGCGATTGTCCAGTACATATCTCTGAAGTTTCCTTTGCTCAGTCGCACAGGCTCAACGCTTTCTTCGCGCATTTGTTTTGTTTGAATAAGAACTTCAAGATTGATGTCTATGCCGCCTACTCGTTCGTTCTCTTCCGATTGCAGATACGGCAAAGGTGCGGGGTCGCCCTCATCTCTTTGAAAGGCTTTTGTACGAAACGGCGCGAGTGCTTCCATCGTCACGACGAAAGGCGAAATCGAAGTAGCAAAGCTCTTTGCCAGAAAAGGTCCAAGCGGTTGATATTCCCAAGACTGAATATCACGCGCCGACCAATCGTTTACAAGACACAAACCAAAGATATGTTCTTCCACCTTTTCAATCGGGACACTTTCACCCAAGTTGTTTCCGCGCCCGACAAAGACGCCGACTTCCATTTCGTAATCCATTGATTTCGACGCGCCGAAAACAGGCGGAACATTAGGGTCAGGGCGTGTTTGCCCAAAGGGTCTTTTAATTTCAGTGCCGCTAACGACAATCGAAGAAGCACGCCCGTGATAACCAATCGGCACATACTTGTAGTTCGGCAAAAGAGGATTATCAGGACGAAACATCGAACCGACATTCGTAGCATGAAAGATTGATGCGTAGAAGTCTGTGTAATCCCGCATATAAATAGGCAAGTCCATTTCGGCATTTGTTATTGCTACCAAGTTTGCGGCTACAATATCCTTTTTCTCAAAATCTTCACGTAATAGTTGACTTATTCGTCGCCGCAAAATAGTTCTACCTCCAAATGAGAGAATCATTAAACTGCCAACATTTCGACCATAACTTTGGTTTGCGAGAATTTCTGCTTCTCCTTCAAACAACCCCTCATTAACACATTTGAAAATGTCTAAAATATGGTTTCCAATTGCAACACCAACTCTTTCTCTCTCATCTGTTCCGGCAAGTCGAAAAATGCAGAAGGGCAAATTCTGAATCGGAAAATCAGTGTTCGGGTCGTTCGCGGATTCAACCCAGCTTTTCAAAGCAGGGTTGTGTGTTTCGTTGATTTCGTAGGTCATAAAATTAAAATGTCATTACTGGGAACGCGGGCATCCTTGCCTGCAATACTGGGAACGCGGGCATCCTTGCCTGCAATGAGCGCGAAGCGCGAACAAGTGCTCAGCTAAAATCAATCTTGAAATTTAGCGAGAATTTTTACTCGCGCTTTGCGCTCGTTGGCAGGCAAGGATGCCTGCGCTCCCGGCGTTTACAAAATTCCTAATTCTCTTAAATCTTCAATCGGTTCTGTGAATGAACAAGAGCCAAACGAAAGCGCGAAATTCTCTCTCGTGTTTTTTACTTCGTCGGCATTCACGCGAAATGAACGCCACGCAATCGCATCATCTTCAAATGTGAGCGAATCGGTACTTTCATCAAGCAGTAACTCAACCACTTCGTTTTCATTAAAATCTTTGTGTCGAATAAAAGCTGCCACCAAAAACACATTCAAAAAACCGTGCATCTTTCCACATTCGGCGTTTGTTTCGTAGGTCAAAGGCTTAACGCAGCGAATCGGATGATGCAAACCCGCCGTCGCTTTGAATGCTACGTTTGATTGATGACACGCAAAGATAAACCGCGCAATCTCTTCCGCCTTTGGAAACATCTCTTGCTTTATGCCGCCCGTTCGCATCTTTGCTTTGAAACCAGCTTTTGCGATTGCTTCGATTAAATCTCGCGGGTCTTCCGTGATAGAGATTTCGCAGAATGTATTTATTAAACTTACCCGCCCGCTACCGCAGGCGGTACTGACTTCGTTTGCGTTGTTTGCTTTTGTTTCAATTGCGTCAATGACTGCTCTTTCAGAATAACGAAGATTGAAATCTTCAATCGCTTTCATCTCTTCATTGCTTGCGCCGCATAACGCGCTCAAACGCCAAAGGTTTTTGTCAGTACCACCTGCGATAGCGGGTAGGTTCAAAAATTCTTTCGCTTCACGTTCAAACTCATCAAGCCGCGACAACGGCAGAACAAAACGCGCCAGCATCCAAGCATTTTCGCTTTTAACATAACGCTCATAATTTTTGATGGCTTCGCTCATTGACAAAGCGGCAGGCGGAAACAGCCCCGCGTAATCAATGAGTTCTGAAAACAAATCACGATATGCAACTGAGATTTTTTTCATACATATAAAGAAACGGCGTAAGGGAAAATTTTCATCCCTCATCCCTCATCCTTCATCCTTTTCCTCAGCCCTTGCCAGCATTCAAAATAATCTTTCTGCAACGCATCAGTTTCCATAGCAAAGCGCGTCGGGCGGATGATGTAACGCGACTCGAACATAAAAGCGAGAGTGTTATCAATTTTCTGCGGCTTTAATTCGGCGTTTGTGGCTTTTTCAAAAGCGTCAAGGTCGGGACCGTGTGCGCTCATACAGTTATGAAGCGAACCGCCGCCCGCAACGAAACCTTCTTCTTTTGCGTCGTATTGCCCGTGAATCAATCCCATGTATTCGCTCATCACGTTGCGGTGATACCACGGCGGGCGAAACGTATTTTCTGCGACCATCCAGCGCGGTGGAAAGATAACAAAATCAACATTCGCCGTCCCCTCAGTTTCAGAAGGCGAAGTCAGAACCGTAAATATAGAAGGGTCTGGATGGTCAAAAGAAACCGTGCCGATTGTGTTGAATCTCTTTAAGTCGTATTTATAAGGCGCATAGTTTCCGTGCCACGCGACTACATCAAGCGGTGAGTGGTCAATCCCGCAAGACCAAAGTTCACCACCGAATTTTGCTACTAATTCAAACGTGCCTTCGCGGTCTTCAAACCAAGCCATAGGCGTTTCAAAATCTCTTGTGTTCGCCAAACCGTTTGAGCCGATTGGTCCGAGTTCAGGTAATCGAAACGTCGCCCCGTAGTTCTCACAGATATAACCGCGTGCATTTTCTTCCAATAGTTCGACACGGAATTTCAAGCCTCGTGGCAGAACGCACATTTCAGTCGGAGCGACTTCGATAACGCCCAACTCCGTTAAGATTTTTAACTTTCCTTTTTCGGGAACAATCAACATCTCGCCATCAGCATTATAAAAAAATCTGTCTGTCATCGAATTGTTGCAAGCGTAGATGTGAACAGCCATTCCCGTTTGCGCGAACAAATCGCCGTTACCCGCGATTGTCTGAATGCCATCAATAAAATCCGTGTCCTCTTGCGGAATCGAAAGTGCGTTCCAGCGTAGTTGATTCGGCGTCGTAACGACTTCATCAAAAGACGAACTGCGAAAAAGTTTTTTATCAATCTGCACAAAAGGTTTGTGAAGAACCGACGGGCGAACGCGATATGTCCAGGTCCGTTTATTCAAAAGGCGCGGCGCAGTAAAAGCCGTACCGCTAAACTGTTCGGCATACAATCCAAGCGGCGCACTTTGCGGCGAATTTCGCCCGACAGGCAACGCACCTGCAATGGCTTCGGTTGCAAACTCATTGCCGAAGCCCGATTGATAACAAATCTGTTTTGTCGAAATCACTGCGCTCACTTTATTTCGTTCTTTAGTTCGTCTTTGGCGGACAATCTAGCTCCGGTGCGTTTTTGGGGATTAAATAAAAAGCATAGTACGCTGTATCTTTTCCATCGCATTCAAGTATTTTCAATCGCCTTAAATCTATATTGTGCTTTTTTAAATAAGCATTTGTGATGTCTTTCATCTCTTTTATTTGTGTCTTTGGAGATTTCTTCCCACCGCAAAAAACAGCTATGGTTGTTACATCGGCGTCTTTTTGTAAAAGGTCAATCAATACATCCAGGCAGATTCGCAAGTATTTTGTAGTTGCATAGTCGTCGCAGATTTTGAGAGGCGTGATACCTCTAATTTTGGGTTTCTCAACTCTTAAAGTAACAGAAGCCTTATTTTCATATTCGGAAGGAATGTCGCTTACAATTAGATTTACAGTTACATCCATACAATCCAAGTTCGTAGTGTCAATAAGTATATTCGCTGTGCCTTGACCTTCGATAATTCTGCCCGCAGATACGCTCCAATTAAAAAAAGTTTGCGCCTGATTGCAAGCATCTTCTAAATATGCGCTTAACGGTTGAGGAGTACCCGCTAAAGCGTGTTCGCCGGAAATAATTGAAAGACATTTTTTTAATTGCGTATCTTGAGAAACCGCATCAACACTAAATACTAGAATCAACAAAGAAGCAAAACAAAAGAAACTTATTTGAAAAGATAAAAAAGTTTTGAAAAGAGATTTTATTTTCATTGTTTCCCTCACTTTCCTGCATTATTAAATTTACTCGCCTTGAATTTGTTTCAAGTAGTAAAGAATTTTTTCGGCTAGCTCAAATGACTCTTTGATAAGTGGTTCAATATTCTTAATTTCAGAACCGTAATCTGCCTGAGTTCTGTTGTTACGGAGTCTTTCACCTGAGAATCCAGCTCCGCGATGAGTGCGTCCGCGTTTTTTGTATTCATCCCAAACCTGTTTGTGAGAGCTATCCGAATGACGAAAAACAAAACCGTCACCCTCTAAAATCAGACGTGCTTTCCAATAAATTGCGTAGTACATGCGGCTGATAGCGGTGCGTTGTGCGGCTTCATCATCTCTTTGACCCAATTCTTCTGCGAGGTCTCGAAATTTATCCCAATCAAAACTCATTTGAGATACTCCAGTAAGACCATGAGTCTTGAGTTTGCTTTAACACCATTATCAAACCACCATTCTTCATCAAAGCGTTCCATTGCCGTGAACGCTTTTTTGAACTCAAGTTTTGTTGGAATAAGAACATGAATTCTATGCCAAGTCGGGTCTTCGGGGTCTAAAACAAACTGCAAAACGAGTTTCTGTTTTTTACCGAAACGCTTTCTGATTTCTGCAGGAATTTCTTTGAGCAAATCCAATAGGAAAACATTATTACCAATAAATTCTCCAACCTCTTTGGGATTGATAATCTCGTAATCTTTCGCCAAATGTTTTGCGCGTTCAAGCGTTTGCGAAACAAAACCGTTTTGCAGTAATTCAACAACTATCGAAATTTGATTTGCACCTTTGACTGTTTGTGTTTGCATAAATTCTACCTTGCCCAAAGTCCAAGTTTCTCCTTACGCGCTTTTTCTTCGACCTTCTGATAAACACAAGGTGTTCGATGAGGAACCAGGTAACCAGAACTAAACGGTTTGAATTTCACAATACCGTTTTCCAAAAGGTAACGATTTACCTCAATGATTTTTCCGCTTGTTTTTTCTTTTCCCTGAACTATGGCGAAAAAGTTATCCCGTCGGATATTTCCGATTACCGTGACTGTTTCATTGAGAAGATTTTCCGTAAGAAACTTTTTAGCCTCTTCCTCATTTGTATTCGTATCAATGCCAACTAAATCAACATTAAGAGGGCTGTTATTTATCTCTATTCCATCTACTTTATTGACTTCGACGGTGATAGTATTGCCGTCTATAATTTTTGTAACTTTACCCCATCTGTGATTGTAAGTTTGGCTTTCGGTTACCTGACTTCCGCATTCTTCATATAGAATCTCTTCAAGAAGTTTTACTGGTTTATCTGGTGATGGGTTCTTCTCTTTCTCTTGCGCCTGAATGGAGACAAGATAAATAAGAATGATTGAAATTGTAGCAAGCCATTTCATAACAATTCTCCTTTAGCTTTACAAATTACCACGCCTTCTTTGTTCTTCTTCAATCGAGACAAACAATGCTTTGAAGTTTCCTTTGCCAAAACCTTTGCAGCCTTTGCGTTGGAGAATTTCAAAAAAGACGGTCGGACGGTCTTCGACGGGCTTTGTAAAAATCTGCAAGAGATAACCGTCATCGTCGCAATCAACAAGGATTCCCAGTTTTTTCAATTCGTCAATCGGTTCATCAATCGGTCCTACGCGCTTAGGCATTTCTTCATAGTAAGAATCGGGCACGGTCAAAAACTCTACACCGTTTTCTTTTAATTTTCCGACTGTGTGAATTATATCTTTGCACAAAAGGGCTAAGTGCTGAACGCCCGCCGAATTGTAGTAATCGAGATATTCCTGAATCTGGCTCTTTCCTTTGCGGCTTTCCGCCGGTTCGTTTATAGGAAACTTTATGTTGTGTCCGCCATCGCTCATTACAATTGACATGAGCGCGCTGTATTCCGTCGAAATGTCCTTGTCATCAAATGTGATGTAACGATGAAAGCCAAGTACGTTTGAATAAAAATCAGCCCACACATTCATCTTGCCCAATTCAACATTTCCGACTATGTGGTCAACAAGCTGAATTCCCGTCTCTTTTCCTTCGAGTGTCTGCTCTGTGAAATTTGGTAAGAAAGCACCGTTGTAATCTTTGTATGAAATTAAAGAATGAATCGTGTCGCCGTAAGTATGAATAGCTGCGTGGCGAATCGTGCCGTTTGCGTCCGTCACGTCTTGCGGTTCACAAAGTGCTTCCGCGCCGCGTTTTATTGCTTCGTTAAATGACGCATCGCAATCATCAACGTGAAAAGCAATATCGCGCACGCCGTCGCCGTGAAGTTTTATATGTTCGCTCGCGTAATGTTCTTCGGTTAAAGGCGTTGTCAAAACAAAATTGACGCGGTTCTGCCTTAACACATAAGAAGTCGTTTCACGATTGCCCGTCTCTAAGCCCGAATACGCCGCACGCGAAAAACCAAATGCGTTGCGATAATAAAACTCAGCCTGCTTTGCATTGCCAACATAAAATTCAACGTGATGAATTTTTCTTAAACCTAAAGGATTTTGTTCTGTCATAAAAACTCCAAACTATTTCTCAAATGATTCAATAAACTTTCTTGTTGTTTCTTTCAATACAGCAAACGATGGAACAACAAATAAAACGGGTTGCATATCCGAATAGTCAAACTCTGTGTTGATAACCTCTTCTAAATCAAAAGGCTTTCTTACAACATTGTCGGAGAAAGCATTTTCCAATTCTCCGACGGATGAGAGAAGCCCCGCGCCGTATGCCTTTATATCGTCGTCTTTTTCAACAAGACCAAACTCAACCGTAAACCAGTAGAGCCGTCCGAGTTGTTCGAGTTGTTTATCGTTTGCTATCGTTGCGCCTTTGCCCACGAACTCTGAATAGTCAGCGAAATTAGCATTCGTAAAGCAGGGAATGTGTCCTACAGCTTCGTGAATGATGTCGGGTTCGGGCGTGTAATCGGGGCGCGAATGATGACGTATGTACTGAGTCGAAAGCATTGTGCGTTTTTCAAGCTGACTTAAAAAAGCTCGTGTTTCAACAAGCCCTTCAATCGGTGCAAGACGAAAGCCTGTTATGTTTTTTAGCTTCGCGGAAAGCTCCGCGAGTTGCGGAATTTTATTCGTGCGGATGCCAAGAGCTTCTTTTGCTTCAAGATAAACCTTTGCAGCACGGCGTTCGTGCAATTCTGCCAATTTTGTGACAGCTTCGCGCCACACAGCAGTTTCTTCTTCCGTGTAATCTACGTGCGGAATAACTTTCGTTTTGCTCAAACGATATTCTTTTGCTAACTGTGCTATATAATCTCTGCGTTTGCGATAAACAGGGTCATTCGCCCCGGGATGGTCAATCGGAAGCTGAGATATTTCTTCGGTCTGAAACTCTTCGTCAAAATCTAAAACAACATTATCAAATGACATTGCTAAATAATCCCTTCTTGTTCAAGAAAAATAACTTTATCAACTCTCAAAACGAGTCCGCGTAGCGGACGGCAGATTTAATAAACGTAACCTCTGTCGCCCGCATTCGCGGGCTTGAAATTTTGGGCTAACCATACCCAGCCTTCCGCTTCGCTCCACAATGGGCTACATTCTGTCGTCTGCTTTGCAGACTTGTTATCGCGTTTCATAAACGGGCTTTGCATTCAAACAACTCTTAAAATGTTTTTGATGTGTTTCTTATCTCATCAACTGCGCTTGGATTTTCGAGCGCGGACAAATCGCCTGCGTCTTCGCCCAGATAAGCGGCGCGAATAACGCGGCGCATCACTTTTGCGTTGCGTGTTTTCGGCAAGGCTTTGACGAATAAAATCTTGCCGGGTCTTAAAGGTTTTCCTAAGCCTTCGCCAACCTTATCGCGTAAGCTTTCAATTAAATTTTCATCTGTATTTACACCATCACCTACGACGCAAAAAGCAACGAGCGCAGTTCCTTTTAATTCGTCGGGAATGCCTATAACTGCGGCTTCAATAACGTCATCATGAGCAACCAATAAAGATTCGACCTCCGCCGGACCGACGCGTTTTCCTGCGACTTTCAAAGTGTCGTCGCTTCTGCCCAAGATGTACCAATGACCGTCATCGTCAACTTGCGCCCAATCACCATGCACCCAAACATTTTCAAAACGTGAAAAGTAGGTTTTCAAATATCTTTCCGGTTCTTTCCAGAATCCGCGAGCCATTCCAATCCAAGGTTTTGTTAATGCAAGTTCACCAATAGCCCCGCGTGTCGCAGCATTACCGTTTTCATCCAAAACCTCTGCTGCCATTCCGGGACACGGCGCGGAAAATGAACAAGGCTTAATAGGGAGAAGAGGATTACCCATCAAAATCCCGCCTGATATTTCAGTCCCGCCGGAATAGTTGATGATTGGCAGTTTGCCCTTGCCTGCTTTTTCAAAAAGCCAAGTCCACGGGTCTGGATTCCATGGCTCACCCGTCGAGGCAAAGGCGCGAAGTTTTGAAAGGTCGTGCTTCTTTGGAAGTTCGTCACCATGCGCCGCCAATGCGCGTACCAGCGTGGGCGAAATTCCTAAAATTTCAACTTCATGCTTCACGCAAAATTCCCACATTCTGTCTGGCGCTGGATAATCGGGCGCACCGTCGTAAAGAACAATGGTTCCGCCTAAAATCAACGTGCCATAAATCAGCCACGGTCCCATCATCCAGCCTATGTCAGTCACCCAAGAGATTCTTGTTCCCACGCCCACATCGGTTCCAAAAGCCATGTCTTGCGCTGATTTAATGGGAAAGCCGCAATGTGTGTGCGCTATGCCTTTTGGTATTCCGGTCGTGCCTGATGTGTAAAGAATTATTAACGGGTCTTCCGCGTTAGTGCATTCTAAATTTTTGAAAGAAGAGATTGCGCTTTTGCCTTTTTCAAGTAAGTGATGAAAGGCACAGTATGTGTCGTTGACTTTATTCAAAGGCGAATCATTACAATTGCCTGATCTTTCGACAACAAAGACTTTTTTGATTGAAGGAACTTGTTCTATAGCTTTATGTGCGGTTTCAAAAGCACCAACCTTTTTTCCTCGTCTCGGAAAACCATCACAAGTGAAAAGTGCTTTTGCTTCAACTGCATTTAGTCTTGATTCAATTGCCGTCACTCCGTAGCCCGAAAAAACGGGAACGGCAATCGCGCCTATCCGCGCCAATGCAATCAAAGCAATAACGGTTTCAGGCATCATGGGAAGATGTAGTCCAACTGCATCACCTTTGCCCAAACCCGATTTTCTTAATCCTGCCGCGCATAATTCAATTTGTTGATGGAGTTCATTATAAGTAAGTGTTTGTGTTCTGCCTTCTTCACCTTCCCAAATTACTGCGGGATGATTTGCAATCTCTGACTTTAGATAACGGTCTGTGCAGTGCGAAGCTATGTTCAATCCGCCGTCAATGCACCAACGCGACCATTGCCATCCACGCGAAGTATCAAGAAGTTTTGTATAGGGTGGATTGAACTGAATACCCAAAAACTTCAAAACTTTTTCCGTGAACCATTCAACATCTTCGATTGAACATTGATAAAGTTCCTCAAACGAATCAACTTCGCACTGTGCCAGAAACTTTGTCAGTTGTGCCTTCTGTTTTGTCTCTTCGTCGGGCGTCCAAGCAAATTGATTTTGGCTGATGGCGGTTTCGCTCATTTTCGCTGCACTCCAAAAAAAAAGTTTTGAGTACCGACTTTAGTCGGCTGATGTGCGACAAGATGCCGCCTGAATGCGGGACTCAAAACTTACTTTATACAGCCAGTGATTATAACTCTCAATGCGTCCGTGTGTGATGTCATTAAAGCGTTCCTGAATCTGTTTTGTTATCGCGCCGCGTTTTCCTTCATCGATTGTTTTATCTTCAACCATGCGTATCGGGGCGATTTCGGTTGCTGTGCCTGTGAAAAAAGCCTCGTCTGCGTCAAATAATTCTTCGAGAGTTAAAAAACCGACCTCAGTTTTGAAACCCAAATCGTTCGCTATTTGAAGAACGGAATCGCGCGTGATGCCCATCAGAATTGACGAGCGTTCATCGTTTGTTTTAACGCAACCATCTTTCACTATGAAAAGATTTTCAACTGAACCTTCCGCGATAAAGCCGTCTTTATTTAGTAGCAACGCCGCGTCAAACCCGTGCGATATGGCTTCATTGACCGTCAATTTTGAAGAGATATATTGCCCGGTTGCTTTTGCCGTTGACGGAATCATCGTCGCGTCAATCTTCCGCCAAGGCGAAACCGTGACGGTGATGCCGCGTTCCAAAGCCTCTTGGCTTCTGTGTCCGGTATTTCCCCAACAGATAATCGCCGTTTTTGTTTCGGTATTTGCCCGTATGCCCAGATTGCCGCTTCCGGAATAAACAAGCGGGCGTATGTAACATTCTGCGAAACCGTTCTTTACGATGTTTTCACAAATAGCGTTAGCAAGTTCTTCCTGAGTGTAAGGAATTTTAAGATTGTAAACTTTGGCTGAATGATAGAGCCTTTCGAGATGTTCTTTCAGACGAAAAACAGCCGCACCGTTTTCCGTGTTGTATGCACGTATGCCTTCAAAGACGCCAACGCCGTAATGAAGAGCGTAATTTGTAATATGAACGTGCGCGTCACGCCATTCAATGGTTTCATCGTTAACCCAGATATATTTTGTTTGCTCAAACATAGTTGTCAAATTCCTTTCAACAGGCAAACAGGAATTATAAAAAAGTAACAACTACAAATGAATAACTATTCAAAGTTTTTTCGTGAATTTTGGTTTAGATGCTAAAGTGAAAAGTGATTATGAGTTTAGATAATGAAAAACTGCTTGATACAATCGGCTGGAAACTATTGAAAGAACTTCAGGAAGACGCACGTCTTTCATATGCAGAACTTGGTCGTCGCGTCGGACTGACCACACCCGCCGTCGTCGAACGTATGCGGCGGTTGGAAGAGACGGGAATCATCGCCGGTTATCGCGCAGAGATTGACACAAAGAAAGTCGGACTTTCAATCACGGCTTTTATACGCATGAGCGTTTCGGGAAACGTAACGGAACGAATAACGAATCTTGTGCGCGAACTGCCGGAAATCCTTGAATGTCACAAAGGCACGGGCGGCGATTCTTTTATTATCAAAGTCGCTGTTTCCTCCGTTGAGCATCTTGAATCTTTGATTGATAAACTGACGCCTTACGGAACGACTTCAACATCAATCGTTCTTTCATCGCCCGTTGAAAAAAGAGTGATACAACCAACAACAAAGGTCAAAACAAAGGTAAAAAGTAAAAAGTAGGAAAAGTTTTCAGGTGTAATGTCGAAAACCCGTCCATAGTAAGGGCGCACAAAATTGCGGCATCCTCTTAATACCAGATTACTTTTTTTACCCCTGCTTATCTTGAATAAATACCGCACGGTGACACGACAGCCGCAGGACCGCCGCTCATTCCGACGGGCGGTAATATAATTTCGACAGCTTCACCGTTGACAGTTAGCTTAACTTCGCCTGCCGATGATTCAAGCGAGTGGTCGTAAAAGGGAAGGTTTACAGGTTCGCGGTTTGCGGCTTTTAATTCACCGAGTTCAGAAAGTTCGGAAACAATTTCGTAGCCTTCGATTTTGACGCTTACACGTGCCGATTCCATACCGATTTCAACTTCGATTTCAGCTTCAAGTACAGGAGCATTTTCAAAAGGCGTTCCCGCGAAAATGTTCGGACCAAAATAAGCACCGACATTTTTATCCGTTGAGACAAAACCCATCACTTTCAGCATTCCCTTTTCGTCAGGAAGAAGAATCATCCCCGACGGAGCAGAACCAACGGGCGTGTGAACCATGCGTGCAATATGAACAATCACATTTGGCATGGGCAAATTTTCTTTCGACGCGGCGACAAAATCAACACCGCCTTCCCAACTCATCCAAGCGTTAACATTCATTTTATTTCTCTCCGCAAAGCAGATTTTACAAAGCCGGGTTACTGATTATCTTGATATTGGTTTTATTGCAAGAACTTTTTTTTGTACAAAATGACAAAGCGGCTTTTGTTTGTTTCCCTATAAATAGAGTCACAAACAAAAGCCGCTTGTTGCTGGCTTGGCGTAAGTCTCCCCTGTAAAGTTTACGCCCCGCCAATCGTTGCTTCGGAAATCAACAGTGTGGGCGCGGCTGGACTGCCGAGCTTGAATGTTAAATCACTGCCGACTGCCGAAATGTTTTTCAGCATCTTCAAAGCGTTCCCCGCAATGGTTATTTCCTGAACGGGATGAGTTAGTTCGCCGTTTTCAATCCAAAATCCAAGGGCACCGCGTGACATATCGCCCGTTACGCCGTTAAACCCCTGTCCGTTCATTTCGGTTAAATACAATCCGTTTTTGACGCTCTTGATAATATCTTTCGGATTGCTTGTTCCTGCTTTCATATAGCAGTTTGTTGAGCCAACGCCCGGTATTGATTGATAACTGCGGGCAGCGTTTCCCGTCGGTTTTAATTCAAGACGGCGTGCTGAATAAGAATCACAAACATATGTTTTCAAAACACCTTTTTCAACCAATGTTATTTGCGAAGACTTAACGCCTTCTGCATCAAACGGACGCGAAGAAATTCCGTCTTCCATTGTCGCATCGTCAATAATTGTCACAAGCGGCGAAGCGATTTCCGCGCCCACTTTGTCAATCAGGAAAGAAGCTTTGCGATAGATGCTTCCGCCCGATGCGGCACCGAAAATCGCGCCGACAAGTTCATTTGAAACTTCGTTTGAAACGACAACCGGCACAATCTGCGATTTGACTTTTTTGCCGCCGAGACGCGCAACGGTCCTGCGTCCCGCCTCTTCACCGACATATTTCGCAGAATCAAGTTTGTTGAAATAACGTCCGAAAGAAAACCAGCCGTCACGTTGTTTCACTCCATCTTGTTCCGCAAGCAAAGAGACTGACATACTTGCCGATGTCGTTTGATACTGTCCTATGAATCCATCGGAATTTGCCAGGGTGATTTGGGCTTTTGAATCGTTCCAGTTTGAGCCGTTTGAATTCGTAATGTGTTTGTCATATTGCATTCCGACTTCTTCCGCCTCTTTAGCAATCGCGATTTTTTTCTCTGTCGGAACTTTCGCAAGCGATTCATCAAAGAGCATCAGCTTGCCCGTGTATGAACCCAAAAAATCTTTCGGAGCAAGCCCGTTATATTTGTCAGCGTTTGAAACTTTCACGATGTCCATCGTCTGCGCGACGATGTCCTTTGTGGCTTTATCCGTGAAATCCGTTGTAAAGGTCAGAGCCGTCGCGCCGCCTTTGAAAACACGCAAGCCCAAACCTTTGCTGATGGATTGTTGAAGTCTTTCAATCTTTCCCAAACGAATCGTTGTGCTGAAACTCGAACTGTTTACAATATAAACATCACAGGCATCCGCGCCATTTTTCTTTAGAGCCGCGACCAAATCGGCGGCCAGGTTTTTGTAGTCTTGCATTTTTAACCCCCTTTTTGTTTTGAGTCCCGCCTTCAGGCGGCTTATTTTAATAAACAGCAGGCTAAAGCCTGTACTCAAAACTCAGCCGTTTTAATCGTCGCCTTTCGACGCTTTAACTTTTGTCCCGCCGACCGTGATTTCGGCAACTTTTACGGTTGGTGTTCCCATTCCGACGGGCACACTCTGACCATTCTTGCCACAAGTCCACCCGCCGTCCGTAAACTGCAAATCGTTTCCGACCATTGTGACTTTTGTCATTACATCGGGACCATTTCCGATAAGCGTCACGCCTTTCAGCGGTGCTGTTATCTTGCCGTTTTCAATCAAGTAACTTTCAGAACAGCTAAACGTAAAATCGCCTTTTGTAATGTCAACCTGTCCGCCCGTGAAACCTTTTGCGTAAATTCCTTTTTCGACGGATTTGATAATTTCGTCCGCACTGTATTTGCCCGCACGAAGATATGTGTTTGTCATGCGCGGCATAGGCGGATAATTGTAAGCCTGCCGACGCCCGTTGCCTGTGTTCTTGACGCCGAGTTGCTTTGCGCTGATGCGGTCATTCATGTAACCGCGCAAGATTCCCTTTTCAATCAGTGTGGTTGATGAAGGCGTGTTGCCTTCGTCGTCAACATTGATTGTGCCGCGCATATTTTCAAACAAACCTTCGTCAACAACAGTGCATTGTTCCGAAGCCACTTTTTCGCCGACGCGCCCCGAATAGTTTGAAAGTTTTTTGTAATTGAAATCTGCTTCGAGACCGTGACCAACCGCTTCATGCAAAAGCACTGCGCTTTCCGCAGGACCTAAAACCACAGTCTGCATTCCTGCTTCGACTTCTTGCGCGTCCAGGTTTGTAACGGCAATGCGTGCAGCTTCTTTTGCAACATCAGCGGCTTTTCGTTGTTTTGCGAAATACTCAAGACCAATGCGTCCGCCGCCTGCTGCGTAACCCGTTTCGCGTGTCGTTCCGCGTTCGGCAATACACATCGTGGCGAACATAAACATCGGTTGCGAATCTTCCCAAGCGACACCGTCGCTGTTCGCATATGAAAGATGTTTTACTTCGTCGTTAAAGCTTACATTGACGCGAATGATTTTTGAGTCGGCTGATTTTGCGGCTTCGTTTGCCTCTTTAATAAACGTAAGTTTCTTTGTAAGTTCGGCGTTCGTGGCAAGTTCGGTTATCGGATAAAGATTTTTGGGTTTGATTGCGCTAACAGCCTGAATGCGTGCGCGTGCGGTGTTATCGGCGGCAATCGCGGCGGCGGCATTTGCGGCTTCCAACATCGAAGCAATCGTTAGGTCTTCGGAAAAAGCAAATCCGATTTGGTCGCCTTTGATTGCGCGAATGCCCACACCTTGGACGATTCCTCGTCTTGCCGATTTTACGATGTCTTCTTCAAACGAAAGATTTGAAGTGACACGATATTCAAAAAAGACATCCGCGAAATCTGCGCCTTTTGACAGAGTCGCCGAGAGCAGTTTATCAATCTCTGATTTACTGACTTGAAAATATGTGCCAAGTACGTTTGAAGCCATATAGACTTGTTCTCCTGCTATTACTGAGCCGAGCCATCGCTCGCTTGTTGCGAGTGCAGCTAAAGCCAGAGAACTTTTTACCATAAAATCTCTTCTTTGCATCGTGTACGAATCCTTTCCTTACAAAAGCACAATGCAGTGTGCTTTTGATAAAAATTATTTTGATTCGGCAATTGGGCTTCTTTCGACACTACTTCACAAACACGAGTTTTAATCGAGTAAAGAATTTGCGACAATTATTTTGTGACGAGCAGACGAAATGCTGTGATGAAAAGTCAAAAGGCAAAAGGGAAATGTAAAAAGGAAAAGGTAATAGGGAAGTCTCTTTGATTTATTTGAAGCCTGTGCATAAATAAAGCGATTGTTTTACCGCGTTAGCGATGATTCATGCACAGACTAAATTTATTTAGCGTGAGCTCTCTTCAAGGTTCGACAATAACTCTTCTGTTAATTCGACATTTGCCTGACGATAAGCAAGAAGCAATGCGCCGACGCTTGCGCCGAAACGCGCTTCGATGGTTTTCGCTGATGGCAGAGACTGTTTTAACGCTTCCGAAAAAAACATTCGCGTCAATTTGCTTCCAAACACACTACCCATCATTGCTACGTTGATTCGTTCGTTAAAACGTAATTTCGCGGCGGTATTTACGGCAAGAACAGAAAGCAATCTTGCACTGCTCTCGACAATCTGGACAGCGGCTTTATCCCCCAGCATTGCTACGTGATAAATCTCTCTTGAGAACGAAGCAAGATAGTCGCGTGTGATTTCTTCCGAGTAAACTTTCATAGTCAATTCATGCAGGTTTTTGCACTTGAAATACTCCAAAAGTTTTTCAGTTAATAATGTTGAGTCGGCAAGACCGTCTTGTGCTTTCAGTGCGCGACGCACCGATTGTGTAGCCATCCAGAAACCGCTTCCTTCGTCGCTGAAAAGATGTCCCCAACCGCCCGTTCTTGCCGCGTTGCCGTATTCATCTTCGCCGTAAGCAACCGAACCTGTTCCTGCTATAATAACAATTCCGGTTTTGCCACCCATCGCACCATATAAAGAGGCTTGTATGTCTTGACCAACTTGCAAAACTCTTGCGTTCAAAACCTCGCCGATAGTTTCAACTTTAGATTTGTCTCCGCCCGTTACGGCGCAATGTGCCGAAGCAAATTCAAATTCCCGCACATAACCGACGGCAACAACCCCTAACGCTTCGCCGACACTTTTGATAATGGCATCACGTAAACTTTCGCGTCCGTCGGATTGTTTTGTATGATTTGACGCGCCGCCCCGTCCGCGCCCCAAGATCTTCCCGTAACGGTCAGCCACGATTGCTTCCGTGTGATTCAGCCCGCTATCAATGCCAAGAAAAAAATCTTGGGTTGCCGATTCTGCTTCTTGCATCATTATTCTATTCGCGCCAAATTTTTTATTCTTTCAAAGGCAATTGTAACAACTCTTTTACAAAGTTTGTGTGATTTTTCTACTTCTTGATTTCTTTTAGTCTCGTTTCGATTCTTGCTCCCAATCTTTGCCCATATGCAGAACAGTCAGGAACCCCCAAATTGCACCCATTGAAGGTTTGCCTGTTTCAAAATGAATGATTCGACAGTGCCGCCTTTTTTTCTTAACGTCATTTTCTCGATAGGTTTTCTACCTTTTGCGCCCTTGAAATCGCCAAAATCATAATGCTCCACTTCATTGAGTTCAATGCTTTTAGCTTTTTGGTCATCTGCAAATATGACCCGTTGTGTTGTGATAATGTACCAATAATTGTTGTCGCCAACGTAAGCAATTATTCCAAGTTCGTTGTTTCTGAAACAGGCTCTTTTTTCAAGGACGCGCTGCAATTCATCAGACCAATCATCCCAAAGTTTGGTTCGCTCCCAAGTTTCAATATTCATTGAAGCACGTTTGATTTTTGTAACGGCAAACTTCTTTATGATTTCGTCTGACTTACGCATTATTGGTATTTAAGAAACTCTGCCGCCCGTTTCACGGGCTTTGAATCATGGGGCGCACCTTACCCCGCGCTTACACACGGGGCTATATTCTGCCATCCTCTGACGCGGATTCGTTATCACTCTTTGATGAACTTAATTGCTTTCTAATGTTCTCTTAAAACTCTTACACTTTCTTGTTTTGTTACTATTCCTTTGCACTTTCTTCGTACCCTAATCTGTGTTCATCTTTGGTGACTTCTCCCCAAAGTCTTTAGCTTTTCGTTTATTAATTACAATTAATTATTGATGGCTAAATTTCCCGGCGACTGCTTTGATGTCGTCTTGGTCTTCAATCCATTCTTCATTATATCCGCACCCGCCGCAAACATATCGGACGACTTCCACGTCTTTAATCCAACTAACGGGAATCACCGTGGGCTTTACGCTTGAATCTACGCGAATAATATTATCCGATTCGCATTTAGGACACCGACGGGAATTTTTCATCTTCCTAATCTCCTTCAATTTACCTTTTAGTTCGTCGCTAATTCCTTTGCTTTTCGTTCATCAATCACAGCCAAATCATCTTTGCCGATTTTTTTGTACGCCAATGCACGGTTTTTATAAGCCGCCGCGTATTTCGGATTGATTGTAATAGCTTGTGTGTAATCTGCAATAGCTTTTGTCGCGTCGCCTTTACGGTAAAAGGCTACGCCGCGATTGTTGAGTGCGCGTGTGTCTTTCGGATTCAGAAGGAGCAGTTTTGAAAAGTCGGCAATCGCAAGGTCATGTTTGTTCAAAGAGAGATAAGAAAGCCCGCGAATATAATATGCTTCCTGAACGTCACCTTGCGGTTGTGCGATAGCCTGCGACAAATCCATGACAGCTTTTTCATAATCCTTAATGGCGAAATAAGAACTGCCGCGAAAGAAGAAAATATCCGTAGCTTTCGGTTCAAGAATAAATGCGCGTGTGTAATCGTCAATCGCTTTTTTGTAGTCGCCGTTTGAATAATGAGCCAGCCCGCGATTGTTATATGCTTTTGTATAGTCGGATTTTATTTTTATGGCTACTGAAAAATCGTCAATCGCATTCTTGTAACTGTTCCTTAAATAATAAACAGTGCCGCGATTGTTGTAGGTTTCGGCTTTTGGTTCAAGCGAAATTGCTTGGGTGAAATCTTTAATCGCGTTCGTGTAATTGCCTTTGTTTTGATAGGAGACGGCGCGGCTGATGTAAGCATCCGTCATATTCGGGTTCAGATTTATAGCCTGCGTGAAATCTTCGATTGCGAGAAAATCATTCTTCTTTTCTGAGTAAACCATTCCGCGATTGTAAAAGGCTTCGGCAAGGTTCGGGTTGATTTTGACGGCTTCCGTGTAATCCGTTATAGCAAGGTCAAATTTCTTCAAAGCCCTGTGTGCATTGCCGCGATTGTAATATACACCTTCGGCTTTTGGATTAAGTGAAATCGCTTTTGTATAACTGTTAACAGCGCGAAGATACTCGCGTTTGTCGTAATAGTAGTTTCCGTTTTTCAAATAATCTTCAGCCGATTGGGGCAAAGAATTTAACTGTGCGAAAGCATTGCCGCAAAGAAAAACAAAAAGAAACAAAAAATTGATTAGAACAAAAATCTTTTTCATAAAAAAATAACCTTAATGCCGGGAGCGCAGGCATCCTGCCTGCCAACGAGCCAAAGGCGAGTAAAAGGTTTCGCTAAATTTCAAGATCGAATTAACATGGTCGGTAAACAACCGACGATTTTCTGTCGCCCGCGTGCGGGGCTTTGACTCTTTTGTCAACATTTACCCCACGCTCCGCTTCGCTTCATTCGGAGGTATGTTCTGACATCCGTTAACGCGGATTCGTTGCCGCATTTCTTAAATCTTTTTCTTTGGTTCAAAAACAATTTCGCTAACGCCATAACTCCAATCTAAAGTAACGACGGCTTTTACGGAGACAGTTTTTCCATTTGATTCAACGGGCTGAAATTTCCATTTTGTAAGAGTTTCTGCAACAGTTGCTTTTACCAACGGATGCCCTGATACAAATGCACATTGCACATTGCCTTTTTCGTTTATCAAGAACACGACAATAATTATTCCTTTTGTATGTGCTATTTTGTTTTGAGGAGCAGGCATATCTACAACTCTCTTTTTTAAATCTTCGCCCCGTAAAATAATCTCTTCACCCTTTTTGTTTTTCAGCAACTCAACGTCTTTATCGCAGGGATAATCCCCAAACGTACCTGTTTGATTTTTGGTCATTATCCCCGCGCCAACTTCAAAAAGATTCGGAACGCTCACGGGTAACTTTCCTGCAAACGGAATATCACCGAATAAAACTTTAACAGCCGCTTGTTGCGCCACGTCTTCGATTGCGTAGGTCACAACATAAGTCTGCACTTCGGGGAATTGACGAATCAGATAAGGGCTTCCGAATGCGACGACGGCGACGGGTTTGTTAATCGAAATAACTTTACGAACAAACTCTGTTTGCTTTTCCGGTAAAGCGACTGTGCCTTTTGATGCGGCGCGTTTTACAAAAGGGGCGAGAACGATTGAGTCAAAGCCCTGTGCCGAACTTAAAATCGCTTCGTATTCTTCTTTCGTAGTTCGCGGGTCTGTGCGAATTACACGGGTTTTTGTTCGCGCTTGGATTTGCGGGATAAATGTTCGCCCTTCTTCGGGTTCATCGTCTGCGGCGATTACAACAAAGAGAGTCTTGTTTGCACGTTCTACCGTTAGCGGAAAAAAATTATCCTTGTTGCGTAAAAGTGTGATTGATTTTTCGGCGGTTGCGTTTGCTTCTTTTACGTTTTCGGAGCGTTCGATAATTTGATTGACACGGCTTAAATCCACAAAACGATTTTGCGCCAAACCCAGACGATATTTTGCTTTTAATAATCTGCGAACGGATTCATTAATACGTTCTTCTGCGATTTCATTTTTCTTTACGGCGTCTTCGATTGCGCTGATGGATTCTTCAGCATTTGTCGGCAATAGCACAACATCCGCGCCCGCTTTAACAACCATCACAGAACTTTGCGCCCCGTTATAATTTTTGACAATTGCGCCCATCTCCATCGCGTCGGTTGTTATGATACCGTTAAAGCCCAACTCTTTACGCAACAAATCATTTGTCATCTTTGAAGAAAGAGTCGCCGGCGTGTTATCGCCCGTAACTTTCGGGACGGCAACGTGCGCTGTCATTATCGAATCCGCATCAGCCGCAATAGCCGCACGAAAGGGAACGAGTTCAATTTTATCAAGCCGCGCACGGTCAAGCGGTACAACGGAAAGACCAATGTGCGAATCCGTAGCCGTGTCGCCGTGTCCGGGAAAATGTTTGATTGTGGAAAGGGCACCGCCTTCCCGAACGCCTTTGACAAGTGCGGAAACAAATTCACCTACCCGCACGGGGTCTTCGCCAAAACTGCGAATGTTTATAACGGGATTGTCCGCGTTGTTGTTTATGTCTGCAACAGGGGCGTAAAGCCAATTGACGCCAATGGCACGCATCTCTTGGGCAATAATTTTTCCCTGACGGTAAGCCGCTTGTGTATCGCCCGAAGCACCAACGCCCATGTTCGTTGTAAATGGCGTCCCGTTGCGTAACTGCATTCTGAGGCCCCGTTCATAATCCGCCGCAATCAATAGAGGAACTTTTGCGAGGCGTTGCATCTCGTTTGTGAGCGAAGCAATCTCATTTACATCTCCGCGAGCGACAATCACACCACCAACTTTGTTTTGTTCGATATGCTTTTTAACTTCCGCGAATCTTTCGCTGTTGAAATTTGAGAACTCGCCACTGACGCGAATGACAATCATCTGCCCGATTTTTTCGCGCAAAGAAAGACTTTTTAGAGTTGATTCAACCCAAACGGTTTCGGCGGATGATTTTGAGTTTGAGTTTTGTGCGAAAGAAAGATTGATGAAAGAAAGAATCAATGAAATGCAGAGCACAAGTGAAAGAAATTTTTTGTTAAGTAATGAATTTGTTTCAGGAAACGAAACAACGAGTCTGCGAAGCAGACGAAATGTAGTAGCCCCGTGCGTAAGCTCGGGGTTAAGACAGCCACAAAATTTCAAGCCCGTGAAACAGGCGACAGATTTATTTTGAATCAATATTCTGTCGCCCGCTTCGCAGGCTTGATTCATAGCAGGCGACATTACCCCGCACTTACGCACGGGGCTACACTCTGCCGTCCGCATTCGCGGACTCGTTGTTGCGTTTTGGTTAAATTCCTTTTCTCTAAACACCATATTTTTTGTTTTGTCTGAACTTATTTGATGTCGCAATCATGTCCGTTGGGTTGCAAACCATATATGCAAATCTCATGGGTGTTCATCGGCAATATATTTTCAAAACAAAATAAAACCGATTAAAACGGGAAGCCCCATTGAAATCAAGAGCAACAAAATCGCAGTTAAAACAGAGTAAACCCAGGCAGATTTTCCGCTACTCATTTTCAGCAATGCGAGCAGACCGCGTTTGAACAACAGAAGCAAAAACGGAATAAACAAAACCGCAAGCACCAAAACCGCGCCTATTTGAGAGTCTTTGAATTTACCTATTGAACCGTCCCATGCCAGCAAGAGCGTTGTTGAAAGAACAATAAAAAGTACAGTGTACCCAATCACAAGACCTGTGATATTTGTCAGCAGCGCAAATATCAATGCTTTAATAAAACTCGTCCAGCCTTTTTTGCTGAGCCAGAATGCTTCGCCCATTGAAAATAAAATCGGACTTAACAAGAAAACCAAAACTACTATCCATTCTTTTACAGTTGAAGACATCAATCTAAATTTTCCAAACCAAAATCCGCCCACCCTTCAGAGACATTTATGCCCCGTGAACCCATTCCGAAAATCCCAAAGTTTTTAAGGTCGTCACACTGCGAACCTCCTGTTCCAAAAGAACCCTCAACAATTGATTCTTCACAAATAGTTTGTTTTTCGGGCATTTTAACGAACTTTAGTTTTACGAACACAGGACTATGTTCAAATGCGTCGATACAATTGTTGTCAAAGATTTCTATGACTTCTACGCACAGACCTTTGTATTCCGTGTACTCGCCCTTTTTCAATACGAAACGACCTGAAAGTTTGCCATTGTTCTCTTGCCAACCTAACTTGGCATCTTTAGGGTATGATGGCTCATACCGCCAAGGTCTGATACAACATCCGCTCAATAAAACCACAAAGAAAATCAAAATTAACAGGTGTAATTTCATACTTATTTCTTGCTCGCATAACGCAAAAAAGAAGAAAAGAGTTTTAGTTTTCTTTTCCTAAATGTCCAATCAAATCATAGGTCAAATTTTGTGCGGCGAAATATCTTTCATTATTGAATTGAATTTTTTCTAACTGTAAATAACGCTTGACGAACTTTTTCAATTTTGCTTTAACTTTGAAGATTGGAACGAGAGACTAACATATTCTTTGTAGGTTCAAAATTAAAATTCCTAATGCGAAATTTCAGTAGCATTAATGATAAAGTGCGCCTTGTCCTTTTGTTTTCTAACCACAAGTTTGTTTATGATAGCCGCATTAAACTTTATAATGGAGTCATTATGAATCGTCGTGTTGTCATAACTGGTTTGGGTGTGGTTACGCCACTTGGAAATAATGTCCCTGATACTTGGTCGTCGTTGTTAAACGGTAAGAGCGGCGCGGGACCTATTACAAAATTCGACCCCGAAAAATTTCCCGTGAGGTTTGCCTGCGAAGTTAAAAACTTTGACCCGCTTTCATTTCTTGAAAAAAAAGAAGCGCGAAAGATGGGCGCGTTTACACATTACGCAATTTCGGCGGCAGACGAAGCAATGAAAGACAGCGGTTTGGCGATTGACGAATCGAACGCCGGGAACATAGGTGTTTTTGTTTCAAGCGGCATAGGCGATTTTGGCGGCATCGAACGCGAACACGAAAAACTTTTGCGCGAAGGTCCGAACCGCGTTTCGCCTTTCTTTATTCCTACAATCATTGTCAATATGGCGGCAGGACAAGTCTCGATTCGTTACGGTGCAAAGGGTCCGAATTCTGCGACGGCAACTGCGTGCGCTTCCGGTAATCACGCAATCGGCGAAAGTTTCAAAATAATTCAGCGAGGCGACGCGGACGCGATGATTTGCGGCGGCGCCGAAGCGACCATAACGCCTATGAGCGTTGCGGGGTTTGCCGCACTGCGTGCGCTTTCGACACGCAACGACGAACCCGAAAAGGGTTCACGACCTTTTGACAAAGACCGTGACGGATTTGTTATTGGTGAAGGTGCGGGCATCTTGATTTTAGAAGAACTGGAATTTGCAAAAAAACGCAGTGCGAAGATTTACGCTGAGGTCGTAGGTTACGGTATGACTTCGGATGCTTACCACATCACACAACCCGACGAAACATATTCGGGTGTTGTGCGCGTGATGCAAAGAGCGATTAAGGATGCCGGAGTTGCACCAGATAGAATCGGATATATCAACGCGCACGGAACATCAACACCGCTCGGTGATATTTCCGAAACAGAAGCCGTCAAAATAACATTTGGCGAACACGCATACAAACTTGCCCTTAGCTCTACGAAATCAATGACGGGACATCTTTTAGGAGCGGCTGGCGGAATCGAAGGCGTATTTACCACGCTGGCAGTTCACAAAAAAACTCTGCCTCCGACAATCAACTATGTGACGCCAGACCCGCAATGCGATTTGGATTATGTTCCAAACGAGCCCAGGGAAGCAGAACTTGAATATGCTCTTTCAAACGGATTCGGGTTTGGCGGGACAAACTCTGCAATTATAGTGAAGCGTTTTGACGGATAATCGGTGGCAAGTAAAAAGTAAAATCAGGCATTTGAAGATTGTCACAAATAAAATTTAGCCGCGGATTTTTGCGGATGACGCAGATAAGAAAACAGAATCAAATTATCCGCGAAAATCTGCGTAAATCCGCGGCTAAATTTTTTATGACTCTGTTTAAGGGCGTCACAGCTTATCAGCCGTTAGTTCAATCATAGCTGCATCTAAATTTCGTTTGAAGACAATTACATTATCGGGAATGTTCACGACATCATCACGGCTTCCGCGCAGTTCTTCCCATGCGGCAATGATGAAATTCTGAAAGCCGCTTGATTCAAACTCTTTCAATCTTTTTTTCAAAGAATCGGGTGTCCAGAATCCGAGCACATCAAGAAAAACTTTATTTTTGTTCGGGTGACGCAAAACCAAGTCGGGAACAAACGCCGTCTGTCCCAAATCAACTATTTCACGATTTAATTCTAATATCCATTCGCTTTTGATTTTTTTCCAACCCGCAAAGAGTTTTTGGATGACAGGGTTTTCATATTCGGGCGCGTTCTCATAATGCGAACTTAAAAGAGTTTGACGGCTTTCCAATTCATAAAAAGCATTTCCTTTTTCTTTTGAATGAATCTCCGCGCTCATTCGCCATCCTTTTGTATTGAGCAATGCGGGTAAAAACACAGCCATCTGCACGCCGTATTTTTGCGAACGGTGAAACATTGAAACCGGACCCGTGAGCGTGATTTGATAACCATTCACAGCGTTTCCTTTTATAGAATGAATAAGGCGAAAAGATTTTATCGCGCCGAAAATCTCGCGATAGCCGGACGCACTTTGCGGTTCAACCCAAAGCCGTATTTCAAGACAGCGATAAAGAAGTGCCTGCGCTTGCGCGAGGTTGTAGCGGTCAATCAATTCACGTGGAGCCAAAGTTTCAAAAGATATCAATTTTTGATTGTCGGGAAGGTCTGCGTAAAGACTTTCTAAAACTTCGTCTGTCTTGCAATTCAACTCTTGCGCGACCTGTTTGATAATTTCCGTTTTTGCGTTTTCGTTATTGATGACGGGATGAAAGTTTTTAGCGGCGAAGAAAAGAGCGTGGCGAATTTCGCCCGGTTCCGCAGGGCTTGAGGTTTCAAACTCGCAACGGTCAAGCAAAAGCTTTATTAGCCCGCGCATGATTTTGTAGTCGGTTCCGTCGCCAACGTATTCACTAAGTTCAGAGTTTAATTCAAAGCGTGTGCTGTTTTCGCTCTGTTCAAAAATAGATATTAAACCCGATGCCGTTTGCAGATAGTTTGTGTCTTCCGGTTTGATGTAGCGCGGATTTATCCTGTCGCCGCGCCGCCAACTCAAAGCTAAATCGCCCGTCAACATAGAAATTAAAAATGCAAAATTAAAAATTAAAGTAATTGATTAGGTCATCAACCATCCGTTGAAAACGGCGTTCATATTTGTAGCCCACAATGCTAATCGTGAGACTGATGATTCGCGGCATCGGAGTTATCGAAGATAACGACATACTTTTTCA
>Ga0187894_10001826_pt1 | contig 26576 bp, 35 predicted proteins | sample GBC1701081metaG_FD_136650 | JGI IMG/M metagenome (GOLD analysis project Ga0187894, IMG submission 136650) | White microbial mat communities from a lava cave in the Kipuka Kanohina Cave System on the Island of Hawaii, USA - GBC170108-1 metaG ... | reverse complement strand
TCCAGACGGAATCGACATGAGGTGGCGCTCGAAGTCACCCACCACGCCGACCACGGCCAGACCGGGGTATTCAGTGGCTACCGCGGCGACCGAGCTTCGCAGGCATTCCTCGCTCACATCGAGCGCCACGAAGCGGCGGAGTTGGTTCGTGGCAGTGAAGGCGTCGAGCAGCAGCCGGGTTTTCTCCGACGTGCCTGAACCCAGTTCGACCAGGGTGGTGGCCCCCGACCGCCGGGCCACTGCGGCCGATCGGGCCATCAGGATCTCGCGTTCGCGACGGGTCGGGTAGTACTCGGCCAGTCGGGTGATATCCGAGAACAGGTCCGACCCCCGCTCGTCGTAGAACCACTTGGAGGCGATGCGCTTGGGCGAAGCCGTCAAACCCGTGGCGGCGTCGTGTAGCAGGGCGTGCCGGAGATCGCCTGGGACCAGGTGGACGACGAAGTCGATTGAGGCGGCCGTCTCGGGCACGATCACGACACGGCCGATCGCCGAGCCACGCGGTGCGACGGCCCAGCCCAGTTGGCGGCCACGGCATCGAGCTTTGTATCGGCGGGACACCGGCCTCGGTTCACGAATAGCTCGGCGTAGTCCCGGACGAGCGCGATGGTGGTAGCCGAAACTCCTGTGCGCACCATCGCCTCAAGCGCGATCGCAAAGCAGGCGGCCGCCGCTTGCCCAAGTCGTGGCTCGCCCAGGCCCGATCGGGCCGACTGTTCCCACATCGCCTCGACCGGTCCGGCCATGCGCGCCGTCTCGGGCCCGGCGATCGGGTCGGTGATGAGAATCGAGGCCACAGCCACCGCCACCCGCCACCACGGGTCGGGCAGGCTGTCGATCATGCGCAGCTCCATCCAGGCTCGAGGCCGTACGGGAGGAAAGAGGGTGGTGAGGTGGTATCTCAGGTCGTCGGAAACCGGCCGACCCAGGGAATGGCCGTGCTTGATCCAATCGCCGAACGAAAAGCCTCCGCGCAGTGCCATGAAGTAGTGGGGCGAACTGCGGATCAGCATCACCGGAGCACCCAGGACGTAGTTCACCCAGTCCTCCACGGGCGATCCCGTTGTGTCGGTGCCGCGCCTAACCGGCGCTGCCCGGCCGGGGTCGATCCGGCCCCAATTGACCATCCGAGCCGATCGGTAAACCCCAGTTGACGATACCGCGGGCGAATTGGCGAAGCTGGCGACGAGGACGGGTCCCAGCTGGTGAGCCAGACGCCAACGTCGGGCGGCGTGCGCCGGGCTGGGGCCCCAGTCGAGGTTCACCTGGATGCCGGCGGAGCGACACATCATCGCCTCTCCAGCCGGCCCGTCGGCTGCGAAGTGGGCCGCCATGGCGTCGTATCGAGGCGACCGCAAGACTCGGGCTCGGTTCTCACGAGGATCCATGCCGACCGCTGCGAGCGTCAGTCCGGCGTCGGCCAGCGCCCTGGTGAGCTGGTCCAGGTCGGCCGCCAGGGCGTCGCAGGCCTCGTCCGCGCTGGCGTGGGGCGCAGGGCTGAGCTCGATCTGGCCGCCGGGTTCGAAGCTGATCGGGGTTGTCGATCGGAGGGGCGCCATGGCTTCGACGGCTCGGATCACCTGGTGGTGAGGCGCCTGGCGCCCGCCGGGGCCATTGACCATCAGCTCGATCTCTATCCCGAAGCGCTCGCCGGCGCTTGGCCGGAACGAGCTCCGCCGGATCAGGGCCGAGGCGGCGTCGAGGGTGAGTGGCGAAGGGGTCATCGTGAATTGCGCGCAGGACGACACCATCGATCCTCTTTCCCGCGCGTCGAAACTTTAGAACGCCACTGACGCCCGGCGCGCGTCGCCCGGATTACGGCATTTGACTCAGCAGTCGGTCCTCGTAGCCGTCGGCCAGGGCATGCAGCGCGTCGCGACAGCCGCCGTTGTAGGAGGCGCCGTGCATCACGGCCAAGGTGATGGGTTCAAGCTCGGCGAGGCGTCGGATGGTGGGCGCCGTCTTGGGCGTGAGGCAGGTGGTCGGGCAAGTGTCGTCGGAAGCCAACGAGCGCTCCACGATGTCGTCGTCGCGTACCGGCGGGCCGTCACCGGTATGGGTGAACAGGTCGCCACAAAGCAAGGTGCCGGTGACCTCTTCATACAGAACCCGGGCGTCCCAGGCGTGGGGCACGTGGGGGGTATCGAAATGGCGGAGGCGCTTGCCTCCGATGTCGAGCAGTCCGCCATCGGCGATAGCGCGCGGCGTTCGACCCCCGCTGTCTCGCAGCGTCATCTGGACGCCCACGGCACCCTGCACCACCTGGGCCAAGGGAGCGGCGGCCAGCCACTGGTCCAGGGCACCGGTCTCGTCGGCTTCGAGATGACCAAACGCGATCCATCGAATGTTGTGAAGGCGAGTCACCTTGGAAGCCACGTGGGCCGCCTCGTCGAAGGAGTTCTGTAGACCACAGTGGAACAACAGCGGTTCGTCTCCCATGAGCAGGAACTGGTTGATGCTGAACCCCTCGGAGGACTCGGTGCCGTCGGGAGCGTGATGGGGGATCCAGGTGGAAATTCGATAGACGCCGTCAGCGATTTCGTCCAGGTTGGTGCGGATGGTCTTCAGTTCTCCGATCAGATTCAGGGCCCGAGGCGCGAACTCCTAGGGCTTGGGTTGGCTGAACGATGTGGCGGCCGCCGCGAGCGCGGACGCGTCCAGGATGTCGGACATCACTCCGATCTGTTCCTCCCACACCTCTTCGGGAACGAGGGCGCGAAAGGCGTCATCGAGCACGTGGAACACGTCGAGGCCCAACTGGGCCCCGGCCAGGGCGCCTGCATGGGCCGGGTCTCCGAGTACGACTGTCTCGGCTGTGATTTCAGCGGCTTCCGGGTCGGGAGCGCCGATCAGGACGAGCAGATTCTCGGGACCGTGAGCCTCGGCCAGTCGGGCTATCGCCGCCTGGCTCTGCAGGTCCATGGCACCTGACGCCGTTCAGACGAAGCACTCGGTGGCTATAAACGCCACCTGTCCGCCGGCCGCCTCTACGCAGGCGGCAATGGCCGGGCCAGAGATACCGTCCCGTTCGCCCAAGGCCACAACGTGGCGATCAGTGAGATCCATCAGGGGTTCACCTCCTCAATTTTGCTCGACCGCGACCACTGTGGCCGAGGCGTCAGGACCGGCCGAGTCGAGGTCGGCCAGGGTCGTTTCCACCCAACCGGTCAACTTGGCCGCTGAGAGTTCGGGGTCGGACAGGCGGGCCACCTCGGTACCGCTTCGGAACATGATGAATGCCGGTAGGCCCATGACCTTCAGTTCCATGCACAGGCGACGAGCGGTGGGCGCTTCGAGCTTGATGATCGACAGCTTGTCGTGGGTTTCGGCCAGCGTTTCCACGGTGGGGACCAGGGCCAGGCACGGCCGACAGGCCGGGCCCCAGATGTCCACCAGCACGGTTCCTTTGGCGACCAAGTCGCGAAAGGTGTCCTTGGAGGCATCGACCACGGGTTTCATCGTGCTACCTCCTTTCTAGTTGCGGGTTCCGCTCCAACAAAAGGCTCATGCCGTCGGAAAGCTGGCACATACGCCCGAGGAACAGGCTTCCCTTGGCCAGGAGCAGAACCCTATTGGCCTCGCCCTGGGTCAGGCGATCCACGGCGTGGGGTGCATAACACATCGCCGAGGCCAGGTGACCCTGGGTGGGGCTGTAGCCGGGCATTCCCCGGGTGGCGACGAATCCGGCGATGTCGCTGCGGGCGATGTCGCCCCGCTGCGCCGCCAGGGCGGCGATGGTGCGATAGTTGCGATCGGGGACGTTGCCTGAGCCCTGAGGTTCGGTGATTTCCGGGTTGTGCAACTCGGTGGCGTAGTCGTCGATATCGGTGGCCGACAACCCGAGACGGGCCAATGGCTCCATGGCCAGCGCCGTCATGACCGCCGGTTGGGAGCCGCCCGCGGAAACTTTGTGGCGCCCGACACTGTCGAGACGGATGACCGGTGAACCGCCGTCGTCGGCTTCTACCAACGCTGCCGCCCCGCCCAAGACGTCCTCCATGATCGGCTGGGAGGACTTCAGGTGGCCCTGGAACTTCATGCCCAGCTTGGCCACCGAACCGCCGGCAACCACCGCCACCCTCTGGAAGACGCCCGCCGACACCATGCTGGCGGCCATGACCAAGGCTGGAATGAACGCAGCGCAGAAGTCCTTGATGTCGGCGCCTGACGCCTCGCTCAGCCCGCAGACCTCGGCCACCGACTTCGCCATGTTGCCGCCGCCCCGCTGATAGCGATCACCGATGGCCTCCTCGCCGCAGCCCAGCACGTAGTCAATGGAAGATGCCTCCACCCCGGTCTGGGCAAGGAGGTGAAGAAGGGCCAGCGCGGCGGTGGCCTTTGCGGAAAGGTTGTCAAAGAGCACCGCGGCGGCCAGCGAGGCGTCGTCGGCCTGGGCTGTTCGGATTGCGGCCAAGGGCCGCCCCCCGAAACTACCGGTGGCGTCGTGCATCACCAGCGAACCCGGCTCGGCGCCCACGGCCACCACGTCGCCGGTGGCCTTTTCGATGGCAGCCAGATCCAGGTTCCTGCCAAGCCGGTGGTCGGCGAGATCGGCGTGAGCCCGGGCGGCAACCTCGGGGGCCAGCGTCAGCAGGCCGAAGGAGTCCACCGCGGCCATGAGCCCGAGAAACTCAGGCTCGGGCATCATCTCGCCGGCGGGCGCAAAGCGGTCGGCGGCGGGGTCGGCTGCCCCCCACCACGGCCGCGCCGGTAGGTTGCGGGGGTGAATGGCGTTCAGGTAGGCCTGGTGGGCGGGGTAGGCAACCGCCGCTTCCCAGGACCGCAACGCAGCGGTAAAGGCGGTGGCCAACCCGGGATCCTTGGCCAGTACCCGGCTCGGTTTGGAGCCATGGCTGGCGAAGCTGGGCACGTGGGCCAACACCTGGGTGGCAGCTCGCAGCACCGGCCCCCCGGCGTGGCGAGCGGAAGTAAAGCTCACAGCGCGAAGACGGTCGGCTCGGAGACGGGCGTGGCGATGGCCTCCAGCGCGCGCTCCAGCAGGCGCCGCCGCCACTGCTGTTCAGCCTTTGGTTCCAAGGACGGATCTCCAGTCGGATAGGGAATGCCCCTGGTGGGCACCACCCGGGGGGCGCCCACTCGCAGCGCGATGGACACCAGATTGCAGAGAAGCGCTGTGGCTATCCCGGCTCGCTCCAACTCTTTGGCCAGCGTTGCCCCGCAACGCGTACCGGTTCCTCAGGTGGCGGTCAGAATGGCGGCCCGGGTCTCGCTGCGGCGCAGGTCGGCAGCCCACTCGATTCCGAAGCGGCGGGCGTTGCCGACCGAGGTGCCGTTGCCGGTGGTGACGAAATATTCGTTCAGCAGGCGTCCGATGTGGCCCTCTCGCTCCAGTTCCCGGGCTGCGTCGAGGGGGAGGATGCGAAGTGGCTCGGCGTTGGCCCAAACAGTGGAAAAGCCACCGTGTACCGATCGCCATTCTCCGGGCACCAAGGTGTCGGCGCCTTCAAGTCGATAGCGCAACCAGCGCGTGGCTCGGGCCGATTCCAGGCTCCCGGGGTTGGCATCGGGTACGAGGCCGCCCTCGGTGACGAGGGCCAGCGTGGCGTTGCTCAGGTCGCTCACCGCTGCGGCCGGGGTCACCCGGTCGAATCGGGGCAGCGGCACCTCGGTGGCGTCACGATCGCCACCAAGGCGGGTGAGCACGAGGTCGACAGCCCGTTCGGCCGCGTTACGCGTCGCCATGGTGGTCACCCGAGGCAGGGTGCCGATCCGACCCTCGGCCTCGGTCACGGGCGAGCCGGCAGCCAGGGCGCGTACTGCGCCCGCCAGCGTTGGCAACGAGGTGGCCATTCCTCGGGCCACTTCGGCGCTTGCCACCACCGGCGCGGTCCCGGCTTCTTCCAAGCCGGGGTTGTCGGGATGCATGGCGGCCACGGTGGGAAAACCCCGGGCGACCGATGCGGCGGCCAGGCGGGCGCAGGCCAGCCCGTAGCGGCCGCTGGTGAAAGCCGGTCCGGCTATGACGACGTGGGGGTCGGCTGCGGCCACCAGGTCCACGATCTCGGAAACGGCCCCCTCGGTTCCGGCCGCGTAGTCGTCGCCGCACGAGACGGTGGCCACGATCTCGTAGTCCGAGCCGAGGAGATCGGCCAGGCGCCGGCCGGGCCCCACGGGGCCGGCCACCGAGGTAGGTGCCATGCCGGCGGCATCCTCGCCGCCCACGCCGGTGAAGAACTGGTTGAGGTAATGAACCACGCGGATCGGACCGGCTGTTCTCTCGGCCGAAGGGGAGGAACTGGTCGTGGTGGGAACGGGGGCCTCGGCCGGGGGGCGGTCGGCGCCTGCCAGGGCGGGACCGGCGCCGGGAGCACAGGTGAGACGACCCCACCCCAGCGGACTGAGCGAGGCGTAGATGACCGCCAGAGGAAGGGTCATGGCCTCGCCGGCCGCCATGCCCAAGAGAGCCAGTTCTTCGCCTCCCAGCACCCGCTCCATGGCCGGCAGGGCGATGCGGTGGTCGTAGTTGCCCGTGCTCACCATGGCCGTCGCCCGCTCGGGTGGCACCACGATGGGGGGCCCGGAGCCGTCAGGTCCCGCCATCTCGGCGAAGAGGCCCACCGCCACGAGGCCGAGGTCCTCGCTGGCGTCCATCTTCAATGCCATGTCACCGTCCGCGTTGCCGCCGCCCTCTTTGGTGACGATGACTGCGTCGAGGCCGGCGTCGGCCGCGAGCCGCGCCGCGTGGCGAGACACCTCCTCCTTGGAGGCGGCATCCACGGGTTCGGGGGCGATGATCACACCGGCGAAGCGCAGGTCCACTCCGTGACGAGCCCGCAGGGCGGCCACCACGGGGTGGTTTTGGTGGACGAATGTGGGGTTCTTGAGCGAGGGATGGCCGAACTGGCCGCTCACCACCGCTCCGGCATCGATAGACCCGGGGTCGATGAAGGCCGGAGCCTGGCCGGCAAAACTGACGCTGTCGACGAAGACGTCTTTGAAGGTTCCCTGGGTCTGGAGGTTGGTGATGGCGCCGACGGCGGGAAGCGACGAGGCAGCCAGCGCCGGATCCGGAGTGGGCGGGAGCGCCTCCATCTCGTCGGGCTTGGCGTGGATGGTGGCGCCGGCCAGGTGGGAGGCCAGGGCAAGGGTGCCGGCGCGCAGGGCCTCGTCGACGGCTTCCCAGGACGCGTCGGGAGCCTTGGTGAACTCAATGACGAGGTTGTGGGTGGCGCCCAGGGGAGAGAGTTCGGCGGCGGGGCCGCTCATGTCGGCGATCGCCTCCTGGGCCCGGGGCAGGTAGCCGGCAACGACCACGGCAACGCCTCGCACCACATGAATCGGCCCGGCGACCCCTTCGACATCGGGTCCGACGATGCGAGGCTCCATTGCATCGAGGATCTTGATCAGGCGGACAGAATCCCCCGGCGATGTCCAGGCGACGCTCACCGACGCAAGCGCCTCATCGACCACGAGTTGGTGCGCCTGGTCGGACGAAACCGTCAGCATGCCGTCGGCGAATGACGTCGATTCGCCGAACGCCACCGAGGTCACCTGATGGACCAGGCGCACGTGGCCGGGGTACTCAGCAGGCTGTCGTTTCAAGGCCATTGGTTCCATCGTCGCACCTGACCGCCCCTAACCTCAAAGCCGACCCGCTCTTCCCCCGGTGCTCCGAGTGGCACAGTTGCACCATGACACCGGGGGCTGACCACGAAGCATTGCCAATCGAGGAGGGCCCAATCGATTCGCCGCAGGGTTCGACCCGGATCGAGATCGCCGTGGAGAAATCCTGGGAGGCCACACTCATTGCAACGACTGCCCCGGTGCTTGTGGAACCCGAGGTTGTCCGAGACTTTCCAGAGGCCGACCACTGGTTGGTTAATTGGGATGTGGCTGAGAAGTGTGAGGGCCGGCCTTTTGGTGCGGTGGTGGCCGACAGCGTCTCTGGCCGGACCACGCTGGTTGAGGGGTTTCTCGACGACCCCGAGCAGACGTCGATCACCTACCTGGGAATTCAGCGCCCCCCATCCGATGACGAGTTCGCCTGGGCAGTCGCCCGGGTTCGCGAGGAGGAGCCCGAGTCGACCGACCACCCTTACCGACCGTTCCCCCCGCTTGCCAATGTGACCAACGAGGACGGAACCGTGCGCCGGGTGGTGGCGGTGGGGCTGCGTTCGGGCGAGGGCGTCCATCGAATGTTAAGCGTGGAGTGCGACTCCGGGTTTGTGGCGCCGCTGCGGGTTCAACCGGTTCCGGCCGGGGGGGAATTCGGATTGGCGCCGGTCGACGGCGGCGACGAAGCCCCGGCCGGGGGGGCCCACCAGGTGCGCCTCCAGGTGTGGCGGGGCGACGAGGCGCGCTGGGACCTGGTGGTGGTCAGACCATCGGCCTCATCAGGCTTGAACGGCTCCGGCTTGGAGCTGCGCTCCGTTGACTTCGCCGGCCTCCGGGTCCTCGATCGGGCCCAGGTGCCCATCGTTACGTTGGCCGAGGGCGACGCCGCGCCCGAGCGGCTGTGGCTCAACGAGGAAGCCGCTTTCGAAGCCGAGGAATCCGACGCTACGCCCGAGTCGGTCCCCGGCTTTCGGATCTGTTCGCAGGCGCCGATGACGGTGGTCGATTCGGGCCGCGACGGGGGCACATTCCGGGGCGTCGCGCTGACGTTGCACGGCGATGATGTCGTGCTCACCACCCAGATGCGTGCCGGGTGGCACCGCCTGGTCCAGGAATGGCGGCTGGGGGCCGAGGGAACCATTTCCTGCCGTCTCGCCTACGCCCCCGCCCGCCATGCCGGGTCCGGGGTACCCATCTCCGTTCGGGCTTACTGGCGCCTCGACTTCGACATCTTGGGAGCCGAAGACAACACTGTTCAGGAGTTCAACGATCCGCCGTCGTTCGGCACGGCCCCCTGGCACACCATCCGCTACGAGATGCGGAGAGATTGCGATGCGGCCCGGGGTCGTTACTGGCGGCTAAGGAGCGACAAGGGTTCCAGGTCCTATTCGTTGCTGCCGGATCCCTCGGGGGAGTCGGTGTGGGTGCTGCGCTACCACCGGAGCGAGATCGATGACGGCCGAGGCGCCGCCGCCGGCCCCGAGCGGGCGGGTGCTTCGTTGGACGCCTTTGTAACCGGTGAGCCCGTGCATCGCGAAGACGTGGTGCTTTGGTACTCCGCCGCCCTGGAGGCGGGTCCCGAGGGGCCATGGTCGCGGCGGGTCGGCGCCGAGCTGGTGCCCCGCCGGTGGATTCCCGCCGCCCCCCTCGTGGCGCCGGCGTTGTTGGAGCCCGAAGCGGCTCGCGGCCCGACCTGAGGCCGCTCCGGTAAGTTTCGAGACAGCCGAAGTTTCGAGACAGCTGGAATTGTCTGACTCCCGCCGCTGTTGGGTAAGGCCATGGCTCTGACCGACTACACAAGCGAACGAAGTGTGTTGGCCTGGCGTCGCGACGCGGCTTGCCACGATGTCGAGACCGGCGTTTTCTTCCCCGAGCCCGAAGCCGAAGCCCCGATGGTGGCCGTGGCCAAAGCCATCTGCGCTGCGTGTCCGGTCCGGGAGGCCTGTCTGAACTTCGCCATGACCTCCCGGCAGGACGACGGGATCTGGGGTGGCCTGGACGAAAACGAGCGGCGCCGGCTGCGGAGGCGCCGCCAGGAAGCAGCCCGCACGGCTCGCCGGGCCGGTCAGGCGGCCTAACTGGACGCAAGGACCCGCCGCAGATCGGCGGCGCCTCCCGCCAAGGCGGTAACGAGCACACCGGGTCCGGGCAGCGGCATTCGAGCTACCAAGGGTCCCGAAAGAGTCTTATTCGACCCTGCCCCGGCTGAGTTGGGATCCACGATCACCATCGACCCCACGGCCCGGTGGGTCCCGACCACCGCCGGGCTGGTCCATTCGGGCGCGTCGGGGCCGATTCCCAGGGATTGGTGGAGTAGCGGCCGCCCTTGGACCTCGATCCGCAGTGAACTGCTCACCGAACCCGACTCCTCGCCCCAGCGGCCGGCTATCAACTCTTCGCGCCACGTCAGGCGGGAGTCGACACCGAGGTCAATCAAGGTTGTCACCCGGTGGCGACATCCGAATGCGCCCACGGTCGGTTCGGGTAGCCATTTCAGCGTGCCACCGGTTCGGACCCGAACCCGAACTCGCAGCGTCGATGGCGCCGAGTCGCGGCCGGGCAGCGCAATCATGGCGGCTGTGGAGGCGACGGCCAAGGTCGCCCCCGGGCCAATCTCTAGGTCGATGCTGAGCTCGTCGCCTCCGATGGGCCCGGCGGCGCCTCCCACCAGATAGACGGCGTCGGGGGTGACGCGCCACAGAAGCGGCGTCTGGGAGGCGATGACGTCCAGCCGGGTGGTGCCTGTTGGCGACAACGTCGCCAACAGCCGACTGGCAGCTTTCAATCGGCTCGCTGGGTCAACTGTTGGCGCACCCAGGCGGCCACCGCCGTAGCACCGGGATCTTGGACCAGGGACACGAACATCACCGGGCCGTCGCCCCGGCGAATCCGAGCATCGCGGTCCATGACCGCCAGATCCGCCCCGACCAATGGGGCGAGGTCGATCTTGTTGATCACCAGTACGTCGGCGGTCGTCACCCCGGGGCCCCCCTTGCGGGGCACCTTGTCGCCTCCGGCCACATCGAGGACGAACAGCTGAAGGTCCACCAGCCCGGTGCTGAAGGTGGCGGTGAGGTTGTCGCCGCCGCTCTCGACTAGGACCAGGTCCACCGGTTCGAACCGACCCTCCAGGTCCTCGACGGCATCCAGATTGGCGGCGATGTCGTCGCGGATGGCTGTGTGGGGACAACAACCGGTCTCCACGGCCACGATCCGGTTGGGGTCCAGAACTCCGGCGTGGCGCAGGAAATCGGCGTCCTCGGTGGTGTAGATGTCGTTGGTAACCACCGCGACGGAATAGCTGGGTCCGAGAGCACGGCACAGGGCGGCGACGAGCGCGGTCTTGCCCGAGCCGACGGGTCCGCCAATGCCGATCCGTAAAGACCGGCGCTCGGTGCCGCCGTCCTTAGGAGGCAAAGAGCCGCACCGGCCGGGCGGCATGCGCCTCGGCCCCCAGGTCGAGCAGCGGAGCCCCCGCTGCGGGAAGTTCCTCGATGGGCCCGGCGGCGGCGTGGTCGCCGCGCTCCGCGACCTCGTCGATGGCAGGGGACAGGCGGGCGAGGATGGCGGCAACGGCCATCGGGTCCAGGCGCAACAGGCGGACCGCCGCGCTCGCCGGGCCCGCGACCGATCCGTGGGCCGCCACCAGGGCGCTGTCGCCCGGCCCGAGGTCGGCCGCCGCCGCCGCGGCGCCCAGGGCCAGAGCAAAGTGGGGACCGTCGCGATGGACGCCACTCGGGTCGTAGGTTTCGAGGGCCGGCCAAGCCCGCCGGGCAGCCCGGAGCAGGTGGCGGCCCTGGCGACGGGAGGTGGACCGCTGGGCGGGCGAAGGGGTCCGGGCGTCGGCCTCGGCGTCGAGGCGGACCCAGGGCGGCGCCGCCTGCGTCAAGGCAAAGTGACATGCCGTCGCAGCCACCGCAGCGCCTACCAGCCCCACCGTGGCCAGCCGCCCGCGCAGGAACGACTCCAGCGACTCCAGGTCGGCGACGGTGCCGTTCTCCACCGCCGCCTCCAACCCCCCCGAGTGGGCGTGGCCTCCGGAGGGGAAGCGCCCATCGCTGAGCAGCAGCAACGCAGCGCCAGCGGTCATCAAAACAGGAAGTAGCGCTGGGCCATGGGCAACTCGGTGGCCGGATCGGCCTCTGCGATCTCGCCGTCGATACGCACCGTGAAGGTATCGGGGTCGACCTCGATGCGAGGCAAAGCCGAGTTCTCGGGCATGTCCGACTTGGTCAGGCTCCTCACGTCACTCACCGGAACCAAACGCCGCCTCACCTCCAACCGTTCAGCCAACCCGTCGTCCAGGGCGGCAGGGGCAACGAAGCCCAGGCTGGTTGCCGAGGGCGCGGCACCGAAGGACCCGAACATCGGGCGGGGCAACACCGGCTGGGGGGTGGGGATGGAGGCGTTGGCGTCGCCCATAGCCCCCCAGGCAATCATCCCGCCCTTGATGACCATGTGGGGCCGCACGCCGAAAAAGGCGGGCTCCCACAAAACCAGGTCGGCCAGCTTGCCGACCGCCACCGAGCCGATCTCGGCGTCGAGGCCGTGAGCCACTGCCGGAGCGATGGTGTACTTCGCCAGGTAGCGGCGAGCCCGGAGATTGTCGGCGGCGCCATCGCCGGACAGCGAACCGCGGCGGCGCTTCATCACGTGGGCGGTCTGCCAGGTGCGGATGATCACCTCGCCCACCCGGCCCATGGCCTGGGAATCCGAGCCGATCATGGAGATGGCACCCATGTCGTGGAGGATGTCCTCCGCCGCGATGGTGCTCGGCCGGATCCGGCTCTCGGCGAAGGCCAGATCTTCGGGCACGGCGGGGTTCAGGTGGTGGCAGACCATGAGCATGTCGAGGTGTTCTTCGATGGTGTTGACCGTGTGCGGGCGGGTGGGATTCGTCGACGACGGCAAGACATTCGGATGCGACGCCACCGTGATGATGTCGGGGGCGTGGCCGCCGCCGGCACCTTCGGTGTGGTAGGCGTGAATGGCCCGCCCGGCGATCGCTGCCAACGTGTCGGCCACGAAGCCGGCCTCGTTCAGGGTGTCGGTGTGGATGGCCACCTGCACGCCGAAGCGGTCGGCCACCCCCAGGCAGGCGTCGATGGCGGCGGGCGTGGTACCCCAGTCCTCGTGGAGCTTGAATCCCGAGGCGCCGGCACGCAGCTGTTCGACCATGGCGTCGGCCGAGGTGGTGTTGCCCTTGCCCAGGAGTGCGAAGTTGATCGGCCAGACATCGAGCGCCTCGAACATGCGAGCCGTATGCCACGCGCCCGGAGTGACGGTGGTGGCCTTGGTTCCCTCGGCAGGTCCGGTGCCGCCGCCGATGAGGGTGGTAATACCCGCGCCAAGCGCCTCGGGAATGATCTGAGGGCAGATGAAGTGGACGTGGCAGTCGACCGCCCCGGCGGTGAGGATGCGGCCATTGCCGGCGATGATCTCTGTAGACGGCCCGATGACGAGAGCCGGGTCCACCCCATCCATGGTGTCGGGGTTGCCGGCCTTGCCCAGGCCCACGATGCGACCGTCGCGGATACCGACGTCGGCTTTGATAACCCCCCAGTGGTCGAACACCACCGCCCCGGTGATGACCGTGTCGGGGGCGCCGTCGGCCCGGGTGGCCCGGCTCTGGCCCATCGACTCGCGCAGCACCTTGCCTCCGCCGAACACGGCCTCGTCGCCGCCTCCGCAGCGGTCCTCGGTCACCTCGATTAAAAGGTCGGTGTCGGCCAGGCGAATCCGGTCGCCGGTGGTGGGTCCGTAGAGGACGTTGTAGCGGGCCCGCTCGATCTCAGAACTCATCTGCGACCATCCAGAGGGCCGGCCGCCTCTCCCCGTAGCCCCGGCACGACCCGGGCCCCTCGCAAATCCACCAGCTCCACGTCGCGATCCATGCCGGGTTCGAAGCGCACCGAGGTGCCGGCGGGCACCGCCAGGCGCTGGCCCCAGGCCGCTGCCCGGTCAAAATCCAGAGCCGGGTTGGCCTCGGCGAAGTGGTAGTGCGACCCAACCTGAACCGGCCGGTCGCCGGTGTTCATCACCCGGAGCACCGTCACGGGCCGGCCGGCATTGATCAACACGGGCGTGTTGGCAGGCAGGATTTCGCCGGGGATCACCGGAGCAATCGCTCCGCTGTCGATGGCGGTCATGGGATGGGGTGGTGCAGCGTCACCAGCTTGGTGCCGTCGGGAAAGGTGGCCTCCACCTGGACCTCGGGGATCATCTCGGCCACACCCGCCATCACATCGTCGCGGCCGAGCACGTGCCGGCCGCTCTCCATCAGGTCAGCCACGCGAAGTCCGTCGCGGGCACCCTCCATCACGAACGAGGTGAGAATGGCAACTGCCTCGGGATGGTTCAGACGCAGGCCTCGGGCCCGCCGGTCGCGAGCCAGCCCGGCGGCCACATGCACCAACAGCCGCTCCTGCTCGTGGGGGGTGAGGCGCACCACTGCAGTCTGCCCCGCCAATCGTAATGGCTGCCAGATATCGTCGTTGCATGACAAAGCAGATAGCACTACGCCTGCCCGAGTCACTGGTGAAGGCCGTCGACATCATCGTTGCCGCCGATGACAGTCTTGCGACCCGCTCTGCCGCACTGAACCAGGCCGTTCGTGATTTCGTCGACGTACGAAGCAGGAGGGCGGTTGACGCTGCGATCGTAAATGGCTACGAGCGCATCCCGGCTGGGACGGTCGACGAGTGGGGTGATTGCGACGCCGCTGCCTTGGCCGCTGCGCTGGTAAATGCAGCGCGGCTCGATGCCGAGGACGGAGGTTGGTGAAGCGCGGCGAGGTTTGGTGGGTCGAGCTTCCCGACCGCAAGCGGCGGCCCTACGTGATCATGTCGCGGGACAGTGCTGTGAGCGTGCTGACGTCTGTCGTGGCCGTCGCCTGCACCCGAACGCGCCGCAACCTTCCCACTGAGGTCCCTCTGGACGGCTCGGATGGCCTCCCGGAACCCTGCGTCGCGAGCTTCGACAACGTTGCGACGCTCCCGAAATGGGCGTTCGTCGGTCGAATCACTCACCTGTCAACGCAGCAGTCCGTCGAGCTGTGCATCGCCCTGCGCCTCGCACTCGACTGCTGAGGGCTACTCAGCTAGATCTGTACGGACCCGTCGGACCAATCGACTCGCAGCAACGGTCCGGGCTCGGTGGCCAAAGTGGCCTGCACCGAAGCGACAAAGAGCGGGGCGGAAATCGGCTCCATCGTCGCCGGGGATGAGGTCGGTCCTGAAGTGGCGAACAATTCGGCGCCCCGGGAGGTCGGATCCACCAACAGCACTTCAACTACTCCTACGGCCGCGTACCAGTCGAGCTTGGCTCGGCTCTCGTCGCCCGGAGAGAGGATTTCCACTACCAGTTCGGCTACCCCCTCAATGCCTCGCTGGCTGACGAACTCAGGCCGGGCGTACGTCTGGTCGGGTACCCGGTAGTCGTTGTCGGCTCCCGGTCGGTAGAGGCCGGTTTCGAAAAAGGCGACCAATCCCTGCGCCTCGGCGAGGGGCGCCAAAATCCGGTAAAGCCGTCCGTTCAGGGCTTGGTGGGCACTGGCCGGTGCAGGAACCATGTGCAACTCCCCGTTCCACAGTTCGTCCCAGCGGTCGGCGCCGGCCACCCGGCGGGCCTCGACCCATGCTTGGGGCACATCGAGAACGACGGCACGATTCATCGCCGGAGTTTACTGATCGACCATCGCATTCCGGTGTCGTCGCCGGTACCTGCGCCGCACGCAGCCGCGGCTTAAGTTGGCACATGGCGGCGTTCGTCACGCCTCCACGATGACGCCATGGTTACCCGCTCGCAGGTGGTCGTCGACGGTATGACAAAGGGACTGGAACACCGGTTCTCGCAACAGGTCGTGGTGGCGTTCGGCACCGAAGTCCACCGCCACCTCGGCCGCGACCCGTCCGGGGCGCGACGAAAGGACATATATGCGCTGGGACAAGAACACGGCCTCTTCCACGTCGTGGGTGACCATGAGGATGGTGGTGGAGGTGCGCTGCCACAGGCCGACCAGGAACTCCTGCATTGAGGCCCGGGTCTGGGCGTCGAGGGCGCCGAAGGGCTCGTCGAGCAGTAACACCGCGGGCTCAGTGGCCAGTGCCCGGGCGATAGCTGTCCGCTGCTTCATTCCCCCCGACAGTGCCCGGGGCAGTGTGTCGGCAAAGTCCCCAAGGCCGACCACGGCCAGCAGATCGCTAACCCGGGCGCGAATCTCGGCCTTGTTCAAATGCTTCAGCTCCAGCCCGAAGGCCACATTTTCGGCCACCGTCCGCCACGGATACAGCGAATAGCCCTGGAACACCAGGCCTCGATCGCTTCCCGGGCCGACCACCTCTACTCCGTCCAGCAGCACCTGTCCGGAGGTGGGGGATTCCAGACCGGCGGCGATAGCGAGCAGGGTCGACTTGCCGCAGCCCGACGCACCCACCAGACAAACCAACTCACCTGTCTCCACGTGCAGGTTGACGCCGTCGAGAGCAAGCACGGGACCGGACTTGGTGGGGAAGTCCTTCACCAGGTCTATGGCGGCCAAGTGGTGGGTTGCGGTGGTAGCGCCTCCTACCGGGCCCATGGCGCAATCCGGTTGCGCAACAGGCGGAAGCTCAAGTCGATGGCCACGCCCACGAGTCCGATAACGATGAGGACGGCGAAGATCTGATCGGTCGCCAAGAAGCGCTGGGCTCGGGTGATGCGATAGCCCAAGCCCTCCTGGGCCGCGATCAGCTCGGCCACCACCACCAGGTTCCAGGTGGCGGCCAAGTTCACACGCATGGCGTCGAGTAGTCCGGGAACTGCGTGGGGGAAAATCACTTTGCGCAGTACAACCCACCGGTTAGCGCCCAGGGTGTAGGAGGCGTTGATCAGTTCTATGGGTACAAGCCGAGCAACGTCCGCGCTCATGAGCGTGTTGAAAAACACCGTCCCGATTACCAGGAGGGCGATCTTCGAGGGTTCGCCCAGGCCAAGCCAGATCACGAACAGAGGGATGAACGCAGTGGCCGGCATGTAGCGAACCAACCCGATCATGGGTTCCACCAGAGCGCGAACCAGGGGGATGGTGCCCATGAACAGGCCAAGTGGCACGGAGATGAGGACCACCAGACCAAAGCCGATCGCCACCCGTTGCAGGGTGGCGAACAGGTCGGTCCACAACACCCCGCTGGAGGCCAATTCGATGGCGGCTCGCACAACCGCCGCCGGCGATGGCAGGAAACGCGGATTGACCAGCTCGGCACCCGAAACGACGATCCACGCCATCAGGGGCAGGGCCACCGACAACATCGTCAAGGGCGCCCGCCAACGCGGGGGCACCTCGGACCGAATCGCAAGTAGATGGCCCCGGGCCCTAGGCCTCGAGGGCGGGGTCATCACGGGACGGTCGATCGTGGAGGTGACCAAGGCGTCAGCTCTTGTCCACGGCCTTGACGAAACGGTCGTCCAGCAACCCCGAAAGGTCGGGAGTCTCATCCACCAACTTGGCGTCGGTCAGGAAGGCCGCGATGGTCTTGGCGGCGAAGTTCAGATTAGCCATGTCCTCGCCAGGGGCGAAGGCCGCGAGGTTCTGTTCCAGCGAGAAAATGCTGGTGCCCTTGTCGTAATCGGCGTAGTCCTGAACGCTGACGCCCGCCTTCTTGGCCATCACGGCTACCGACTCATCCGGGTTTGCCTTGATGTAGGCCAGGGTGTCGAACCAGACGTCGGTCAGCTTCTGCACGTCGTCGGGCCGTTTGTCCACGAACTCGCGGGTGAAGACCACGTGGTCGGGAATGGACCCGGGGAAGTCGGCCGAGGTGAAAAGCGCCTTGGAACCCTCTCGTTCGAGGGCGGTAGTCGTGAAGGGAGCGAAAGCGCCCACGGCGTCGAGCTGGCCGGCGGCGAAAGCAGCGGCAGCGGCGTCGGTCGGCAGAGGCTTGAAATCGATGTCCGCGGCGGACATGCCTTCCTTCTGCAGTCCGAGCAGCAGCAAGAAGTGGTCGACGGTGCCCTCCTCGGCTCCAACCGTCTTGCCTCTGAGATCGGCAACCGAGTTGATCCCGGGGGCCACGATGATCTGGTCGTTTCCGGTGGAATTGTCGTTGACCAGGGTGACGACCTGCTTAGCGCCGCCGGACACCGAGGAAATGGTGTCGCCCAGGGTTTGACTGTTGGCATCGAGCTGCCCTGCCTTCAGGGCGTTGAGCGAGTCGGTATAGCTCTCGAAATAGGTGAGCTCCACTTCCAGACCGGCCGCCTCGAAAAGGCCCTTTTCCTCCGCCACCTGCCAGGGGAACCAGCCCGGCCAGGCGCTGAAGCCGAGGCGGAGCGGTTCGGTTCCCGCCCCTCCGGCTTGAGGATTGGTATTGCCGCAGCCGGCGAGGATCATCAGCACGGCCATCACGACCAGCAGCGTGCGTGTTCGTCTCATCGCATCTCCCTCTATGGTGGTTGGTTGATTCAGCCGCCCCTGGGCAGGTGGCCGGCCCGCACCAGGCAGCCCAGGGTGTCGCAGATAACCCGGACGCCGATCAACGAAGTGATGTCGGCGTTGTCGTAAGGCGGCGAGCACTCCACGACCTCGATGCCGGCCAATGGCCGCTCGGCCACCAGCTGGATGAACTTCAAGATCTCCCTGGGCAGGAATCCGCCGGGCTCGGGCCAGCCGGTGCCAGGTACAAAGGCGGCGTCGAGGCAGTCGACGTCGAAGCTGAGCCACACCGCCTCCGCCCCGTCCCATGCGACCTCCAGAGCCCGCTCGGCCGCCGCATCGATGCCCATTTCCACGCAATCGGTGACAGTCATGATGGTGGTGCCTCGCTCTCGGCCGACCTTTACTCCCGGTCTGGGGGCCTGCCACCCACCGATGCCGACCTGCACCAGATTCTTGGCCGGCACGTTGGGGATGTCGGTGGCGTGAAACCACGGCGTGGTGTGCATCCGTTCGTCGAGGTCGGTCTCCTGGGTATCGACGTGACGGTCGAAGTGGATGATGCCCAGGTTGCCGCCTAGGTGCTCGGCCACACCTCGCACCGTCGGGTAGCCAATGGAGTGGTCACCGCCCAGGACCACGGGCAAGGCGCCCGAGGCGTACACGTGGGAAACGGCTTTGGAGATCTGGTCGAATGTCTTCTCGATATTCCCGGGAATGGTGAATATGTCGCCGAGATCACAGATGGAGATTGACTCTCGAAGGTCGACACCCAACTCGAAGCTGTAGGAGCCGTAGAGGGCCGAGATGCGGCGCATGCCTTGTGGCCCGAAGCGGGTGCCGGGGCGGTAGGTGGTGCCCGAGTCGTGCGGAGCACCGAGGACCGCCACGTCGAACTCGCCGCAACGGCGGACGTCTTCGATGTAGGGCTGCTTCAAGAAGGTGTTGATACCGGCGTAGTGGGGAAGTTCGCCCCGACTGAATGTGGGGATGTTGCGATCCACGATGGAGTCGGCCCCTTGGAGCCCCATCTCCAAACCTCGGGCCAGTTCCTCTTCCCACTTGGTGGTGGGGAGGCGGGCTTCGGCTGCAACCGCGTAAGCCGCCTCGGGTCCGTAGTTGTCATGCAGTTCGTCGGTCATCGGTCCTCCGTTCTCGTCGCTATGGGCCGACGGGCGGCTCTAGCGAATAGAGAAAACGAACAGGTCCCCCGGTTACTGAACCGAATAGCAAAAGCCCGGGGATCTGATCGATCTCCCGGGCTTTTGTCCCTCCGTGGAGCAACGAAGTGCGTCGTCTGGTCCGGCGCCATGCCGACTCCATCCGTTCGTTGCCGGCGCCTCTCGGACCAGCCCGAGCAGATGACCGAACTGATCGAGCAGCGGTCAGTCGTCAACCGAACGGCGGAACCCTAGGTGCCAAGCTGAGTTGTCGGTCGGGAACCTACGGAGGCTGCGTTTCCATCGTGTTGCAGAAAGGCGAACTGGTGATTACTAGCCGAACCGGCGACCGGCCGCTCGTGTCTCGCCCGGAAGGTCGTGTTCGCCGGAGTGCTTCGGAGTCAGGAGGGGCATAACGGATGCCTACTCGGACAATTCCGAGGCCGAGGGAGGGATTGCGCCATGCCGTGCGAAGTGGACCGCCACGAGGTGCAGCGGCTGGCCGCCGAAGGTGCCCAGGTGGTCGATGTCATGCCTGCAGCGGAGTTCGCCGCTTCGCACCTGGTGGGAGCGGTGAACATCCCGCTCAAGCAGCTGGCGGAACGGGCTTTGGTCGAACTGGACCGCTCCACGGCCGTGGTGGTCTATTGCTACGACTCCCTCTGAGACCTTTCCCCGCGCGCCGCGTGGCGGCTCGAAACCATGGGCTTCAAGAAGGTCTACGACTACGTGGGTTCCAAGGTGGAGTGGATGGGAGCCGACCTTCCCTGGGAGGGCAGCGACAAGGCCACGCTGCGCCTTGGCGACATTGTCCGAGGCGATGCACCGACGTGTCTTTTGGCCGAATCGGTCGCAGATATTCGCAACGGCCTCGCGCAATGCCCGCCGGCCGCCTCGAGGGCCTCGACGGCATGGCCGTTCGCGTTGGTGGTGAACGAAGTCTCCGTAGTTCTCGGCTTGGTGCGAGCCGAGGCATTGGCTACGAATGTCGACGGCATTGCCGTGCGCGACCTTATGCAGGAGGGGCCCAGCACTTACCGGCCGGACGTAACCGCCAAGGAAATGGCCGATCGCTTGGCGGCCAACCCCGAGACGCACGTAATTGTGACCACGCTCGACGGTCGTCTCTGCGGTGTTGTCGAAGCCGATCGAATCACTGCAGCCGTCGAACCGAACACCTAGCCAGTGGCCGCCACCTTTCGATTGGGCTATTGGCTTTCGAGCGAGGAGCACGACGCCCAGCGCCTCACGCGCCTCGCCGCCGAAGCTGAGCAGTGCGGATTCTCCGCCGCAGTCATCTCCGACCATTTTCACCCCTGGATCCCCGACCAGGGTCAGTCGCCCTTCGTTTGGACGGTACTGGGCGCCATCTCCCAGGTGACGACCAGCCTCCGGATCGGCACCGGAGTTACTGCGCCCATCATGCGAACCCATCCTGCGGTGGTGGCCCAGGCAGCCGCCACCACCGCCACCCTCCTCCCAGACCGGTTCTTCCTGGGCCTGGGCACCGGGGAGCGGCTCAACGAACAAGTAACTGGAGATCGCTGGCCGCCCCCCTCTGAGCGCCGGGACATGCTGGCCGAGGCGGTCGAGATCATCCGCCGCCTGCTCGATGGCGAGGAGGTGACCTGTCGCAGCCCTCATTTTGCCGTAGAGCACGCCCAGATCTACAGCCGCCCGGACCGACCGCCTCCTCTCTACCTGGCCGGTTCGTCGAAGGCAGGGGCCGAACTGGCCGGCCGCATCGGCGACGGGTTCGTGGGGGTCAAGGCGTCATCGGCTCATATCGACGCCTTCGAAGGAGCGGGAGGAGCCGGTAAGGCGCGCCTGGGTCAGGTACACGTGTGCTGGGCTCCGACACGAACCGAGGCGATCGAACTGGCGCACCACTGGTGGCCTAACGCCGCCATCGCCCCCGGTCTTTTGACCGAGCTGGCGAGACCTGCCCATTTCGCCCAGGCCGCCCGCTCGGTGAGCACCGACGACGTGGCTGCCAAAGTGGTGTGCGGTCCGGATCCTCAGGACCATGTAGACGCGATTGCGACTTTCGCAAAGGCTGGCTTCACCGAGGTCTATGTCCATCAAGTGGGCCCCAACCAAGAGGGCTTCTTCGACTTCTACCGACGGGAGATACTCCCAATGTTCAGTTACGATGGGGCTCACATTCTGAAGGGGTTGACATCATGACTGTTCGCCAAGTTGTTGACTCGGTCAAGCACCAAGGAGCGGAATACCGCCATGGCAACGATCAACCCTTGGGCGGATATTTGGGTCTGATGGGCACCTTTCTGACCTTGGCCGCAACCGGCGGATACGTGGTCAAGCGAAAGGGTCGCCTAGGGCGTTCGCCCTCGCCGGGCGACTTGGTCTTGGCTGCCATCGCCACCCACAAACTGAGTCGACTGGTGACCAAGGAGACGGTAACCAGTCCCCTGCGCGCACCTTTCACCCGCTTCGCCGGCCCCGCTGCGCCGGCTGAACTCCACGAAGACACACGGGGTAACGGCATTCAGAAGGCGATCGGTGAACTGATGACCTGCCCGTTCTGCTTCGGCCATTGGGTAGCCACCGGCTTCATTATCGGATTCGCTCTGGCGCCACAGGCCACCAGAATGGTTGCATCAGCATTAACAGTGATAAGCGGTGCTGACGTGCTGCAATTCGCCTACGCCGCAGTCCAGAAAACCGAGGAATAGCCGCTCAGCGCAGCTGCGGTTACAAGGCGGCTGCCATCGTGGAGGCGACCGGTGCGCGTCGGGTGGTTCTGGTCAGCTGCGATGTCGGGTCCATGGGCCGCGACATTCATCTGCTACGTCAGCTCGGATTCGAACTGACTTCGGAATCGCCCGTCGACATGTTTCCCCACACCTGCCACGTCGAAGTGGTCAGCGTTCTCGACCGCTCAGTCAAGCGACAGACCACTCACGGAATCAGTTCGTCAACGGAGATTGCTACATCGGGGCAAAAGGCAGGACTCATGGCGCAGCCGGCAGCAACCGTGTCCACACGCCGATAGGTGCCGTCTGCCGGATCCCGGTACCGCTCGATCACACGGGCCTCGACATCGACGATCCATACCTCCGCCACGCCGGTGCGGGCATAGGCCGGTGCCTTGCGTAGACGGTCAAAGCGCAGGGTGCTGTCGGCCACCTCAACCAGTAGCAGGACGTCGGACGGAGTGGGATGAGCGAGCGGGCGTCCGTCCGGGCGGAGGCGGACCAGGGTCACATCGGGCTGGGGCTCGGAGTGATTATCGAGGCGAACGGGGTTCTGCACCGACACCACCGCTTGATCGCCGAACAGCCGGGCGAAGGTCATTGTGAAGCGATTCACGCATTCGGCGTGACGGACACCGATCGGGGCCATTTGGAGGATCTCCCCCTCGAACAACTCGGTACGGACATCGGGGGGAAGGAGACCGACCTCGGCCATGCGGTAGTAGTCGTCTACGGAGAATCGATAGGGCATGGGCAAGGCGGCCATCGGCTCAAGGTAATCGGCGCCTACGACACCCGGGGCGTAGCAACCAAGAATTGATCGGTGATGACTACGCCCGTATCGTTAACCATTCGGCGGGTGGGCGCGATGCGCGACTATGAACTGTGGCATCGCCAGTACGACGATCCCACCTCGGACCTGTCTTGGCGGCTGCGCACGGTGCAGGGCTACATGCGGGACGCTCTCGACCGGTATCCCGGGCCAATCCGCATTCTCAGCTCCTGCTCCGGTGACGGACGCGACGTGTTGGAGGTGCTGGCCCAGCGCATCGACTCCGGGCGGGTACATGCCGTGCTGGTCGAGGCTCACCCGGAGATCGCCGACCGTGCCCGCCGATCGGCGGCGACCCTGCTTTGGTCGAGGGCACGGTCCGGTGGGGACCTCAACGACTTGGTGCGGGCTCGCTTGGCGGCCGCTGGCTTCACCGAGCTCGACTACGCCACCTTGGATACCGGGACCTGGCCGGCTGTCGGTGTTGTGCGCTACGACGGCCCACCTGTGCCCTTGCCCACCGGCCAACAGCTCTTCACCTTCCGGCGCTGAGCCTCGCGGAGAGCCGGGCCGCCCTGATCGGCTGCCGGTACGGCGTGCCGTTCTTCCCGAAGCAGCGTCGGCAGTTCCCGATTGGGTATCCCTGAACAACGCACACTTCGTCGTAAGTGTGGACGGCGAAGGTCTCCAAGGGGTGACCATGGTTAGCGTTGATATCACCTGCGATTTCATGGACGAGGACGAGACCGGTTTGGTCTGGACTTTTTGCGCGAGGCGCGTGATCCTGCGCTCATCCAGCCTGGCGCCATGATCGTGGCTGGCGACGCCGATGCTCCGGCGGTGGCCGAAGTCGTCGACGTCGTCAGCAGGCCGGCCGGGCCCGTAGTCCATCTGCGCCTGCTGCCCGGCGCCGTCGAGGACTACGAAGCGCCAGAGGTGACCGTTTCCTTCTGGCACGCTACTGGCACGGACCGCCCGTGGAACCGATTATCCACACGGTGAAGATCGTGCCAAACAGCCTGTGAGCTGCGGTTTTATCGAGAGCGGGCGACCGGGATCGAACCGGCATTACCAGCTTGGAAGGCTGGGACTCTACCATTGAGCTACACCCGCGGGCTGATTGGTCCTGTCGTCGGGGAGGGGGGATTTGAACCCCCGGCCTCCTGCTCCCAAAGCAGGTGCGCTGCCGCTGCGCTACTCCCCGGTATAGCCGATCTCCGGCCAGCGTAGGCGCGAAGCGATTGTCTCCTGGGCCGTTTTGGGGGGCCCGTGGGGAGTGAGGCGTCGACGTGATGGGAATAGAGGCAGGGATGAAGACGCCCCGTGCCGGTGCCCGGAGCCGTGCTGGCGATGGGCTGCCTGCTTTGAGCACCACCCTTGACCGTGCAACCGAGCGCCTCGGCCGGGCCGGCTCACTCGACGGATTAGCCGAGCCACTCTCCGCCAAGGTGGCCGAGGTTGTCGGACACGGCACGCTCAAGGATCTGCTCTCGGGCACCTGGTTGGGCCACCCGCTCCATCCCTGGTGGGAGGCAAGGCTTCCCATAAGGCCGCGGACACACTGGTCCTGGTAGGCGTCCTTTCTGCGGTCCCAACCGCCGCCTCCGGACTCTCGGACTGGTCGGATTATCGCGATCCGGAGAGGCGCATCGGCCTGGTACACGCCGGCGCCAACGTGATCGCCCATTTTGCAGGTACGAGCCGCCGCCGCTGCCTCGGGTTAGCCAGCCGGCGGCATCGGGTACGTCCGGGCCATGTTTATTACCCAGATGGAGACATTCCCCCCGGTGGATCCGGCTCCTTTGGATCCTCCGATCCCTCTTCCTCCCAACCCAATACCGGAACCGATTTTTCCGGAGCCGGAGTCTCCTCCGATTCCGATTCGGGAGCCGATCCCGGTTTAGTCGGAGCCCGTAGCGATTATCCATTTACCTCGTACCAGGTACCAACCAGGGAGAGAGCATGAGTCGTGATGGTTTGGCCGAATTCAACGTGGTCGGTTCATTCCCCGACATGGAACAAGCCCGTACGGCGATGACACGGTTGGGACGCTCCGGACTTGACGCCGGAAAAGTGTCCCTGCTCGGCCGCCAAGTGGATAGCGAAATCGCCGATCCCTCCGACTTGGCCGATATGAGCGATTCCGACATTGTGGCTACCACCGACGATTCGAATGGCTCGACCGCCGCCGACGACGCCCAAACGGGTGATCGAGACCAAGCGGTGGTGCGTTACGTGGGTCGTCGCACCGGTCTGGGCGCCATCGCCGGCGCTGCCGTGGGCGGCACTGTCGCTTTGGTGGCGGGCGCGGCAGTTCTCGGATCCCCCGAACTTGGTGCTGCAGTGGCGGGGGTCGCAGCTGGTGGTGCTCTGGGTGGGGTGACCGCAGGCATCGCATCGATCGACTTGAGTGACGACTGGGAACAGACCTATGAGGACGCAAGCCAGGGCAAGTACTCCGTCGTTCTGGTCCGCGCCGACGACCGGGAAGAGGCCGGCACTTCAGCCGAGAGTCTGCGCAAGGCCGGCGCCCAATCGGTTCGGGTATTCGACTCCAGCGGAGCACCCGTAACCCTTTAGCAAGATCCGTCCGGGCTGAGCCGGCGACGTCGGGTCTCATGCCGGCGGCTTGCGGGCTCGGCTGGGCGCCACCCGGGGAGGTTCGCCGGGCATCTTCGGGTATACCGGCGGCCAAGGTGCATCGAGAAGGCCAGCCTCGAAGTCGCGCTGGGCCAGCTCGGTCAAGGGTTCAAGAGACTGCCCCGCTGCAGCCGCCCATGGGTCACCGTCGGTGGCTATCCGGGCGGGTACGGTGGCCATCGTCGAGACATCGGGCTCGATCATGTCCAGTTCTGTCCATTGAAATGGCGTTGACACCTGCGCCCCCGGCCTGGCCCGCACGCTCCAGGCGCCGAACACCGTCCTGTGCGGCGCATTCTGATTGAAATCCACGAAGACCCGCGAGCCTCGGTCTTCCTTCCACCAGGCAGCCGTCATCGATTCCGGGTGACGTCGTTCCAGCTCGCGGGCCAAGGCCACTGCGGCGGCCCTCACCGCGATAGCCGACTCGGGCGGGCTCAGAGGCACATAGACGTGGATGCCCCGATTGCCCGTAGTCTTGGGCCAGCCCACCAAGCCCAGCTCGCGCAGGAGAAGGTCCACATTGCGCGCGGCCTCCCGAACCTGGTCGAACGTGACACCTGGGCTCGGGTCCAGATCGATGCGTAGCTCGTCGATAGCGTCAATATTCGTTGCTTGCGCCGGCCAAACGTGAAAGCCTAGGCAACCAAGGTTGACCGCCCATATGACGTGGGCAATATCTGCGATGACGAGGGCGTTCGAGGTCGTGTTGTTCGGCGTCTTTACGACGGCAGTCGTCAACCAATCGGGTGCTGAGTCGGGGACTCGTTTCTGGAAGAAGGAGGATCCCGTCGCGCCGTTGGGGAATCGTTGCAGTAGAACCGGACGACCGCCCATGGCTCCTAAGAGGGGATCGGCTATGGCGAGATAGAAGCGAACCAGATCCCCCTTGGTCTCACCGCGCTCGGGGAAGAACACCTTGTCGGGGTGCGAAACCGACATCTCGCGTCCGGCCGCCTCTACGACCATCGACGTCACACCACGACGGTAGCCAAAAGCAGAGTCGCTCCGGGCGCGACGAAAGCCCGCCTCAGAGATCGAAGCGGGCTCTCGACTGTTGCGCTAGCCGCCGATCAAACCGCCCAGCAGGCCGCTGCGGTTGTGGTTATCGCAGTTTTCGCCACCGAGGCCCAGAAGGCCCCCGCAGCTGTTGCCACCGAGGTTCAGCAGGCCGCCGCTGCTGTTGCTGCCCAGGTTCAACAGTCCGTTGTCACTCCCACCCAGGTTCAACAGTCCTTCGCCAGATTCCCCGTCGAGGTTCAACAGGGGACAACGCTCAGAGCGCGAGCCCAGGTCGAGGT
>Ga0187894_10001825_pt1 | contig 26598 bp, 20 predicted proteins | sample GBC1701081metaG_FD_136650 | JGI IMG/M metagenome (GOLD analysis project Ga0187894, IMG submission 136650) | White microbial mat communities from a lava cave in the Kipuka Kanohina Cave System on the Island of Hawaii, USA - GBC170108-1 metaG ... | reverse complement strand
TGTTTTCTTGTTTCTTCTGTTTTTGCGCAATCGAAGCTCAGAGCCACCGTGGCTCCGGCCAGTACGAATCCGTTTCAGGAGGCCGACAATCTCTTCACTTTTGGCGAAGACGCCGGGCGCGACAAACAATCGCTGAGCATCATAGAACGCGCGCTGACCTCGAATGGCAATGATTATCAATGGCTGTGGCGCGCCGCCCGTGTTTACTACTATGTCGGTGATGGGGCCGCGAAATCTGAGAAGCTGCCATTCTTCGAGAAGGGCATAAACGCGGGCGAGCGCGCCATAGCCGGACAGCCCAACGCCGTCGAGGGCCATTTCTGGCTGGCGGCCAATTACGGCGGTTACAGCGAACAGAAGGGCGCGTTCAAGGCTTTGACCATGGTCAAAAAAATTCGCGCCGAGATGGAGACGGTTTTGCGGCTGAATGATCGTTATCAGGATGGCGGAGCTTACCTGGCGCTTGGTGAAATGGATCGCGAGTTGCCGCGAATCATCGGAGGCAATCTGACCAGGGCGATCCAGCGGTTGGAACAGGGGGTGAGCGTCGCGCCCAACAATCTGGAGATGAAGCTGGCTCTCGGGCAGGCTTATCAGGAAAAGGGGCGCAAGGAAGACGCCCGGCGGCTGTTTCAAGAGATCATCCAAAAGCAGTCGCCAACCCAGGCCGAACGCCATGTCCAGGAGAAGGCCAAACGCTTGATCGGCAAGTTATGAAGCTCTCCGATCTACTCAAATCGTTCTCCAGCTTTCGAGCGCAGATGGTGGCGTTCATCGCCTTAATGCTTGCGCTGACGATGGCGGTGCTTTCCCTGTACAACCAGCGGGTGGAAGGGCGTACAACCAGCGTGGTGGATGAATATATTCACGCAATTCCACTTGCGACAGATCTGGTTTATCGCTCTTTATTTAAAGGTGAATACCTTTATGACCTGGTCGATCAACCGGATCAGAGCAGTCTGGCCGTCAACTCCGAAAGCATCATCCGTCACATCTTTATTGTCGATGAGGAAGAGAAGATTTTCGACAGCACGGACAAAAAAGACATTGGGACGCCCTATACGTTTACCGACGAAGCCCCGGTGATCAGTCCGGGAGATTTGAAGGGTGATGTTGACGAAATCGGCGACAAGCAAAGTCGCACTCTTACTTTCTCCATCACTACCATCGTCAAAGATGATGAAACTGGCGAACAGAGGAATGCGAGACGAAACATCTACATCATTATCTCCATGGAGCGGCTGAAAAAGGTCAAAGAGGCTGGGGAGCGCACCCGGTTTATAGTTTTCTCGCTCCTGGGTTTATTGCTGATCACAGCCATCGCAATCTTCACCAAACGCGTCACCCGTCCGGTCATTGAACTCGGCCAGGCGGCGGGCAAGGTGACAAAAGGCGATCTGGATTTCAATGTATCAGTTTCAGGCCCCAAGGAGATGCGCGCGCTATCACAAACGTTCAACGAAATGCTCGCGGGGCTGCGCAGCAAACGCGACCTGGAAGAGCAACTGCAACGAGCCGAACGTTCCGCCGTCGTTGGGCGCGTCGCTTCGGGCATCGCGCACGAGATTCGCAACCCGCTCAATTTCATCAATCTCTCGATTGACCACCTGCGCGCGGCGTTCGCGCCGAAAGATGAGTCGCCACGCGCGCAGTACACTCACATCCTGATGACGATCAAGGACGAGCTTGGGCGGCTCAACCGTCTGGTCAGCGATTTTTTGAGCTACGGACGCCCGGCGAAACTCAAAATCCGGGAGATTGACCCGCGCGCGCTGATTGAAGAAGTCCGCGATTTGGTCAATACCCAAGCCGAGCAGCAGGGAGTAAAGGTCAACATAGAACAGAACGGCAATCGCGATGCAAAACTTTACGGGGACGCCGAACAGATCAAAACCTGTTTCTCCAACTTGATGATCAATGCGATTCAGGCGATGCCGAGTGGCGGTTCATTGAACATCTCGCTGCGGCCGGACAACTCACATCTCGAAATTAAATTCGCCGATACCGGCTCAGGGATCGCGCCGGAAGCGATGGAACAGATTTTCGAGCCTTACTATTCGACCAAAGACACCGGCATTGGGCTTGGCTTGCCGCTGACAAAAAAAATCATTGAAGAACACGGCGGTCAGATCAATGTGGAAAGCGCGCCTAATCAGGGCACGACGTTTACTATAACGCTGTTATGCAAACCAAAGACGCCGTATTGACACGATGAGGGAAAACATGTCTGCAAAACGAATCCTCGTTGTTGATGACGAAAAGAATCAACGCGATATTCTGCAATTGATCCTTTCGGGCGAACGTGACGAACAGGGCGATGAGCTTTACGAAGTGAAATCCGCAAGCTCCGGGCAGGAGGCTCTGCGCTCGTTCAGAAACGAAAATTTCGACCTGGTGCTGACTGACCTGAAGATGGGCGGGATGGACGGGATCCAATTGCTCACCGAATTGTCTCAGCTCGACAGCTCCACTCCCGTGATCCTGATGACCGCGCACGGCTCGATTGACACGGCGAAAGAAGCGCTGCGTGGAGGCGCGTTCGATTACCTTGAAAAGCCGCTCGACCGCGCGAAGCTGCTCGAAGTGGTCGCGAAGGCTATGGCGCAGATGCGCGCCGTGGACGAAGAGATCATCGGCGTCTCCGACGCGATGGAGCGCGTCAAAAAGATGATCATCAAAGTCGCGCCGTCGAATTCGACGGTGCTGATCCGCGGCGAATCGGGCACCGGCAAAGAGCGCATCGCCCGCGCTATTCATAAAGCCAGCCCCCGTTCGGGCGAAAGGTTCCAGGCCGTCAACTGCGCCGCGATCAACGAGAACCTGCTCGAATCGGAACTCTTCGGCCACGAAAAAGGCTCGTTCACCGGCGCGCACGCCGAAAAGAAAGGTCTGTTCGAGATCTCCGACAAAGGCACGTTATTTCTGGACGAAATTGGCGAAGTAAGCCCGAGTATGCAGGCCAAACTCTTACGCGCCTTGCAGGAGAGAGAGGTCACGCGCGTCGGCGGCACAAGACCGATCAAAGTTGACGTGCGCGTGCTGGGCGCCACCAACCGAGACCTCGAGGCGATGGTGAAAGACGGTCGTTTCCGTGAGGATTTGTATTATCGTTTGAACGTAATTCCAATCAGCGTCCCGCCCCTGCGTAATCGCCGCGATGACATTCAAGTGCTGATGAACTATTTCCTGGCCAAACATGGAACGCCGTCGCGCCCGATGAAAATCTCAGCCGACGCAAAGAATATGATTATGAATTACGCCTGGCCGGGCAACGTGCGCCAACTCGAATCGGCCATCGAACGCGCGCTGCTGCTGGCCGAAGGCGATGAGATCACCGCCGAAGACCTGCCTGTTGAGATCCGCGCCAGCGCGCAATCGGAAGGCGCCGGCGGATTCAAGCTCCCGCCCGAAGGCATCTCCTTTGAAGAACTCGAACGCTCGCTGCTGATCCAGGCGATGGAACAGACCGGATGGAACATCACGCGCGCGGCGAGGCTGCTGGGATTGTCTTTCCGCACGATGCAATACCGGCTGGATAAATTCGGGATCAAGCGACCGAGTCGCGGCAAAGGGTCACCAGAAGAATCGCTGGAAGAAGATGAAAACAACGCGCAGGAACAGGAGTAACAGCATCGGTGGAAGCGACGCTGCGCCTAAGCGAAGTGTATCAGGATGTCGAGTTTGAAAGGTAAACAAAGCCAGGACTCTGCCGCCGCGCCGCATTTGAACCTGCCCCTTGGCGCCGCTAACCAAAACTTCAACGGCTCGATCCTTGAAAAACAGGCGCTCGCCCAAGATAATCTCCCGGCCCCGTAATGAGCCAACAGCGACAAGCCTCAAGGCGAATTATCGAGTGGCGCCAAATCAAGCTTTACAACCCTGTTACAAACTCAGCTCTAGGAGGAAGCAATGAATAACGCGCACACCCGTTCACCGAATCGTCGTTTAATCGTCTATGCCCTGCTCACTTTGGTAATGGTGATCTGCGGATCATCGCCTGGCGCGACAGCGAGAAACTTCGGCGAGTATCACACCCCAAACTCTACAGGCCTGGCCGCGAATCCAACGTTGATTGCAGGCGTCCCGCTCGTTTCTCAAAACCAGCCTGTTTGCTATCGAGTTCTCTGTCTCCGCACCCCACTGTATTACTACGCAAATTTGCGGCGGCTGAAATTCTTCTCGCGAGACATTCTGATCAGCGGAGTGAACTTCAATCACCCGGTAAATGTCTATGAAGGACAGACGCAGGTCAGGTTCGCTCTTCGGAGTAGTCTACACGCCGGTCCGCAACAAATATTCAACCAGCAGTTTGTCGCCACTCAGCTCAGTATGGCGTTAGTTTCGACCGGCCCGATCTCCGGCGCTAATATCAGCAGTCTGAGTTGCTATGGGGTGAGTTTCCAACCTGTGAAGATACAGTCCACCGGCGTGACGCTGACGACAGAATCAACATTCGGCGATCTGATGACGCAGTGCGACGTGGTGGCTATTCGCCCCCCATCAGCGGAACGCGACGCTGATATGCTCGCTCTGGCCGGAATCCTGTCTTTGCTGAATAAAACCTGTCGTTAAACCGATCCTGATTATTTGATCGCCTCGCTCAGAATTCTCCCGACGCTGTTGCTCGGTATTTCGATCTTGAGCAAAGCTGAAAGCGTCGGCGCAATGTCGGCGGGGCTGGACGCGGAGTGGTAAGACCCGGCCGCAACCCCAGCGCCGTAGAAGATCACGGGCACGTGCGTGTCATAAACGTAAGGCGTGCCGTGTGTGGTCGTCACGCCTTCGCCGATGAAAAAGAACGGTTGCGGCACGACAATGAGATTGCCGTTGCGCTGGGCGTGGAAGCCATTCGCCACGCTGCGCGCGATCTTTGTCTGCGGCAATCGGCCTGAAAGAATCTGTGAGCGTGTGAAGCATTCGGCGACGCCGGCGATTTTTGTCACGGCCTGGCTCGCCACGCGCTCAACTTCTTCAACGGCGACTTTGCGGCGTTCGATTACGGTTTCGTCGAAATAGACGTTGCCGTTGATCAAAGGCAACGTCCATTTCTCTTCGCCGAAGCTTTTGTTGAGCGCGTTCTGGATTGCGTCAATTATGGACTTCGGTTCGATCCTGCCGCCGAGGCCGAACTGCCGGGCGTGTTCCGGCACGGGCGCGACGCCGTGATCAGCGGTCAGCGCGATGACGACGCGGTCGAGGCCGACCTTCCGGTCGAGGTAGTTGAAAAGCTCCGCCAGCGCGCGGTCTGTCCTGAGCGTCATATCCTGCACTTCGTGGCTGTAGGGGCCGTACATATGACCGACCAAGTCGTTCGCCGAAAAACTGATCGTCAACAGATCGGTCACATCATCCGCGCCGAGCTGCTCGCTCTCAATCGCGGTTTTGGCGAAATCAATCAGGTACTCGTTGGCGAACGGCGTGTACTCGAATTGATTGTAGAAACGTGGCCCCGGACCTTCTTCGCCGCCGGTGATGGTGTAGGGGAATTTGTTTCCCGCGGAGAATTTTTCGTAAGGCGCATCATCGGCGGTCGAGCGTTGATAGGCTGATTCTGGTAGAAGTTTTTCCCACCGCTTGCCGAAGAAACGGTCGGGGCGCATCTCTTTGTTGAACTTCTTCACCCATTCGGGCAGATCGTCGAAATAGTAAGTGCTCGAAACCAGATTGCCAGCGCTCGCGTTGAACCAATAAGCCCCGTTCGGGCGTTTGCCCGCTGGCAGAATCGCCGAGCGGTCTTTGAACGAAACGCCGATGACTTTGGCCTGTCCCGCAGTCGCCAACTTTAATTCATCGCCGATTGTCGAGCCGAGCATTTTCGAGGGAGACATCCCGGCCATGCCTTCGCGCCCACCGAGCAGTTTGACCTTGTCGTCGCTGACGCTGGTGACGCGATTCCCCGATTCACGGTCGAACCATTCATTCCCGACAATGCCGTTCATCGCCGGAGTCGCGCCGCTCATAAACGTGGCGTGGCCGCAGGCGGTGTAGGTCGGCGTGTGAATGTAGTTGGCGTTCGTGAAAACGGCCCCGCCGGTAACCAATCGTTTGAAACCGCCCTCTCCGAACTGATCATGGAAACGTGTTAGGTAATCGTAGCGGAACTGGTCAATCACTATGCCAACGACCAGACGAACCGGTTTCGCGGCGTTCGGCGGCGTATTGGCGGCGCGACGGCGCTGTTGCGCGGCGGCAGGGGAAGTCGAAAAGAAGTTTGTGAGCGCGAGAATAAGACAGAGCGCGGGCGCAAGCCGATAGCGCAGCCGCTTTAGCGAGCTTATTGGCATAATCTCTCCTTGAAGGTGTTTTTTGCGCAGTAATGCGATGACGCGGGCAAGCATAATCGCCACGAGGGTTGATGACAAGATTGTGTGTATCGAACTACTGACACGCATCGCAAAACTGGCGCGAAAACGCTTGGAGATTTCACTTGGTCTGACCATAATACAAGAGATGAAGTTCACCGATAGAAATTATTCTTACGAATTCACATCCCTAATCTATGCGTTCTGTTTCGCGGTTTTCATTTCGATAATCTCGATTGAAAACGCCAGCGGGCAGAATGCGCCTGATCAGAAACCGAAACCAAATCCGAATCCATCGCCGGCGCCCTCGCCTGCAAGAAGACCGCAGCCAAGCGAATTGCAGAAAGCGCTCAACGAATTTCGCATTCAGATGGGACAAGCCGGTGGCGGAGGCGGGGCGCGCAAGCTGAAAGCCTCGGGCAAGCAGAACAGTCTGACCGGACGCGTTTACGAATACTTCCGGAATGATTTCCTCGACGCTGTTCCGCACGAAGTCAAACAACGTGGTGGAACGAAATCCCTGCTCAGGCGGAATCAATACGGATTCAGCGTCAGCGGCCCGGTCGTAGCGCCGCGAATTTACGATGGGCGCGGGCGGACGTTCTTCTCGGTCTCTTTTGAAGGCACGCGCGAACGCAGCGCCCGGAGCGCGCTCTTCACGGTTCCGACCGACAAGCAACGCAACGGCGATTTTTCGGACCTGGTGGACAGCGCTGGGCAGCCCGTGCTCGTTTACGATCCCGCAACCACGCGGCTGAATCCGAATTACGATCCATCCCAACCGATCTCGGCCGGCAATCCGCAATATTTGCGAGACCCTTTCCCGAATAATGTTATTCCCGAAAACCGAATTGATCCGGTGGCGCGCGCGCTCGTTGAAATGTATCCGAGACCGAACATCGCGGTCGGGCCGTTTCTGTCGAACAATTACTGGATCAATTCGCCGGCTGAAAATCCCGCCGATGGCGTGATCGCCAAACTCGATCACAGGTTGACCGAGAAACAGCAATTATCGGTCAACTTCAACTACTCCGGCGGGCTGCGCAAATCGCCGGAATTCTTTCCAGGGCCGGCGAATTCCGGCAGCCCAAGTTATGAGTACGAAAACGGCGGCCTCACGATATCCAACACGTACACGGCCGCGCCGCGCATCGTTTGGACGTTTCGAGGATCGTCTTCGTATAGCAAAACCAATTCGCTCGAAGGCGATGCGAGGCAGGATTATCCAAAACAACTCGGGTTGAACGGACTCTTCTCGACTTTCTTTCCGCGATTCATCTTCAACGGGGGCTATCTTGCCATGGGGCCGGCGACGGCCGTGTTTCGTGACCGGAGCTATGCATACAGCGGCTCGTCTTCGGTTTCGATCAATCACAAATCGCACACACTGAGTTTGACCGCGCTGGCGCGCCGCTCGCACGTCAATTCGTTCAGTCCCTCGTATCCGTCGGGGCTGTTCGTCTTCGGAAATTCGATCACCGGACTGCCGAGCGTCGTAAACACCGGCAATGGGTTCGCACAGTTTCTGCTCGGCTTGGTCACGCGAGCCGAAGAAGGTATCGTCCTGCATCCGTCGTATTACAGCAAAAACTTTTTTGACCTGAATGTGAGCGACGAATACCGCGTGCGGCCCGGTTTGACCGCTGATATGAGTCTGAGCGTGGAGATCGCCACGCCTCGTGTCGAAAAATACGATCGTCAAGCCACCGTCTCGCTCAACCACATCAACCCGGCGAACGGCAAACCTGGCGCGTTGATTTTCGCCGGACGTGACGGCGTTGGACGCGCGCTGCAACCAGTGACCGTGCGGTTGGAACCAAGTATCGGGCTTGCGGTCAATCCGTGGAATGATCGCAACACAATTGTCAGACTCAACTACAGTTTGAATTACGAAGACTACCCGCTTTACGGGCGACATTTCGGCACAAACGGATTCAACGCCACGCCTGTGTTCAATTCCCCGAATGAGCAGTTGGAGCCGGCGTTTTTGCTGCGCGATGGAGCGCCGCTCAATTTCCAGCCGCCGCCATTGCTCGACGCGGCGGCGGCGAATGGAACCGAAGCCGATTACATTGACCCATCGGGTCTGCTGCCCGCGAATCAACAATGGAGTTTGAGCGTTCAGCGCGAACTGCCGCGCTCGCTCGCGATTGAAGCGCAGTACAGGGGGTGGCGCGGCTCGCATCAATTCGTTGACAGCTTCATCCGGCTGAACGCCGCGCCGGTTGAAAACCTGCGATACCGCGATCAGCTTTATGACGACGCGTTCAGAAATTCGTTGCGTCCTTATCCGCAATATCGTGGCCTCGATCTTGGCGGAGTCTTTCCGGGCGGCGATGTCGAGGGCCATTCGTTGACCATGATTTTGGATCAACGTTTGACCGGCGGCTTGTTCGGGCGCTTGAGCTACCGTTTGGCGAAGGTGATGGACAATTACTCTTCCGGAGCGGCGCAAGACCCGCATAACCTACGTGACGAATGGTCGCTGTCGGCCTCGGACGTGACACATTCGGTGCAAATCAGTTACACGTATGAATTGCCGTTCGGCAGGGGGAAGAAGCTTTTCAACAATGACGATCTGACGTCGCGCATAATGGCCCCCCTGCTCGGAGGCTGGAGTTTGAGCGGGCTGACCACGTGGCGTAATGGCGCGCCGCTCATTATTCGTCCGCTGTTCAACCGCACCGGCGGGATCGTCGGCAATCTGCGCGTCAACGTCGTTCCGGATGTCGCCCCGGAAGTCGAGGAACAATCGCCGCAGCAATGGTTCAATCCTGCCGCGTTCGCGCAACCCGACGACTTCACGCTCGGCGACGGTCCGCGCACACACCCGAACCTGCGCGGGCCGAGCGATCAATTTCATCATCTGTCGCTGACCAAACGAATTGAACTGAGCGCCGACACCTCTCTGGAATTCGTCACTGAAGCGTTCAACTTCCCGAATCACGCGAATCTCAACGATCCCGATACGCGCATCGGCCCGGATTCCAGCCCAAACCTGAACGCCGGAAAAATCATCGGCTCGGCGGGCGGAAGGGTGATGCAAATGGGATTGAGAATTCTCTTTTAGCCAAACCGGATGAAAAGACTCGTTGTAACGGTATTGCCGGCGCTGTTGCTGGCCTTTGCATGCGCATCGCTGGCGTATGCGCAGAAGGAAAAAACAGAAAGCTCAGCCCCCAAAGGGTTGATCAAAATCCCGGTCTGGGTCGAAGAGGGCGAAGACCGGCTCTGGAATGAAGGCAAGCGCCAAACCTTCAAGGTCTTCATCGAAGATAGAGAGGTCCCGATCAAAAGTTTTCAAGGCCCGCGCAATCCGACGATTCTCCTCGTAGTATTTGATACGGTGGCTAACCTGGCGCGTGTTGATCAGGCTCGCGCCGAATTGAGCGAGGCTATCAAAGGCTTGCCTGAAAATTACTGGATCGGATTGTTACGCGCGCAGGATGAGTTATCGGTTATTCACGAGCCTACTCCGGACCGCGAATCGCTCGTGAAAAAGATTCAAACCGCGCCGGTCGCGGGCAAGGCGGGATTGCTCGACACGCTGGAACCGGTTTCGCGTCTCGGCGCCGGGATGTTGCAAAAGGCCGGGGTGCGGCTGTGCGTGCTTTACGTGACCGACAGTTCGATCGGGAATTACCGGGCCGATTACCTCAATCCCGTAATCAATTCCAGCGACGCGGGAGATTTGAGCCGCCGTTTTTCCGACCGCGCCGTGCAGGAACGAACGAGCCGCCTGGCGGAAGCTCTGGCCGAATTCACGATCCCGGTCTTCATCCTTCATCTGGAACATCGGAGCGACACGTTGAATCTGGCCTATCAGAGCGGCCTTGAACGTATTGCGGCTGTTTCGGGCGGCAGCGCGATCTTTTGCCGCACGACCGACGAGATAAAACCTTCGCTCGATAAATTGCTGGCGCGTATTCAATCGGTCTATTTCCTGGGCGTAGACGCGCCGGACGTCAAACGTCAGTCGGTAAAAATCCGTATTGAAGTTCAGAACGCGGAAAAACCTTTCGAACGCGTCAATCATGCCGATCAGATCAATTGGAGAAGGACACATTGAGTTCGAACTGTCGCAATCATGATCAAACGACAACAATTTTTTCGGCGAGATGTCGAACTGGACACGCGTCGTTCGACTTATATATGAAGACAAACGATTTCAAGTGATCGAAACTGATGCGAATCATTCAGAGGCAGGAACGTGTAATGAACAAAGACAAAGCTATTCAGATTACGTACTTTTTGCTGCGCGTCGTGGCGGGTTTTTTGTTCCTTCAGGCAGGCGGTCTGATTCTTTTCGGCTGGTTCGGCGGAATGCCTGGTCAGCCAAGTCCTCCGCCTTTGCTTTCTCAAACCGGCATCGGCGGAATACTCGAGTTCTTCGGCGGCATCGCGATCATGCTCGGGTTGTTGACCCGGCCGGTCGCTTTTCTCCTGTCCGGCATGATGGCGGTGGCGTATTGGCAGTTTCATGCGCCCGCAGGCAGATGGCCGATCCAGAATCAGGGACTGCCCGCCGTCTTGTTCTGCTTCATCTTCCTCTACCTGGCCGCGCGGGGCGGCGGCGACTGGAGCCTCGACGTTCTGCTCCGGCGTAACCGCGCAGGCGCGACGGCTCCGCCTGGCGGAAATGAATGAAAGGATCAACAATCGCGTGTCCGTGTGGTTGTTGATCCTTTCATTCGATCACGAAACAGGCCAGGAATTCGCGGTTGCCGTCCGCTCCGAGGATCGGAGAATCAATGACGCCAAGAGGGCGCATCCCCAGGCCGGCGGCGAAGGAGGTGATTTCTTCGACGACGCGCTTTTGCGCCACCTCGTCGCGCACGATCCCGCCTTTCCCGACCTCTTCGCGCCCGACTTCAAACTGAGGTTTGATAAGTGTGATCACAAAGCTAGGCTTCCGAATCAGGGGCGGAACGACCGGGAGGATTTTGGTCAGGGAGATGAAGGAGACGTCAGCGACGACGATGTCGAAACGGTCACTGAAATCATCCGGCGAGAGGTAACGCGCATTGACGTTCTCGCGCGATTCGACGCGGCTGTCCTGCCGCAATTTCCAATCCAACTGGCCGCGCCCGACATCAATCGCGACGACGCGCGACGCGCCACGTTGCAGCAGACAATCGGTAAACCCGCCTGTCGAAGCGCCGATATCGAGACAGACTCTATTGGCCGCTTCGATTCCGAAATGTTTGAGCGCAGCGGCCAGCTTCAAGCCACCGCGGCTGACGAAAGGCAGCGGCTCCTTGATTGTCAGCTCGATGTCAATCGGAACCAGATGCCCGGCCTTGTCCAGTCTCTGTTGATCGCTGAAGACCTGTCCCGCAAGAATCAGCGACTGCGCCTTTGCGCGCGTGTCGGCCAGCCCACGCGCCACGAGCAGCTTGTCCAGGCGTTCTTTGGCGGCCTTTGGTTTCATTTCAGCATACGGCAAAGACTGACTAACCACGGGGGTCACGGGGAGGGTGATAAGTTACGATCTTCTTTCGATTATGAAGCGCGCTATCGCGTCCAGTATTGACGTATCGCGGCGCACTCGTCGCGTCGCCCGGACAGCTTCGCGGCAAAGGCGATTCGCCATCTCTCTGGCTTCGTCAATTCCATAGAGCGCGGTGTAGGTCGCCTTCTGGCTTGCGGCGTCCTTGCCGGCGGTCTTGCCCAGCTCTTCGCTGGTTGCGGTCTCATCCAGCAAGTCATCGGCGACCTGAAAGGCCAATCCGGCCTTTTCTCCATATTCGGTTATTGAATTCAATTCGTCATCGCTCGCGCCGCCGATGATTGCGCCAATGCGAACCGCGCAGCGAATCAAAGCTCCTGTCTTGGCGCGGTGAATCTCCTCGAGCTGCGCGGCGGTGACGGGTTTGCCTTCAAACTGAATATCCAACACCTGGCCGCCGATCAACGCCCCCGTGGTTGCGGACGCGTGAGCCACTTCCGAAATCACTCGCGTTTTTGTCTCCGGATTTGGCGATTCGTAACGGGCGAGCGTCAGAAAGGCCTGGGTCAACAACGCGTCGCCGGCGAGGATCGCCATCGCCTCGCCAAACTTGACGTGGCATGTGGGCAGCCCGCGGCGCAAATCGTCGTTGTCCATCGCCGGCAGATCGTCGTGAATCAACGAGTAGGTGTGGATCATCTCGAGCGAGCAGGCCGCGGGCAATATCGCTCTCTCATCGGCGCCGAAGACCTCGCCTGCCGCAATGGCCAGAATCGGGCGCAACCGCTTGCCGCCGGCGAAGACGCTGTATCGCATCGCCTGGTGGATGACGGAAGGATTCTCCGATTCGGATGGAAGCAAACGATCAAGCCATTGATCAACCAGGAGGGCTTTTTGCTGGAAATATTGAGTGATGTTCACAGGCGACTCGGATTTAGAAGGGAACTGAATCATCGGCCTCGCTTTCGTCCCGCCCGCTTTTGTCGAGCCCGCTTTTGCCGGGCCCGCTTTTGTCAAGATGGATTTCTTCAGATTGTATCCGCGGAACGCTTGAAGCAGCGTTGGCCGCGGAAAGAACTTGGGTGGTCTCGGCGCTATTCATTGGCGCGTCTTTCGAGGCTTCAAAAGGCGCGACTTTGATTTCGCCTCGCTCCCTCAAAAGCATTTCGACTTTGCGTTCGGCGTCTCCCAATTGAGATTGGCAGCGGCGCGCCAGCGCCACACCTTCCTCGAAAAGCTCCAGCGCGCGTTCGAGCGGCAGATCGCCCGATTCGAGATGCGCGACTATCCGCTCCAATGAAGCCAACGAAGATTCAAAGCTTTGTTCCTGCCCTTTGTTTTTGGCCATAATTTTTCTCTTTTCCAAATTGGCTATTGGCTGATGAACCCCAAATTCACCGCGGATTGCCACGGATGCGACGGATCGGCGCGGATTATCCGTTTCAATCCGTCGCATCCGTGACAATCCGCGGTGAATTCCAAATCAATCCACCCTACATCCGACCTCCCCGTCTTCAAAACGCAGCGCCAGCTTCTGTCCGGGCCTTACCATCGCCGCTCGCGAGACCAGGTCGCCGGCCTCATCCTTTACCATCGCGTATCCGCGCCCCAGCACCGCTAGAGGTGAGAGCATATCGAGCTTGCTTGCGGAGACGGCCAGGTTGTGTCGTTGGGATTCCAATCTTCTCTGAGCCGCGCGATCGAGCCTTTGAGTCAGCGCATCCAATCGAGAGGATTTGATTGCGATCAGAGCGCGAAAATCGGTCGCTTCGAGCCGGCGTTTTGTGTCTTGAAGGCTCGAGCCGGAATTTCTCACGCGCGCCCGGAGGGCTTCAGCCGCGCGTTTTTCAAGCTCACGACATCTTGCCGAAAGCGATAAGACCGTCCTCGCCGTCTCCGCAAATCCGCGGCTCTCGATCAGATCGCGCAACTCGGATCTGCGTAAAAGCAGAGAGTGATTCATCGCGCGCGCAAGCCCGCTTTGCAAGAGCTCGATCCGCGCCGCCAGATCGCTCGATTCCGCCGCCACGATCTCGGCGGCCGCGGAAGGCGTCGGAGCGCGATAATCCGCGACGAAGTCAGCGATCGTATAATCGGTTTCGTGGCCGACGGCGGAGACTATCGGGATTTCAGACTCATAAATCGCGCGCGCGACCTGCTCCTCGTTGAACGCCCACAAGTCTTCGACCGAACCGCCGCCGCGCCCGGCGATGATCACGTCAATCTCATTGCCGGGTCTCTTCGCATGTTTGTTGAGCAAACGAATCGCATCCACGATTTCGCGAGCCGCGCCCGCTCCCTGCACCCTGACGGGCGCGATTATGACGTCAATTCCCCGGTTGCGCCGTTCGAGTATCTGGAGCATATCGCGCAACGCGGCGCCGACCGGCGAGGTCACGATCCCGACACGCCGCGGCAGCATCGGCAGCTTTCTCTTACGCGATTCGTCAAACAGCCCTTCGGCGGCGAGCCTTCTGACCTGCTGCTCGAACGCGAGTTGCAGCGCGCCGACGCCCAGAGGTTCCATGACCTCGACGACAAGCTGATATTCGCCGCGAGGTTCATAAACGCCCAAACGGCCTCGCAATCGAACTTCAAGCCCATTCTCAGGCTCGAAGCGCATCAGCCGATTCCATTGTCTGTAGAAGACCGCGCGCAACTGCGAGTGCGAATCCTTCAGCGTGAAGTACCAGTGACCCGATTGATGCCGCTTGTAATTCGAGACCTCGCCCTGCACGTGCAGGGCGAAAAATTCGGACTCCAAGGTCTCTTTGATCTGTTCAGTCACCTCGGTGACGGTAAGCACACGCCGCTCGGCAAAGAGCGCGGCAAGCAATTTGGAACTGGAATCACTCATATTTTCTGTCTGGCATTTTTTTGTCCGGCATTTTTCTGTCCGATTTCGTCCATATAAGGCGCATGCTATATTTGCCTACCTACGGTGGACAGGACAATTTGCTATGCCTCATTTATCAATCGTCATACCGGCATATAATGAAGAGAATCGTATCGGCCGGACCCTTACGGAGACTTTCGATTACTTGGACAGACAGAATTATGCGAGCGAAATAATTGTAGTCAATGACGGTTCAACTGACCATACTGCTGAAACGGCGCGTAACTTTGAGAGTCGAGAGAAGGTCGGGTTGCGATTGATTGAAAACCCTGGGAATCGTGGTAAAGGCTATTCCGTGCGAAATGGGATGCTTCAAGCCATGGGCGAGATCGTTCTTTTTTTCGACGCTGATCTGGCGACTCCGACCAGCGAGATCGTCAAAGTGATCGAGCCGATCGCCAGTGATTGTTACGATGTCGTCTTCGGATCGCGCGCGATTGACCGCAGTTTGATCGGAACGCATCAATCACTTTTTCGCGAGAACATAGGACGAGTCGGCAATTTGATCCAGTTCGCATTCACGGGTTTGAGATTCAAAGATACACAATGCGGATTCAAAGCGTTTCGAAAGGAAGCCGCGCAATCCGTCTTCAAGCTGCAACGGATCGATGGGTTCGGTTTTGATCCTGAAATACTCTTCATCGCCAAAAAGCAGGGTTGGCGGCTGCTGGAAACCCCCGTCCGTTGGAATCACATCGAAGGATCAAAACTGAACCCGGTAATGGCGCCGATCAAAGCGCTGATGGAAGTCTCAACGATCAGGTGGAATAATCTGGTTGGTAAATACAATGAGCAGACTAAACGTCAATATTGATCATATCGCGACAATCCGTCAGGCCCGCCGGACCAACGAACCGAATCCGGTCTCCGCCGCCGTGATTTGCGAATTGGCTGGCGCTGACGGGATCACAACCCATCTTCGAAGCGACCGGCGCCATATTCAGGATTATGACCTGATCGCCCTCAAACAGGTCGTGATCACGCATCTCAATGTCGAGATGGCCGCGACCGACGAGATGGTGGAGATTGCGGCCCGCGTCAAACCGGATGTCGTCACGTTGGTGCCCGAACGCCCACAGGAGGTCACGACCGAAGGTGGGCTTGATGTCATATCGAACCAAAAAGCGATCCGCTCAGCAATCAAAAAATTGAACGATGTTGGAATATTCGTCGGTCTTTTCATTGATCCCGATCCCGAACAGATCAAGGCCGCGGGAAAGTTGGGCGCTTACCAGATCGAAATCTGCACCGCCAGTTACGCTCGATTGAACGAGCATCCGGGAGACGCGACCGTGCGCAAAACCGACGCCATTGAAAAAGAGTTGGCGCGCATTGGAGCCGCCGCGCGTTCGGCGGCAAAAGCCGGATTGAAGGTCGCGGCAGGTCACGGATTGACTTATCGCAACGTCGGCGCGGTCGCTTGCATATCCGAGATTGAAGAATTCAACATCGGACACAACATCATCGCGCGGGCCGCATTGGTCGGACTCGACCGCGCGGTGCGTGAAATGATAGAAGCGATCCGGATCGCGCAGACGAAACAATTACTTTGAATATGCCGGACAAAACTTCTCGTCCGAACATCCTGTTTTTTTTATTGCCGCTCGCATCGGTCTTCTCCCTGCTGGCTACACCACAGGCGTATCATGCGCATCAGCAAAATCCCTCCCAAAAAGAGAGCAAAGCAAAAAAGCCGCCGATCAGCTCCCACGTGATCCTGGTTACCATCAGCGGTCTGCGATCGGATTTCGTCACAAGCGCGGAATCGTATCGCATGCGCATTCCGGCCATTCAGTCGTTGCAATCGAAGGGATCCTATGCGGTGGGAATCGAGAGCGTCTTTCCTTCGCAGACCATTCCCGCTCACTCGACTATGGTTACCGGATCGCTCCCGGCCGATCACGGCGTCACTTCCGATTACTCTTTTGATGAGAAGAACGCCCTTCAGTCGAAAGAGCCATACAAGTCGGCCAGTGAGATCAAATCGGACACCATCTTCGAGCTGGCCAGGCGCGCGGACATGGTTACGGCGGCTGTTGGCTTTCCTCTTACCGCCGGCGCCGCGATCAATTTCAATTTGCCGGATGTGGCTGAAGACTCCCTCAAAGCGTCAGCGGCCGCCGAGATCATCGAAAAACATCGCCCCAATTTGCTGCTGATCAATTTCACATCGTTTGATGTCGCACAGCGGCGTTATGGCCTGCTTTCAGCAGAGTCCCTGGGATCGCTTGAAATGATTGACGGACTGGTCAAAAAAATCATTGATGCGACCGAACGCTCTCAAATAGCCGATGAGACGACCTTCATTGCGCTCTCCGATTCCGGCGCGTCAAAAGTTGAAAAGGAGTTCAACCCAAATGTCATGTTGGCCAAAAAAGGGTGGCTGTCTTCAGACGCTCAGGGGCAAATCGTTTCGTGGCGGGCCGTCGCGCAATCCTTCGGTGGTTCCGCGGCCATCTTCGTCAAAGATCCGCAAGATGAAGCCTTCAGTCGTGAACTCGAGACGTTCTTCAACCAGCAGGCCGAGAAGCCGGACAGCCCGATCTGGCGCGTCATCCCCAGGCGCGACGCGGCCAAACTCGGCGCGGATCCCCGTGTGGCCCTCTACCTGGACGCGGCTCCATCTTACGCGATGTCGTCCAAAACAACCGGTTCATCCATAACCAATATAGCCAAGGCTGCGGATCGCACAGCGCGCGGTTACTCGCCTTCACGAGTAGAGATGCGGGCTGTGTTCATCATTGCGGGGAACGGAATTAAATCCGGCGCGCAGTTGGAATACGCGCGCTTAATTGACGTCGCGCCGACAGTCGCGAGACTCCTTGGTTTGGAAATGAAAACGGCGCGGGGTAGAGTAATTTCCGAAGTGATCAAATAATCATGTACTGTCACCGTTGTGGAAACCGTCTGGCCCCTGAAAGCCTCTACTGCAACCGTTGTGGCGCGAAGGTGGAAAGCCAAAGATCAACTCCGCCCCGCCGCCCCGCGCATCTTGCAACGCCTCCTCCGCGGCCCGCTCGTCGCGCGCCAATAGCTCCCTCTTTATCTGATCCGGAACCATTTGAAGAATACGAAGAAGATCACCCTGACCGCTACGCTGAAGAAGGTTACCGCGAAGACTTCGCGGATGAAGAGCGGGTAATTTTCGAAATCAACCCGGCGTTTTACGAAGTCGTCCCATCTTACCTGTGGGCGGCAGCGCTGTCGTTGATCATAACGGCGGGAGTCGCCTATGCGCGCGGCGATTGGCGGTTAGCGGCGATCGCCGCCGCGATATTTTTCGTAATGCCGATCATTCGACATATCCGGCTGAAACACATGGTCTATACGCTGACCACCACCAAAGTCGAGATCCGGTCAGGGATACTTTCGAAGTCCGCGCAGAGTATTCCGCTGCGTCACATACAGGATGTGACAGTCAGCGAAACGCTGAAGGAACGCGTGATCGGCATTGGGGATGTGCTAATTGACAGCGCGGCGTTGGACAGTAAAATGGCGATGAATAACATCAGGAACCCGCGCAAGTACGCAAACCTGATTATGGATCAGTTGCAGAATTGGAATTGAAGAGGGCTTAAATGGACGCGACTCTTTTAGAACGACGAGATGAAAACGCGGAACACGCGGAAATAACGGAACACACGGAAAATTACCAGGAAATTGTTCCGCTTTTCCGCGGTTTCCGTTATTTCCGCGTGTTCCGCGTTTTTCTCACAGCATTGTCTTCCATACTGCTTTTGACCGCGCAGGATGTTCAAGCTCAAAGTAACCTATTGCCTGATCGTCTTGGCGCTGATTGGCGGGCTGTTAGTCCGGCGCGTGTCATCAATGGGCAGCGACTTTCAAGCCTGCCTGACGCGGATGTCCGGAAAGAGTATGGGCTGCAAAGAGTCATCAGCCGCGCCTACACCGATGGCAGGATCAGAGCCTCGGTTGAAGTTTTTGAGCTGAATTTCATCTCCAACGCATACGGATTGTTCACGTTTAACCGAGGACAGCTTCCTCCGAGCAGCCGCGAATTTTACCGGAACCGCTACGTCGTCAGAGTTTCAAAAACCGCGCCGGACGAGAATTTTGATCAGCAGATCTTTGAAGCGATGGGGCCTTATCTGATCGGCGGCGAAGGACAGCTTCCAACGCTACCGCTGCATTTGCCCGAAGCAGACAAAATCCCGGAGAGCGAGAAATACATCGTCGGCCCGGCAGCTTTCACTAAACTGAAAATTTTCAGTGAACTGAAGGACGTGATCAATTTTGATGTTGGAGCGGAAGTAACCACGGCGGATTATCGCGGCGGCGGCGGACAAATGAGTTTGATCATTGTTGAATATTACACACCGCAATCGGCCTCGGACGGGCACGCTCAAATCCAGAGTTATTTCAATACCCTTCCTCAAATCGAGAAAGACCGGCGAATACTTAAACGCATCGGCAACTACGTTCTCGCAATCGTAAACATTCAAGATATGCCGGCGGCGCAAAATATCGCCAGCCAGATCAAGTATCAAACAAAAATTTACTGGGCGGGGCGAAAGTTCAGCGATATTCCGCTTGAATACCGCCCGCCCGACCCGGTTGCGATTGAAGAGGCGACAGGAACGGTCCGGGTTCTGCTCCGTTCCTTTTATACGATGGGCGCAGTGTTACTTAGCTCGATTCTCTTAGGGCTTGCCGCGGGCTGTCTGCTCTTTTACTGGAAACGTTATCGTCGCCGCAAACTTGGATTGGACGATCTGTTCAGTGACGCAGGCGGAAGTATAAGACTAAATCTTGACGATTATCTATTATCCGACAATCCTCAGATTAAGCAGATCGGTGAAGGTGAGAAGGCAAAACTGTGAAGATGGGGAATGGGGAGTGGGGAATTCCCCACTCCCTGATCGCTTACCTCACACTGAAATCCATCCATTGCTCCGCGCGGGCGAACTTCTTTTTTGCCAGACCGTCCGTGACAATCAGATGCAGCAGATAATCTCCGGCTGGGAAGTCGTTCAACTGTAACCTGCCGACATAATCGAATCGTTTCGGATTCACTCCGGGCGAAAATTCCAGCGCGCGCGCCGGGAGCCGATGCGCCAGCTTGCCATCGCGGTAGACTTCGGCCTGCACGGTAATTTGCGGCAGCCCGGTTTTCTTGTCAGCAGTGGCGTTGTAGATAGCCGCGCCATATTGAATCAACCCGGCTCGCGGAAAACTTCTGACATACGGCGTCGCTTGCAGATCGCCGGGCTGCGAACTCTTGCCGACTTCTTTTTCGGCGCGCTTCGGCGAGGCGTTAACGGCGACGGACGTAACCGCATCGTTGCTTGAATTATTCTCGCTTCTTGCCGAAGCCGCGGCGACGCCGGTCTTGGGCATCGTCATCACCAATCCGGAAAGCGCCAGGCGATTCTTATTCAGGTCAGGTACCCGAATGAATTGGCTGGCCGAACCGGCGAGGCCCGTCTCGCTGTCTCTGAGCGCAGCGCGAAACTGATATGCGCCCGGCTTTTTGAGCTGAAAATCGGCGCGATACGCCAGCCCCTCGGCCAACACCTCGCGATAACGCTTCTCATCGAAATTGAGAGCAAGGCGATGCGCGGACAGGTCAGCCGCTACTCCTTCTTCATCGAAAGCGAACGCGGCCAGATCGAGGTTGAGTTGCTTCTGGCCATTGGGGCCGTCTTTGAAAGTCAGATTCGAGCAATCAATGTGGAAGAGCGCGCGAACGAGAGGACCTTCCTTGCCGGAGTTGAAGAAATAAGGCGTCATCCGCAACGTCAGACCGCGCGCGCCCATCGGAGAGAGCAGCGCCGCGAGAATCTGTTGTCCACGAGTCTTGGGCGCCTCGTTTTCACGTTCGCTTTCACTGACGCCGAAAAACCCGGAGCGCGTGCGCGCTTTCACGCCGGGCCGGTTGACTTTGACCTTGATCGAATGACGACGCCGGTCGAACTTCTCGTCTTCGGGGTCGAATCCGAGCAGGTAGTAACTCTGTTGATCGTAGAGCGCCTCTTCGATGCCGATATTCAGGTCGTTGGTGTTGACCACGGTGAATCCGCCGGTCTGCTGCGACAGAAAATTCAGCCCTTCCAGCGCTTCCTGCGCGGTCTGCAGCGCGTCCGAATGCGCGCTGGCGTCGGGACGGCCGCCGACGTTCGCGCCGGGCATAAATGGCTGCAGCCCTTTCGCGTCCATCGAGTAGATGACGACGCTCGAACGATTGGCCTGCTCGACCAGATTCTCCAGACTTCGCAGCGCTTGATAGGAGTTGTCGTCGTTATTGGTTCGGCTGTTGATGCGAAAACCATCGGAGAGCAGGATCGCGCTCTTTCTTCCGGGGAAGTTGCGCAGGCTGCGGACAACGAAGTTGATCGCGCCGAGCGTGCCGGTCGTAAAGCTGGTCTCGCGGAACTCTTCAAAGCTGTCGAGCGCGGCCTGCTGTTCGGCCTGTTGCTCGGCCTGTTCCGCATCCATCTCATCGGCGCCGCTGGCGTCGCCGAAGGTCGGCATCATGTCGCGGCTGAGCGGGTTCCACACCAGCTTCTCGATGGCGGTGAAAAGGATGCGCTTGTCGCTGGTGAACTGTTCCAGCATTCCCAGCCCAGAGCCAGTGCGGATGATGGCGACTAGATCGCCGTCCTGCATCTGCTCGCTGACGAACGTTCTGAGCGTCTCGCGCGCGAGCGCCATGCTCGAAGGAGAAAGCCCCATATCATCAACGATGAAAGCGATGGTTCGCCTTACTTCTTCCGGCGCAATCTGGCGCGTCGGCATGGATTCCGGCGCGACGACCAAGTCGGCCTTCTTTTTAGTAGGAGGCTCGCGTTTCACGACCGGCAAGCTGACGTGGGAGAAGTGAGTGAGCCGTTGCTTCTTTCCATCCACCAGCAGCTCGAAATCATCCTCGGTCAAATCCTCGACGTGTTTGCCCTTCTTGTCAGTAACGACAGCGTCCACTTGCACAAGCTGCGTGGTGATGCGCACCACATCCTGACCTGGCCGGGTCGCGGGCGGATTTTGCGCCGAATCCTGTGGCTTGTTGGCCGGCGCTTGCTGCGCAAACCTGGAAGAGGGGACGCCTGCGACCAACACGGCAGCGAGAATAAAATTGGCCAAACGCAGAAATCTGAGCATGAACATCTCCTGTAAAGAAACCGGTACAGTCAGTAGACCACGAAATCAGGAAGGAGGAGCATTTTCCATTTTTCATTTGAGATTTGATGACAAATGGAAAATGAAACTCCTCGTTCATTTCGCGATCTACTGACTGTGCAAATATCAGCGCTTTACTTTACTCTCTTCGCCGTGAACTCCTGTCCCGGTTGATCTCCGCCTTCTCTGGTGCGGGTGAACTTGATCTCATCGCCGGCGACTTTCCCCTTATAAATGAACTTAAAAGTGTTACCGCCGCCGCCCACCGTCAAGGTGAAGGAGATATCGTCTCCACTGATCTTTCCGTCGGAGATCGGATTGTCACCCTGCCTTCCCGACACGGTTCCAGTCAGCTTGTCCCCTTCGGCTTTAAAGTTAAATGTCGTCTCCCGGGTTTGACCGTCCCGTCCGGGAACCTGGGCGACCCACTTGCCGTTCACATCCGCCGCCCAGGCCAGCGACAAGGCGGCAAACACGAAACTTATAGAGAGAAACGCGATTCTCTTCTTCATTGAAATTTCTCCTTGTTAAAGTTCCCCTCCTGAATGGGGGGATTTTGGGATGGCGGAGGTCTAAGACGACATCCGCTGAAAACTCATGCGCCAAATACTAAGACGATTTACCTTCGTGAATTGTCACAGAATTTGACGCCAGGAGTTTTCGGGGATGAGAACACCATGTCTGTTGGTTCGATTTAGTAAATTCTGGCGGGAAGGATGCGGGCAGGCGCTGAAACGAAGCGGATGCGCGCGTCACCTGCGGCTCGGAAGTCAGGATTCGGTTTGAGATTGATGTGTCCGGGGCGCACGTAGGTTTTGTGGCCTCCGTCTGGCTGAAGGCGTAAAGCGTGGCGCTGGAGCCTTGAATGGCCGCCATCGCGTCGCGGAAATTGGCGCCACCCGCAGTGTTGAAGCCAAGCAGTCAACAGGATGATGGCGCGCCGGCCTGTGACCTCGTTGAGCTTCGTGGAGGCCAAAACGAGCGCATCATAAATCGCCCTCTTGCCGGCGCTAAGCGACTTCGCCTTCAACGCCCTCGCCAGAGCGGCCTCATCGTTGCGCCAATCCTGCGTCAACTCGACCTCGTCGGAGAAGCGCATCACGGCGATACGATCTTCGGGATCGAGCCTGCGCCGGAACGACAGCACGGCCTGATTGATCGTCTCGGTATCAACGAATACTCCTGCGGCTTCATCGAGCAGCAGCACCAACCTGACCGGCGCGCGCCTCGTCTCGAAATGCAGCGGCTCGTACCGCCGGCCATTGTCGTAAATGAAAAAATCATCCGCCTTCAATCCGTCAACTCCGCGCCCCAGCGAATCGCGCACGGTGACATTCAGAAAAACCTCTTCGGTACGGATGGTAATGGCCACGCCGTCTTCCTCCTCTCGCGCAGGCGCTGATTGCGAATTTACGCGCCGTCCGCTTTGCGCCAGGGCGGCTGACAAAGGCGAAGAAGAGGAAGCAAAAAGGGCAAAAAGGGCAAAAAAAGGCAAAAGCCCTGCAAACAAATGCGCTGAATGACGGGGGGAGCGGTTCGGCATATCAGAATGTTCGTCCAATACTGAACCGGACGACCGTCCTCCTTTCCGGCAACAGCAACTTCGGATCGGTGACGTCCGCATTGGCGTTCGGGTTATAGGCGAAGATGAGCCGGAACGGCACGTTGATCATCGGCACCTGGACGCGGAATTCCATACCGAGCGACGCCCGCATATTTTCCATGAATCTTTTCGGGTTTTCCGAAAGCCGCAGCAGGTTGTAAGTGCGCGACTCGCCCACCAAGTAAATTCGGCGGAATCCAGCCGGCAGACCATCACTGGTTGATCCACCCGACGAGGCCGCGCTGTCCAATTCATCGCGCGTGGCGATCGTACCCGACGAGTTGATGATCACTCCATTCTGCGTGATGAGAGCGTTGGGAACGTAATTCGAGGTGACGATCTGATCCCCGTACTTGCGCATGTTGAAGACCGCGCCGATGTCAAAGAAACTCGCCAGCGAAATGGGGCCGGCTATCGGGATGCGGTATTCGAAGTTGAACAGCAACCGCGTGTCGCCACCGACCGCCGTATAGACTGGGATTTCATTTCCGTCGGCGTCCTCGCGAAAGACGATCCGCTCGACGTTGCAGCCGGGGCTTTTCACTTCGCCACAACCGTTTTCCGGCGCTTCAAATGTATAGCGGCGCATCACGCTCCGATGTACCGAGCCATCAACCACGTCTTCAAAATCGCCCGCGGTGTTCCGCGTCTTCGGCGCGACGTTCCTGGTGGATCGAAAGGCGTCGTATCGGGCCACGGGCGAGATCGAATAGAAGTTGTAGCCGCGCACGTCGTTCTCGCCGCCCAGGAAGTAACGCTCCGTGATCGGCACGCCGCCGACAAACGACAACGACTGTGTAGCGAGCGGCGCGCCGAAGCTGCGCACATGCCCGGCCTGAAAACGCATGCCGAAGACATGCGGTTTATCCGAATTGGCGTACAGGACAGGCTTGAAATATTTGTACTCGATGCTCGGTGAGATCGTGTTCACGTCGCCGCCCAACGGGCCGCCCGCGAACGAAAGCCCCAGGAACAGGCTCTGTCCGCGTGTCGGGTCAATCGCCGCGTTGAGCGTGTTGATGAAGATGTTCGGCGTAACGCGGCTTGTGACTATGCGCGGCTGGCTGTAGGTGACCGGAATGTCGTTCGAGGTATCGTTGTCGGTGTTCACCGCCGGGTCTTTGATCCGGGAAGCCGCCAGATAGTACGAGATTCCCACCCGCGTGAAGTTTGAGTATTTGCGAAAACGTTTCGTAAAGAGCGAGAGCGGCGCGGAAAGCTCGACGCTGCCTCCAACCGCCTCCTGCGTGAAAAGTTGATCGAGTTCGGCCTGACTAAGATCACCTGTGTTGAAGAGATTACTTAATGTGCCGGAGCCGTTGCCGAAATACTGCTGGCGTTGGGCGAATAAATTTATGCCGAAGCTGATCGGTTTGCCGAACAGGTAAGGCTCGGTGAATCCAACCGAGGCGGAAATTTGCCGGTTGCCACCTGAAAAGTTGAAGCTCAGCGTCTGGCCGTAACCGAGGAGGTTGTTGGTCGTATACCCGACGCCGATAAAGCTGCCGGCGTAACCCGACACGCCGCCGTTGAGAGTGATCTGCTGCCGCCCGCGCTCTTTCACCTGCAGATCAATGTCCACGGTCTGATCGCGGTCGTTGGTACGGGTGATCGCGTCTTTCTCCTTGATTTCCTCGAACAATCCCAGTTGATTCAGGCGCAGGATTGAAAGGTCCCAGTAACGTTTGTTGTACGGGTCGCCCTCGTTCAAGACCACTTCGCGGCGCAGCACGCGGTCGCGCGTGTTGACGTTGCCGATGAACTCAAGGCGGCGCAGCGTGAATTGCCGTCCTTCGTCAACCTCCAGCATGATCTCGATCTCGCCCTCCTCCTCGGTCTTGTCCGCGAATTTGGGAATGAAATCCACGCTGGCTTGAATGTAACCCTGCGTGCCATACAAATCCTTGACGCCCTTGTAAACGTTCTCCGAAATCTTCTTGGCGTCCACATATTCATCCTTTTTCAGACCGGAGACAGCCGTGATAACGCCCGGCTGGAAGACGGTGACTCCTCGCTCCTCGACCTTGGCGATCTTATACCGCCGCCCGACTTCAATCGGAATGACGATCTTCAAGCCAGGCCCTTTCTTACGCAGACCTGGAATCGGAAGCGGGAAACCGTTGCCGGCGACACCCGCGGGGCTGATCGCCGGCTCGCCGACCTTGGCCTGCAAATAGCCTTTCGTGCCGAGGAAGTAGCGCACGCGTTCGAGATCGTCGAGCAGCTTCTCCTTGAAGTAGATGTCTTTCGACGTGAAGGTCGTCAGCAAACCCGCCTCTTTGACCAGCTTCATCGCGCCGCGCAACCGCCTTTGTGAAAATCCGGCGCGCGCGCCGGTGAATTCAATCTCCTTGATCCGCACGCGCTGGCCCTCGGTGACGTTGAAAACCAGAGCGACCGAGGTGGCTGAAATCTCTTCGACTTCGACATCAACGTCAGCATCCGGGTAACCCTTCTCGGCCAGCAACTCCTTGATCACTCTTCGCGCCCCATAAGCCTTCACGGGATCGAACGGCGAATCTTTGCTGACGCCGACGCGGCGCTCCTTGAAGCGCGTGAGCGCTTCGCTCTCAGTCACGGATTTGAGCCGCCGGTATTGAATGTCGCGGATGATCGGATACTCCCTGACTTCAAAGATGATGATTTTGCCGCCGCGCGGGCCGTCAACCGCCAGCAGTTTGGCATGCAGCGGATCGAAAACACCCATGCTGATGACCGCCTCGAAATCGCGCCGCGCGGCAGCCTCGCTGTAAAGGTCGCCCGGTTTGCTCTGCACGCTGTAAAGGACCGTGTCTCTGGGGATGCGGCGGTTGCCGCGGACTTCTATGTCTTCGATGATCATGTTGTTCTGGGCCAACGCCTGTCTCGGCAAAGTAAGAATGGATAACGTCGTGAATAAAATGATCGCGGTGATTCGGTAAAAATTCGACATGCGACTCTCCTGCTTCCCGCTCCCTGGGTACGCATCGCTTCCAGCGTGCTTGACTCGGCGACTAACCAGTTGTTTTTCAGTCCGCCTCTTGCCACATCCGCACGCTGGCCCCGGGTACGCATCGCTTCCAGCGTGCTCGACTCGGCGACTAATTACTTGCTTTTCAATCCGCCTCTTGCCACGCCCGCACGCTGGCCCCAGGTACGCATCGCTTCCAGCGTGCTCGACTCGGCGACTAATTACTTGCTTTTCAATCCGCCTCTTGCCACGCCCGCACGCTGG
>Ga0187894_10001824_pt1 | contig 26601 bp, 23 predicted proteins | sample GBC1701081metaG_FD_136650 | JGI IMG/M metagenome (GOLD analysis project Ga0187894, IMG submission 136650) | White microbial mat communities from a lava cave in the Kipuka Kanohina Cave System on the Island of Hawaii, USA - GBC170108-1 metaG ... | reverse complement strand
TAAGCTTCAAGACGTTATCGCCGGCGGTCTGCTCGGCGATAAATCCTTGCAGCGACTGTCGCGGGCTGGGATTTTCCAGCACGTACACAACGTAGACCACACCATCCGCATAAGATCCGAGCAGCACCTCCCGCCGAGGTTTTTTATTTCCATCAAGCCATTTATTGTTCTTATGCATTGCCGGTAGAAGTGGCAACGCAACAGAGAACTCTTCATTCTTGATGGTGTATTTCTGCCATGAAACCGCTTTAGCAGCGTCCGGCGTTTGCGCATTCACCACAGTAGTTAACAGAATCAGAATGCAAGTGATCAGTGGGAGTTTTGTTTTCATAGTCCTAACTTTTTCATTCGCGCGGCTTCGTACGAACTGTCTTCGGCGGGATAGCGCAGCGACTTCGCAATCGTTCCTTTCTCTTTGGCGAGCGACCAGATGAGGCTCTCGCCCGCGGGGACGACGTTTGGCTTTGATGCAAAAACCGGATCGGTGAATGCTTCCTCGGCGTCGATCGGCTGCCAGCCTTTCGACTTGAACATCGCGATCAGGTCACCGAGAAACAGCGCGTTGAGCAGGTTGAAGTGCACGAGCACCGTGTGCTTTGGCTGATAACCGAGCACGCGCTGCCCGAGCGTGTTGTAGTACTGAGCGCGCGACCACATGTGCTCGAGATAGTAATCGCGATACGGTCTTATTTTCGCCGCGGGATTACTTTGCAAACGGGCGATCAGCCGTTGCTCGATGTACCAGTCGGAAGCATCGATCGTGACGTGACCGTTGCGGTAGTCATGTTGCGCGAGAAAAGCACGCATCGCGTCGCGCTTCGCGACAGTGTCGCCTTCTTTCAGCATCGGAAAGCGGAGGTACTTGCGAAAGCGCGCGAAGTCCTTCAGTAAGGCTTCGGCGCGCAGGATGTCGTCCTGGTAAGTCTTAACGTCTGCGTCAGGCGCGTTGAAGTTGCGATGCGAGTAGGTGTGATTGCCGATCAGGTGTCCGGCCCGATCCCACGCGGCGAGAAGCTGCTTGCCCTTGTCTTCTTCGACGTTGCGGCCGATAACGAACAGGGCCACTTTGATTGAGTGTTTGCTGAATGTCTCGAGAATCGCCTGGTTACGTTCCGCCCCGGACAGCTTCACTGAATTCTGCCAGAAGAAGTCGTCCATCGTGATGGAAAACTGTGGCGCTGGCTTGCGTGCCAACACGGGGACGCCGCCGAGGCTCGCAGCCAAACTACTAAACCCGAGCAACTTGGCAAAAGTTCTTCGGTTCACTGATTACCTTCCTCTGATGTCTCTCTGATGTGCCTCTGTGTTGACTGAACCTAGCAAACCACCGAGACACGGAGACACAGAGTACGCCTATAGTGTTGATGTTTCCCGGTACTCGCCCCAAACGCGCCGCAGCCGATTGCTGATCTCGCCGACCGTCGCGTACGCCTCGACGCATGTGAGTATTCGCGGTAGCAAATTCTCCGTCATTGACGCGGCGCGTTCGAGGTTATCCAATGCCGACTCCGTCGCCTGCGCCTCACGATGCGCGCGCAACGCGCGCACACGTTCGACCTGTGCCCGTTCGAGTTGCTCGTCAATCTTCAACAACGGCACCGGCCGCTCTGCTTCGATCTGAAAACGATTCACGCCAACCACGATCTCTTCCTGCGACTCGATCGCGCGCTGGTAACGATAAGCCGACTCCTGAATTTCTCGTTGCACGTAACCGGTTTCGATCGCGCGCAGCATTCCGCCCAGCGCGTCGATCTTCTCGAGGTATTCACGCGCCAATTTCTCGACTTGTTCCGTTAACTCTTCAATCGCGTAAGAACCCGCGAGTGGATCCACTGTATCCGCAACGCCCGACTCGCAGGCAATCACCTGCTGCGTTCTTAACGCGACGCGTGCCGCCGCTTCCGTCGGCAACGCGAGCGCTTCGTCCATCGAGTTTGTATGTAACGACTGCGTTCCACCCAACACCGCTGCCAACGCCTGAATCGTCGTGCGCACTACATTCACCTCCGGTTGTTGCGCCGTCAACGACGAACCGGCCGTTTGCGTGTGAAAACGAAGCATCAGCGAACGCGGATCGCGCGCCTTGAATCGCTCGCGCATGATGCGCGCCCACAAACGCCGCGCGGCGCGAAACTTCGCGATCTCTTCGAGCAGATTATTGTGCGCGTTGAAGAAGAAAGAGATACGCGGCGCGAAGTCGTCAACCGCCAGGCCCGCGGCAAGCGCCGCTTCGACGTACGTGATGCCGTCGGCGAGCGTGAACGCGACTTCCTGCACCGCCGTGGAACCGGCTTCGCGAATGTGATAACCGCTGATCGAGATCGTGTTCCAGTTGGGCACTTCGCGCGCGCAGTAAGCAAACGTGTCCGTCACCAAACGCAGCGACGGCTGTGGCGGATAAATGTAAGTTCCGCGCGCGATGTACTCCTTGAGAATATCGTTCTGAATCGTGCCTCTTACTTTGTCGAACGAGACGTTCTGCTTGCGCGCGACCGCGAGATAGAGCGAAAGGAGGATCGCGGCAGTCGAGTTGATCGTCATCGACGTGGAGACTTCGTCGAGTGGAATCCCTGCGAAGAGCCGCTCCATGTCTTCGAGCGAGTCGATTGCCACACCGACCTTGCCAACCTCGCCGAGCGAGAGTGGATCGTCAGAGTCGAGACCGATTTGGGTCGGCAGGTCAAAGGCGACTGAAAGCCCTGTCGTGCCATGCGACAGCAAATACTTGTAGCGAGCGTTCGACTCTTCCGCGGTCGCATAGCCCGCGTACTGGCGCATGGTCCAGAGCCGCCCGCGGTACATGTTCGGGTAAATACCACGCGTGTAGGGAAACTCGCCGGGCGCGCCGAGGTCTTGGTCGTAGTTTACCGGGCCCGTGTTTTCGGGGTTGAAATCAACAGGGAGCTGGATACCAGATGGCGTTTCAAACCGCTCGCGCCGCTCGTCTTTTGTTTTGGTAGCCATGATCGATCGAGGACACGCGAAGCCTAACATACCGTAATTCGCGGTCGCAATTAACACGTTCGCCGGTTTAACATGGCGCTGATGCAAACGGTGAGGGTGAACAAGCGAGGCGCGGATCGCGTGCGGCGCGGACATCTCTGGATCTATCGCAGCGACATTGTTGAGGTTGATGCCGAAGGCGCTTCGGTCGTCACGGTGAAAGACGAACGCGGCAACTTTATCGGCCAGGCTTTGTACAGTGCCGCCTCGCAAATTGCGCTGCGTTTTCTGAGCCTGACAAACGAAGAGATTGACTACGACTGGTGGCGCCGGCGGATTCGCGATGCCGTTTCGCGTCGTCACATTTCCGCTGACACAAATGCGTACCGGCTGGTCTATTCCGAAGGCGACTTGCTGCCGTCGTTGATCGTCGACCGCTACCGCGACGTGCTCGTGCTGCAAACGTTGTCGCAAGCCACTGAGTCGCTGAAACGGACGTTCACGGAAATACTGATCGAAGAATTTCAGCCACGCGCCGTGATCGAGCGCAACGACGCACGCGTGCGCGAACTCGAAGGGCTGCCGCTGATCGCGGCCACAGTCTACGGCGAAGCGCCTGACGAGTTTGAGATCCTGCAACACGGATTGCGTTTCCTTGTTTCACCGGGTGCCGGACAAAAGACCGGATCGTTTCTCGATCAACGCGAGAACCGGCTCGCCGCACGCGCCGCCGCGCAAACCACCAACCCCCAAATGACAAATCGTCGCCGCGCGCTGGACTGCTTCACCTACAACGGCGCATTTGCGTTGCATCTCGCGAGCGTTTGCGAAGAAGTGATCGGTATCGATATCTCTGCCGACGCCGTGGCGGCGGCGAAACAGAATGCGCGACTCAACGAGTTGACGAACGTTGATTTTCGGGAAGCAAATGTCTTCGACGCGCTGCGAGAATTTGAAACACGTGGCGAGCGCTTTGATGTGATCGTGCTCGACCCGCCGGCGTTCGCGAAAAATCGCGCGAGTTTGAAGTCAGCAGTGCGTGGTTATAAAGAGATCAACTTGCGGGCGTTGAAGCTACTGAACACGGGCGGCGTGCTGATTACCTGCACGTGCTCGTACCACGTTTCTGAAGATCTGTTTTTGGAGATTGTGGACCAGGCGGCGATCGACGCTCATCGTCGGGTGCAGGTGATCGAAAAACGCATGCAGGCCTCGGATCATCCCGTGTTGCTGGGGATGCCCGAGACCTACTATCTAAAGTGCGTAATCTGTCGAATCTGCGGTTAAAAACCCGGGTCGTTTTCAATGACTACCTTCGTCGTGTAGTCCTTACCGTTGACCGTCAGCTTCAGATTGTAAGTGCCGGCTTCAAGCGGCAAACCCTGGTTGAAGATGTTGCCGAAGCCGGCGCCACCTCCTCCACCACCACCGCCACCGCCACCACCACCGCCAAAGCCACCGCCACCACCGGCCGGACGCGGAGGCGGATCGCCGCGCAAGTTCCACTGCACTCTGTTCAAACCAACTTCCTTCGTGCCGGTGATGTTGCGCACGACCTTGCCGGTGTAGTCAGAAATCGTGATCTTCACGTCACCTGACGGCACGGATTTCAAGTAGTAGTTGATTGCCGTGCCGGGTGCAGGATTCGCACCGCGGAAGAGTTTCGCGCCGCCCCAGTAACGGCCGAGACGCGGATCGTTCAACCAGATCGTTCCCGGTCTGACTTCGAACAGATGCGCTTCGGAATCCATCACCTTCTGCGACAACTGCTGCAATGGCGTGATGTCGTCGAGGATGAAGATGCCGCGCCCGTGCGTGCCGACGATCAGATCGTTATCGCGTGGATGGACCAGAATGTCGTCAACGCGCATCACAGGCAGGCCCGACATGAACGGCTTCCACTCAGCGCCGCCATTCAGCGAGATGTACAAGCCAATCTCCGTGCCGGCATACAGCAGATCCTTGTTCTTCGGATCTTCGCGCACGACGTTGACCGTACCCCACTTCGGCAGGTTGCTGGCGATCGACGTCCACGTCGCACCGTAGTCACGCGTGACGAAGAGGTACGGCTTCATATCGTCCAAACGATGACCATCGACGGCGAGATAACACGTGCCCGCGTCGTAGCGCGACGGCTCGACACGCGAGATGTGATACGTGTCGCCGATGCCCGGAACGTTTTTCGCAACGTTGGTCCAGGTTGCGCCGCCGTCGCGACTGATCTGCACGTTGCCATCGTCAGTACCGACCCAAAGTATTCCAGGCACCTTCGGCGACTCCGCGACGGTCACGACGTAACCGTAGCCGGTGTAGCCGTCGTGCTTGGAAGCCATCGGCTGATTACCAGGCACGCCCATGATCGGTAGCGTGTTGCGATCGATCTGTTTCGAGAGATCGATCGTCGCGGTCCACGTGTCGCCACGGTCCATCGAGCGGAACAAACGATTGCCACCCGCCCAAACAACGCGCGGATTGTGCGGCGAGAGATGAACCGGCGTGCTCCAGTAGAATCGATAGACTTCGTTTGGTCCCGGCGTGGGTACGACGTTCGACGCCAGGTTCGCGCCACCGCCAAAACCGCCGAAGCCCTGCGCCGCTGCGAAAGCAGCCAGTTGCGCTTGTGTATCGGGCGTGGGCGATGCTTCTGGCGAAGCTCCTGGCGATGGACTTGCCGCCGGCGCAGCACCACCCTGGCCGCCCTGTCCGCGACCGCCGCGTCGCGGCACCCCGCGCGGGCGAATACTCACGTTGCGTCCGGTACGCAGATCGAGACGCTGCATAGCGCCGCCCTGCGATTCCGCATAGACGGTGTTGTAGTCTGTCGGATCGATCTGCGTGTAGAAACCGTCGCCACCGCCGACGCGATACCAATCAGCATTCGTGATGCCGGCCTGCTGGTTTCTCGTCTGGCTTGGTCCACCCCACGATCCATTGTCCTGTAGACCACCGTAGACGTAATACGGCTTTCGCATGTCGACGCCGATCGCGTAGAACTGCGCCGCGGGAATGGTGTTGATGAACTCCCACGTCGCGCCCTGATCGTAGCTGACGTTCAAACCGCCATCGTTGCCGACCAGCAGGTTATCGCCGTTCGCGGGATTGACCCAGATCGCGTGGTTGTCGCTGTGGGCGATGCCCGCCTGCAACGAACGAAAAGTCTTGCCGCCGTCGGTTGACTTGCTGAAGTTCAAACCGCCGACATAAACGTTCTCCGGGTTTTTTGGATCGACGCGAATCTGGCTGTAGTACATCGGGCGATTGTTTTCGTTGCTGACGATGCGCCACGTGCGGCCTTTGTCATCGGAGCGCCACACGCCTGACTTCTTCGGATCGGGCGGCGCGGGTGAAGGCGACGCGCCCGGACTCGGCGCAGGACTTGCACTCGCCGATGCCGACGGTGACGGACTCGGACTCGGCGCAGTCTGACCGGCAACCGGGTCTTCACCACCGGTTCCGGTGCTCGCGCCGACTTCCATCTGCGCGTAGACGATGTTGGGATTCGAACGCGAAACGTCCAAACCGATGCGGCCCAGCAACCCCTCGGGTAGTCCACCGCCTTCAAGTTTCTTCCACGTCTTGCCCGCGTCGATCGTTTTCCAGATGCCGCTGCCTGGTCCACCGCCGTTGAAACCGGAGCTGGTGCGGCGTCGCTGATATGAAGCGGCGTAGAGAATCTTGCTGTCGGAGGCGTCCATTGCGATGTCCGTGAAGCCGGTGTCTTCGTCGATAAACTTCACGTTGGTCCAGGTGCGGCCGCCGTCAGTGGTTTTGTAAACACCGCGCTCCTTGTTTGGACCGAAGAGATGGCCCAGCACCGCGGCGTAGACGATGTTTGGGTCCTTCGGATCGATCACGATGCGGGCGATCGTTTGCGAGTCTTCGAGGCCCATTTTGGTAAACGTCTTGCCTGCGTCGACTGACTTGTAAATGCCGTCGCCGAAACTCGAGCTCTGGCGATTGTTAGGTTCGCCGGTGCCGACCCAGACGATGTTTGGATCCGATGGCGCCACTGCGATGTCGCCGATTGAATGCGTGCCGTAGGTGTCGAAGACGGGCGTGAAAGTCGTGCCGTTGTTTGTCGACTTCCAGACGCCGTTTGTGGCAAACCCGACGTAGATGATGTAGGGATTCTGTTCGGCCACCGCGATGTCGTCGATGCGTCCGCCCATGCTGGCCGGTCCAATACTGCGGAAGACGAAACGCTTGAGCATCGGATCGGTGGACCAGTTGATGGGCGTGGGCGTTGGACTGGGGCTGGGAGTTGCTCGCGGGCTCTGCGCGGCAGTGGGACCGGGCGCTGGTGTTTGCGTGGGAGTCTGGTTTTGTGAATAGACGGTGACAGTGGCGAGGGTCACGGCCAAAACGATCACCACTAGTAGCCCAAAATCGTAAACGGAGTGCGACCGGTCTTTCATACGAAAGTATCCTTTCAACTCTGGTTGTTTAACTAAACTGCGTGGGATAGAACGATTGCCCTAGAAAAAGGCGGAACGGTGTTACGCAACGCGGCGCGAATATTAATTAAATTAGCGCGCGGAATGCAATAGAAAGTGGGTGTAAAGCGGGGTGTTAAAGCAAGAGTGGTCGTTTTGAGTTCAAGCTTTAGCTTGTGCTGGAGCAGCAGCCTAAGGCTGAACTCAAAACGGTGAACTCAGATCCGGTCCGCTTGCTACGCCGAAGGCGTTGGCAAGTTTCAGCCCAGGGTTGGAGCGCAGCGACAACCCTCGGGCAAGGTTTTTGTTTTCAACAACGCTGAAAGCGTTGGCGAATTTGACGCCAAGTGTTCGCCAACCCATTCAGGGTTGGGTCCGCCTTATTTCTCACCTTCCCAGGGTTGAAGCAACCCTGGGCTGGAACTCGCGAACGCCTTCGGCGTACAACCCTGGGTCGCAAAATGGATGTGATTGGTGACCCGTGATTTATCCCTGCCACACGCTGCTGCGTGCGCTGTCTGCCAAACGCTTCGCATCCGGCAACGCGTCGAGCGCGCGCAGGACCTGCACATCGCTCTCGAGTAGTATGCGGACGCCGGCATCGTTGGAAAATGCCGCCGTGATGATCTCCTGCCGGAGTCTCAGCTTGGCAAACTCCAACTCTTCATCAATCTGCGCGAGCTGGAGCTGATTCTCCGGATGCGTGCGAACAAAGTTGCGAAACGCTTCCAACACCCGATCCGTGATCGCAAAATCCGTTAGCTTCGCGTTCTTGCCGTACTGCACCTTCTCAACCTTGTACGACTCCAACCCCGGCACAACTCCCGCCGCTAGATGTCTCGTGAAATGAAACGCCGCTTCCGCAATGCGCAAACGCAATGGCGTCGTCGCCGGCTCCTTCACTTCAATGTCCGGCGTGATGCCGCCACCACCATAGAACACCCGGCCCACTGCGGTTTGCACGCCTGGTCCAGTGTGCGGATGCGGTGTCGGCGAGGCCAAAGCCAGCGGCGCTTCGAGATTGCGCGGTCCCGGCGGCGGCGGTGTGTCCGCCGGATCGTGTCGCGTGTAGTAGTCGTAAAGCGAACCGCTCGAATAGTCGCGTTGCAACGAGCGCCCGTACGGCGTGTAGTAACGCGCGGTGGTCAACGTCAACCCGGTATTGAACGGCAGTTGAAAGATGCGCTGCACGAGCCCTTTGCCAAAACTCGTCTCACCCACAATCAAACCGCGCCCATGGTCCTGAATCGCGCCCGCAACGATCTCCGACGCCGACGCCGTGTTGCGATTGATCAGGATCACGAGCGGCAACGTGGCGGGATCACTACCGGTGGACTTATAAACAAACGGCTGCGAGTACTCCGTTCGTCCTTTCACTGACACGATCACCGTGCCGCGCGGCAAAAACTCACTCGAGACTTCGATCGCCTGATCGAGCAGACCGCCCGGATTACCACGCAAGTCGAGGACAAGCTGACGCATGCCCTGCTCTTCGAGGCGCTTCATCGCCTTCGCCAACTCTTCGTCGCTGGAACGCTGAAAACCACCGGTGAGCCCGATGTAGCCCGTGCCCGGACGAATCATGTAAGCATTGCGGATGGTTAACAACGGCACCGCGTCGCGAACGATCGTGAAATACTGCGGCGCTTCAGAACCCGCACGTTCGACTTTCAACGTCACCGGTTCGCCCAATGCGCCACGCACGTTCTTGGACACTTGTTCGCTGGACCACTCGCGCGCGTCCTTGCCGTCCACTTCGAGAATGCGATCGCCATATCGCAATCCGAGCTTCGCCGCCGGCGTGCCTTCAACCGCTGATTGCACGTAAACGCCGTCACGATGCTGCACGATGGTGACGCCAATGCCGTAGAAGCGTGAGTCCTGATCTTCCTTTAGCTTCTTAAACTCGCTGTAGGGAAAGTAAGCGGAGTGGGGATCGAGTGTGGACAGCATTCCCTGGATGGCGGCCTGAGTCGCTTTCTCGTGGTCGATATCGCCCGAGTAATTCGCAGTGATGGTATCGACCGCTTCGTTGTAGTCGCGCTCGATCTCATCGGCGACGTGATATGAGTTCTTGGCCCCGATGGAAGTCAGGCTGCTCAAACGCCGGGTGCTGCCGATCGTGCCGCCAATTATCGCAGCCACCAGGATCACGGCGGTGGCCGTGATCGCAAACCTCCAGCCAATCGGCCTCTTTCGGTAATTCTTGAATTGCTGCGCAACTTCCACGTTCGAAATATAACACCGGTCATTGCCGATTGACGATTGCCGATTGCCAATTTTGAAAGCGGCCGACGCTTAGTGCACAAATCGGCAATTGGCAATTGGCGATTGGCAATGACGGCTGTGTTATATTGCGCGCGAGCACCCTGAATGTCTGCGTCTCTCTCGATCGTTATTCCTGCTTATAACGAGGCGGTCCGCTTGGGAAATACCCTGCTGGCGGTCGTAGACTACTTGCGCGAAAGCTGGCCCGACGCCGAGGTGATCGTCGTCGTCGACGGCTCCGCCGACGACACTGCCGGAATCGCGCGCTCCATCTTCAGCGACAGCGGCTCCCTGCGCACGTCGGTCATCAGCTACAAATCAAACCTCGGAAAGGGCCGGGCCGTGAGGCTCGGACTGCTCGCCGCGCGCGGCGACGTCGCGCTGTTTTCAGACGCGGATCTGTCGACGCCGATCACCGAAGCGCCCAAGCTCGTTGAGCCTATCGTGAGTGGACAATACGACGTGACGTTTGGGTCGCGCGCGCTGAATCGGAAGTTGATCGGCGTGCATCAACCGTGGCGGCGCGAGCAGGGCGGACGAGTCTTCAACCTGGCGGTGCGGCTGGCGACCGGTCTGCCGTTCTGGGACACACAGTGCGGGTTCAAAGCCTTTCGCATGGGCGTGTGCCGGCCGCTCGTTGAAGCGGCGACCGTCGACCGGTTTGGTTTCGACGTTGAATTGCTGTATCTGGCGTTTCGCGCAGGATTACGACTGAAGGAAGTGCCCGTGCGTTGGGACCACAACGAAGGCAGCAAGATCAGCTTGATGAGCGATAGCTTTCGCATGCTGAGTGAGGTAGGGCTGATCCGGCAGCAGGCGCGGCGTGGCGTTTACGACGGCGCCATTAGAGCGGTGCGCGAGTTAAAGGAATAGGTCCTTAGGTCCTATAATGCCGCCATGGCACGTCTCAACGTCAACATCGATCACGTCGCCACCGTGCGCCAGGCGCGGCGCGCTCCTGAACCGAGCGTGATTGCCGCCGCGATGGCGTGTGAGCAAGCCGGCGCTGACGGCATCACCGTTCACCTGCGCGGCGATCGGCGTCACATACAGGATCTCGACATTCGATTGTTGCGCGACTCGGTCACGACTTATCTCAACCTGGAAATGGCGGCGACTGACGAGATGTTGGAGATCGCGTCGGAAGCGAGGCCGGACGCCGTCACGCTCGTTGCCGAACGACCAAACGAGATTACGACCGAAGGCGGACTCGACGCGAAGGCAAACATCGCTGTCGTCAGTAAAGCGGTCGATCGGCTGCGCGAGGCGAACATCCTGGCGAGTTTGTTTATCGATCCCGATCCGGCGCAGATTGAAGTGGCCCAACAGATCGGCGCGCAGCAAGTTGAGTTGTGTACCGCCGCGTATGCCGAAGCGACGCTCGGCGCGCGCGGCATTCACGGCGACGGAGCCGAACGTGCGGCGCGTGAACTACAAAGGTTGAGAGAAGGCGCGGAGCTCGCGCTGCGTAAAGGATTGAACGTTGCCGCGGGTCATGGTCTGACTTATCGAAACGTGGGCGCGGTGGCGCGGATCGGTGAGATCACCGAATTCAACATCGGCCACAACATCATCGCGCGCGCTATTTTCGTTGGTTTGGAAGCTGCCGTGAGAGAAATGAAGGCAGCGATAAGGCCAGCCACAGATTTCACAAAGTCTGTGTAATCTGTAGATGGCTTTGTTTTAGCGAGAAGTGACGAGCTGCAAGCGCACGACCGATCTTTCCAGCTTCGCTCGCGCTACCTCGAAATCCTCTTCCGTGCCACTCCACGTATTCAGTTGCTTCTCGAGCCGCTCGCGCGAGAGCTTCGCCCGCGCCGCGTCGATCTCTTCCGGCCGCTCTGCAACCTCAGCCAGCACTGAAACGTGATCGTCGCGCACCTCAACGAAGCCGCCTGAAACGTGCAGCGGAAAACTCTTTCCGTCCTGAACGTAGGTGAGCACCCCGGTCTGAAGCTGCGAAATCAGGGGCGTGTGTCCCGGCAAAATTCCCAGTTCACCGCCCAAACCCGGCACAGTGACCATATCAACCGATTCCGTGAGCACACGCCGTTCAGGCGTAACTACTTCGAGTTGAATCTTCTCCGACATAGTTAGCTTTTACTGGGCAATCGTCTTCGCTTTTTCGATCGCCTCTTCGATCGTACCCACCATGTAGAACGCCTGCTCGGGAAGGTCGTCGTGCTTGCCCTCGACCAGCTCGCGGAAGCCGCGCACGGTATCTTCGAGCTTGACGTACTTGCCTTCCAGACCCGTGAACTGAGCGGCCACGAAGAACGGTTGCGAGAAGAACTTCTGAATCTTGCGCGCGCGCGAGACTGTCAGTTTGTCTTCGTCGGAGAGTTCGTCGAGACCGAGGATCGCGATGATGTCCTGGAGGTCTTTGTAACGCTGCAACACGCGCTTCACGTCTTGCGCCGTGTCGTAGTGTTCCTGACCGATGACGCGCGGGTCGAGAATGCGCGACGACGATGCCAGCGGGTCGACCGCCGGATAGATGCCGAGCTCCACGATCTGTCGCGACAACGCGGTAACCGCGTCGAGGTGCGCGAAGGTCGTCGCCGGGGCAGGATCGGTGTAGTCGTCGGCGGGCACGTACACCGCTTGAATCGAAGTAACCGAACCGGTCTTGGTCGACGTGATGCGCTCCTGCATTTCGCCCATTTCAGTGGCGAGGTTTGGTTGGTAACCCACGGCTGAAGGCATACGGCCGAGCAGCGCGGACACTTCGGAACCGGCCTGCGTGAAGCGGAAGATGTTGTCGATGAACAGCAGCACGTCGAGACCTTGATCGCGGAAATACTCGGCGACCGTAAGACCCGAAAGCGCCACGCGCAAACGCGCGCCGGGCGGCTCAGTCATCTGTCCGTAGATGAGCGCCACTTTCGACTGCCCGATGGCGTTCATGTCGACCTTCGTTAAATCAAACTTGCCGGTGTCGTGGAAGTTTTTGTTGAACTCCTCGCCAAACTGGATAACCTGCGACTCCACCATTTCGCGCAGCAGGTCGTTTCCTTCACGCGTGCGCTCGCCCACACCGGCAAACACCGAGAAGCCGGAACGCGCCTTCGCGATGTTGTTGATCAACTCCATCACGATAACGGTCTTGCCCACGCCCGCGCCGCCGAACAGTCCGATCTTGCCGCCGCGCAAGAACGGCTGAATCAGGTCGATGACCTTGATGCCAGTCTCAAACATCTGGAGCTCGGTTGACTGCTCTTCGAAAGTCGGCGCATGGCGGTGAATCGGATAACGCTTAGTGTGCTTCACCGGACCGAGCGTGTCTACTGGTTCCCCAATCACGTTCAGCACGCGGCCGAGCGTGCCTTCGCCAACCGGCATCGTGATCGGACCGCCGGTGTCGATCGCCTTCATGCCGCGCACCATGCCGTCTGTCGGCGTCATTGAAACGGTGCGCACGCGTCCTTCACCGAGGTGCTGCTGGACTTCCGCAATGACGTCGATCGGAGTGGGCACGTCAAAGCCGTCAGACACCACGCGCAGTGCCTGGTAAATCGGCGGGAGGTAACCTCCGTGAAACTCGACGTCGAGCACGGGACCGATGATCTGCACGACTTTACCGACCGGGCGGCCATCGGCACTCATGTTTCCATTAGGCGTAGACATACTGTCTTTGAACTCCTCTTTCGACCTATAAAGGCGAACAAAACTGGCAGGTTTAAGAGCCGCACAAGATAACATTGCCGATTGTCGATTGTCGATTGCCGATTGAAGACATTGCCCTGAAACCTTACTTGTACTATTGTCGTAGTACAACTAGAAATGTCCGAAATGTTCACATTGAGCCCTTCGCACCCGATGCCGCTCTACGCGCAACTGACGCGGGCGATCCGTTTTGCGATCGCTACGGGGCGGTTACAGGTCGGGGAGCAACTGCCAACCGTCAGACAGTTGGCGGTGGAGCTGCGCGTCAATGCCAACACGGTCGCCAAGGTCTACGCCGAGTTGGAACGCTCCGGCATCCTCGAAACACGAAGAGGCGTGGGAACGTTTGTCAGCGCCCGCCATTTCGCCGCAAATCATCGCGAAGAACACGAAACGCACCTGACGGAACTCGTCGACCGGTTTGTCGAAGAAGCTGGAGCGATGGGGTTTTCAGTCGATGATCTGCTTGATCAACTTCAAAGCCGGCGCACAAAGGAGAGGAAAATAAATGTCTAGTCCTATTACTAGCGTGATCCAAACCAGGAGTAGTTTGCCGGCGACCGACACGCCGCGGGTAAACGTTGTTTCCGCCGTGAGTTTTCTCCTGCCCGTCCTGCTCGGCGGTCTGGCAACGTGGGCCACGTTTAATTTCGCACCACTCGTCATCAGCATCCTTCTCGGCCTGATGCTGGCGCAGGCACCGAAGATCGCGCGGCAATGGGACCGAGCGGTGGTGCTGCGTTTGGGCCGGTATGTTGGTCTGCGCGGTCCGGGTTTGTTCTGGATCATTCCGTTTGTCGATACAGTTTCCGCGTGGATAGACCAGCGGGTGATCACTACCAGCTTCGCGGCTGAAGAGACGCTGACGTCAGATACTGTTCCGGTAAACGTCGACGCAGTGCTCTTCTGGATGGTCTACGATCCGGAGAAAGCGGCGCTGGAAGTGCAAAACTATCCGCAGGCGGTTAGCTGGGCCGCGCAAACAGCGCTGCGCGACATCATCGGCCGCACGTCGCTGACGGATTTATTGCGTGGCCGTGAACGGATCGAGGAAGAGCTGCAGCAGTTAATCGACGAACGTTCGAATCCGTGGGGCGTCACGGTGCAATCGGTGGAGATGCGCGACGTGATTATTCCGCCGGCATTGCAGGACGCGATGTCCCGCGAGGCACAGGCGGCGCGCGAGAAACAGGCGCGCATCATTCTGGGCCAGGCGGAAGTGGAGATCGCCAACTCGTTTGAGACCGCAGCCCGGTCTTATCGCGACAATCCGACGGCGCTACACCTGCGCGCGATGAACATGTTGTATGAAGGCTTGAAGGAGAAGGGCGCGCTGATGCTCGTACCGAGCAGTGCGGTGGAATCGATGGGCATGGGTGGCTTGCTGGGCGCGGCTGCACTCCGGCAGCAAAGTCTGACCGGTAGCGATGAAGTGCCCGAGTGACATTGTCGATTGCCAATTGCCGATTGCCGATTTGAACCGTTAAAAACCGTAATCGAAAATCTGCAATACTTAATGTTCGGGATCGATTCGAATCTTCATGCGCTGTAGGACCTGTAGATCTTCTTCAGTGAGATTGAGGTTCGCGGCTTCGCCATCGTTATCGTCGTCGCCGGCATGAGGCCGCAACCCAATCTCGAGCCGCAGCGTCAGTTCCATTTCGTAACCCGCCTCGCGCAGACGCTCGATCGCTTCAGCCACTTTTGTCGAATTCTCGACTGACTCGTTGATCGCGCTGCCAATCTCGCGAACTATCTCTTTTGCCTCGTCATCGATTTCCAAAGTGCTGGTATGCTACGCAAGTCATTGCCAATTTTCAATTGCCGATTGCCCATTTGTTTGACTACACGCTGCCAGCGGGATAAATCGGCAATCGGCAATTGGCAATCGGCAATGTTAAACTCTTGCACGCATGTTCGGAACGATCGGCATTCTAACCGGGGGTGGTGATGCGCCGGGTCTCAACGCAGTGATTCGCGCGGTCGTCAAGACGGCCACCTGCGAACACGGCATGCGCGTCATCGGTATCGAAGACGGCTTCGAAGGACTGCTCGGCGCCACCAAAACCCGGCTTTTATCTCCCAGCGAAGTGCGTGGGCTGCTGCCGCGCGGCGGCACGATTCTCGGCACCCGCAACCGCGGCTTCTTTGTCGAGCGCGCCAGAGAAGGCGGAAAGCGCAGTGTTGAAGCCGTTTACGACGAAGCGATCACCAACATGCGCGCACTCGGAATCGACGCGCTCGTGGTCCTGGGCGGCGAAGGCACGCTGACCATCGCGAACGAGTTTGATAAACGCGGCATTCGCGTTTGCGGCGTTCCCAAGACGATCGACAACGACCTCGCCTGTACGGAACTGACGTTTGGCTTCGTCACCGCGCTCGACATTGCCACCGAAGCATTGGACCGCCTGCACACGACTGCCGAATCGCACGACCGCGTGATGATTCTTGAAGTGATGGGCCGTCACGCCGGTTGGATCGCGTTGCACTCGGGCATCGCCGGCGGCGCGGACGTGATTCTCATTCCCGAGATTCCGTTTTCACTGCAAACCGTGGCTGACAAGATTCGCGCGCGCGATCTCGCCGGATCGAATTTTAGTATTATCGTCGTCGCGGAAGGGGCCCTCGAGATCGGTCACGACCTGGTCTACCAGGACAAGGGCGACGAACTGCACTCACCGCGACTAGGCGGGATTGGTCATCACCTGCAACGCGATCTGGAAGAAGCTACCGGCCGGGAAACGCGTTGCGTCATTCTGGGCCATTTGCAACGCGGCGGACGGCCCAATGCTTTCGATCGGATGCTGGCGACAAACTTTGGCTCGTGTGCCGTGCGTGCACTCGCGAATGGTGAACACGGCGTGATGGTTGCATTGCAAGCGGGCGACGTGGTCACGGTGCCGCTGACGGAAGCAATCAAGAACATCAAGACGGTGCCCCCAAACGGGCAACTGGTCAGGACCGCGCGCGACACGGGAATTTCCTTTGGCGCTCCTGACGAAGCCAATTATCATAAGCCGCTGTAGAGAGGTCGAATCGTTGTCACAGGGAATCAAAGAAAAACTCCAGTCGGAACTCGACGAACTGGAAACCGAACTGCGCATCCACCTGCCGAAAGAGATCAAACGCGCGCTGGAGTTTGGCGACCTGCGTGAGAACTCCGAATACCGCGCCGCGCTGGACCGTCAGAACGTGGTGAAAGCGCGCATCGTCGAACTGCGCCAGAGAATCAGCGAGATTGCTTCGATCGATCCGAACAAAGTGCCGCGCGATAAGGCTTCGTATGGCTCAACACTGGTTCTTTTCGACGGTGAAAAGGATGAAGAAGTGACCTACCGGCTGGTAACGCCCGAGGAAAGCGACCCGGCGCAGGGACTAATCTCGACCACGTCGCCGGTCGGACGCAGTTTGATGGGTAAACAGGAGGGCGACGAGGTAACGGTGCGGACACCGGCGGGCGCCCGGACTTTCGAGATCCGGCAGTTGCGGACCCTGCACGACGAGTTGGCGGCGGGTTCGGAAGGGTAACGTTTCTGTGTAATCTGATGGACTTCCAACGGTTTTCAGGCATAATCACATCCCGCGAACGAGGAGAACGTAACCTAACTAATGTTTGGGGCAAGTATCGGACGGGGAGCTCAGCGAATTATTGACGCCATCGTGCGCTGGCTCGCCATGGGACACATCAATCCCAATATTCTGACCGTTATCGGCGTGAGTCTGAACGTCGGTTGCGGTCTTCTCTTTGGCACCGGCTGGTTTTTCTGGGCCGGCATCGCGCTCATCGTCGCCAATCTGTTTGACATGCTGGACGGCCAGGTGGCCCGTCTTTCAGGCCGGGTGACCCGGTTTGGCGGGTTTCTCGACTCCTCGTTGGACCGCCTGAGTGACATGGTTGTCTTTGTGGGCCTGATGGTCTTTTATGCCCGGCTCACCCCGTTTCATTCGACTCTCAACGTTTTTCTCGCTGGCGCCGGACTAATGGGCTCGGTTATGGTAAGCTACGCGAGCGCACGGGCGGAGAGCTTGATTCCCAAGTGTGATGTAGGCTTTCTCCGCCGCCCAGAGCGGGTCGTACTCTTTATTATCGGAGCACTCAGTACTCATCCTGGCTCTACCAACTACTTTGCCAATCGGATGCCAGCCGTTCTATGGGTTCTTGCGGTCGGTTCCTATTGGACCTTCGCCCACCGGATGTACCACACGTGGCGCGAACTGAACCGGACCGAACCAATGTCGATTGCCGATTGCCAATTGCCAATTGACACAATAAACAAAGTTGGCGCCGCTAAATCGGCAATCGGCAATTGGCAATCGGAAATACAGTGAGGTAGAACCTTTGACTACTTGTCCGTGCTGCGGCTTCAAGTTTCATGGAGCACTGAGCAGCGGTTGTAAACAGTGCGGCGCGCGTGCCGTCGGCGAGCCTCTTCCCAGGCCCGCTCACGAACTACCATCTTATGGCCGCGCCCTGGCTCTCTCCATCAGCGGTTCGCTGGTCGTCCTCGTCTTCCTGATACAAATAGTAGTTGCGATGGTCCAAAGCGGGACCGGCTGGTTTGAGTTCTGGTCTTGGGCGGCTGCGGCTGAAACGGCTGCCTGGCGCTTGAAGTGGATCTCGATTCCGGTGATGTTCGTCACGCTGTGGTTTGGCGCAAAGCTCTATCGCTCGATCCGCCAGCAGCCGGAGCGGTTTTGCGGACTGAAGTACGCGCGGAGCGGGCTGGCTGCGTCGGCCGCAGTCGCGTTTTTGATTGCCTTGTTAATTGGCGTCACGGTTCCAGCACGTTTGCGTCAACGCGAACTCGCGAAAGAAGCACAGATTCGCGCGGACTACTACGTCGTCGACGCCGCTCTCACTGAGTATCGTACGCGTTTTCACACCTATCCCGCAGACTTCAAAGACCTGCGCGATCGCATTCCCGATCCTTACGGAACGCTTGACGAGGCGCTCAAACACCTCGATCCGAACGGCTATCAGCCCCGCGCTGAAATGGCGGTCGCCAGTGAAAAGGCACGGCCATTAAGCGGCCTGGCCATCCGTAACGCTTCGCTCTCCAGCGCCGAGGACGATATTCCGCCGGGTGGTTTAGCGTTTACCAAATTCGACCTGCGCATGCCGGGTGAAGACAAGATCCTCGGAAACGACGACGACTGGCTCGGACGCGACGGCGTGCTCATGCGCTGGTCAGACGTTGCTAAAGGTGGCGTCGGCCGTTCAGTTTCAGCCGGAGCACTTAACCCGTAGCGACGCAATGTCGTTCTTCGACCGTTTCCGCCGGAAAGCCGAAGACGAAGCCTCACGCATTGCCCGTCTCTCAAAAACCGGACGCATGACCGATGGCCATATCATCGACGCAGTCTCTGACCGCGACGGCAAGATCACTCAAGTTACTTACACCTACATGCTAGCCGGTGTGCTTTACGAATCGTCGCAGACTCTGAGCGAGCAGCAGCAACGGCACGACGCTGACTACGCGCCAGGCAAACAGATCATCGTGCGCTACGATCCGCGCCAGCCCGCCAATTCAATTGTTGTTTGAGCTTTGTTCTTTGCGGGTCGCGTAGCGTAGACTTTGGTTAGAACTTAGAACTACAAACACAAAGCTCAAACGACAAAGCTCCAAAAAGAATGTTCCGCAAGGTTCTGATTGCCAACCGCGGCGAGATTGCCGTTCGCATCATTCGCGCTTGCCGCGAGCTGGGCATTTCCCCGATTGCGGTGTATTCCGAGCCGGACGCTGAGAGTCTGCATGTACGCATGGCTGATGAGGCGGTGTGCATTGGCCCGGCGGCGTCAGCCCAAAGCTATTTGAACATCAAGGCCGTGGCTGCTGCGGCGGTCTCGACGAAAGCGGAGGCGGTGCATCCGGGTTATGGGTTTCTGGCGGAGAACGCGGCTTTCGCGCGCGCCATTGAGGCAGCGGGCTTGACCTTTATTGGTCCGCCGGCGGAAGCGATGGAAGTGATGGGATCGAAGACGAGCGCGCGGCGGGCGGCAGTCGAGGCGGGTGTTCCGATCGTGCCGGGTACGGTGGAAGCGTTGAGCTCTTTTGCAGAGGCGGAGAGGACGGCGGCGGAGTTTGGTTATCCCGTGATGTTGAAAGCCGCGGCGGGTGGCGGCGGTAAAGGCATGCGGCTCGTGAGCAGTCGCGAAGAGCTTCGGCCGGCTTTCGAGACTGCGCAAACGGAAGCGGCGGCTGCGTTTGGCGATTCGTCGCTGTATCTTGAAAAAGCAGTTGAACGGCCACGGCACATTGAGATTCAGGTCTTCGCCGACAATCACGGCAACCTGGTCCATCTCGGGGAACGCGAGTGTTCGATTCAACGACGACATCAGAAGGTGATCGAGGAGTGTCCTTCGCCGCTCAACGATCCGGATTTGCGGCAACGCATGGGCCGGGCGGCTGTGAAGATCGCACGCGCAGTGGATTACACAGGCGCGGGCACGGTTGAGTTTCTGCTGTCTGACACGACGCGTGAGTTCTATTTTCTCGAGATGAACACGCGGCTACAGGTCGAGCATCCGGTTACGGAGCTCGTGACCGGTTTTGATCTTGTGCGTGAACAATTCTCGGTGGCTGCAGGAGCGCAGTTGTCATTCGCGCAGGACGATGTGCGTTGGACGGGCCACGCGATCGAGTGCCGGATTTATGCGGAAGATCCGGCGAACAACTTCTTCCCTTCACCGGGAACGATCACGCATTTGCAGGAGCCGCTCGGACCGGGCGTGAGAATCGACAGTGGTGTGCGGCGTTTGTCCGAGGTTTCGATTCACTACGATCCGATGATCGCGAAGCTCGCGGTGTGGGGCAGCACGCGTGCGGAGGCGATCGATCGGCTGCGGCGCGCGCTCGACGAGTACGAGGTCGCGGGAATTACCACGACGTTGCCGTTCTTCCGCGAGATCGTGCGCGACCGGGAATTCATCGACGCCCGGCTCGATACCGGCTTCATTTCACGGTTCAACGAGCGGCGAACTCAGCCAGGGATTTCAACTGAGGACACAGATCTCGCCATCGTCGCCGCCGCACTTCATTACACGAAGAACCAACAACCAGTCCAGGTGCAAAACTCTGTCAGCAAGTGGAAACTCTCAGCACGTGAAATTAAAAGCAATCATCGGTGAGAACGAAGAAGAGTTGGAATTGAAACTCGACGGCGAACGAGTTTCCGCACGGATTGGTGCGCGTAGTTATGAACTCGAAGCACGCGAGATCGACAGGGGCGTTTATCTCTTCTTTTTCGGTAACAAAGTGCGCGAGTTTCGGGTCGACGACAGAATAAAAATAATCGATCCGAGGCGGCTGCGCAGTGGTCAGAATTCCAGTGGGCATCATCACGGCGTGGCGCAAATCGTCGCGCCGATGCCGGGTAAAGTGGTGAAGGTTCAGGTCGAAGCCGGCGCTCTGGTCGAGAAAGGCATTGGCGTGGTCGTGGTCGAAGCGATGAAGATGCAAAATGAAATGAAGTCGCCACGCGCGGGCGTGGTGATCTCCGTTAACGTAAAGCCGGGCGACACCGTGAACGCCGGTGATGTGCTCTTCGTGCTGGAGTAGCTCAGTGCTTCACTGAGAAGAGATTGTCAAAGCTGGTTGGAGTAATATTTTGCGAATCTTGCTGTGGGATATTGACGGAACGCTGATGCGCTCTGTCAGAAATGGTGCTTATAAGGACTACACCATTCCCGTACTCGAAGAGATCTTCGGCACTGCGGGACGTTTGCCAGACATGCGCGTGTCGGGCATGACTGACTTGCAGATCATCTTCGAGGCGTTGGCCGAATCCGGAGTTTCTCAGGAACAGATCGTCGCACGGGTTGATCTATTAAGCAGGCGGTTAACAGAAGAAGCGCGGCGCGTGACCGGCAATGGGGTGCAGTTTTTCCAGTTGCTGCCGGGCGTGTGCGAGACGTTGCAGGCGCTCTACGAGCATCCGCGTTATCGTTCGGCGCTCTTGACCGGCAACATCAAACCGATGGCCCAACTAAAGATGGAACTGATGGGCCTCGAACAGTTCTTCACTTTGCCGGGCGCTTTTGGAGAAGAATCTCATATCCGGCGCGATCTTCCGGCGCTCGCCGCCGATCGCATACGCGAGCACTTGCAGACCAATCTCCCTCCCGAACACTTCATCGTGATCGGCGACACGCCAAACGACATCGACTGCGCGCGTCACTTCGGCGCCCGCGCCGTTGCGGTCGGCACCGGACGCTTGTACTCGCGCGACGAAATACTCACTTGCGAACCAGACGCGGTTCTTCCGGACCTGTCCGACACAAACCTCGTCCTGACCACGCTGGAAAAACTATGAGAGCCATCCACAGATTGCGCAGAGTCTCTGCGTAATCTGTGAACTGGTTTCAGATCCGGTGGAAGCCTTTCTTGATGTCATGCATCGTCAAGCGCAGGATTATGGGGCGGCCGTGCGGGCAGGTCGTTGGTGAAGAGGTTTGCAGCAGACGGTCGATTAGCCAGCGCATCTTTTCCGGCGCGAGCGGCATGTTGACTTTGATTGCGGCGTGACACGCGAGCGACGCGGCGATTTCGTCGCGCATCGTTTCGGGTGCGTTGGCTTTCTTTTCGGCATCGACGGTGTCGAGTAATTCGGAAAGCATGTTGCGCGCCTGGGCGGTAGGCAGATCAGCGGGGACTGCTTTGATTGCCACCGTGCGGCCGGACAAGCGCATCAATTCAAAGCCATAGACTTCAAACTCTGGCGCGAGCTGATCGAAAACTGCTGCTTGCGCCGGCGTGAGATCGAAAGTTTCGGGCACGAGCAGTTGCTGCGACTCCTTGCGGCGCTCTTCTTCGAGCGCCCGGTATTTGTCGAAGAGAACCCGTTCGTGCGCCACGTGCTGATCGATCAGTAGCAGACCTTCGTCGTCAGTGGCGATGATGAAGCTTTCTTCGAGTTGGCCCAGCGGCCGAATGTTGCTGGAGAGAGTTTCAGGGGTAACGGCGCTGGTTAGCTTGGCAGCCGAGTCAACCGGAGGTAAAGGGACCGGGGATTTTACGGATTGAACACGGATCATTGCCGCGACGTCACGCGCGATTTCGTCACCCGACGCTTCTGGAATAACTCGAACTACAGGCGGTGGTGGAACAAACTCGATACGCGGCTGTGTCTGCGTAAATGAAACCGCGGCGCTGGCGGTCTGGGTCTGTGGTATCGGCGTAGTCTGTGGTTCAACTGGGCTTGGGATCTGTGGCACGTAGTCGTTAACCGCCAGTGCCTCTCGCACAGCTTCACGAACCGCGTCGGCAACGGCCGCTGAGCGCCGGAAGCGCACTTCCGTCTTGGCCGGATGCACGTTCACGTCGACCTCTTCTAACGGCGTTTCGATGAACAGCAACGCCGCGGGATAAAAGCCGTGCGGCAGGATCGAACGATAACCCTCCGACAACGAACGCCCAATCATGCGATCGCGAACGTACCGCCGATTCACGAACAAGTACTGCGCATCACGCGTCGTCCGTCGATCGCGCGGCGCCGAAACAAAACCCGTCACTCGCGCCACGTGGAGGTCGCCACCCTCGACTGCCAACAAGTTCTCCAGAAACGCCGCGCCAAAAATCTGATACGCACGCTCGCGCAGATCTTTCGCCGCCACCGCACGCACCACGTCACGACCGTTGTTCACAAACGTAAAGGCAATCTCCGGATGCGCGAGCGCGTAGTGCGTCACCATGTTCGTCAGGTGAAAGGTCTCAGTCGATTCGGATCGCAAAAACTTCCGGCGCGCAGGCACGTTGAAAAACAGGTCGCGCACGGCGATCGTCGTGCCACGTGGATGCGCCGCATCTTTCACGTCGCGCATCCGGCCACCCTCGATCGCCACGCGCGTCGCCGCCGCAGCGTCTTCGGTGCTGGTTGTCAGCTCCACCTTTGCCACCGACGCAATCGAGGCGAGCGCTTCTCCACGAAAACCAAGCGTGCCGATCGCGATGAGATCCTCCGCCGCACGAATCTTCGACGTCGCGTGACGCTCGAAAGCGAGAATCGCATCATCGCGCACCATGCCTTCGCCATCGTCTGAGACTTTCAGCAGACGGCGTCCACCGGCTTCGATCTCGATCGTGATACGTGTGGCGCCCGCGTCGATCGAATTCTCGACCAGTTCCTTGGCAACTGAAGCGGGACGCTCAACGACTTCGCCGGCGGCGATTTGATTGGCGACGTGATCTGCGAGGACGCGAATTTTGGACATTAGCTGTGGCGTCTGTTTCGGAGCCACAAGGAAGCACAAAAGGCACAAATGTGTTTGTCAGAATCTCCTTTGTGCTTCTTGTGCCTCTTTGTGGTGAATACCGCGCAAACTTCAAACTTCATAAGTAGACCACCTGATGATCGTTGTTCCCGAGATTGATGACGTTGAAGATCCACTCGATCACGTAGGTGCCGTGGCGCGACAGTAGTGAAGTGACGTTAATGTGTCGTTCCTGCAAGTCTTTGTTGGGATAGAGCTGGTCGAAAGCACGCTGCAACTGCCGGTGGGCGGCTTCGTCGCGGGCCATCTGCGCGCGCACAAAGCGGGTGCGCAGCCCTTCGAGCTGGTAGTTGATTTTCCTGCGCCCGGTATCGAGTGCGCTGGCGAGCGTGGGATCGACCGCTTTCAACTCGTCGCGCAGGCGATCGAGCTCCTCGTTGATCTTCTCTTCTGTGGCGCCAAAGCGTTTGGCAGTGCCCGCGCCGAGATGCTCTTCGACGACGCGTTTGATGACGGGTTCGATTCCTTCAAAGAAGTCGGCCAATGTGAGGCCGTATCTTTCGAGCACGCGGCCGGTGTGGCGCTCGATCATTGTCATACTCGAACGCGGCAGAATCGGTGTCGCCGGGCGTTCGAGCAGGCGATAGACTTCGGCGGTCTGCGCGAAGTAAGCGATCTCAGCGGCGCCACCGTAGTAGGCGATTGTGGGCAACAGATAATCCTGGACCACCGCGCGGAGGGTTACGTTTGGACTGAAGCGTTCGGGAGTTTCGCGAGCCAGCGCGGCGAGCTCGCCGGCGGTGTATTCGGTTTCGTTCTCTTTCGTATGGTACTTGCCGTTATCACTGCGCGTGAGTGCGTGTCTCGCGCCGGTGTCGTCGTGGAGAAAGAGTGGAAACGAGTTTGCGGTGGCGAGGACCTGCGCGTGATAGCCGGCGGCCTCGAGTTCGCGGCTGCGTTGTTCGAGAGCGGCGCCAATCTCGGGCGCGCGCTGTGCCGCGGCGGAATAAAGCGGAGCGGCAAGTTTTTTCAGTTCGCTGTCGAGCGGATTGAGAAAGATCAGACCGTAGCGTCCGAGTAGCGACGTCATCATCGTCGCAAACGCTTCGGAAAAGGCGCGCCCGGGCCGCCACGCGTTTTGCACCAGCGTCTTCATGTCGGCCGCGAATTCCGAGGCAGGCGACAGTTCGAATAGTTGGTCGATCACCTCGGTGATCGATTCGTCCAAACGAACGTGACCAACCGGCTGTGCTTCGCTATGCAGGTTCGCTTCGACGGAAACCTGCTTGAGCTGGCAATCGCGTCCGATGAACTCGGCCCGCGCCACTTCCGCAAAATCGTGGTCCTCAGCGGCGATCCAGAAAACGGGCACGGCCTTCGTGCCACGCTGCTGCAAACAACCGGCGAGTTTCACCGCTGAAAGTGCTTTGTAAATCGTGTAGAGCGGTCCGGTGAAGAGGCCGGCCTGCTGGCCCGAGACGACCGCGATGCTGTCCGACTCGCGCAGCAGGTTGATGTTGTCCAGTGTTTCCTGACCAGCGCCCCAACGCGCATTCATCGCGGAGAGCGCATCAGCGAGTTTGTTTCGATCGACCTTTTGGGCCGCGAGCACTTCAGGCACGCGCGGCTGCAACTCGTGATGAAAATGGACCGCGGACGGATAGAACCGGCGCAAAGCGACGGGGTCCTTCAGATAGTCGAGGAACAGACGCGTCATATGAGGAACGCGTTCGAAAGGAAGAGTCTCAACGCGTAATCCGGACTCTTCAGGGGTGCTGTAACAGGCAGGTTCGGCTGTGCTCAAGAGATTAAAGGCTCCCGCGCGACATTCTAACCCGCAGCCATGGCGTCCGCTAGCAGCCGCGCGATCTCGGCGCGCGCGTTGTCGTCGGGAGAGCGCGTCCCGGCGTCATTGGCAGGCCAACCTTTGACGCGCGGGTGGCGTGCTCGCCAACAATTCGATTCAGAACCCCTGTGACGATCGACCTCAGCCGGGACTACGTAATCACATTCTTACCGACGTTGAAGGCCTGGGTGAATTCGGAGAGCCCATGAGACCCGCCGTTGACGAGTTTTCGAGCAGTCTTCAGATCATTTTCCGCCAACGCGCTGCGGATCTTCGCTTCTTTACTCTTGAGAAAACTGGCGAGTAGTTTTGCGGCAATATCTGGTTGGTTTGCCAGTGCTGGATTGGTGACCAGTTGATTGCCCAGACCGATGGCTGCACCGTGAACCTGATAGTTTGAACGGCCGGTGAGTTGAATGTAACCGCGGCCCTTAAAGTTTGCGCCGTCCGGTGGACCCTGGTTACCAAGGTCAGATCGGTTGTCGTACAAGCCAAAAGGAGCACCTCCGGGCGCTGTGTTGAATTTCGATTGGAATTCACTCAGTGGCGTGAAGTTTCCCGTCTCAGCTCGAATTGTCGCCAGCGCCATCAGGATCATGGATTTGTCGCCGAGTCCGGCGGCATTTAATGCGTCCAGGACGAATGGAAGGTTCGTTTCGATGTTGCTCACAGGAACGCCGGGAAACATCTTCGCCACCTCAGCGGCGGTAACTGTCACGCTGCCTGTGGATGTCGCGCCAGCGGCGACAGTAGTGCTGGCAGCACCACTGACACTAGTACCGGCAACAGCGCCGCTGGCTTGCAAAGCGGCCATGGTATTTGGGCCGACGATACCGTCGGGCGTCAAACCCTTGCTTTTTTGAAAGGCAATGACGGCGGCTTCACAGCCCGGGCCGAAGATGCCATCGACGCCGTTCGGATCGAAGCCAAGTTGCTTGAGGGTTGATTGTAAGGTGAGGACGTCTGGTCCTGATGAACCTCTTTTGAGTGTTGGCATGATCTTCTCCCTTGTTGATGCGGAAAGCTCGTGACCTTCAGAACTGCGCACAGAACTGCGCAATCTTTCCCATTCATACTCTATGTCAAAACTCGAGAAAATGTTTCCCAGCCGAGGGTAGTGATGTTATGAAGCAAGCGCCTCCTCCGTGAGTGCTAGACTCACGGCAGCTTCTTGAACATGAGACTGAAAGGAGGCGCTATGCAAACAATATATATTGGCGTTGACTTTCATGCAC
>Ga0187894_10001823_pt1 | contig 26606 bp, 29 predicted proteins | sample GBC1701081metaG_FD_136650 | JGI IMG/M metagenome (GOLD analysis project Ga0187894, IMG submission 136650) | White microbial mat communities from a lava cave in the Kipuka Kanohina Cave System on the Island of Hawaii, USA - GBC170108-1 metaG ... | reverse complement strand
TGTTTTGTCAAAGATCTTTATAAACCACCAACCGCCAATCGGCGGAACACTAAAACTGCACCTTGACAACGCCACCGTCTTTAGAGATGCGTCTTTGCGTTAAAAATCCGGTATGTGCAGAAATATCAAAACGCTATTTAATTTCGAGCCGCCGGCGACGACCGATGAGGTGAACGCGTCGGCGTTGCAATTCGTGCGCAAGCTGTCGGGCTTTAACAAACCGTCGAAGGCGAACGAAGAAGCATTTGAGTTGGCGGTGAATCGCGTTTCGGCTGCGGCGCGCGAGATGCTCAAGACGCTAACTACGAACGCGCCGCCCCGCGACCGCGACGTTGAGGCGGCACGAGCGAAGGCGATGGCTGCAGAGCGTTTCGGTTAAGAAGGTCAGTCCCGAGATCGTTTAGCAAGCGGGAATTGAGGTGACGATGGAGATGCTGGATAAAGCTGTTTTCGTTACGGCGCTTCTCGCCGCGCTTGGCGCTGGGTTGATGGCCGGCCTGTTCTTCATATTTTCCAACACGATAATGCGTTCGCTCGGGCGTCTGCCGTCCGCCGATGGCATGGCTGCGATGCAGTCGATCAACACGACAATACAAAATCCTCTTTTCCTCGGCGTTTTTATGGGAGCCGGTTTGCTTTCGGTTCTTGCAATAATTTTTGCGTTTGTCGATTGGCGTTATTCGTCGTCTGTATTCCTGATCGCGGGTGGTATTTTTTATCTTGCAGGAAGTTTGCTTGTGACGATGGTATTCAATGTGCCGATGAATAAAGCGCTCGATGCAGCGGTGCCTGGCGACGCCGGGGCGAGATTGTGGCAAGATTATCTCATCAACTGGACTAGATGGAATCACATGCGCGCCCTTGCGTGCCTTTTTTCGAGCGCTTCGTTTATTCTTGCCTTAGCTTATCGAGGAGCACGATGAGATGAACAAAGATGAAATCCTTGATCGCATAGGCCGCGGGCGAACCGATCTTGTCTTCGATTTGCTTGCGTTGCCGGATTGGAAAGACCTCCTGCACGACGGCCAGATCAAGCCGTTGCAGTGGTTTGTTTACTACGACGACACGACTGCATTAAAAGCGGTTCTAAACGCGGGCGGCAGTCTTCGCAGCATCGATTTGAATCGCGAGCTCGGTCATGCTTCTTTCTTCGGGCATTGGAAGGTCGTCGACTTTTTGATCACGCAGGGAGCCGATGTAAATTACGCCTTGCCCGAAACCGGCGAAACGCCGCTGCACGGCGCGCTTTGCAAAGCCGGCCGACCGTATTTTCTTTACGTGCTGAAACTTCTCGTCGAGAACGGCGCCGACGTAAATGCAAAAACGATTCCCGGCGGCGAGTCTGGAGCTTTTATGCGCGACGTGCGGACGAAAGGCGAGACGCCGCTGCACCGCGCCGCGGCTTACGGCGACGAGGCGATGATTGAATATCTGCTCGATCACGGCGCAGACCTTCAGGCTCGCGACGCGCACGGCAACTCGCCGATCTCTTGGGCGAGCGAACATCTGCGACCCGGCTCGATACTTCATCTGCTGTCGTTCGAGGGACAATTCGTCGGCGAAAATTCACGCACGATGATCACCAGCGATCACGGCTGCGGTTGGGGCAACGGCATGGAGCGAAAATTTGTCGGAGACTATCTGCCGGAAAGCCACGAAACCGAAAGGGATGAATAACGGCCCGGTCGAGAAGTTCAGCCAGGGTCCGAGCGGCGATGTCTTGACTCACCGCGGCCAAGTCGTTATGCTGCGTCGGGATCTTCGGGTTCCCATCCGACTGGAACCTTATTTTACTACCGAAATAGTTTCAGGAGAATTTTGAATTATGGCGATAGAAGTTCGAGGGCTTTCCCCTTTGCTCGAAGTTTTCGACATGCCGACGTCGCTCGCGTTTTACCGCGATAAGCTTGGCTTTCGCGTGACCGGCGATTCGGGACAAGGCGACGAATCGGGTTGGGTGATGCTCGAGCTCGGCGACTCGACCGTTATGCTGAACACGATTTATGAGGACGACTCCAGGCCGGACGCTCCCGACCAGAAACGTATTGCCGCGCATCACGACACGTGCATCTATTTCGGCTGCCCGGACGTGGATGCCGCGTACGAGCACCTGCGTGCGAATAGCATCGAGCCTGAGCCGCCGACCGTTGCGCCTTATGGAATGAAACAACTCTACGTTTCCGACCCCGATAGCTACAATCTCTGCTTTCAATGGCCGGTTGAAAAGGTGTAATTTCGCATGAAAGATTTGTGGCAGCAAGTTTTGCATCACCTTGATAAAGGAAACTTTTCGCGCCTGGAAGATGTGCTCGGCGGACCGCAAAGGTTCGACGAGCAGATCATTAAGTGGTTTGACACGGGCAAATTTAAAGCTGAGCCGGAGGCGCTCGCCGAGGCCTTCACCTGCGCCTGCATGCTTGGCCGAGAAAAGGTTGTCGCACACCTGCTGGACAAAGGCGTCGACGCTTACGCGGGCATGAAAACCGGGCTGTCGGGTTTTCATTACGCCGCCTCGAGCGGCCGGCTGAACGTGATCGAGCTGCTGATCGAACGAAGCGTGCCGATCGAGGTAGAGAGCACGTACGGCGCCACCGTGTTCGGCCAGGCGATGTGGTCGGCCGTCAACGAGCGTAAGCCCGATCACGCCCCGATCATCGAAGCGCTCATCGCCGCGGGTGCGGTCGTCGATTCCGGCTATCAGAAATGGTGGGACGAGCAGACGGTGCCGTCGGCGGAAACGAAACAACGCGTCGCGGGTGCGCTCCGGAGCGTGCAAAAGTAACCGGACCGAAATTTTGATTCGATTCACTCGCCCTCGCAAGCAGATGAAAATTCTGTTAAAGATCTATTCGGCAAGCTGCCTGATAGTTGTTGCCTTTTTCGCAGTTTTATCCGTGCCGTGGTGGGAATCGTTACCGGTTTCCGACGCGGCAGCAATGATGATTTTCGGCGGCGTGATCCTGGCGGTTGTGACGGCGTACCTGTTGCGGGTTCGCTCGACGGAAGCCTTCGATTTCGGGTATTTCCTAGCGGCGAAGGGCGGGTTTTGGGCGATCACCGCCGCGTGTTTCGGCATTTTTTGGCTGCTGAGCGGACTGCTGCTCTATTTCATTCCACAAATGGTCGAGCCTGCCTTCGAACGCGGCGCCTGGCCGGTCGCCGCCATGCTCGCCGTACTATTTTGGCTGGCGCTCGTTTTCATGTTCGCGTTTTTGACGTTCACCGCAGTTGCGAACGCTACCGCACTTTTGCTCGTTCGAAAGATCAAAAGCGCTCTGGGTTCGTTTGCAATCGGCGTCGTCTGTCTGGCCCTGGCCGCACTCTTCTTCTCGCTGTTTAGCGAGATGATCAGCGATGTCTTTATCCGACTTTCGGCCGGATTTCAGTCAGTTGCAACGTGGATCTTCGCTTCGCTTCTTGTCGTAATCGGCGTAGTGGACGGAATAATTTGCAAAATAGGCAACCATCTCGGTAACAAGGAACTCCAGTAACCGACGAGTTCTCGCTGTGATAGAATTTGATATGACAATGACGTTAACCGCAGTGTTTCAAAAAGTGCCTGAAGGCTATATCGGCTATGTTGAAGAACTTCCTGGTGCGAATACACAAGGTTCAACTATGGAAGAAACTCGCGAAAATCTTCAGGAAGCCATAGAATTGGTTTTGCAGGCGAGGGTAGAATTGGAGGATGGCGGCAAATGAATCGACCAGGGCGGGTCTTGCCATACAAGCCAAAAGATAATCCACTCCCAAGTGTTAAAGACACTACTGATTCTTACGCCATAATTGAGCATTGCGATTCGCTCGCGTGCTATGAAAATTGGCCATCGCCAACAGTAATCGTTTCTGATGGCCCATACGGACTCTCCAAGTTTGACGGTGATCCTAAATCGGCTGACTCACTTGCAGAGTTATACGCGCCTCATATCGCAGCCTGGACAAAGCACTCGACACCACAAACTACACTTTGGTTTTGGTGTTCCGAACTCGGTTGGGCGGAAGTCCACTCTGTTTTGAAACTACACGGCTGGACATACCGTGCGGCCCATATCTGGGATAAGGGGATCGGGCATGTTGCCGGAAACTGCAATGGCGACAGCATTCGACGGTTTCCTGTCGTGTCGGAAATCTGCGTGCAGTACACTCGTGAGGCGAGGTTAAAGGACGAAAAGGGGGACGAGCTTCCCTTGAAAACATGGCTCCGCAATGAATGGTTGCGGAGCGGCCTGCCGCTCAGCCAAACGAATGCGGCATGTGGAGTGAAGAACGCCGCCACGAGAAAATATTTTACTCAGTGCCACCTCTGGTACTTTCCACCCTCCGAGAAAATGATCGCTCTTGCCGAATACGCGACTAAACACGGCAAGCAAACCCACCGGCCGTATTTTTCCCTTGATGGCAAGAACCCACTTACTGGCAAAAAGTGGGAAGCCTTACGGGCAAAATGGAATCATTCTCACGGAGTTACTAACGTTTGGACCGAGCCAACCGTTCGAGGTGACGAAAGAATAAAAGTTAAAGGTCTCAAAGCGCTTCACGCAAATCAAAAGCCACTGAAATTGATGCGGCGCTTAATTCAGGCTTCTTCGGAAATTGGCGATGTAGTTTGGGAGCCATTTGGTGGACTTTGTTCAGCGACGGTTGCCGCGTTAGAGTTGAGGCGTACGGCTTTTGCGGCTGAGATTTTCGATGAGTATTACAAAGCAGCCTACGAAAGACTTCGAACCTTACAGAACCAGATCTTCAACAAATCACATGTCAGACCAGAAACCACCAGCGCCCTTAGAATCCGGGCCTGATAAAAGCTGGGAACATTTTGAAATATTCAAAGCCGTAAAAGACTCGATTTATTCGCTGCCGTCGCGATTCGAATCGAATCTACATGTTTCGGGCGTGTTGGCGACGGACCTGTTTGCGTTCAACAGCGCTTTAAGCGCAAGCATCGAGGAGCAGGTCGTCATTTCTCTTAATCGCCTCCGATCGGTTTGGGATCCCGAGGAGAACTATGCGCTTTATGACTTCGAGCGCCGACCTCAAACTTTCCCGGACGTGGTCTTAAAAGCGTCATCTACAGAAATACAGCCGCAAATAGTCTTAGGGATTGAGTTGAAAGGCTGGTATGTGCTGGCGAAGGAGAATGAACCGAGTTTTCGATACAAAGTCACTCCTGCGGTATGCGCTCCTTGGGATCTTCTCGTTATCGTCCCTTGGGCCTTGTCTGAGGTTGTCTCGGGAAGGCCTCGAATCTTCTCTCCTTTTGTGACAAGCGCGCACTATGCTGCAGAATACAAGAACTGGTATTGGCAAAATAAAATGTCCGGTAGCTCTGACAAATCCATAACGCTGTCTTCGGAAGATGGATTTTATCCGAGCAAGAGCCTGAAGATTTCGGATAAGCCGCGGAAAGACAGCGGAAACAATTTTGGACGACTCGCACGAACCGGCATTCTAGATAATTATCGAACTGAGCTTTTTCAGGAACGTCTTGCCGGCATTTCATTAGCATCTTGGCAAAAATTCTTAGCAATCTTCACCGAAACAAGCACTCCCGCGATTGTTGAGGCAGAACTAGGGAAACTCGTAAAGGCAATGCAAAAAGAGCGTCCTGACTCGGAAAAGCGTGCCAAACTAATGGAAAAGATGAAAGAGTTTGCGATTCTGATCGACGAAGATTAACGGCCTAATCACTCCATCTCGCTCTCGTCTATATCGAAATTTGCATAGACCTTCTGAACGTCGTCGAGGGCGTCGTAGAGTTTCATCATCGTCTTGGGCGAATGCAAACCTCACTTCATTCGACAATATTCATTCGCGCGACAATGTCCGTAAAACGTGCGTCGTTTCGTATAGGATCCCATCTCGGGTCGACCTTGATAAACGCCATCGCGGTCTCCCGTGCATCGAGAGCGCGTTCGAGGTGTGCGACAACTTCGTCACGTTCGCCCAAACCGTTATAGATCATTGCCAGATTGTAATCCGAAACATACTGCCGATGCGCCAGCTCTTTCAATTTTTTGATTTGCTCCTCGGCGTTTGCCCGGTCGCCGGCTGCTCCATAGGCATAGCCTAGCTGCATAAGCGGATCCGCGCTCCCACCGGACAGTTTGTAAGCCGCCTGTAGCTCGCTGATCGCTTCCTGATAGCGTCCTTGCCCGATCAAAATGCGCCCGATCACATTACGTGCAACCCAAAAATTGGGATCCAAAGCACGGGTTTTTTGAGCACGGTCTAAAGCATCTTCGTGCCGTCCGGAGAAGAAAAGGTATTGGGCTTCCAATGTTCCGACAATGAGAGTCAGTGGGGCCAGTTCTCTCGCGAGACGGCCTTCGCGGATCGCTTCATCGTGTCTAAGGGAATTAGAGAGCACGTGCCCATATGCTCTGTGTGCTTCCGAGTTGTTCGGGTCCAACTCGATCGCCCTTTTCAATTCGGCTTCTGCGGCCTTCCAGTTCCAGTCATAAAAAAGTCCGATCCAACCGAGAACGACGTGGGCGTCAACGAGAGTCTCGTCGAGCTCCAAGGCTCGCAGAGCGAGAGCCTTCGCTTTCGGGCAAGCATCTCGACTGGGGGCATAAGCCGCGACCGCCAGTACTCGGTATGAATCAGCCATCCCGGCATACGCAAGCGCGTAACTCGGATCTTCGTCGATAGCCCCTTGAAAGTATTCGATACTTGTTCGCAGATCGGCGCCCGTGATCTTGAAGAGATGATACCGGCCTCGCAGGTATAGCGCGTAAGCCTTGAGATTGTTCGTGTATCGCTTTTTAAGCTTTGCCTGCTCGGCCCCGTTTAATCGCAGAGACAATGCGGCTGCTACCCGCTCCGCTATCGAATCTTGCACTGTGAACAAGCCGGTAAACTTCTCGTCGAAAGTGTCGCTCCAGAGGATCTCGGAGTCGGAAACTCTTATCAGTCTCACGTTGACTCGAAGTTTGTCACCCCATCTCTGGATGTTTCCTTCCAGCACCGAATCGACATCCAACGCGCGGCCGGCGGCGACAGCATCTTGATCGAACGCGCCGAACCGCCGAACGGAGCTTAGAGGTCTGACCACCAGATCACCTCCGCTGAACCGCGCTATTAACGTGTCGGTCATGCCCAGCTCGAGCGCCTCGTCGCGATTTTCGGCGACTAGTGAACGAAACGGTAAGATCGCTAGCGTTTGTGCGGTCGATGGTTGATCCGATCCGCGTCGATAGAAAAACCACCCGCCTAACGCCAAAACCACCACTCCCGCTAAGGCGGCGGACAGTACATAACGACGGTCTTTTAGTTGCGGGGGTGAATACGCGGGCCTATCAGTCGCCTCCGCGAGTTGGGATTTTTCGGCCAGGATCTCGACATCGGCGATGAACTGATAGCCTCGTCCCGGCACGGTCGCGACATATCGCTGTTCGTCGCCCAAACCTTCTCCAAGAACACGGCGCAACACCGAGATGTTTTTATTGAGGTTGTTCTCTTCGACAATCGTGTCCGGCCATAATGCCGACATCAGCTCGTCTTTTTCGACGACGCGGCCAGCGTTTTTTACGAAATAAAGCAGCGTGTCGAAGACCTTCGGTGTAACGGCAACACGCTCACCGCCCGAGATAAGCAACCTTTTCCCAGGTCTAAGTACGAAGTTACCAAACGCGTAACTGTCAGATTCTAAGCTGTTTACATCCACAGTAAGAAATTTTCAGAAATTTCCAGAAAATTGCAAAGACGTTCGAATCGATTTCATTCGATTATGTCACGCATCGGCGCTATTTGAAAATTTTTCGCCGAAATCTAAAAGACAAGGAAGGTAAGAACATGATATTTGCAAAAAAGATCGCGATCTATGCGTTTATGGTGATGGCCGTTGTGACCGGCTTATTTTTGACGAGTTATTCTCAAGAAAAGGACGAGGATCCGACCTTTGAACGTGATGAATCCTCGTCGGCTTCGTTCAGTCGACACGCTCGGGAGATCGAGGACACGTGGAATGTTCTCGTCACGATCCGTAATTGCCAGACGGGAGCTCCACTCGCCAACTTCAAGGCAATGGATCTTTTCATCAGGGGAGGTTCGGTAGTAGATACAAACGCCGCACCACCCAGTACTCGCGGTCCGGGTTTCGGTTCTTGGAAGTACCTGGGCCGTCGCAATTTCACCTCCACGCTTCGCTTCTTTTTATATAACCCAGATGGTTCGTTAATGGGTGTGCGGCGGATCGAGCAGGATATAAAACTCGCAGCGGATAGCAACTCGTGGAACAGCACGGTTTCGATCACGGTTTTTGATCCGGCCGGCAATCAAGTGGCGACCGCCTGCGCAACCGCAGACGCGACGCGTGCCGAATGAAGAGTCGCTTAGTTTTGTCTAACTGAAATTGCGATGGATTGCCCGCTTCGGCGGGCAATTACCTTTTGGGACCCTTGATGACACCTACTTTGGACTGGTTTACTCCATTTCGCCCTCGTCGATGTCGAAGTTCGCATAGACCTTCTGAACGTCGTCGTTGTCGTCGAGGGCGTCGTAGAGTTTTAGCATTGTTTTGGCGTCGGGACCGGTGAGGGCGATGTAGTTTTGCGGGATCATGGAGATCTCGGCGGCTTGCGGTTCGACTCCGGCTTTTTTGATGGCTTCGTTGACGGCATCGAAATTGTCGGGCGCGGTGAAAATTTCGAAAACGCTGCCTTCGTCCTGCATGTCGTCGGCGCCGGCTTCGATGGCGATCTCGAAAAGCTCGTCCTCCGACTTTGCCGCTTTATCGACGACGATGTAGCCCTTCTTGTCGAACATCCATCCGACAGACCCGCTCTCGCCCATATTTCCGCCGTTTTTGGAAAAGATGTGCCGGATTTCGGCGACCGTGCGGTTGCGGTTGTCGGTCATCGCCTCGACCATCACCGCGACGCCGTTGGGGCCGTAGCCTTCATAAGTGACCTCGTCGTAGTTTGCGCCTTCGAGCTCGCCCGTGCCGCGTTTTATGGCGCGGTCGATGGTGTCGTTGGGCATGTTCTGCCCCTTCGCGTCCGTGACGGCTTTGCGTAAGCGAGCGTTCGAGTCGATATCCCCGCTGCCACCGGTGCGCGCTGCAACCGTGATCTCTTTGATCAGCTTGGTGAAAATCTTCCCGCGCTTGGCATCGAGCGCGCCTTTTTTGTGCTTAATTGTGTGCCACTTACTGTGTCCTGACATGATGATTAGAAAACAAAATTCTAAACCAAAATGAGTCCGTCTATAAACTCGAAATGGCGGATGTTAAACGAGTAAAGCGGCAGATCTTCGACCAGAGCCGTGGCTGCGATGAGGGCATCGCCGGCACGCAGTCCTCTAGAGTGAGAAAACTTACGGATCAAATCATCAGCGACGTATGAAACTTGCGGTGAGAATGCCACGAACTCAAATGTCTCGACGAACTTTAGCGCATCGGCTGCCTGCCGTTTGTTCGCACCCTGCAAAAACTCCAGCCGCGCAACCGTATCTACGCCTGCCTGCTGCCGGTTCAGCCAGGTAACTAATTCTGCGTCTCCGCGCCAGGATCGAATTAGAACGTCCGTGTCGAGCAGTAAATCTAGCCGCGCCATTCGTTTCGAAGTTTATCGGCAATTGCCCAAACTTCGAGCATTTCCTTGTCAGGATTCTTCCTCAGTTTTTCGGCATACGCCGAGAGCTTGGCAAACTTCGCTTTCCGTGAAGTCCGCGAAGTTTTCTTCGTCCTTGTCGAATTCTCCTTCACGTTGAGCAAGATTTTTTCGGCGGCCACCGGATCTTCGATTTCAAAATGGCCATGAGTTCTTTGCGGAATCTTGATCGTGATCTCTCCCATACCGTTAGAATAACACAGCCTCTGAAATTAGCCCCGCACGAAGATATTCAGCACCACAGCCTGAAGCAGACCGATCAATATCAGCACGATCATCGCCGAAATGTCGAACATCCCGATCGGCGGGATCAGTTTTTGCACCGGCAGCATTATAGGGTTTGTCACGCGCATCACGAAGCCGAGAAACGTGTTTCGCGTAAAGACGAACCATTGCGACAGGAAGCGGATAAAGATGAACAGAATGAGAACGCTGAGCAACCCGTAAAGCGCGAAGCCGATAAACATTTTCGGGTTGCCGGTCACAACGCCCGCCGTCAAACCATCAATAACAAAAAATATGTTGCCGATGATCTGGCTGGCGAAGTAAGTAAATACAAGCCCGATAAAAAGCGTCACCAGCGGCGCAAGGCGCGTATCGACGCGAAAGGTCGCCAGAAACCGCGCCGCCGGGTATATCCATTTTTCCGTCAGCTTGCGTATCCTAAAACCGAATCGGCCGACCGCGCCGAAGGGGTTCGGATCGGCGTAGTTGAAGATCAGTCGCAAAACCATGAACGTGAGGAAGACGAGAAACGCTCCCCACAAGATCATCCAAACGATCGGGTAAACAGTTATCGAAAGCATAGAGCTATTCTAGCCACAGAGTTTACAGAGTTCACGGAGAGATGCCAATATTAGGTCATTCGGTCGATTATCCTTCCAGTTGTCCGTGACCTCGGTGATCTCCGTGGCTGCCTCTTTCGCCAAAGATCGCAGTGCCGATGCGCACGACGGTCGCGCCTTCTTCGATCGCAACCTCAAAATCGTTTGTCATCCCCATCGAAAGCTCGCCTCGACTATTCGAGAATGCATTCTTAGATAACAGATCGTCGCGCACCAAGCGTAACTGTTTGAAAAACGGCCGCGTTGCTTCCGCATCGTCGAAAAACGGAGGCAATATCATCAGGCCGTCAAATTTTAACCGATCACACGATTGCAAATAAGCCACAAGCGGCGGCAGATCGTTCTCCGCGATTCCCGATTTCGTTTTCTCTCCCGCCAGATCGACCTGAACAAAAACCGAAAGCGCATCGCGGTTTCCTTCTATGCAAATACGCTCAAGCCGTTCGGCGAGTTCGATGGAATCGAGCGTATGGATCACGTCGAAAAGCTGCACTGCTTTTTTCGCTTTGTTTGACTGTAAATGTCCAATGAGGTGCCATTCGGCAGCGTCGCGGCCGATCTGCGAAATCTTCCCTTCGGCTTCCTGAATCTTGTTTTCGCCAAAGGCGCTAACGCCCGCTTCAATAGCTTCGCGCAGAATATCGGCCGCGTGTGTTTTGCCGACCGCTACCAGCCGGACGTCCGCGGCGTCCCGCCGGGACCCTTCCGCCGCCCGCATGACCCGCTCGCGTATCGCACGGAGGTTTTGCTCGATCCGACTCGGCACGAATCAAATATAACAAATCCGAAAATCCCGCGTCTCGGTTTTGGTTAATGCCGGTCGGGCGACACTTCTTCGCAGCTTCTGTGTCTTTTTGCCGCCATTGCCAGAGCTTAGAAAACTGCCCCACAAAAGCGAATCACTCATTCATTTACCCTCAGCGACTTGGATTACCCGGGTGCGGAAGTGCGAGATACGGAAATTTGTCGAGATACGGCACGTCGTTCTGACCGACGCCGTCGCCTAAGGTGTTGTTCGGCGCTTTATTCGTTGTCGGGGTAAACGGCGTTCCGCCCGCCATCGCGCGCAGCGCTATATCCGTTACATCGTCGAAAACTCTGCGGCCGTTCGGATGTCCGGCCGGGTCGCCGCCAAGCAGGCCAAGCGGGTTCGGCTCAGCCGACGGCGGAATGGCCACGTTCAGCCGCATCATTTCGTGCGGCTTGCCGTCCGACAAAAAAGTATTGAAAGTCGGCGCGTTCGGGACGCTTCCGGCCTTGATGCCGGTGGCGAAAATAGATACCAGATCGTTGCGGGGCGCGCCCGGAATGTCGATTTTAAATACTGCCTTGAGCAATTTCGGCAATTGCGGATCAAGCACGAAAGGCGCGGCAATGGCATCGTCTTTTGGCGCAAGACCGTTAAAGGCATCCTTTAGTTTCAGAGGAATAACGACCTCGTTGACCAGCGGATTTCCGAGCCGCGAAACCTGTACCCATTCGCCGTTTTTCGCGCCCTTGGTCTGCAGCGGGTTGAGCACGTTGGTCGTGCGGCGGCTGGCCGTTGACCAGACGCCGATGACCGCATTCGCATCGGTCGGATCGGTCGGCGACGTGCCGTTACGCGTTAAATCCCGAATCGGAACCTCGATGGCGATGCTATGAACATTGAGCCCGGCAAGAGTGTCCTTGCCGCCTGTCGCCGTGATCGAAGACAAATTGAGCGTGTCGAAAATCTCATTGACGGCGATGAAAAAGCCTTCGTCGCGCTGTCCGGCGAAAACTCGCATTCCGTTGCCGTTCGATATTGTATGAACGGCGCTTTCGGCGAGAGCTTCATAATTGGGGGTCGTTCGTTCGCCAATGTTCGCCGGCGGCGTTTTAAGAACGGGCGCGATTACTCTTCCAGCCCGATTTCTGCCGTCAAGACGGGTCACTTTGTACGTCTGCACCTCATTGATATCCGGGTCGGTGAGTGACGTGATCAGAGGCTCAGTTTTACCTTTGCCCTGCAGAGCTTCGTTCGGCGCCGCCATTCCCAACACGGAATCGCCGTTGACAATCTGGTTGCTGAACTCGAATCGATAACTAATGTCCTCGACCCCGTCTCCGGTGTTATCGATCTTGATCTCGTACAGAACCGTCGGGTCAAACCGGTAATAATGCGGCCCGGCGCCCGGTGCTTCGAGCGGAATAAAATTCGCGATCAGTGTGACAAATCCTTCGCGTCCCGCTTCGGTCGAGCGAAACGCGTAAACGTCCGTATTATCCGCCAAAGGATCGCTGGTGATAAGCGGAGCTTCGCGATGACTCGATGCCTGTACCGGTCGAACCGCCAAACCGCAAAAAAGTGAACTGATCACGAGAAACGCCATGCCCGTGCAAAATATCTTTTTCATTTTTCTTCCTCCATCTCTGGAATAAGAAAGAAACTTGCCAGGGCTTGCCGACCCGTGTGCAAACGATTAGCAGCACAGCACAACTTACTTCCTTTTGTTCTCAGTGTACCGAACCGGCGTAACATCTTTTGTAAGCCGCTATACGTAGCTTAATTAATCGCAGTCTTACCGTCCTGGCTTTTCAGTAAAACTGCCGCCCACCCGTCCGCGCTTTCTTGAAATTCACGTTGCGAGTTCGTATTATCAGTTCTTCGCCCGACATGCGGACGTGGCGGAACTGGTAGACGCGCAGGTCTCAGAAGCCTGTTCTCGCAAGAGAGTGGAAGTTCGATTCTTCTCGTCCGCACCAAAAGCAAAAGAAAGACAAGAGATGGAGACAGGAGACGATCCCGTTTTCCTTTGCGTTCCTGGCGCCTTTGCGTGAAACTTTCTTTATGCCGGAACGGTTCGTTTCAGCCGTCAATGAGAATCAGGGCGAATTCGCGCTCCCTCTTCCCGACGAAACGGTCGACCGACTAGCCGCTTACTACAATCTTGTCATTCGGCACAACGACCTGCTGCATCTCGTCGCACCGTGTTCACCGGAAGAATTTGCCGTGCGGCATGTTTTGGAATCGCTGACGCTGCTGGAACATCTGCCGCGAAACGCAGCGTTTGCAGACATCGGCACTGGAGCCGGGCTCCCTTCGATACCATGTTTGCTCGTACGAGAAGACCTAAGGGTATTGCTGATCGAATCGAAGGAAAAGAAGGCCAGGTTTTTGCAACACGCGGTGAACGAACTCGGTCTTGCGAGCCGCGCACAAATTATCAACAAGCAATTCGAAGAAACCGAGCCGGGCGACGCGCAATTAATTACCTGTCGGGCGCTTGACCGGTTCACGCAAAAACTGCCGAAACTTTTGAAATGGTCGAAAGGAAAGAAACTTCTCCTTTTCGGTGGGCCGGCTCTAGACGACGCGCTTACTAATCGAAAGGTGATATTCAAACGGAATTTGCTGCCGTTGTCCAAACAGCGATTTCTTTTTCAAATTGAGAAGTGATTTTTGCTTCTGCGGGTGAACCAAAGATATAATCTCGGCATCCAACCGCGAAACGTCTTTCGAATTACCTGGAGAAGATTATGAAAATTAGTGTCAAGTTGGGATATGTGCAGCTGATACTGCTGCTGTTCGTACTATGTCTTGGCTCGTCGGCAGTCTTGTCGCAATCGGACGACACGGCCGCGCTCGTTGCAAAAGGTAAAACGCTTATAGATACGCAAAAATTTACCGAGGCCTTGCCGGTGTATGAAGAGTTGGTGAAGCGCCTGCCCAACGATGCTGAATCTCAAAAGAATCTTGGATTTTCGCTGCTCGGCAAGGCAGCGAACACGGAAGATGCGCCGCTCAGAGAACAGCTGCGGATCCGAGCCCGCGAGGCGTTTTCAAAAGCAAAAGAGTTAGGCGACAAATCACTGTTGATTCAGGGAATGCTCGACGGGCTTCCTGTCGATGGACGCGATGCCGAGGGCTTTTCGGACAATGCCGAAGCGAACAAGGCAATGAAAAAAGCCGAAGCGTCCTTCTCGTCGGGCGATATGGAGGGCGCATTGAGATCGTATCAGGAAGCGCTGGCGCTCGATCCTCGTTGTTATTATGCGGCTTTGTTTTCCGGCGATGTCTATACGCAAACGAACAAATACGACGACGCCGAAAAATGGTATCAACGCGCGATCTCTATCGATCCGTATATCGAAACGGCCTACCGTTATTCTGCGACGCCGCTGATGAAGCAGAATAAACACGCTCAGGCACGCGATCGGTATATCGAAGCATTTATCGTCGATCCGTACAGCCGCCTTGCGCTCAGCGGAATTGTTCAGTGGGGACAAGTTACGGGAACGCGGCTGGGTCATCCGAAAATAGACGTTCCGGAGACAAAAGTCGGACCGGACGGCAAAGCGAACACTACGATCAACGTAAATCCATTGTCCGACGACGGTTCGATGGCGTGGATCGCATATTCCGCGACACGGGAAACATGGAAAAAGGAAAAATTTGCCAGGATGTTTCCCAACGAAAAAACTTATCGGCACACAATGGCCGAGGAGGCGGACGCTCTTCGCAGCGTCGTCAGCACGGCGAAAACGTTAAAGGCAAAGAATCTCAATTCACAGATCGTCATCCTCGAAAAAATGGACAAAGACGGAGTGCTCGAGGCCTTCGTATTAATGGCAATTCCCGATCAGGGCATTGCCAAAGATCACGCGGCATATCTGCGGGCAAACCGCGACAAGCTAAGGCAATACGTTGTTCAATACGTTATTGAGAAAAAATAACTGTATTTCAGCCTCGGCTTTTTGCCTTAAGTGGCAGGCGCCTATCGCTTTGATTTCGCCTTCGATTTCGGGGCTTCTGCTATTTGTCGCTCGCCTGCTGAAACCTGAAGCATGTTGTAAAGAATCGAGTATGCAAAGCTTCTCGGTTCGATGAGATAGTCATTAATCTTCAGCATTGCCGTTCCGTGGACAAGCTTTTCGATGGAGCTTCGCTGTACCTGATAGGTAAGTTTTTCCCAGTCATCGTCGCCGGTTTTCCCGGTCGTGCGTTTCGCCTTGCCGATTACTTGAGATTTTTCGTCGAAGAGCGCGAGGTCGTTTGCCTTCGGAAACCGCCAAAAATTGGAAACTACGCTGACGATAAAAACTCCGGTTCGCCCCTTTCGCTCGTCTTCTTTGTACCAATAGGTAATATCGACCGCGGTTAAACGGTTGTGGCGTTTGTCGTTTTCTGATTGTTCGACAGGAATCAAAGTTGTGCTCACCCAACCCGTTCTCGAAGCCGCATTGTATCCATGGGTCAGCGCGCCGACGTTTCCGATCGCGGGATTCTTATCCGACCAGTAGCCCTTCGATTTTTGCGAGTTCGAATCAAGTTTATAGGCACCCGAAGGGAGTGAAGACCTTCCCTTCATCTTTTCGCTTTCCAGTTTTGCGGCGCGAAATTCCCAGGCCGGCTGCATGCCCGCTACCGACCAGATGCCGCGCTTTTCGCCTTTCGCGACGGCTTCCATGGCGGCATAGGCGTCGAATTCTTTCGGCTCCTGCCCGGAAGTTTTCTGCGGCACGTGCCACGCGGCTCCGTCGCGCAGCAACTGCTGACTGACGTCGATGTCGTTCAGCGTCAGGCGGCCCACGGTGCGGTTGTGTGCGTAGGTTTTCGCGCGAAACATCACCACCTTGCCGAGCAGCATAAGGCGAAGATGCTCGCGAACGGTGTCGTACATCGGCTGCCCGTTTTCGGGCACATCGATGTGCTGAAGCTCGATCTTCACCTTGCCGGTCGCGATCGCAACGACGACCGTTCGCCCGTCGATCACTTCAACCACTTCGCCCGGCGACGATATCTGCGCGAACGAAGAAACTGCAAACGTGAGAGCAGCGGCGACGGCCAAAATCAGATGTTTTCGCATAATTATTTTCCTATCTTGTTTCAAGATCGTATTCGCGCAGGCGGCGATAAAGCGTCGAGGGCGAGATGCCGAGAAGCTCGGCGGTTTTGCCGCGGTGCCAGCCGGTGCGTTCCAGCGCGCTGATGATCTGCTGTTTTTCCGATTCGCGCAGGTTCGTCGGCGAGGTGTTTTGAAACGAGCTGACGCCGTTCGATTTCGGCGATGCGAAACTTACTGAAACGTTCGGCCCGTCGTTTCTCAGCACCACCTCGGGCGGCAGCTCGCGCAAGGTGATCGTTCCGTTGTCGGCGAGCAGGGCGGCGCGCTCAAGACAGTTTCTAAGTTGGCGGACGTTGCCGCTCCATGAGAACGCGGCCAGCGCGTCGAGCACGGGCTGCGCGAATTCGGGCGTATTGACTGCGGCGACTTGTTTGAGAAGATGTTGGGCGAGCGGCTCGATGTCTTCGCGGCGCTCGCGTAAGGGAGGAATGTTTATCTCGAAACTGTTTATGCGGTACATCAGGTCGGAGCGGAAAACGCCCTCGGCAACCGATGTTTTCGGGTCGCGGTTGGTCGCCGTGAGCAGCCGAACATCGACCTCGACCTTTTTTACGCCGCCGACGCGGAAGAACGAACGTGTCTCAAGCGCGCGCAACAATTTCGATTGCAGCTGCGCCGGCATCTCCATAATTTCGTCCAGAAAGAGCGTGCCGCCGTCGGCCAGTTCGAAAAGGCCGAGCTTTCGTGCACGCGCGCCGGAAAACGCTCCGGCCTCGTGACCGAACAGTTCTGATTCGAGCAGCGTATCTTGCAACGCCGCGCAGTTGAGATCAATAAACGGTTTGTTGGCACGCTCACTCAGGCGGTGGATCGCCTGCGCGACCAGCTCTTTTCCCGTCCCACTTTCGCCCGTGATCAGAACCGAAGTTTCCGACGGCGCCACGCGGCGGACGAGACGAAGGACTTCCTTCATCTGCGGCGATTCGGCGATGATCTCAGGCATCGCGCCGCTCGTTCGTTCGATCTGCGCGCGAAGGCGGACGTTGTCGGTCTTCAACTGTTTCTTCTCAGCCGCCTGCATCACCAAAGCCGACAGCTCCGCGATGCGGTAGGGTTTTGTGAGGTAATCGTACGCGCCCAATTTCATCGCCTCGATCGCCGTTTCGACCGTGCCCTGGCCGGTAAGCATTATCACTTCTGGCCTGTTGGGCATCTTGTCCGTCATCCGCCGCAGCAACCCCATGCCATCGAGCCGCGGCATATTGATGTCGCAAAGCACGACGTCGAAATCGCGCGCCTCCATTAGCTCCCACGCCGCCTGCCCGTCTGCCGCCGCTTCGGCTTCGTGGCCTTGGCGCGTCAGCTCTTTTTGAATAACAAGCCGCAGATTTTTTTCGTCGTCAACTACTAATAGTCTTGCCATATATTTTTTGGTGAGTGGAGAGTGAAGAGTTGCGAGTGTAGAGATCGGGAGATCAACCGCGCAAGTGTTTCATGAGGCTCATAGTCATTCGGGCGATCTCGTCGAACAGGTCGTACAGTTCGGAAAAGGCGGCTTCGGCCAGGTATTTGAGGTCGAGAGCAACAAATAAATGCGACTGAGTTTCGGCGACCGAACCGTGCGCCATATTCAGAAAGTTGGCAAATTCTTTATTCGAAAAACGGCCCTGGCCTTCGGCAATATTTGCCATTACCGATACTGCGTAACGTCTGATCTGATCGCGCAAGCCAAAATCCTTCGCGAATCGTCCATCACTCGTTACTTCATATACGCGTTTCGTTGCAGCACGCGCCTTTAGCCACGCCTTTATCTCTTCAAACTTTTTGAATGCTGCCATAAGATTTTCTTCGTGATTTTCTTTTACTCTCCACTCTCCACTCTCTACTCTGCACTGACGACGACAGGTAGAAGGATTGTGAACGTCGTGCCTTTGCCGAGATTCGATCGGACGCTCAGACGGCCGCCGTGATCGGTAATGATGCCGTAGCAGACCGCCAGGCCGAGACCGGTGCCTTTGCCGACCTCTTTGGTGGTGAAAAATGGTTCGAAGATCTTCGACATGTCCTCAGAAGGAATTCCGGTGCCGGTATCTTCAATCTCGATTGATACGCTTTTTGCATTCGAAAACGCGCGGAAAATGAGCATGCCGCCGTCGGGCATGGCGTCGATGGCGTTTGTGGCGAGAGCGATGACGGCCTGCTGCAGATGTCCACTGTCGGCGTTGACCAGCGGAAGCTCGCCGTCGATCTCGACCTTGAATTCAATTTGCTCACCGCGTTTTTGGTGCGAGATCAGATTCGCCGAGGAACGCAGTATATCGCCGACGTCCAGCGGATGGCGGTCGCCCGTGCGGATGCGGCTGAAGTCGAGCAGACCCGTTGTGATGGATTTGCAGCGAAACGCCTCACTTTTTATCAGGCCGAGATATTCGTTCAGGTCTTCCGCCGCGTCGCTTTCGGCGAACGCTCCTTCTTCGACCCGCTGCTCAAGCGCTTCGGAGCACGCAGAGATCGTGGCCAGCGGATTATTAATTTCGTGGACGACCCCGGCGGCAAGCCGCCCGACCGCCGCGAGCTTTTCGGCGCGACCGACGGCGTGTATTGCCTCAACGCGAAGCGTCACGTCTTCACCGACCGTGATCACGTGCGAAACCTGCTCGGTTTCGGGGTCGAGCATCGGCACTTTGCTCACCAGCCAGTGCCGCGTCGAACCGTCTTCGGCGGCGGTTTGCTGTTCGATCCGTTCGATCTCGCCGGTTTCGAACGCACGCTCGAATTCCTGCCGCACGCGGCCTTCGGGATAACGAGCAAGCACGTTGAAAACGTTGCGTCCGATCACGGCGTCGCGCGGAATTCCTTGATTGCCGATCTCGCGGTGGCGGTTCCATGAAACGATCCGATAATCGCGATCGACAACGTAAATCGAAACCGGAAGTGCGTCCAGAACCGACTCGGTAAAACGGCGATGCTCTTCTTTTGCCTGGCTGATCGAGTTGTAAATGGCCGTTTCGTAATGCGCCGAAAGATTTACGCTCATCGCCGCCATCTGCGTCGCGGCCTCGATCAGGCGTCCGACGGATTCGGAAAAATCTTCACGACGCGCAAAACCAACAACGATCGCGCCCTTGACTACGCCGTTGATGTGCAGCGGCGAGACGTACTCGAGCTCGTGCGTGTTTTCGGTCAGCAAAAATTCTTCGCGGTTCCCCTGGCAATGGCCGACCTGCGGCGGCAGAAATTCGAGCCATTTTTCGAACTTTGGCTTCTCGAAAAAATCCTTCATCAACTCGCCTTTCCCGTCAATGGCGCAGTTTACGACGCCGATGTTTTCAAGCTCGGCGACGAACGCGCACACCTCGGCCCCGACGCCGTTTTGGATTGCAGACGCGACGCGGCTGGCGACCTTTTTCGGGTGCACGGTGAAAAGCAGGCTTCTGCCGAGGTCGGAAATAAATCTCAGCTCGTCCGAAACGAACGAGCCGGAGCCTGGACGCTGGGCTAGCCTTGCAGTTTTTTTTACTGCCGAGGGGACTGCCATCTTTGATTTCGAAACACCGTTTGTCGAGTGATTACAACGAGTTACAGGCCGAGAGGCGGCCTTGGTGGTGAAACGGGAAGTGCGGGACTTCCTATTAGATTAAAGCGGTTTTTAAACAATGTGTCAAGGGTTTAAACGCAAAGAAAAATGTTGACTTATCGGTCAAAATGACGCAAAAATCGATACGGCGCTCTGATTTTCTTAAAGTAACAGATGAACCTCACCTGGATTTCCAAATCTTTTATTGCGATAGCTTTTCTTGCGGCTGCGACGACCGTTTCGGCACAACGCGTGGTCGATAAGACCGTGGCAACTGTCAGCGACGGCGTGCGAACGGAATTGATAACGCTTTCCGACCTTCGTTGGCAGCTTGCGCTGCAGCCCGGAACGAACCTGCGGCCCGCAAGCTCGGAAGATTTAAATGCTGCGCTGCGGCGCATCGTCGATCAGCGAATCTTTGCCCTCGAAGCAAAGCGGCTGCCGCGCAACCCGGTGTCCGAAGCCGAGATCGACGCGAAGATTAAGGAGATCATCGCGTATTTTCCGACCTCCGCGGAATTCGAAACGAGGCTGCGCGAGGTTGGGTTTAGTTCGGTCAACGACGACAATTTCGAGGCGATAATTGCCGACCGCATCGCCATCGACAAATATCTTGCGTTTCGCTTTCGCTCGTTCATCGTCGTGACGCCCGGCGACGTGGAAACTTATTACCGAAATATTTTTACCCCAGATTTTCGCCGCCGATTTCCCGGTCTTCTCATGCCCACGCTGGATGAGAAGCGTGAAGATTTACGGCGCATCCTGATTGAGGAACGCATTGCCACGGACATAGAGAGCTTTCTCGAGGCCGCGAAACAACGCGTTACGACCGTCTATTTAAGCGAAGTATGACTGTATTTAAGTTGTCTCTCTGACATCCGTTTCCGAGTTTTTGAATTTCCACTGAAATTTCTAAAGCTATAGGTTCCGACGAGCGCGGAAAGCCGCGCAAATCCGGCAAAAATTGAAAATTGCTCACAACAGACTTAAGCCGGGATCTTGCTGAAAATTTTTTTATAGAATTACGAGCCGAATCGAACTATTTTCACCGTTCGTCGATTCCGGTTTGTTTCCCCCAAGCAAATGAAATTAAAGCTCACGATCTTGACCGCACTCTGCCTCGCCGCCCTGGCGACCGTCGAGCTTCGCCAAACAAACACCGTATCGTCGAAAGCCTCACGCGAAAACGCCGTAAAGGTGGTTAGCCGTCAGGCGGCGGCTTTCGGCTTGTCCGAATCCGTGTCGTCGCTGAGCGCGCGAAGGCGAGATCAGAAGGTTGAACTAAGCACCCTGATCGCTGTAGATCGCGAGCGCAAAATCGGCAGTCAGGAAAAACTAGAAAAGCGGTTGTCCGGCAGCAGCGACCCGTTGGTCACGGCTGAGTTTTTTGGATCGACTATGCCGTCGCCGTCAGTGTCCTTCGACGGGCTTTCCAATGCGGACAACGTTGCGACGTACGGCCTGTTGATCGCGCCGGCGGACATGACGGGCGAAGCGGGACCGAACCATTATGTGCAGATCGTGAATGCCCTGTTTCGGGTTTTCAATAAAAGCGGACAGCCGCTGACCACCCCGCTTCCGATCAACAGCCTGTTTGTGAATCTCGGCACGACATGCTCGACGCGAAACGACGGGCTACCGAACGTTCTTTACGACCAGCTCGCCGACCGATGGGTCATCAGGCAGGTTTGCTCCGCCTTTCCGCCGTTCCGGCAGATGATCGCGGTTTCGAAAACCGGCGACCCGACAGGGCAATGGTTCGCGTATGAGTTTGTGATGCCGGGCGTGAAGCTGAACGATTTTCCGAAGATCGGCGTCTGGCCGGACGGCTTTTACATGACGGCGAACGAATTTCTGGGCGCCGATTACACCGGAACCGGAATTTTTGCCTTCGACCGCGAAAAGATGCTTGCGGGTGAGCCGAACGCCAGTTATGTCAATATTTCCTTTCCGGGCGTGATTCCCACTCCGGGCGGAATGCTGCCGGTCGATCTCGACGGGCTTCGGCCGCCGCCAGCCGATACTCCGGCGATCATCGCGACGCACGCTGCGGACGAATACGGCGAGCCCGTGGACGCGATCCGTCTTTTCGACTTTAAGCCCGATTTCGAAATGCCGTCCGCCACGACGTTTACGGAACGCGATGAAAGCCCGATCGCGGTGGCGGCATTCGACCCGTCGAGTCTCGCGGGCCGTGCCGACATTTCGCAGCCGCCGCCAGGCATGTCTCTTGATGCCGTGAGCGACACGCTGATGTCGCGGCTCGCGTATCGCAACTTCGGAACGCATCAATCGCTCGTCGCAAACCAAACCGTCCGCACCGCTGCCGGAACGCCGTATCGTGGCGGCGTGCGGCTTTACGAGCTTCGCAATTCGGGCAGCGGCTATTCGCCCGCATTTCAATCGACGATCGGCGATGCCACATCCAGCCGGTGGATCGGTTCCGCCGCTCAGGACAACGCCGGGAACCTTGCAGTTCAGTACAACTTCGTTTCGGACGAGAAAAAGGTGTCGATCCTTTATTCCGGCCGTCTCGCTTCCGATCCTCCGAACACGGTCCGCACCGAGCGAACGCTCGTCGAAGGAACGGGTGTGCAGCGGGCTTTCGGATTTCGCTGGGGCGAATACAGCGGGATGAGTGTCGATCCGGTGGATGACTGTACGTTCTGGATTACGAACGCCTATTACACGCTGGAGAGCCAAACGTTCTCCGATCTCGGATGGCTGACGCGGGTCGGTACCTTCAAGTTTTCCGAATGCTCGGCCGCGCCTGTTGCCGGAATCGTCGGCACCGTGACCAACTCCCAAACCGGGCAGCCGATCGGCGGCGTCGTTATTACCAACAGCGTTTACGAGCGGCGAACGGCGGGCAACGGCGGCTACGGGCCGCTCCGCGTTCCGCCGGGAACATATGAAATCAAGGCGTCGAAGCCGGGCTTTCGCGATGCTGTTGCAACACTCACAGTGTCGAACGGCCAAATCGTGCCGGTAGATTTTGCTCTTGACCCGATTCCTATCCTCATCTCTACCGGGCTCGACATCACGAACGAAAGCTGCAATCTGAACAACGCAGTCGAGCCGGGCGAGGCGGTCACCGTAAATATTTCGCTGCGTAACAACGGCGCCCGGGACGTTGCATCGCTCGAGGCGCGGCTGCTTGCCGGCGGCGGCGTCATCACGCCGGGTGAGCCGCAAAATTACGGCCCGATGCCGGCGGGAGGTGCACCGGTTTCGCGGCCGTTTACGTTCACGGCTGCTGCGGGAATCGGCTGCGGTAATCCCCTCAACGCGCAGCTTCGGCTCAGCGACGGTCCTAACTTTATCGGAATCGAAAGCATAAGAATCGCCACTGGCGAAAAGCGCATCGCGTTCGAAGAAAACTTTGACGGCGTGACGCAACCGGCATTGCCCGCCGGCTGGACGAGCACGTCAACGCCGGCTGACCGCTTGTGGCGAACGACGCAAAACCGACGCGAATCGCCGCCGAACTCCGTCTTTTCCCCGGCGCCGAATCAGGCCGGCGTAAACGAGCTTGTCTCGCCGCCGTTCACCGTTGCGACGACCGAGGCCGAGTTGAGCTTCCGAAATTGGTACGAGTTGGAGACGACCTTCCTACGCAACCGTCGTTTCGACGGCTCGGTGCTCGAGATCAAAATCGGCAACGGCCAATGGCTCGATATTCTGGCGGCGGGCGGCGTATTTCTTTCCGGCGGCTACGACGGGCCGCTCGACACGTGCTGTCAGAATCCGCTCGGCGGCCGAAACGCATGGTCCGGCCGCAGCGGCGTCAATCAGACATCGGAATTTATCACGACACGCGTCAAGCTGCCGCCGACCGTCGCCGGAAATACGGTGCAGCTGCGTTGGCGGATCGGCACCGATATCGGAACGCCGCGCGAAGGACAATACATCGACGACCTCGAAGTTTCGGACGGCCGCGAGTGTGCGTGCCTGCTCAACCCGTCGGCGACGATCCGTACGCCTTATGATTTCGACGGCGACGGGCGCACCGATCTATCAGTTTTCAATCCGTCGGGCGGCGCGCGCTCGACGACGTTCCGCGTCAATACGAGCTCGGACAATTTTGTGCAAACAGCTTCGTGGGGTTTGCCGGGTGATATGCCGACGGCGTCGGATTTCGACGGCGACGGGAAGGCCGACTATGCGGTTTTCCGTTCAACTACGCGCGAATGGTACGTAATAAACAGCATGAGCCAAACGATCCTCGTCGTTCCTTTCGGCTTGCCCGGCGACATACCGGTCGCGAAGGATTACGATAACGACGGGAAGGAGGACATGGCCGTCTTCCGCCCGACGGACGGCACGTGGCACAAACTGCTCTCGACGAACAACGCCACCATCGTCCGCCAGTTCGGCCTTCCCGGTGATGTTCCGGTCGAAGGCGACTACGACGGCGACCGCAGGATCGACCTCGCCGTTTTTCGCCCATCGACGCGCGAGTGGCACGTTCTGCGCGCTTCGGATAAGCTCGGCTCGGTTGTGATTTTTGGCCTTTCGGGCGACGTTCCCGTTCCGGGTGACTTTGACGGTGACGGCAAAGCCGATCTCGCAGTTTTCCGTCCGTCGAATTCGACGTGGCATTTTCTTCAAACGCAGAACGGCTTTCAGTCGGTCTCGTTCGGAACGGACGGCGACATGCCGCTACAGGGCGATTTCGACGGCGACGGTCGGATGGACATATCCGTTTTCCGGCCGTCCAACCAAACCTGGTATCGACTGGAGACCCTAACGGACAACTATCGAACACGGCAATTCGGCTCTGCAAACGATCGTCCGGTGCCGGGCACGCGAATCGGTTCTTGACCAAACACTGCGGCACACCGTATCATCTAAAATTTCACGCCGGAGTGGCGAAATTGGCATACGCACCAGACTCAAAATCTGGCGGGAGCAATCCCATGTCGGTTCGAGTCCGACCTCCGGCACCACCATCGTAAAATAACCCGCAAGCAGAAACGCACGCGGGTTTTTTGATTTTCAACGGTTTTGATCGGGAAGATAATGATGACGGAGCCGGTTGGTAAGATAGCTTTAATTAAATGATCTTAATCTGTGTTATCCGCGTAATCTGCGGTTAAAAATCTCGCACAGCCTACGTGCGGACATTTATTAAATGTTCCCCGTATAAATCTCCCAAATAATCGCCCAGATGATGTAAACGCTCACGAAGATCGTCGTAGCAAGTAGCAGCACCAAGAATCCAATAATTCCGAAAACGAACCAGTAATCGCCGCGCGTTCCGGTTTGGCCGGTGGCGCGCGTGCGGATGAGGTCCATGTTCTGCTTGTTCGATTTCCAAACGAAGTCGAACGCGTCGCCGACGAACGGCACAATTCCGACCACGTAATCCAGCCCGATGTTGAACGCCATCCGCAGCAAGGTGATCTTCGGCACGCCGTGCCGCACGGCTGCGAGCAAAATGTATACGGACGGAAACATCGTCAGCGTATCGCCGACGTTCGGTATCAATCCGATCAGCGAATCAAGCCCGAACCGCCACGTCGTGCCAGGCACGCGAAACAACCCGTCCAGATAGAGAGAGAGGTTTTCCAAACCCTCTTCGATCGTTATTTTTCGCCGTTCAAGCTCTCCTTCGTTCATCTTCATGCCGCAGGAAGCCGCAGCTTGCCCACCTTTCCAAGTTTCACCGTTCGCCGTGCATGCCAAAGGTCGTAGTTCGACTGCATCGCAAGCCAACTCTCTGCCGTGCGTCCCAAGACTCTGGATAATCGCAAAGCCATCGATGGACTAACAGAGCTGAAACCGTTCAATACGCGATTGAGAGTTGATGGCGAAACATTTAACGCCAATGCCAGCTCACGGCCCGTTATCTCATTCGGCTCCAGATATACCTCTGTAATGAATTCGCCGGGATGCGGCGGGTTGTACATCGCCATCAGTGATAATCCTCATAATCGAGCACATGCGCATGCCCGTCCATAAACTCAACCGTAATTCTCCAATTACCATTGACCCATATCGACCAACGACCTTTCTTTTCGCCCTTTAAGGCATGTAGTCGAAAACCCGGAATATTCATATCCTCAATGCTCTGGGCAGTTTCGAGAGCCGACAGCTGCATCCTAAGCCGTTTCGCGTGCTGCGGTTGAATACTCGATCTGCTGCCTGTTTCAAAGAACCTTTTGAGTCCTTTGTGGCGAAACGACTTTATCATCCAATATTATTATAGCGTGTTGCACAACACGCAACAAAGAAATCTTTTAGACAAGTCGGAATTATCTTCCAATTATCCGTTACAGTTAGGATCTTGTCCCCACGCACAATATTATCTACGACTTTCATGCCGGTTTCGTTCACTTTGCCGAAGACGGTGTAGCCGCCGTCGAGGTGGGGTTGGGGCGAGTGGGTGACGAACCATTGCGAGCCGCCGGTGTCTTTGCCGGAGAGGGCCATCCCGACGGCGCCGCGTTCGTACGGCACCATGTTCACCTCGCACCTGATCGACCAGCCCGGCCCGCCATTGCCGTCGCCTCGCGGGTCGCCGTCTTGCATCACGAAATTCGGCACGACACGGTGAACTTCCAATCCATTGAAATAACCGGAACGCGCGAGCTTGATAATATTATCCACCGTCAACGGCGCATCTTCGGGCAAAAGGTCGATTGTGAAAGTTCCCTTAGCAGTTGTGAAAATCGCACTGACCGTTCCATTCTTACGCAAGGCAGCGCGTCGGTAATCGGCGTCGGTATTCCATAACAGGCCGAGTTTGGATATCTCGACC